>Ga0187878_1000851_pt1 | contig 32207 bp, 31 predicted proteins | sample June2016WEW_17_1_FD_132979 | JGI IMG/M metagenome (GOLD analysis project Ga0187878, IMG submission 132979) | Peatland microbial communities from SPRUCE experiment site at the Marcell Experimental Forest, Minnesota, USA - June2016WEW_17_150 | ecosystem: Environmental > Terrestrial > Soil >...
AGAGATGAATTGGAAGACGGGTATCTAATCTGGATGACGATCGGTCATAGACAAGGATAATGGAGATCGTGGAATACCCCGCTTTTTTTAGTTTGAATGAATTATTTTCAACACATCGGTATCAGGTCGGATAAATTTCACGGAATATTCCAGAGAGTAAATTCATGATAAATAGTTGTTTTCCCATCAACTTCATCCCCCTTCTGGGTTCCAATCGCAATTCCAACATCACCAGAGTCTTGATAAGCTGATATGTCTATATTGGGTAAAAGCACATCATTAACTTTAAGGGACGCAATTCCGTCCCGAACTACCAGGGAAACAGCATTTGATTCAGCCTCTCCCGTTTTAAGATTTGTGATTGTACCGCCAGCGATAGGTTCCGTTGATAAGCCAAATGTGAGTGTCCACTTACGAGTGGAAAACAATGTCAAGCGATATTCATTGGTATACATCCGCCTGAAGCGGATACATGTGTCCCAGGGATGGGATATGCCGGAATAAGGATTTACCAGCACTACGCTTAAAATAAAATTTTCAGTATCCTGATCCGCCCAAAACGTTTTAATCAATCCATCATTACTGTGAATCAATTCTCCATCCAAAGGTCCAAGGAGCAGAGTCTTACTCAAATCGATCTGCGTGGCAGGGACCGTACCCTGCGCCGCCAACGGAAACTGCTGTGCAGCACTTGTACTCTGCAGAGCAAAAATCGTATCTTGCTGGGCTGATATCGTGGACTCTGCTTGGCTTATTCTTTCTCCCAGGGCTAGCATAGTGCTCTGAGGTTCCTGGTAGGCGCTGCCGCTCGCACTCGCCTGATAATTTTTTACCAGGTATTCCATTAGAAGGAAAAACAAAGCTGAAACCAAAATGGTCGGAAGAATCCAGTCCTTTATAAAACGATGGGAAACTGGCTTCTGTTGAGTAGCAGGCTTTGAGGCAGCAGACGAGTGTGAAAAAAAGCGTTTAAGATTTGATTTAACTGCCTCACCAGCCAGAGTGATTAACCTTTTTAGCGGTACATTATGCACGCTAGGCTCCTCTATTTGAGGCAGCCTTATACCGCCCTGGTCACGCACGAGATTTCTCCGGTTAACGCTGGCACCCGCTTGCTGCGGGGGAACGATTGGGGCAGCTACAACCTGGGGCACAACTTTTGTCTGGTTACCTTCCGAATTTATAACCCTGGCAGGGGCAGCAGGCTGATTCCGGTTGGGCAAGCCCTGGAGCGCTCCAATCGTTTCGTCACGTGCTGGTTTTAAAACCCTGGCAGGTATAGAGGACGGTTTCCGGGTGAGCACAACCCGGTGCATGTCATTTGGTTCGTCCCCTGCAGGTCCCAAAACCCCGAGGGGAACTGTGGGTGGTTTTCGGACAGGCAAGGACTTGGGTGCAGCATTGACAGGGTTACCTTCTGGTCGTGAAACCATTGCAGGGACGGAAACCTGTTTTCGGATGGAATTAACTGGAGGAATTGCTTTGATCATTTGGATCAAAGACAAATTTGCTCCACAATTTGGGCAAACAGCCGCATTTTCGGGCAATGAACGGCCACAAAGTTCACATTTGGGTGGGTTGGACTTTTCGATTGGCATATTGACTCGTATTCCCAAGGGCTGGAGGGAAGAGAAGAACAGCAGATTGCATTTTCCAAATGGATCTTTGGACAACACCAAAAATTCCATTTCCGGAAACGCCACGCCTATTCTTTTCAATAATCGTCAACAAAACCAATCAAATAAAATTGTGGTCGGAAAATTACCCCCTAAGGGCATTGAAAATAATAAAGCCAAACTGTCCCTGAATTGGCCTTTCCTATAGGATATACCAACCTGGGGCAAAACGCGATTACAACCACCTTACAACTATCGGGTCGGGAAACTGGAAAAGCATGAAGCAAAAAAGACTTATATGACGGGGTTTAGTCAGGGAGTCGACTGAAGAGATGCAGTTATATTCCAATTGACAATATTCGTTTATACCTTTACCGCAGTGACAGTCGTGGACGCCAGGAACGAGGCGCGCAGATCGGGGCGCGTGATGTGATCCGCAATAAATTGTACGAAAGTGCGGGCTTCGGCTTTTAATGCAGCAGAGCGCTGCGGGTCGGTTTCGAGTTCGGCGAGGGGGGCGATGACCTGCCAAAGCAGGCGGCGTGGCCCGAGCTTTTCCGCTTCCAGGCGTGCCTGCTCGAGTGCAGCCTTTGCCTTCTCCAAATCCCCTTGTAAAAGATGCGCTTTCCCTTTCAGAAGCAGGGCTTCGGGCAGGTACCGGCCTAGGTTGCGTTCACGGGTGAACCCGACCGCCTCATCCGCAAGCGACAGTGCGCTCGAAAAGTCTGCGCGTGCAAGGGCAAGGCTGCACCTGGCATTAATGAGGACTGCTTCCCAGGGGGGAGCGTTGGGGGTGCACTCAGCCAGGGTAGCTGAGGCTTTATCCAGCTCCCCGCTGGCAATTTCGAACGTTGCATAGCAAATCAACGTGCTGACCCGCATGGGCGAGGTCGGGAGTTCCGCATTGGGTATCCGATGGAGCCGGTACGTTTCCGTCTCCAGTGCAGCAGCGCCCAGCTCTGCATAAGCCCGCCAACGCATGGCACGGTACCAGGCTTCGTAATAGGTATTTCCTTTGCTTGCCAGGCGGATACTGTCTTCCAGAGCTTCCAGCCCATGGTCGATCTCCCCTTGCTCCAGCCAGACCAGCCCCTGGAAATTTCGAGCCGAAGCCTGGTTCCAAATTTCCTTTATGGCGGTACTGATCTTCAAAGCTTCCCTGGCGCTCTGTAAGACCAGCCCGTCCCTGCCCGCCCAATACGCGCCAAACATGGCGGTGTTCAGGTTGTTGGTCTGCATGGTCATGTTCCCCAACTCCTTCCAGATGCGGGTGCCGGCGTCCAGGCTTTCCCCGGCTTTATCAAACTGGCAGGCCACGGTGTACGCCCAGCCCAGGTCGCTGAGCACGTAAGCCATATGCTCACGGAGATTCAATTCCTGCGCAATTGCAAGGCTTTTTTGGCCATAGTCTATGGCTTCGGCGGTCTTGTTCTGAAACAGGTTGACCAACTGTAAATTCCACAAAACCCGGGCTTCGGCGGCGCGGTCCCCCAACTCACGGGCCAATTTCAGGCTGTCTTCAGAGAGGGCAATGCCCCTGGCTGCATCCGCCACAGGAGTGATGGTGGAGTACAACGTTCCGGCGGCAATGCTGGCGGAGAGGTCCATGGCCCGGTCCTGACGTTTTCGAGCGGCTGCCAGCATATCGTCATAATTTTGCAGCGCCAGTTGGTACCGATTGCTCAATTCGAGCGCTCGACCGCGGCGGAGGTAAACGTGGGTGAGCTGCTCCCCATCAAGCGAAGCCTGATCGTCCAGCTCAAGGATGCGCGTGTAAGCGGCTACCGCTTCATCATGTGCGTAAACCCGAAAGGCGTTATCGGCAGCACAGACCAGGTAGGTGATCGCTTTCCCGGCGTTGCCGGCCTCTTCGAAATGACGGGCCAACTGCAGGGCGATCTGGTCCGCCTGGTCTCCATAAAGGGTTTCCAGGATTTCGGCAATTTTGCCATGCAGGATGCGCCTTTCGCCCGCGCCGAGTTCATCATACAGGTATTGCTGGATAAGAATGTGCTCAAAGCGATATTGGGATAAATACTGCGCACCGATCTTTATTTCCGGCTGTTCGATAACCAGCATGTAACGCTTTTCCAACTCCCGCGTAAGATTCCTGACCACTTCGTCTTCGTCCACCTTTTGAACCAGCCCAACCACCTGGGCCGCAAATACCTCCCCCATGACGCTGGCGATGGTCAAGGTCTCGTGCAGGTCGGTGGGCAGACGGGCGATTCGTTCGCCGATCACGCCTTCGATGCGGGCCGGCAGGTCATCCCAGTCCAGCTTATTTGCCTGGATCCACCTGCCCTGGTCATCCTTAACAAGGGTGCCGCATTCCTGCAGGTTGCGCAGCAGTTCAACCGTGAAGAGCGGGTGTCCGCCGGTATGGGCGAACAGTTCGTCCCGGAAGCTGCGGTCGAGGATATTCGGCTCGGAATCCACGAGGACGTCTACAAAGAGGCGCCCCTCACTTTTCTCCGTTTGCGACAGGTCCATGATAATGTCGCCGTAATAGCGCTTGAGCTCATTAAGGATCGCCTCCAGCGGGTGCCGCCCGCCATCGCGACCGAGGGAGACATCGTCGGGGCGGTAAGTGCCCACCAGCAGCAGGCGGCTGTCTTTCAATTGGCGGGCGAGATGGAACAGCAGGTTGATCGAGCCGTTGTCGGCCCATTGCAGGTCATCCAGGATCAGGACCAGGGTGCGGTCCTTTGCCAGGGTCTTCAACACTGCCGCGTACTGTTCGAAGATCTTTTCCTGGTCGAGGGCGGAATCGACTTTTGGGGGTTCCTTACCCGGTTTTTTCCCGACCCGCTCGGAAAGTTTCCCGGCCAGGTTGCTGTTGATGGCGATCTGTGTACCGATGCGGGTAAGCAGGGTGCCGCCCGGAACAAAAATACCGACCAGGTCGGGCCCCACCATCATCAGGGTCTTGGTCGAGACCGCTACAAAATCCTTCCAGCGGTTCAGTTTTTTATTCTTGTCTTTTTCCACGGAAGCTGCTGCTTCATTCCCGGCAGTCAGCGCGGTCAGCACCTGGCGGAAGGGGAGGTATGGATCGGCCACCCCGGTCTGAGCGTTGCACTCACCCAGCGAGGAGATCAATTTTGGATCTGCGGCTTCACTCTTGCGAACGAATTCTGTCACCAGGGAGGATTTTCCCGCGCCCGCCTCGCCTGCAATAAAGACGACCTGCGTTTTTCCCTGCGAGGCTGTTTGAAGGATAGTATCGAGCTTGCGGAGTTCGGTCTCGCGACCGACAAAAACGGGATCTGACATGGTTACTTTCCGACCTGACTGACAGGAACTCCTGCATTCACCAATGCGACAATTTGAACGATATTTATCGTATTTTAGCACTTGACCAGTCGTTTCGCAATGTCAGGTTTGGGAAAATAAACGTCTTTCTAACAATAGCACCCCAATATCAAGAGGAATGCCTCGATATTGGGGTGCTAGCCAAATATATTGTAAGGCGATTGATGAACTACCCTTGAGTCACCGATTCACATGGAAATGGGAGAGTCGATCAATGGCATGTGGATGTTCCCGAATCGCTGAAGGTATAACCAGCCGCCGGCAGGAATTTCCAGGAATAAGAGTTGACAGAGAGGGTCAGCTTGAGTACGCCATAGACAGGGGTCTGGTTGCGGATGACCTCGTTGGGATCAAGAGGATGGGATGCATAAGTATATCCATCTCCCGGAGCGCCTCCGGTGCCTACCACAAACTCACGAATGCCATCCGAAGCAGCCTGTTCCTGAGCATCGATCTGATCGAAGCGTTCGTAGTTGTGGTTATGACCACCAGCAATGATGTCTGCCTTATATTGGTATAGCAGGTTCCACCATGGAGCGTAGGTGGCATCATCGGCATGCCGCCCGCTTGTCCAGCGCGGCTGGTGCCAGACTGCCAGGACACATTGTCTGGTATTGGCAGCCAAATCATTTTTCAACCATGTGGTTTGTACACTACTGGCACCGCAGCCCCCAGCTTTGGAGCATTGCGCGTTCAACACGATCACATGCCAACTTGATCCAATGTTATAGCTGTAATAGCCTCCCGGCTGAGGTCCGGCGGCGTTCCCGAAGTAATTAAAGTAGGCTGTATCTCCGCTAGGTGGGTAAGTATCGTGGTTGCCCATCAGGGCATGAGTTACATTCAGGAAGCTGCCCCAATTTGGTGCGTAAAGGTCCTGGTACTCGGCATCATATGAGGATGTACCTCCGTCATTATTGACGTTATCACCGAGAGTTTGAACCTGGGCACCTGGATTGGCACCCAATACACTGCGGACAAGGTCGCCTGTTTTCTTGCAATTTGCTGTGTAATCGACGGAATCAAAATTATGTTTGCAAATGTCTCCAGCGATGAGCAGAATGTTGCCGGTTCCGCTGCCGGGTGGGACTGAAGTGGGGGTCGAGGTAGGCACTCCCTGACCTGATCCTGTAGTGACCACAAGTTGAGGAGCATAACTGGGGTCCTCACGGGAGGCCAGGTTGGTATTGGTCGAACTCGAGGTGGTCAACACAAGACTGAAAGTACCTGCAGCCTTAATGTAGGTGCTCACATCCACATCCATCCATGTCCCCGCGGCAAAGGATTTCGAGCTGTTTATTATATTCCCTGCAGCAGGTGCATTTGAATAAGTGATCTGGTTTTCGACCCAGGTGTTGTTTGACACAGCCCGAACGGAAAAACCGGTCGAATTTGCGCTGTTGGCATAAATGCGTAGAAACGCAGTTTGAATGGATCTTCCATTCAGGCCACTTATAACAAAGCGCAGGTAACTACGAGTTTCTGGGCTGCTATCCACCCGCAGGGATGTACCCGTGCCATAATTTGTCGAGGCTGAGGTTTGGACCACATAGACATCGGCAACCGGATTGAAGGTAAGCGCCGTTGCGCTGGCAGATGCAAATTGACTGGCGGCTTGCACCACCAGGTTCGTCCCAACCAGGAAGGAGATCAAAATAAACAAACTTGCCAACCGGTAAATGCTGTATTTTTTCATACCAATAATCCTTTCATTTTCACAGATTGTTTGAAGATATCAAACGATTGAATAATCCAGGTTTCATATTGTGCAGATTTCAGGAGTTGACTAACACATCCGAAAAAAATTGATTCCTGATGGTTATCTTTTAACCCCCCTGGTATAGTATTCGACTAGTAAACCGGCTGTTTATGACGTACGACGAAGAAGAGCGCATTATAAACCAAATAGACGCTCAACCCTTAAATTGCTATTCCAAAACTGTAAGGTTTAGAACCAAATTCAAACCAAATCCGCGGGGATACCCCTTATTTGGCAGCATAAATACTGTCAGGTACCATATGTGGGAGGCTGACGTACAATGACAGCAGAAAAAGTTTCAAAAATGGCTTAGTAATCTGGTTTTTCATTTCGTTCTGGCTGTTACATAGATGTACCGCAGAATATTCGAACCCGTGTTTCGGACATCATGTTCAGTATCCGGTGGACAATAAAGGACAGTACCAATATTCATTTTTAGCTGCCTGCTCTCGCCCAGCAAAAGCGACCCTTCACCGTTCAGCACGATCAGAAGCTCTTCATTGCCTTCCGTACTGTGCTTCCCAACAGTCTTGCCAGGTTGAAGTGAAACCGCGCCCGACCGCAATAATATGCTCTCAGGCGGTCCGCCCAACAATCGGACATAATCCTTGACTCCTGTTTCGGACTTGATAACCTTTGGCTCGGGTCTCATAATACGCTCCTGAGTACAGATGCTTAAGAATGACGCCTGAAGAAAAATTGAATGGAGAGACTACTGAGCTGGATTACCTCTGCACCCGACCCGAGATATCGCCTGCCAATAGTTGGTTGACCTCGATAACATTCACCCGGTTGATATCACCCGGGATCGAATGCTTGAGGCAGGAAGCGGCTACCGCGAACCCCAGGGCATCCTTGTGGCCCTTGCCGCTCAGGAGACCGTAGATCAGACCTGCCGCGAAAGCATCCCCGCTCCCCACGCGGTCGACGATATTAGGGATGTCAAAGTGCGGGCCGAGGATGAAATCCTTACGGTCGTGCAGGCAGCCCGACCAGCCGTTATGGTCAGCGCTAAAATTTTCACAAAGGGTGATCGCCTGGATCTTAAGGTTCGGAAACGTATCCAACACCTTTTCACACAGTGCCTGGTATTTTTCAATATTTAACATCCCGAAATTAACATCTTTTTCCGAGGCATCCTCTTGGACGTTGATCCCAAGTGCCTTCTGGCAGTCCTCCTCATTGGCGATACCAACGTCCACCTGCGACACGATTTCGGGCATCACCTCGGGGGCTTTCTTCCCGTATTTCCACAGGTTCTTGCGATAGTTGTAATCACACGAAACGGTCAGGCCGCTTTCCTTTGCCTTGTGGACCGCCATAAGCGATAAATCCGCGGCGCGCTGGCTGAGGGCAGGAGTGATTCCGGTGATGTGAAACCAGGTCGCTCCTTTGAAGATCGCCTTCCAATTCAGATCGCCTGCCTCGACCTTTGCGATTGCCGAACCTTCCCGGTCGTAGATAACCACGGAGGGGCGCTGGTTCGACCCCGCCTCGATGTAATAAACCCCCAATCGTTCGCCACCTCGTACGATCAGGGAGGTGTCGATCGAGCAGCTTTTCAGGAATGAAATGCAGGCATCTCCAATTGTATTATTGGGGATCACGGTCATAAAAGCTGTATCGACACCAAAATTCGCCAGGGAAGCAGCTACATTGGCTTCCCCGCCTCCAAAAATTGCCTCTAATACGGGCGATTGCAGGAGACGTTCAAACCCCGGTGATTTCAAGCGTAGCATGATCTCGCCCAGGGTGACGACACGGTTAACCACAGCGCTCATTGCTTTCCTCCACCAATCCTCATACCTTGAGAAGGGTAATTAATGGCGCGGTCTTACGTCCGCCAGATTAAATGCACCAGATTACCAGCCGGATCGGGGTTCTTTAGGAATACCGCTTTCGAACCTGGCCCGATCTTTGGTTCCCCAAATTCGATGCCCAGTGCCCGGAGATGGGCTATTGCTTCATCGAAATCAGCCACACGCACAGCAATGTGGCAGCGTTCGTTCTTACCCTCTTTGGAGACATCGATCGATCCCGGGCGCATGCCTCCAACCAATATACTATTCAGGTTCTCCTCCAGCTCAAAGCCAAAGAGCTTATGATACCAATTGGCGATATCCTCGCCTGTGACACCGCCGTGACCATAAAGGCCCACGTGCTCGATGTCAATAAAGGGACTTTGGCCGCGCGCAAGGCGCACCCAGCCGATCATCTTGCGGCCCAAATCGGTAATCTTGTCGAACTCGCCCGCTGCGACCCACTCCGAGCGCACCAGGTTGGAGCCGACGCCCACCGCTGCCACGCCGGCTTTGAACCATGCCTCAAGGCTCTCGCGGCTGGAGTCGACACCCCCGGTAGGCATGAGACGTGACCAGGGCATGGGAGCCAGGATCGATTTGACGAATTTTGGGCCGCCCACCGAATCCCCTGGAAAGATTTTGACGATCTCGGCGCCCAATTCTTCCGCTTGGGAGATCTCGGAGGCACTGCCGCAGCCGGGGCTGTAGGAGATCTTGCGGCGGTTGCATATCCGGGCAAGCTCGGGGTTCAATACGGGACCGACCACAAAATTGGCGCCGCTCGAGATATATAATGCTCCGGTGCCCGGGTCGACCACCGAGCCGACCCCCAGGATCACTCCTGGGTCGTCAGCCGCGAAGTACTGCACCAGGTCGGAGAAAACACGCCAGGCGTTGTCACCGCGGTTGGTGAACTCGATGACCCTCAGCCCGGCAGCCGCACAAGCTTCGACCACCTTTTTAGCAATGTCGATGTCGGCGTGGTAGAAAACGGGGACCACCCCGATGCGGAGAATTTCGTTGATCACTTCAACGCGGGAAAATTTAGCCATAATGTGTCCCTCGCTTCCATAAAAGTTTCGTGATCCGGGCAGATAATCTTTAATTAATTCAGGCGGTTTGTTCGATGTAATCTGCAGGCTGTGCCTCGGTTTAAGGAATAGGCCCAATTCCATCCAGCAATTTATAAATTCCGATAATCAGCATTATCCCACAGCCAGGGCAATCTTGATGTAAGGTTTTACAAGCGTGAAGATTTATACAATCATTCTTTGGGGTCACAAGCCGGTATCCCGGTAACCCATCTGCATGGAACCTTGGAAGATCAATCGCTCTTTTTGAGAACGACGTCAGGTCGCAAGCGGATGGAACCTTCAGCGGTGAATTTCTCAGCAATCACTTTCAATGTCTCACCAGAGTCAGAATGGAGCTCGGGCTGAATTTCTGCAACCGGGACGGCCCGATGGGCGAAATGCCAAAGAGCGGAGTCCAACACTCGTCCGTCAAAGAGGATGATATCCAGGTCGATGGGACGCGGTGCGTTCTTGTCCGCAGAACGCACCCTGCCCAGGCTGGCTTCCAGCGGAGTTAGGATCTCCAATTTCAAAGATTTTTGGTCCAGGGGAGTGCGCGCTAAAAGGGCAGCATTTAGGAAATTCGGGCCTGCGGAACCCACGGAGGCTGTTTCCCAGACTCGTGATATCCGCAGGATGGTCAGATGATTCTGAAGTTGATCAATGGCAAGCGGGAGGTTGTTTTCCGGCTGTATATTCGATCCCAGCAGCAGGCAAGCCTGGTGCTCCGAAACCATACTCAAAGCTCCTCTTGCGAGCGTTCAATTTCGACCCCCACCGATCTGGCAAACCGGACGGCCCCCGGTTTTTCGACGCGTATTCTCACTTTCATCACCCCGGGTACCTCCAGGCAGATGCGCGCCAAGTCGGCTGCCAGCGCTTCCACTGTCAACCTGTGAGCTGTTTCGGAGTGTGCAATTACTTTTTTGGCCACCGTGCGGTAGTCAACGCAATCCTTGATATCGTCACTTTTCCCGGCCTTTATAAGATCGACGAAGAGGACAATATTAATCAGGATCTCCTGGGGCTTTTCTCGCTCCCAATCGTTGATCCCGATGATACCGCGTGCCACCAGATCTTTTATTAAAACCTGATCCATAAAAAATTCTCCTACACCAGGTGTCTGCCGCCGTCCACGTAGAGCACATCACCCGTGATATAAGCCGGGCCGTCCAGGAGGAAGATCAACGCCTGCCCTACTTCCTCAAGTTTAGCCCACCTCCGGGCGGGTACCTTCTCAAGGTTGACATTGGCGGGTGACCCGTCGCCGGGAGGCAGGACGGCTCCCAGCGCCAGCCCGTTGACTGCAATGCGCGGCGCCAGGGCTACGGCGAGGGAATGGGTAAGGGCGGCCAGGCCGGAATTGCTGATCATGTACGCCAAATGATCCGGCCTGGGGTGGAGGGCGCGCCAATCCATCAGGTTGACGATGCGCCCCGTTCCGACTGGTTCCAGAGAACGGGCGAAAGCCTGGCTGAGCAGGAAGGGTGCCGTCAGGTTGACCGCAAGGGTGCGGTTCCACTGGTCCAGGCTGGTATCCGCCCACCCGGCTGGTTCGAATATGGAAGCGTTGTTGACCAGGGCGAATAGCGGAGAGTATTCCCTGGCATTGTCGACCAAAGCAGCCGCCTGTGCGGGGTCCGCCAGGTCGGCTTGCAGGATGAAAGCTTTCCGGCCGATAACTTCAATCTCCGTCTGGAGGCTTTCAGCTTCCTTGCGGGATTTGCCGAAGTGCAAAATGACATCCCCGCCCGCCTGGGCCACTGCTAGTGCCAGCGAGCGCCCGATCCGCAGGGCCGCGCCGGTGATCAGGACTGTTTTTCCTTCGAGTGACATGGCTTTCAGGTTATCCCTGGTCCCTTCCTTCCTGGGAAATGTTCATCTCTTGAAACCACAACTGGTTAAGAATTCATCCCTGAGGGAGGCTTCATCGGCATAATAACCGCGCCAGACCAACGTGCGCGTGATCGGCGCCAGTTCCCTCACCCCGCGCATCTCGACACACAGGTGATGGGCCTGCAGGTAAACAGCCACCCCATGCGGCATGAGCACCGCCTCGAGGGTATCTGCTACCTGCTGCCCGATCCGTTCCTGCACGGCAAACCGCTGGGCGAACAGGCGCACGAGCCGAGTCAGCTTGGAAATGCCGATGATATTCTCGTCTGCAATGTAACCCACGTAAGCCTCGCCGTAAAATGGAAATACATGATGCTCGCAAAATGAAAAGAAATGGATCGGGCCCTCAATCACCTGGCTTAGACGGCAGTCAGGTTCCCCGCGGCATTCTGTACGGAAGGTTTTTAGCAGTTTGGGATCCCCATCGTACCCTTTGGTAGCATCGATCAGCGCCTGGATGAAACGGCGCGGGGTGTCGGAAGTACTCGGGGTTTTCAAATCCATCCCAAGACAGGTGAGGATTTCTGCCGCATAGCCCTCGAACTTGCGCTTTTGCTCCTCGGAGATTTCCCGTTTTGTAAGATCGACCAAGTCATTCAGGTCATCATCGTATTTATTTATAGGTTCCATATTGATCTCCATAGATTTTCGATGTTTTCGCAGCCATGATGAAGTCGTTCTGGTGCAATCCTTTGATTCTATGGGTCCACCAGGTGACGGTTACCTTTCCCCATTCGGTCAGGATGGCGGGATGATGGTCCTCTTCAATGGAAATCTGGGCAACCTGGAGGGTAAAATCCACTGCCTTGCCAAAATTCTCGAATTTGAACAATGCTTCCAGTCGCGGTTCACCGTCTTTTTCAAAAACATGCCAACCGGGCAGTTCTGCTGCAAGGTTCCCGATTTCCTTATTATTTAGTGGGAGGGTATTTGCTTCGATCTTGGTGCAATGCAATCGGGCTAAATCATCCATATCGCCTCACTCCAATTATACTTATCCGATGATTAAACACTCGTCCGTTACATTATATGGCAGACTTCCAATCCGGGCAGCTCGGATGGAGAAATAAATAATATGATGGGAGCCTCCGGTCGACGATTATCTCAACCGAGACGGACACGGACCGGTTAACCATGACCCCCATTTCACAATGTAATTAACCCAGGCGGTTTTTCAGATCGGCAGCCGTGAAGGGACCTGTCTCGGCGATCAGGGCTCGGGCTGCCGGTACTGTGTCCCAAACATTCCAAAGCAGCACGCCCCGCACCTTGCCACCTGCCATGTAATAGACCACACCTTTATTAAATGGCTCTTTCCAATCCACAAAGGTTTCTTGGCGGGGGTCAAGCTCACCGACCGCCTCATATCCAAGCTCGAAAATGTCCGAGTAAAAATAAGAAAGGTGATCGTAAAGTTCGGAGGCGCCTGCCATGTTGCGTCCAGCCTGGCGTCCCATAGTATTGGCATTGTCTTCGTGCTCGACGCGCATGCGCTTGTTGAGGGCTGGGTTGAAAAACTCGGCCGCGTCTCCAGCGGCAAAGATGCCGGGATAACTAGCGGCAAGGGTCCTGTCAACGAGGATGCCATTACCGACTTGTAAGCCGGCCGATTTGGCCGGTTCCACATTCGGCTGGATCCCGATCCCCGCGATGACCGCGTCAACGATCAACTCCCTGCCATTTTTTGTCTGCAGCGCCACCTTCCCCTGGCTCGCTTTGGCTCCGCTCAATACCTCCCCTGGCCAAACTGAAACGCCTTTTTTAACAAAATAATCGTTTAGGAAAAGGGCTAGGTCGTGCGGGTAGATCGCTGCACCGATGCCGTCCTCGGGGAACAGCATGGTCACTTGCCTGCCATTCATTGCTAGGGCAGCCGTAATTTCCGACCCGATGAAGCCTCCACCGATCACGGCAAATGTCATGTTGCCCTGGCTGAGCTCCGCCAGCCGCTTGTAATCGGCCAGGGTACGGTAGTAGATGATTTGGTCGCCGCCGAACGGCAGCCGGCGGGGAGTGCCCCCGGTTGCCAGCAGGATCTTTTCACCCTTGTAGCTCGTCCCCTGTTCATCCTGGACGGTGAGACTTCCCGGGTCTAGCGAAACAATTTTTCGACCCAGGCGAAGCTCCGCCTGCAGGTCTTCGGTCTTTAACCAGATGCTGTCCAAGGGCTTGCCCTTCCACAACCCCTTGCTGAGAGGAGGGCGTTTGTAGGGAGGGTCCGATTCAAGGCCCACCACCCCGATCGATCCCTGCTGGTCAAGCTCCCGGATACCACGCATGGCAGCCGCGGCGGTCATCCCGCCGCCGATGATCAGATATTTGAAGTTTTCCATATCCACTCCTGAAAACTCTTTTCAACCTATGCGCTGAAATCATCCCGACCGCAAATTAAACCCTGCGGTTATTTTCTGTAGAACGAATCTTATGACAAAATAACCCGGACCAATTCCTTGCTTTCCTGCAGCCAGGTCATCGGGTTCAAGGCTCGCTTGATGTAAGTGATCACACCGTTTGGGTCCACGATGACGGAGGCGGTATGTTGAATCCCTATGAAATTCTTTGTAAGTTCAAACCGGTGATAGATCGTGCGTTCGGGATCAGCCAGGACGGGAAATGGTGCCTTGAGCAACTCGGCATACTTGCGCGCCCGCTCCAAAGGTTCGCCGATGATCACCAGAACCTGCACTCCTGCCTTGACAAACTCATCATTCAAGCGCCCCAACTGGGCGACATGCGATCGGCACTGCAGTCACTCGTACTCTCGCACGAAGAACAGGACAATTTTTTTGCCGCGATAATCGGAAAATTTGATCTCACCGCCCGTATTGGCTGGGAGTGTGAAATCTGGGACAGGCGATCCGACCTCCAATTCCTTATCAGCCATCGTTACCTCCTTGAACCACCATAAACCGGAGCTTCTCGAATTATCCGGATGACACTTAATTTTTTGCAAACATATTAAAAATATTATCACTTAGTCGGGTTCAAGTCAACTTTTAGACCTTCGGCTCCAATGTATTTCCAACATTATTGCCTCCAAAACCCAATTTATTAGGGAGTTTGACAGAATTGCATCCGTTTCCCAGGCAATCCCCATGGGCGGGGGAAATGAGCATATAATAGGAGCAATATTGGCGACTTTGATTCGTTGGCAAACGTGTGGATAAGGTTAATTTCTTTTACTAGTCGGGTTTTCCCAATTACTCTTTGAGCCATGATAAATTTCCTCAACGGACCTGGGTTTCTCGGGACTCACGCCACTTCCCTTTCCGATCTGACCCTCATCCTGATATTGCTAACTGCCGTATTGATCACCATCGGATGGCAGTTGGCGCGCCACAACCATTTCGAAGCCCACCGTTGGGTTCAAACCTCCGCTGCCAGCCTGAATGCCATTGTTGTTCTGGTGGTGATGATCAGGTCGTTTGTTCTCCACATCCTTCCGGGGATACCCGGCAAACTTTTGCAGGGTGATTATGCGGTCACGACAGTCCATGCGATCGTTGGCGCAATCGGTCTTCTCTTTGGAATATTCGTGGTCCTGAGGGGAAATGAACTGGTCCCACGGGCTTTGCGCTTCAAGAAGTACAAACCATTTATGAGGGCAGCCTATGCTCTGTATATGGCTGCCACGTTGCTCGGAGTGATCGTTTATATGGAAGCATTCATTATCGGTATATAAGTTAAGTATCCTTTATTTGGTAATCGGAGAAAATAAACGACATGTCACGGGCTGCCCTGGTTTACCCCTATTTCCGCACAAAATCCCCCAACGAACTTTTGTTTCCACCGCTCGGTATGGCCAGCCTGGCTGCCCAGCTTCACAGGCTTGGCGTCGAAGTCAAGATCTTTGACTGCACCTTCGATACCTTCGAGGGCATCCGTAAAAAACTGGGATCCTACCGGGCGGATGTGGTCGGCATTTATTCGATGGTGACCCTGAGCCGGAACACCTTCCGGATCGCAGGGATGGTACGGACCGACCTTCCCGATTGCATCCTGGTCGCCGGGGGACCTTTACCAACCCTTTACCCTGAACAGTATGGTCAGGCTTTCGATGCTGTATTCAGGGGGGAAGCCGACTTGAGTTTTCCCAGGTTTTGCAAAGACCTGTTCGATCGAAAACTTTCCCGTCTGCAAGTAATGGACTTGGCGCTCGATAAATACGAGGGGCTTTTTATACAGCGCGAAAAATTATGTGTAAAAAATCCCATTGTTCACTACAGAGAAAAAGAGCTCGAAACCTTCCCGCTTCCCTACCGGGATGACTTTGACCATCGGGCTTATCAAAAGGTGTGGCAACAGCTGGATGGTTCGAAAACAGCCTCCATCATCACGACCTTTGGCTGCCCCTTCAATTGTGATTTTTGCTCCCGTCCGGTCTTTGGCAACCGGTTTCGGCGCCGAAACCTCGAGGCGGTTTTCGCAGAGATTCAGCAAATCCGCAGCCTGGGCTACGACAGCTTGTGGATCGCAGACGATAACTTCACCCTGGATCCTGCTTTCCTCCGGGAATTCTGCCGCCGCATTGCCGGTCAGAACATGGCCTGGAGCTGTCTGTCACGTGTCACGGGGATCGATGTGGAGACTACCAGGGTGATGAAGGAATCTGGCTGCCGTAGGGTTTACCTGGGTCTGGAAACCGGCAACCAAAAGACTCTCACGTTGATGAAGAAGAAAGCGACTGTGGATGAGGGGAAACACGCCGTACAATTATTCCATAATGCCGGTATCGAAGTGGCTGCCTTTTTTATCGTCGGTTATCCGGGCGAAACTGTTCCTGCCATTGAAGACACCTTTCGTTTCGCTCTGGAACTCCCCCTGGATTCCATCTCTTTCAATGTACCCTACCCGCTTCCTGGTTCCCAATTGTTCGAGCACGTGAGCAAAGTGGATACAACCAATGATTGGAATGTGGAGAACGAGGTCACTTTTCTTTACGAATCGGAGTTCGATCCCAACTGGCTGCAGCGCAGGATCGGGGAGACGATGCAGGCATTTGCAGGTAGGAAAATATAACCTTATTCATCCATATTTAGGTCGCAGGTTTATTTCAAGAGCCTGAAGATCGCATCGGTTGGTTTTTCAAAGAGGGTTAAAAACAGAGGCGCCAGCTTCCCGGTTCTTTTTTTAATCTCGAACTGGGCATGTCCCTTCATGATCCCGAACCACATCTTGGTTTCTGAAAAATCCGCGTTGAAGATCAGCACGTGGCTTCCAAAAGGGCTTTCGTCCGGATGCCATTGACGGTTGATCCGTTCCCTGGTTCTTCGATATAGTTCCGTTCCAGGGAGCGGATAGGGCATACTAAGTCCCAGGTAGTCCAGGGGTAATGACGTGGCGAAATGCAAGGTTTCGAGCACGGTGTCGTTCGTATCCCCGGGGTAACACAGGATGAAGAAAGCCCCCACTTGGAGTTCTGCCTGGTGAGCAGCATGGACGGCTCGGCGCGCCTCATTCAGCGATATCTTTTTATTCATGCGCTCGAGCATCTGTTCATTGCCGGACTCGATCCCGAAGAAGATCCGTGAGCAACCGGCTGCTTTCATCTCGAGTGCGGTCGGATAATCAAGAGCATCCACCCGGCCCAGGCATTCCCAGTTGAAATGCAATCCTCGCCGTGTGATCTCCCGGCATACCCCCACCACTCTTTCCTTTTTCATCGTGAACACATCATCCGCGAAAGAAATTCGTTCGTATCCCATTGCAAGCGCCGATTCTATCTCGTCCACCACGTTCTCAGGCGAGCGCTCCCGGTAGGAGCCGCCGAAGACCACGTTGCTGCAAAATTCGCAGCGATACGGACAGCCGCGTGTGCTCATGACCGTGGTGATCGAATATCCATACTTTTTCCTGCCTTGGCGGATGTAGCTTTCGTTGGGGAGCAGCGTGCGGGCGGGAAAAGGGATGCGGTCCAGCTCTTTCGTAAATTTGCGTTCGGGGGTGTAGACGAGCCTGCCCTTCCCCGGCCAGCCCGGATCAGTCCGGTATACTATCCCGGGGATGGTTTCCAGTGGAGACCCATCCATGTGAGCTTGCAGGAGTTCCTGCATGGTCTTTTCCCCCTCGCCGCGCACCACCACGTCGAAATTACTCAAAAAAGGTTCTGGGTCGCAGGTTGGCAGCGGTCCGCCAGCGACCAGCAGCCGGCTTTGGGGACGCAGTTGCTCTGCAAACCAAACGCATTCATCCACCATGGTCACCATGCAGTAGATGCCCACCACCTCAGCCTTCACCGCCTGCGCTTTTTCCAGGGCTTCGGTCCTTCCCAGGAAGGTGCAGTCGATCAAGTGCACCTCGTGACCGGCCTTTTGCAAGCTGGCAGCGATGTAGCTGAGTCCTAATGGAGGGAACCTGAAAACCGACCGGTCCCGGTGAGGAACGAAAAAGGGGTAGATTAGAAGCACGGATGTCATGCAAGCCTTTTGATTTTAAATTCATACTGGAATCTTTGGATGGAAGGCGGGAAGGAATAACCAAAACCAGCCCAAGCCAACCGGGACCCGATCAATTCCCTGCCTCTGAAAAGTCGCGCCCCTTTTACCTTACTGAGCCCGAACGCGACCCGCCGGGCGCTGCTCTCGAACCAGGCTTCTTCGGCTTCCACTTCATCCCAGCAGCCAACCTCCTCGCCCTGGAAGTAGTTTCCGGAAGTATCCTGGTATCGATCGAAAGCGTGCGCACCCTGCTCATTCATCACCACCACTTCTGTAAGATCTGCAGGCAGATCGCTTAAATCGATATCCACCATCGTCTTTCCCGTCCCTGCCTCGATGGTATAGTTCACCTTGACTTCCGTTAAGGCGCCTTCCGCCGCGTAGTTCGTCTTCCAGTTGAAAATATGCCTCAACAAGCTGGAGATGTTCGTCAGGAGTCTGCGGAAGATGGGGAAGCGGCGGATGACTTCTGCCAGGAAATCCTTCAAGGCGTAAAACGATCCATTCCCAACATTTCCGTTCCCGCCCCTCGTGATTTTTTCGACCAAATTCAATTTGAATTGCGCCGTGACAACCCAGGTTGTTCCTTCCTTCTGCCAGGTCAACGATACGTCCCCTGGAAATATGGTTTGCAGCCCGCGCTTAACCACAGGGACTCCAAACCCCACCGCTTCTTCGGTCAGTTCCACGCCTTCGTCCAGCAGGATGAAACCCTTCTGCAAATGGGCGGTCGGATATTTCTGGTCGGGGAGGGGATCGCCGAAGTTCAGGGAGAACCCCGGGATGATCGGAATGTTGAGTCCCATATAAAAATTATCTCTAATTCAAGCGGATATTCTCAGGCAGAGACAGTTTCTGCCTTTAACGAATTTTTTTTAAGACAGGCGATCGCGACCAACCATCCTGCAACTAGCCAGATGATCACGATCAATGTCCGCAGGTCATACCGGGCAGCCGAGAAGTTACCTGCCAATTGTAGCAGCCTGTCCATTAATCCGGGCAGGCTGGGAAATAAAAGCTGGAAAAGGGAGGTATTGAAAAAGCTGAATATCAACGGCAGGACCCATACCGCGGCGAGGGAAAGCCGATTTAACCCTTTCGATGTAATCAGGATGAGTACAAAAGGGAGCAGCAAAACAACATTTGTTTCGGCAACCCATGCCCGGCAGAGATAAAAGATCAAGATCAGGGCGGCGCTTTTCTTAATCAGATCGTTGAAATCCTTTACCCCTCCTTTTCCAATAATATATGTGGCGACGCCCAAAGCCGGCACCCATAGCCACCCCAAGAACCAAAACTGTCCCGGCAGTGCATAGGACCATTCTGTGAACTCCAGAAATGTCATGAACGACAGGCCACCCCCTACTGTAAAATGAAAATCCCAATGCTGAAGGATCGGCGCCGGGCTCCATCCAAAGAGGGCGAAGGGCGCCGCACAGAATAAAACCATGCCGGCAGCGAATATGGCTAAATAATACAAAGTGCGTTTGATGGACTTTCCTGCCAGGAAAACAAGTATCACCGGAATGATCGGGAGGGCGATGGGTTTGAAAGAAATTGCCAGCGCAAGCAGGATTGCCGGACCGGTAAGCTTTCCTTCGCTGATTAGCAGGAGAGATAACAGGGACAGCAACGTCACGATGGAATCAAATTGTCCCCAGGCGGCTGACATCAAAAGGAGGAATGGATTGAAGAGGAGAAATATACAGGCCCTATGTGCGATTTTTTCCCGGACACCCATTTTTCGTAATATTGAAAGGACCAGGTAAGCCAGACAGATGTTGATAGCGATGACCGGGAGCTTGATGGCCAGGTTGTAAAGGAGAAAGTTGGGGATGACACGATAAGTTAGCAGGTATATCAGCCCCAAAATAATGGCCCAGGGAGGAAAATATCCCAACGTGGTGATCCCCTGGAAGCTGCTGTTATGAAAAACTGAGCTCAGGTCTTGTGCAATGTATGGATTCTGACCGGTGCCCACCAAATAACCGGTTGCCATGAAAACCCGCATATCATAAGCATGCCCAAGGAACAGCGCGAGGATGATCTGTAAAATAATGCTGGTGGCAACCAGAAACAGATCAGAATTCGGGTATCCTTTGTGACATAGTAAATTAGATGTAGATCCGGTAGGTTGAGCCATTGTTTCAGGCCTTGGCTTTACGACTCTGCAGGATCGATAACGACATGACAAATCCATAGCTGACGGTAAAAGGGACCAGGATCAGTAATACAGGATAGCTCGTTTGCCGGATGGCAGTCCCTATCGCCCATAATCCCAGGATCACCAAAATCAACTCTGTTACCCAAATAATGTCCACCGGCATCTGGTATTTTTTCTTTTTCCAATCGTGCTTATTTTGAAGGTCCGCGTACTTCGGCGTCCTGGCAAATTCCCAGGACCGATTCGTGAACAAGGCTTTGACAGCTTCTCGCAGGTTGCTGAGACTTATTCCAAGGCTGAGCAGAACCAGTACCAGCAGGCTTACAAGGTTTTGCGCCAAGGGAAGGTTTTGGATCTTCAAGGTGGAGAGTAGGGAGATCCACGGTGCCAGCGTGCAGAGGATGATCAGAGGTAAAAGGATTGCCCAGATTACGTTTTGCAGGGCATGGATGTGGAAGATTCCCAGGATGAAACCATTTCCCGAAACGGGATTCAATACGTGTCCCCGGGTGGATTGTGGAACATTCACTCCCAATAACACATCGAAACAACTTAATAAGAAAGATATAACCATCAAAGGATGAATGATATATCCCGTAAGATGGATGAACGCTTGCAGGCGTTGCTTGAGCCCAATTTTGCGATCCTGGAGAAGGTTGGGAAGGATCTTCCTGGCATTCCTCAAGGATCCGTTAGCCCAGCGCCCCTGCTGCATTTTGAAACTCGGGAGGGTGGGGGGGATTTCCCCCGGGCACGCAAGATCTCTCAAATATAAAACCCCATACCCGCGCATCTGCATCCGGTAGCTGAGGTCCAGGTCCTCTGCAAGGGTGTCAGCACACCAACCACCGGCTTCAAGAACGGCTTTCTTGCGGAGCACTCCTCCGCTGCCATTGAAGTTTTGAAAGCACCCGGCCGCATATCTTCCCGGTTGTTCGACCAGGAAGTGGACGTCGATCGCATGGCCGATCGCCTGGGTGAGCAGGTTGAAATCGCGGTTGAGATACGTCCAGCGGCTTTGGACGATACCCAGGTGTTTATCGTGTTCAAAATGGGGGATGGTGCGAAGAAGAAAATCATCGGGTGGGATGAAGTCTGCGTCGAAAATGGCGATGAATTCTTCCTGGGTTCCCGTGAGCGCAACCTGCAGTGCGCCGGCTTTGAAGCCACTCCGGTTTTCCCGTCGCTGGACCTCTATGATGAAATGCTTTTCCCTGTATTCCGCCACAACCTTGTCAACTTCTATAATGGTATCATCGTCGGAATCGTCAAGGATCATGATCTTAACCTTGTCGCTCCCGTATGCGCCTGCCATGCCGGCACAGGCGGAGATTAGTCTGCGGATGACATACCTTTCATTGTAAACAGGCAGTTGGATTGAAACAGTCGGGCGAACGTGGGAGAAGCCCGGCAAGGCCGGGGTCTTATATCTTCGAGCTGAGTTCAGCAGGTAATAATGATTAAATCCATACAGGAAAAAAAGAAGGGTAATGGCGAGCGAAAGGATAAAAAAAAGTGCTTGTAGGAACATCCTATCTCATCCCTGCTCCCCCCCTCCATCATTTTTCAAATAGGGCTAATTCAATCTTGGTCAGATCCATGTCTGCCGCGGCCAGGTTTTCAGCTTGGTGCTGCGGGTTGAACGACATGGGGATGGCGATGACACGCGGCTGTCGGACGAGCCAGGCCAGAGCAAGCTGCTGAGTTGAAACGCCTCGCTTCTTCGCTAGAGACTTTAACGGGTTGTCCCCACGGATAAACCTGCGCTTTACGGGAGAATAAGCTGTCAAAAGGATGTCATTTTCCTGGCAGTATGCCAGGACGCCATTCTCTACGCAGGACCGGTCTGGCAGGCTGTAAGACACCTGGTTCGTAAGAAGCGCGCTATTCGACAAATCCACGGCTTCTTTGAGGAGTTTGAGATCAAAATTGCTTACCCCCAGGTGCCTGACCTTGCCGTTTTTGACCAGCGTGTTGAGGGCGCGGAAGGCCTCATTCAGGTCCATTCCTCTCGTTGGCCAGTGGATCAAATACAAGTCTATATAATCCATATCAAGCCGGTGTAGGCTGTTTTCACAGGAACGCAGGACGTCTTCAAAACCCAAGTGCTCCGGGCTGACCTTCGAAGTGATGAACAAAGTTTCCCTCGAAATCCCCGCGGAGCGCACCGCCCTCCCGATCAGTTCTTCTGCATGACCGGCGGCATAGGATTCGGCGGTATCGATATGCGTGTACCCCAGGTCAAGAGCTGAACGCAGTGCAGTCAGAGACCGGGCATCCTGGGCGGGGTTGGGGCTGTTCTCGCCACCAATCCTCCATGTCCCGAATCCTATCTTCGGGATGCACAAATTGTGAAGGGTCTCGTATCTCATGATCAAAATTATAGCATCTTGTTGATTTGTAGTTTGATACAATAAAGGCAAATCGCAAGCGGAGAAAACATTATGAAAGAATCCACGCCCCTTGTCATTGACACGCATGACATGACCAAGACCTATAAAGGCGTTAAGGTACTTAATTCGTTAGACCTGCATGTTCACCAGAATTCCATTTTTGGTTTCCTGGGACCCAACGGTGCAGGGAAAACCACCACGATCAAGCTGCTGCTTGGCCTGATCCGCCCCACGGCAGGAAGTGCCACTGTATTTGGACTGGACACGATCGATCAGAGCGTTGATATTCGCGCTCGCGTGGGTTACCTGCCGCAGGAACCGCATTTCTATGAATACATGACCGCCCGCCAGACCTTGCGCTTCACCGCCAGGTTTTTTTTCAAGGGACCCAAACAGAAAATAGAGGATCGGGTGGAAGAAATGCTTCACCTGGTTGACCTTGCCGACAAAGCCGACCGCCCCTTGAAGACCTTTTCAGGTGGCGAACGGCAGCGGTTGGGGATCGCCCAGGCCCAGGTCAATTACCCTGACCTGCTCATCCTGGACGAACCGGCCGCATCGCTCGATCCGATCGGCCGTCGTGACGTGCTGGAAGTGATGTCCAAATTGCGAAAGTACACTACCGTCTTCTACTCCACGCACATCCTGGACGACGTCCAACGCATAAGCGATACGGTGGTTATCTTGAACAAGGGTCAACTGGTGGCTGAGGGTCCGATTGAGGAATTGCTCGCCGGAAGCGAAGGCGTGATCTACCTGATCAACTTGAAGGGTGACACGGAACAGGCTCTCAAACAGGTTGGTTCCCAACCGTGGGTCAGCGGGATCAAGACCGGTAAACATGGGGATGAAACCACTTGGCAGGTCAGTGTGTCTGATCCACAAGCTGCAGAAACGCAGTTGCTCAAACTGCTGGCCAACCCTCCGGTGGTGGTGACCGAATTCCGTCGTAAGCGCTATGAGTTGGAAGATATCTTCATCCAGGTCATCGAAGGAGATCAAGATGTCCGGAAATAGTGATTTCGAATTGGTGAGCGAGCGAGGCTGGCAGCGTGGGCTTAATAACCTTCTCAACAATGAGCTGTCCCGCTGGTGGAAGACCAGGATGTGGTGGGTGGAATGCCTGGTCTGGACTGGTGTGATCGGGTTCTTGTTGGGTGCGGTTTTATTTAGTTCGCCGGATTTTAAGATCGAGGAAGGGTTGATGATCTATGCCCTTTTTGCGGGAATCTTTCCCGCGGTAGCCGTTGTCATTATCATGCAGGGTGCCCTGGTTGGGGAGAAAAAGGACGGGACGGCTGCCTGGGTGATGTCCAAACCAACTGCCCGCCCCGCATTCATTCTTTCCAAGCTGCTTGCCAACGGCCTCGGCGTACTGGCAACCATGGTGGTAGTGCCTGGATTGGTCGCCTATGTCATCTTTTTTATCCGGACGCAAGCACCGCTGGATCCATTCCGTTTCCTGGCGGCTCTTGGGGTCATTTTTCTCAACCACCTTTTCTTTCTAACCCTGACGCTCATGCTTGGGAGCCTTTTCAACAGCCGTGGCCCGGTTATTGGCCTTGGGCTGGCGTTTCTTTTCCTGCAGCAGTACCTGGTCGGATTGTTGCCAGCATTGAGATACCTGATCCCATGGACTCTGGTCGTCCCTCTTAATAACGAGACGAATGCTATTGTGCCTGCTTTGCTGTCCAACCAGCCGATCTATTCTTACATCCCGCTGGTGATAGTGGGACTGGAGTGCATCCTGTTCGTCCTGGTTGCGGTGTGGCGGTTCAACCGCGAGGAGTTCTAGGAATTTGATCTTAAATAATTAATTCTTTTGCCGTCCATTACACACTTGTAGAAATTTCAATTCCATCCCTGCCTGGCAGCAGGGATTTTTTCCAACCAAAATAGGTGTTGACGTGAGTATATAAACGGAATAATCTATAGGTGAATGGAATTAGGAAGTCATGGAAAAGGAGAATCGGCATGGAAAATAACCGACCCTCGGCAGGAAAATGGAGTGAACGGTTGTTTCTGGTTCTGTTTTTCACAGTCATCGGATCGCTGGTCATGATTGTTTTCAGTCCCTTGCGACCTGTCCTCGAACGTGGTGCGGATTACCTGGGGAGGATCGGTTTGATCGCCTTGCTAATGATCGCTGTTGGGTTGGTGCGGAAAAGCGCGCGCTACGACAAATATCTACCAGTATTGGTTGGCCTTCTGATCCTGGCCGTCGTAGTCTCGCTTGACTGGATATTTGGAAGATACCTGATGGATTCATTGGGTGTCGATGGCAGCACTCCTGCCAGTTTTGCTCTGTTGAAGTTGAACGAGGGCTTCATTGTTGTTTGCTTGGTTATCCTCTTCACCCGCATGGCAGGCGGCAGCCTGGGATTGATCTTCATCCAGAAAGGTAACCTGAAGCAGGGACTCAGTATTGGATTGATCGCTTTCGCGATTTGTGTTGCAGGTTCCATCCCCATGGCTTTCCTCATGTTCAAACCCGGAGACCTGTCATTCACCAGGATCCTTTCCTGAACCCCCTGGATATTGATCTCTGTCCTGGCGAACGCTGCCCAGGAAGAGCTTTTGTTCCGGGGGTTGTTTTTAAGGAAGCTGCAGCCCTTCCTCGGCAGTCTCCTTTCCAATCTGTTGATTGTCTTTGTATTCACCCTGTTGCATAAAGGGGTAACTTATTCATCAAATGATTACATATTTCTCGCAATTCTTATCCCTCTGGGGCTGGCCTGGGGATACATCATGCAAAAAACGGACAGCATTTGGGGCTCTATATTATTCCATGCTGGGACGGATATCCCGATCTTCTTGGGAATTTTTTCAGGGATGATATGACCTTAAACAATATTATCGACTTTTCTGTCTTCATTATTGCCAACCTTGCCAATCTGCTGCTGGCGTTCATGTTCCTGTTCCGGGGAGGCGGCAAACCTAAAGTTGGGAGGGCATTCGGCTGGGCCGCGGTCGTATTGGGGGTTCCCCTCCTGGCTGCGGTCATCCTAAATGCAACGGCGGCGCGACCGTGGTGGACGTTCGTCCTGCCAGGACTTTTGGTCCTCTATGATGCGGTTGAATTCATCTTGGATTATCTGCTAAAATTTGATTTCCGCCATTCTCGCTGGTTGGGACTGTACCTGGGCCTGTATTACCTGGCCTTGATGGGCATGATCGGTTTCTCATTCGCGGTCAGCAAGCCTTGCGGTTTTATCACCCTGGTAACGTATTTTATTAACTTGGCAGCCACTGCCTGGTCTTTTGCACGCGTTCAACACGGATAAGGAGAACTTCATGACCAAGAATATCCTCATATTGAATGGTAGCCCGCGCGAAAAGGGCAACAGCGCCGTCCTGGCTGGTCGTGCCGCCGCGGGTGCATTGGATGCCGGTGCGCAGGTTGAAAGCATATACCTCCACGGCCTCGATATTCGGCCATGCGACGCCTGTGAATTATGCGCTGATGGAGAATGCGTCATCGAAGACGACATGCAACCGCTCTACCCCAAATTAGCCGCCGCGGATGCCATCCTGCTGGCCTCGCCTATTTATTGGTTTACGATTTCTGCCCAGCTTAAACTCTGCATCGATCGCTGGTACGGATTCCAGGGCCACAAGTGGAAGGAGGTCAGCCACAAGCAGTTTGGCATCATCCTCACCTACGGCGACACCGATCTCTATACCTCCGGCGCCATCAATGCCATCCATACTTATGAAACCATGTGCCGCTTCCTTAAAAGTGAGATTGTCGGCATCGTTCACGGCTCGCTGGATGCAGTCGGAGATGCAGAAAAGAGCCCTGAACTGATGAAGGAGGCTTACGAGTTGGGTAAACTCCTGGCTTCCCCCGGGCGGAATTAATCACATCGGCATAATATTTATTGCTCTTTTCAGCCTCTTGAATGGGTTACTGCCAGCACCAGTGATGGGAGAGCTTTTTAAACACTTAATGGACGCGTATTATGACCATCCCCACTCTCAAGACCCCACATCTAATCCTGCGCCCTTGGAAATTGGATGACGCCGAGGCGCTCTTTGCGATCCTGCAGGAAGCTGATATCCTGAAATATTTTCCGCCCACTGTTTTCACCTTGGAAAAAACGCAACTCTACATTACTCACCAGCTCGACCATTGGCAGGAGCGCGGCTATGGACACTGGGCTGTCACTTTAAGAGAGGATCTTAGGGTGGTTGGCTGGGATGGCCTGGAATTCCTGCCCGAAACCGGCGAGGATGAAGTGGCCTACCTGCTTAGCGGTTGGGTGTGGGGACGCGGCTTCGCCACCGAGGCGGCGCAGGCGGCTGTGAGATTTGGGTTCGACAACGCAGATTTAAAAGCCATCATTGGGCTGGTCCACCCGCAGAACTTTGGCTCTATACGTGTTCTGGAGAAATGTGGATTAACTTTCATTGACCGCAAAGTCTATTGGGGGATGGAGATGCTGCGGTACCGCAAGGAATCACCCGCCCTCACCAGATGAACTTTCAGCCACCCCTTTCTCATTGGCAAAGAGCCTGGCTTTGGTAATGTCGCATGGATTAAATGACGCCGTCGGGCACAATGAAAAATCCCTCGATTGCAGGATGGGTTCTCAGCGTATCTCGGAAATCCTATACCCTTAATCCACGATAAACAGTTTCGCCCCTGTGCTGGTGGAAGACCGGTGCGGGTTGATGTCATTGGCAACCTGGTAACTCATCCCCGCTTTTAGCAGGAATTTTCGTCCATCGCTCAACTCGGTCACCAACTCACCTTCCAGCACGAGCAGCACGTGCCCGCGCTTGCACCAGTGGTCTGCCAGGTAACCCGGGGTGTATTCCACCATACGCACCCGGATGTTGCCAATTTCAAGGGTGCGCCAGAGGGCTTTGCCGGTCGTTCCCGGGTGTTCGCTGGGAGGCACAGTGCTCCAATCCATGGTTCCAAAAGGGACATCTTGAATGTTCATTCGAAATCTCCTGGTTTATTATATACCTGTCGCTGTCTCATGATCAGCAAGTCACCTGATCCGCGCCCGTGGTTGAAATCATGAGGAAGAGTTCTCGGATCCTGCGGGGGATATTTCGACCGGTGCGAGCATGGAAAGAGTCCAATGCACAAGATGGGCGTGGTAAAATAAATTGTATCTCATCAACTACATCGTATTTAATTAATATTTCCATTGGAGGCTAATTATGAACGTTGGCAGACGCATGTCTCACCCAGTGATCACGGTCCAGCCCGATCTGCAGATCACAAAAGCCCATGAGTTGATGGCTCATGAAAAGATCGGGCAATTGCCCGTGGTCAAGAATGGCAAGCTGGTGGGCATAGTTTCAAAAAACGACATCAGCAAAGCCTATCCTTCCTCCGTGACCTCCCTGGCAGTCTGGGAAATCGCCTCCCTGCTCGAAAAGATCAAGGTTAAGGATGTCATGGTTAAAACCGTCCGGACGGTCCAGGAAGATACTCTCATCGAAGAAGCTGCCCGAATTATGGTTGATAACGTGATCAGCTCCCTGCCTGTAATGCGTGGAAAAGAATTGGTTGGAATTATTACCGAGGCGGATCTCTTCAACATTATGTTGGAAATGCTGGGAGCGCGCCGTACGAGGGTGCACTTTAGCGTCCTGATCCCTCCTCAGCCCGGTCAAATTGCCAAGATTTCAAAGGCGATTTATGAAAAGGGTGGCGATATTACAGCCTTGAGCACCTTTGAAGGCGATTCTAGCTCGACCTACATGTTGACTATGAAAGTAGATGGTATCGAACAGAAGGCTCTTCAAAAGCTGATTAAGCCGTTGGTGATCAGTCTTCTGGAAATTGCCACTAAATAGACGAAAATTCCTGACCCTTAGAGGGAGCCTGCTGGTTCTCTGAGATGGACGGGGCGTCTCGTCCTGCTTGCTGGGCAGGGATAAGGAGTGATCACCCTTATTTAGTCAGGTTCGAGTAACACACATTAAAGATTTCGGTTCCAGCTAAGGCAGCAGAAACCTTCTTAGGATTCCAATCCAAAATAACGGGAACTTAGCTGGAAGGTAACAAAGTCAGCACATCTGAGAGCAGGGTTTATTACTCAAATCAATTCCTGCATCATCCGTAAATCTGGCTGCCTTTGGGCGTGCTGAAATTTACGGATGATTTTATGTTATAAAATAACCAACACGTTATGGCTCTCAAATATGCTGCATTTTTACATGAGATGAATACGTGCCTGGTTTTCCTTGAGGTAAAACCAGATATAAAGTGACCTACGTGGGCATAATGGGAGAATTTATATGAGTGAAGATGATGTGAGTCACAGAAATAGGAACAAATCTAATCATTCCACTCGTGAGATCAGCACCCTCGAACGCCGTGAGATTCAAGCACCGTTATTGGTATCCCTCATAAATGGTTTCACCCGCGAGCTGGGTCAAGAAAAAGCTATGCAGGTGGCGACAGTAGCAATCCGGACAGATGCCAGGGAAATCGGGAAAACCATGGCGGGGAAATATGGGGGCAATAGCACACGCGAACTCCTGCAAGTGGTGAGACAAATTTGGGCAGAAGATGATGCCCTGGGCTACGATATTTTGGAACAAACCGACCAAAGGTTGAGTTTCAATGTAAACCACTGCCGCTACGCTGAAATGTATGCGCGCCTGGGGATGAAGGAATTCGGTTATTGCCTATCCTGCAATCGGGATGAGTCTTTTATTAGCGGTTTCAACCCGCGCATGAAACTGATCCGCACCCAGACGATCATGGAAGGTGGGGAGAAATGTGACTTTCGGATCAGCGTCGAAGAGAAATAACCACTTGTTCCTTTGCGGGAAATTAAGCCGGTGGGAGTATCCGATCTCGGTAAGTGAGTGGGGAATATTCACTGCATTCATCCAATTAAGTGTTTTATCCATGAGCAGGCATAAAGTGCGCAAAACTCGATATCTGAAATACGCAAACCCAGTGGCACTCGAAAAGCACATTTGAGTAACACATCTCTCGAGAGAAAGTCTGTTCCATGAGTTCTGCTTGGTGTCTCTAAAATGCATGAATCATATATAATCGAATTGTGGTTTGAATATTACTGGTCGAGGAATATTAAATAACCACGCAAATGAACGGCAGCTGCAACAGTTGAAGTGAATTGAGTTATTGGAGACTTCCGGATGATCTCGAGAGTATCCCGCAGATTGAATGTTATCGATCCTTCGATCATTTTTCTTGCAGCGGCGATCTTGATTGGGGGAACCATCCGCCTTTACGGCGTTCTTCAGTCTAATTTCCCGATAAATGACGGCGGCCTATTTTATACAATGATCAAGGATTTAATGGCAAACGGCTATCGCTTGCCAGTAACCACGAGCTACAACCACCTCAACCTGCCATTCGTGTATCCTCCTTTATTTTTGTACATGACCGGATTCCTGTCTGACCTGACCTCTTGGGGACTCCTAAATATTATCAGAGTTATGCCTGCCATTTTTACCGTCCTCGCCATCCCGGCCTTTTATTTGCTGGCCAGCCTCCTGATTAAAAATAAGGTGCAGGTAGTTTTCGCCACATTTATTTTCGCTTTTATCCCGGCTTCCTTCGATTGGTTGATCATGGGAGGTGGTCTTACCAGGTCACCTGCCTTCTTCTTTGCTCTTTTATCCCTGTACTTTATTTACAGGTTATATTCCCAAAACCGTAAGCGGGACATTTTATGGGTGACTGTCTTTTCCTCCTTAACGATTCTCAGCCACCCTGAGACCGCATTGCATACTGCTGCCAGCGCAGTGGTGTTCTTCTTATTCTTTGGAAGAGATAAAAAGGGATTATTGAGATCACTTCTTGTAGCCGGGCTGATCTTGATTGTCACCGCGCCATGGTGGTTCACTGTGTTAGTTCACAATGGCATTACCCCATTCATCGCTGCCGGAAAAACGGGTGTATACAGCATCGAGGGGATCCTGCAAATCTTCCAATCCAACCTCACGCACGAAGTAGGGCTTCAAATCATCGGAACCCTTGCATTGATCGGGTTGTTCTGGCAGGTCGCGGGGCGCAAATATTTTGTGCCTGTATGGACGTTGGTGATCTTTTTTTCTGAACCGCGCAGCGCACCCCTGTTTTTATGCCCCTGTGTGGCTATTCTTGCTAGTTCTGCATTGGTTGGTATCCTGCAGTTGTTTAATCGTGCCACAAATCCTCCCCAGGCTGGGACCGGTGATCCACACCCGTTATCGGGCTGGGCATCCAGGGGTTTCTTTATCATTTTGACGATTTTTTGGATTGTTTCTTCCACGGGCACCATTTTTGCAATATTAAATAATGCCACCCTTACCAATTCTGATAAAAATGCATTTGATTGGGTTAAGAGTAATACAAGCAGCCAGAGCAAATTCCTGGTGCTGACCGGTGATTCCCCTCTCAATGACCCCGTTTCAGAATGGTTCCCTGCGATAACTGAGCGCACAAGCGTCGCTACTGTTCAAGGGCATGAATGGGATAATAAAAACTCATTTGAAGAGATCCTGTCTCAATCGGTAAATGTCCAAAAATGTATTGGTCAATCAATTCGATGCATGGAAAGTTGGGCTGAAAGTAACCAAACGGGATTTGATTACATCTATTTTCACAATCCGGTTCTTCAGACAGACCCGCAAACGGGGGCGTTCTTTACCAGCGCCTTGGGGGATTTATCTGTTTCCCAAGGGTATGCTATGCTCGTGTATCAAAATGACGCTGTCTCGATATACAAAGTGAAATAAAGCAACCTCTAATCTAAAAAACTCCTGGCTGAAACATTCCAGCCAGGAGTTTTTTTCGAAAAGGTCAGGCTTTAGCAGGCGGGATCACATCCGGTTTGACCAGGTCTAGCGCCCTGATTTCCCGGTAGGTCAGCGTCCAGACATTTGTAGAATAGATATGGAACCAGGCGCTGATCAAGGTGAGGGGGGCCAGGGTAACCAGCAGGAAGAACGGCGCTGCTACCAGGGCAGCCACGATCCACGCCACCGGTCCGGCTCCAAGCAGGCTCGCAATGCCGAAGGCTATCGCACCAGGGATGACAGCTACGATCAACCCTGGCAGGGCAAGGAGGATATATATTGGGATGAGCAGAAAGAACAGTGGAATTCCTAAAATCCCAAATCCAAATCCGATCCCCAGCATCACCAGCCACATCAGTGCTGCACTTTTCCAGTTGTTTTTAAACAGCGCCCATCCACTGCGAAAAGATTCACCGATGCCCGTTCCTTCAAGCGCTGCCTTCCGCATAAAGAATTGACGCAGCAAAGACAGGAAAACCATCACGATGATCAGGGCAAAAACGAACAGGAATGCGCACCCGACGGCCGTGATCGTCCCGCCGACAGCGAGCACATTTGCGCCGCTGGTCACACTTAAGTAAACCACCAGCCCCAGCACGATCAGGAAGCCCAGGAAGATCAGCACCGGTAAATTGACCACCAGGTCGATTACCCACAAGCGGAAGGCACGCCGGTTCCAGCCCATTTTCCAGCCCTGCTTGAAAACCACTTTTGCGCCAGTCTGTTCGTACTCGTCCACCATGCGGATGATCGAGGTTTCGCAAACGTACCGGATGACAGTGGTGATCACTCCTACGATGAGGATGAAGAGCAGGAAGGCGACGCCGATCCAGATGAAAGTTACCACATGCTGGTCTGGATGTTCAAACAGGGGTTTGATGTTTTGGTTGAACCAGTTCGTCAATTGCACCAGGTAGGGACCGGGTTGGAAGTTGGGGTTGTAGCCACTGCTTCCGGTATTACCACGGTTG
>Ga0187878_1000854_pt1 | contig 32159 bp, 31 predicted proteins | sample June2016WEW_17_1_FD_132979 | JGI IMG/M metagenome (GOLD analysis project Ga0187878, IMG submission 132979) | Peatland microbial communities from SPRUCE experiment site at the Marcell Experimental Forest, Minnesota, USA - June2016WEW_17_150 | ecosystem: Environmental > Terrestrial > Soil >...
CGGAGGACAGATCTCATTCCTGTGGGGAATACTAACGACACTGCCTACATACAAGAACAAGTTGACTAAGTATCGAGTCGACGATGGCCCAGAAGAGGAGAAAGTCCTCAACACGTTCATAGTCGCAAATGGCAGATACTATGGGGGAGGCCTCAAGCCAGCCCCCAATGCGGAACTCGACGATGGAGTCTTTGACATCGTGTCGATTGGAGACGTAGGCTTCTTCGAAGCGATCTCCAGCTTGGGGAAGTTCAGGAAAGGGACCTACTTGGAAATCCCGAAAGTCACGTTCTCCAAGGGGAAGACTGTTGTTGCAAGCTCGGAGGAAACTCAGCTTGTCGAGATGGAAGGCGAGGTAGTCGGCCGCCTTCCTGCACGATTTGAGATACTCCCGAATGCGATGAAGATCATCGTCTAGTGCCCGGATCGACGACGATCTTGGTCAATGTGCTTGGTCTAGATCGCAAATCCTACACGATTGGGGGGCCGACTTCGAAGTGCTCTGCTTTCTTCAGTAGTTCTTGCGGAACATTGTAAGATCCGACATAGTGTGCGAATTTCCTCTTGATGAAATTGTCCCACAAATCACGGTCTAGGTAGAATACTCTGGCTCCGCCAAGTTCGGTCTGAAATTCAGGATAGGCCTTCGATTTGTGAGCCCATTTTAGGCCGATGACTCTTAGCCCGTTGTAGCTTTCAAAACAGGCTTCCCACATATCTGCACCAAGATAGTCGAACGCATACTCAGCTTTCGCAAAGTACAGGGCTGGTCCCGCGTCGACGCCTCTCATGAAGCTCATTGTGTGGAGGCTGTAGGCAACCTTCTCGTTAAACATCCGCGCGTTGGCCAAGCCTGCCAACTGTCCATCGATCACGCCAACGAATGTGTAGGCGTCCTTGATTCTGTGGACCTTCTGGGCAAGAACTTCGCCGTAAGTCCGAACGCCCACTATGTCGTAGAAGTCCTTAGCGATGAACATGTACGGTTTGATCACTTCCAGCAGCTGATCGAACTCATCATCTCTGAGAGATCTGACTACCATCTGCTGGCCGCCTCTCAGAGTGACAACTTTGGGCTTCCACGGCTTCTCCTTCATGATCTTCATCTCGGGGACGCCGCATCTGAGAATCGGCTCCATATCCTCGACCTTGAGTTTGTGCTCCGGATAAGCGACCGTTTCGGGTGGCGGATAGTAAGTTGAACTCATCCTCAGTACCTCGCGTTCGCTATTCAGCTCACCTTGTATTGATAAGCGATTCCCAATAGCAGTGTCCACTTTTGAACTCGCTGGCCTTGATTCGTCCCCTAGTAAGTGCTCTCTCTAGATACTATTCACACGGAAGAGTTCAATGAGGAAGAATCATCCAAATGCGCCAATGGGAAGAGGAAAGAGGATCGAGACACGATCTTCTGCCTCAGAGGAGATTAGGAATGAAGAAGCTTGAGGGTAACTGTTGCACTACGAAGATAGGCCAAGTTCATCAGCGATAGTTCTGGTACGCCTCTCGTTCAGGGATATGTCGTGGATCAGGCCCAGAGCGAGAATTGCCCCCACTGAGATGTCGATTCCTGATGTGTGTCCCCTTGGCAGAAGTGATTCGAAGGCCAGAACTAGTTCGTCTTCGTCAGTAACCGAGTCAGTCAGGTCACGGACTTGCTCGTCGAGGATCAGATGTTGCATATGATCTAGTAATTTCGCGCTAATCCAGCTCGTCCTCTCTTCTATTGCGTGAAGGTCCAAGAGGATTGGTGCTCGTCCGATTGCACTCGCAAATGAGTTGTATACGGCGAGAAATCCCCCTAACGTATCGTCACCCGATGGAGTGAACCCTGACCCTAGGCCCACGATTCTCAGGGCCACTTTACAAAATCGTTCTTCTCCCCCCGGACGGAGGAGACTCATCACTGCGTCAGACGCAAACTCCACGAGCGAATTGTGGGCAATCGAATGAGGGTCCAATACGCTCTGGCTCGTGTCTATGATCTCAAGTATTACCGAGACAATCCGGAATGACTTGCGAATCATCGAGAAGTCGAGATTCAGCTCGCTTGATTGTTCAGTTGTGTCATCGTAGAGTAATGCTGCGTCAAGCGTGATTGTCGTGTCTGTCCCGATGAGTATCTGTTTTCCTTTTATAGTAATAGGCTGCAGCGGCGTTACTAGCTTCTCCAAATCAGATTTCGCGTCGAGATTGACAGTTACTGGGGATCTTATCGAATGATTTGTGAAGAAGAGAAGCTCATCTTTGCCGGTCCTTGCGTAGAACGAGTTCGCGAATGTGTTTACCACTGTTCCGGCGACGACAGAGCCACATCTCGAGAGGGCTCTGAGTGCGAGAGACCCTACGGACACCGCTCGGAGAGTGTTTAGCAACCTCTCGTCCTTAGATTCCGTACTTTTGTGCGTACGATTTGAGTGCTTGCTTGAACATGTCAAGCGGGAACGAGACCATGCCCGCGCCGACTTGCCCGATTCCGGCTTCTTTGTGAGCGATTCCTGTATTGATGATTGGCGTGATGCCAGTCCTGACCACTTTGCGGAGATCCACTCCGACCGGTGTGCCTTGAAAGTCAAGGAACGGGATGATGAAGTACTTGTGCTTCGTGCAGGTGATCTCGTACATCTTCTGAGTGTTCTCGATGGCGTACGCAACAGACCCGCCCACCCATGAGACGATTCCCGGTGCCGCCGCCATCGCAAATCCTCCATAGCCAGCGGTTTCAGTAATCGCGCTGTCTCCTAGGTCCGGGTTCGCGTCTTTCTCGCTGTAGCCTGGGAACCAGACGCCTTTTGGTACAGGCGCTGGGGAGGTGAACCATTCATTGTCGAGCCCACTCACCCATATTCCTGCGTCAGTTCCGTTCCTCGTAAGCACAGTCACGACCGTGCTGTACTTGATCTTGTGTGCAGCGAGGGCCATTGCTTTGCCGCTCGCCATCCCAAGATTGAGCAGAGTGAAGTTATTCTGGGCCATGAAGTTGAACGCGTCGATCATTGTCTTCTTGTCTAATCCTGCCTGCATCATGTAAGGAGTAATCTCCTTCAGGAAGAGTGAGGTCGCGGCGTTGTAGCGATTGTGGCAGTCGTCGCCCATCGTCAATGCTTGGATGATGATTGGTTTCATCGCGACGCCATCTTTCTCCTTCTTGATCTCCTTGATTGTAGCTCCGAGTGTGCCGGCGAGCGTGTCACGCATCCAAGTCAGCCGCTGAATAACTTCGCTTGAATAGGCACCATATCTGAGAACTTTCCCGATTCCCTCATTGAGGTTCGAATACGTGTCGTTGCCATATTTGCGATCGTGAACAACGTAGACAGGCATGTTGGGTGAGATGATCCCTGCCATCGGTCCAACTGCGTTATGATGATGATTCGGAACGAAGATGATCTTGCCCGATTTCGCGAGCTTCTCCGCCTCGGGTCCGTCACGCGCCCATCCCTCGTAGATTGCAGCTCCCATTACGGCTCCTTTCATCGGGCCGGCCATACGGTCCCACTCGATAGGCGGTCCCGCGTGTAGCAGCATTTTCTCTTTCATGCCTGGAATGACCTTTCGAGCGAGTCCCATGTCCACCCAGACAGGGTCTGACTCCATCATTCTTTCAACGGCCTGCTGGTTGGCCTTCTCAATCTCGTCCTTGATTTGACTAGGATTCCGCGAAGTCAAGAAGTCACGCCTGCGCGTTGAAGCCTGACGTAAGTATAAGAAAATTGTTGCTGGGACACACTCCACTCAACGAAGCCGGTCTAGTGTTCTCCGGTTCTGGCATGTCGCTTGTCCTAGTGGTGGGTTTGCGCAGGCGGATCCACGAGGATCCTGTCCAGTCCTGAATAAGTAGGATGTGGCTATGAAAGCCGCACAGGCCTCAATCTCGCCCTAGTGAGCTAATCGAGATAGATTGCCCAAATGTGTCCGCATCCGCTACATCGCATCACGGCAGGTACCTCTTCCCGGACATCATCTGAACCACATGAGGGACAATACTCGACCACCTGAACAGTCCCCAATGACGAGCACACCCACGTAAGGGTGACAACCAGACCAGATTGAAGTGCTGTCACTATCGAAGGTCTTCCACGGTGACTCTTCGGCCAGTCACTCCTCAGACCGGTCTTCCGATTAAATCCCTCTCGCCGCCATGAGCCTACCTCAGGAATGGAACACATGCAGCCATCCGCGACTTGGGCAGGTGATCAAGGTAGAAGGAGAATGGGAAACCTACCACCGCTGTCTAGTCGGCAGTGCCATCTTCACGCTGATGCCCCGATCTGTGCTCTCACTTTCGGCTCTCACCATGACCACATGAATCTCCCCTTTCGATTATAGTACACGACGAAGCTTTGCGCCAGTATGGCAACGGACCCCAGACCGGTCAAACGCAAACAGTCTGTTCAGGCTCGAACACGCTACAGACGAAGAACTTGGTGGCGGGGAATTTCGACAAGGCTTAACTTGCTCATGCCGTTAGTGAGCACGGGCGCACCGGATTGAGTAAAGTAAGCAACGTCGTAAGGAAGAACTTCCACCGAGACTCAGTCCAGCTTCTTCACCTTTCGGAAGAGGCGAAGAAGATTGACGGCATTAGTGACGCAGCGGTCGTCATGGGTACGCCGACCAACAAGGAGATCCTACAGAAACTCAACCTTCTCACGGACGAGGGGAGAGCGGCCTCAGAAAGCGACATGATACTCGCCGTGAGGGCCGACACGCAATCTGCAATAGACGAAGGCATGAAAAAGATCGAAGAAATGGTTCTCAAGCCGCCCGTCGCCAAGGGACGCTCCTTCTACAGCGTCGATGCAGCCCTGCAAGCTGTCCCCGACGCGAATTTTGCCATTGTTTCGATCCCGGGAGAGCATGCAAGGGAAATCGTCCTGAAGCTGCTCGATAAGGGGTTGTCCGTGCATCTGTTCAGCGATCACGTCCCGCCGGAACATGAGCTTGAGCTGAAGCAGTACGCGCGAGACCGAGGCCTGCTCGTCATGGGTCCTGGAGCCGGGACCTCAATCATCGGCGGCAAGGCGATCGCATTCGCCAATGTTGTGAACAAAGGAAAGATAGGAGTCGTAGCCGCTGCCGGGACTGGGCTACAAGAGGTCACGGTCCTCTTGAGCGAGGCTGGGCTGGGAATTTCCGAGGCGCTGGGCACCGGCGGAGGAGATGTCAAGACGAAGATCGGTGGCATAACAACACTCCAATCAATAGACGCGCTTGAGCAGGACCATTTGACGACCACAGTACTTGTCGTTTCGAAACCTCCTGACGCAGATGTGAAGAAGATGATACTCGATCATGTGGCTAGCAAGACGAAGAAGCAGTACGTGACGTGCTTCGTAGGTCCTGAAAGCTACGTCGTCCCTGCAAACGCTCGCGAGCGTATTAGGGCTACGAAGACGTTGCACGCCGCTGTTATGGAAGCTATCCAGGCGACTGAGCCTAGTCGTCGCGAGGAGATCGCCAAACAATTTTCGATGTCTCAAAACGAGCTTCTAGCTCTCACTAGCAAGATCTCCAAAGGATTGACCGAGAAACAGAAGTACGTCAGAGGACTATACACCGGTGGCACGTTTGCCTACGAGGCCCTTGTGATACTCGGACGCATGATCGGCGATGTGTACTCCAACGCTCCATTGGATTCCAGGCTGAAGCTCGCAGATTCCTACCAGAGTACGAGGGATTCGATCGTAGACTTGGGTGAGGAGGAATTCACGGTTGGCAGAGCGCACCCCATGATAGACCCGACGATCCGTAAGATGAGACTTGTCGAGGAGGCAAAGGATCCGGAGGTCGCTGTGATCATCATGGACTTCATGCTCGGGTACGGTTCTCACTCTGACCCTGCTGGAGCCATGCTTGGCGCAGTCTCAGAAGCAAAGAAGATCGCGGAGAAGGACGGCAGGGCGCTGCCAATACTCGCTCACGTCTGTGGCACCGAGCAGGATCCGCAGCCTCTCTCAGAACAGGTCGCAAAACTGCGCAATGCCGGAATCGAGGTGTTCCCAACGAACGCACTCATGGCGATTGCGAGTGCGCTGGTCTCAAGGAAAGGGAGGATTAGCGACTCGACAATGCAAGATGTGTACGGGACGTTCCTTACAGGTTTCTAATTGGAGGGAATGATTTGGTCGACAATATTCTCAAGCTCTTCTCTTCGGAGCTGAAAGTCATCAACATTGGGCTTGAACTGTTCAATGACGCTTTGAAGGCCCAAGGCGTCGATTCTGTTCAGGTTTCATGGCAGCCGGCTCCGAAGCTCGAAAAAGAGTATGAAGACATACTCTCTAAGATACTCTAGATGCCGCAGGAGTGTTTCGTCGAGCAGGCGGGGGCTTGAGGTCAACTAGTATTTCGCATGCTCTCCCATGTCAAAAAAACACCATCGTTTCAGTGTAGAACTCCTATATACCGACAAGCAAGAACACATGGGCTGATTCACCATGTCCGATCAGAAACCACAAATCAAGGTGAACGTGGTCAACCCAACTCACGCGATGTTGGTTCGCTCGGAATCAAGCCTGTCTCGCAGGCTCAAGAGTCTTTTTCATAGAGACACGGATGTCTAAGCAGCGGACATTGCACAGCGAGTTCCAATTCGAATAACCCTAACCTCAGTGCCCCCGCCAGTCGCCGCCATCGTGCCGTGGAACCTGTGGTTCTCACCGCCTAGTCTTCTAGACCGTAGCCTGCTTCGTCTGGTTCTGTTCCTTCGCGCACGCAAGTATGGCTTCGATCATCTGCTTGTACGTTCCGCACCGGCAAATGTGCCCGCTCAGGTACTCTCTGATCTCGCTCTCCGTAGGATTCGGATTGACCGAAAGTAGGTAGTGAGCCGTCAACACGAATGATGGCGTACAAAAGCCGCACTGGAGTGCGGCTTTCTCAACGAAGTGCTTCTGTATCGGAGAGAGTTGTCCCTCAGGGGCAAGTCCCTCTGCGGTTGTGACCTCTCTGCCATCAGCTTCGACTGCGAGCACAAAACAGGATTTCACTGGCTTCCCATCAAGAAGGACTGTGCACAGTCCGCACTCTCCTCTCCAGCAGCCTGCCTTGACGCTCTTCACGCCGGCCCTCTCGCGTATAACGTCCAGAAGCAGCTCGTTGTCTTTAATCTCAAGTTTTCGAACTACGCCGTTGATCTTGATGTTGATTGAGTGTGTCATCTTCATCAGCTCCCGAGCAATCCCCGAAGGGCTTTGATCGTCATCACTTCCAACATGTGTGATCGATAGTCGGCTCTTGCAAGAACATCAGTCATGGGGTCAGTCGACTTCTTGATCACTCCGACTGCTTCATCAATCAGCTGTGGGATGGAGGTCTTGCGTTTGAACAACTCTTCAACTTCGTGGACTCTTGCTGGAGTCGCAGATATTGCTCCGTAAGCGAACCTCACCGTCCTGTTCTCGGGTGTGGTGGGATTTGCGCACAAGGCTGCCATGTTTGCGACGCTGAACTCGCTGCTCGATGTGTGTTTCAGGAATAGGCTCTTTGAGTGTTCGGGTGGGGATTTGACATGGATCGCGACTGCGATTTCATTCGGCTCGAGCGCAGTCTCTGCCACACCCTTGATGAATTCTGACATTGGGATGCGTCTCCTTCCCTTTACGCTGGCGGCTTCGATTTCTGCGTCAAAGAGCAGGAGTGGTGTTGGGCCGTCGACGTATGGGAGTGCTTCGCAGACATCTCCGAGGAGTGTTGAGCGGTTTCTGATGACGGGGTCGCTAAGAAGAGAGATGCAATCTCGAAGTGCTTTGTACTTCTCTTTCAGTGGTTCGAAAGCTAGAAGCTGGTTCATGGTCGATGTGGCGCCGATGGTCAAGCCTTTAGCACCCTCGTCGCGAAGGGCATGAAGTTCATCGATCGCCTTGATGTCTACGACCCAGCGTGGGTCAACGAGTCGTTCCTTCATAAATGCGAGTAGTCCGATCCCACCAGCCAGGATCTTGGCTTCGTCTTTATGCTCGTCTAGGATTTGCATTGCCTCTTGCAGACTCTTCGGCTTGAGGTACTGAAATTCGGGAAGTGTCAAATATGATGATCCGAATGACATCTTACTGGCCTCCGCTCTCCTTCAGCTTACGTTTCGCCTCCTCGATCAGCTCGGGTCTTTGTTCCTGTACTGCTCTCCAGACGTTTTCAGGTGTCATTGGAACATTCGTGATCTGCACACCGATTGCGCGATAGACAGCGTTGGCAATGGCTGGTGCGACGCCGATCATCACGACCTCGCCGAGGCCACGTGCGCCATGCGGAGCATCGCTCTGGGGTGTCTCGACAATGATCTCATCCATTTCGCGAGCCATCTCCTTGGCTCTAAGTATTCGGTAGTTGGAGAAGTTGGGATTCAAGACCCAGCCTTGCTCGTCGAAGATAATCTGTTCATAGAGTGCTGCGCTTTGGCCCATGATGAAGCCGCCGTCGATCTGGCCCTTTACGAGAAGAGGGTTGATGGCTTTGCCAATGTCGAAGGCTTGAGATCCCTTGAGAACCTCGATCTCTCCGGTCAGGACATCGACTTCGATCTCGACTCCTGTCGCTCCGAATGTGTGGAAGATCGTGGGAACGCCTTGGCCTGTGTCGGGGTCAAGGTAGGTCGTGAGTGGTGACATGAACTTCCCGCGGCCTATTATTGGGCCGCCGATCGAGCTTCCATTCGGATACGTGTAACCGAACACAACTTCGGAGAGTGGTAGTCCGCGCCAGGGGTAGCCTTTCACGAAGACCTGTTCGTTCGCGATCTCTAGGTCTTGTGGTTTGACTTTGAGGACCTGCGAGGCGATCTCTTTGATCTGGGCTTTGGCGTCACGGAGGGCATCCATTACGGCCACTCCGTCAGTGAAGAGTCCTCGACTGCCCACTGTTTGCCAAGTGTAGGCTGACATGTCGGTGCTTCTTACGAGCCCCACACGCACTTTCTCGACGGGTATTCCAACTTCGTCAGCTACGATTTGGGTTAGGCTCGTGGGCGTTCCCTGCCCGAAAGAGGCGGTCCCTATGATTAGGTCCACGGACACGTCCTCGTTGAACTTCACGATCGCTGAGGCAGCAGCGTTCGGTGGCTGCGCTGGGCCTTTCACGCATGCTGCGATACCCTTGCCCCTGAACTTGCCAGGTCGAGTGGGTTTCTCAGAAGGCTGTCCCCAGCGAATGGACTCGGCTACTGACTTGAGGCATTTGACTGGGTCTCCAGCGTCTTCTCGTAGTCGTTCGCCGGTGCCTGTCTCCGACTTCCCCGGCTTGAGGAAGTTCTTCAATCTGAGTTCGACTGGATCAATCTTCAGCTTCTCGGCCGCCATGTCCATAGTTCTCTCAAGCGCCCAGTGACTTTCCGGATAGCCGAAGCCTCGCATGGAGCCTGTTGCGCCTTTCGTTGTGTACACGGCAAGAGATTCGCAGGAGATGTTGGGGACTTCGTAGCATCCTTCGGACGAGTATCCTGCCGCTCGGCAAACGTTTACTGTGTAGTCAGCGTAGCCGCCTGCATCCATAACGAAACGTGCTTTGTACGCAGTCATCTTTCCATCTTTCTTGAACCCAGCTTTCACTGTAGCATGGAATCCTTCTCTGACTGCTGACGAACAGAATTGCTCCTTCCTCGAAAGGACAAGTTTGACCGGTCTATAGCCAGCTCTCTTTGATAGTAGGGAGACGAGTGGTTCCCAACCGATTCCGACTTTTCCGCCGAATCCTCCTCCGCACAGAGGCGCCTTGACCACGATCTTGTCGATGGGGATGCCCAGTGACAAGGCCATTAGGTATCGTGTGGAGAATGGTGATTGCGTGCTCGTCCAGATCTCAATGGTTCCGTCTTTCTTGTAGTGAGCAACAAGGCATTGGGTTTCCATGAACGCGTGACTGATGTGCGGGATGTAGAACTCTCCCTGGATTGTGATGTCGGACTCTTTGAGGCCTTTCTCAACGTCGCCTCTCACCAGCTTGAACTGGTTCGCGATATTTGTCCCGGGAATGGGTTTGAATGCTGTTGAGACCCTGTACTCTGCCATCTTCTCATGGACAATTGGCGCGCCGGGTTTGAGCGCCTCCATAGGGTCCAAGACAGTCGGCAGTGGCTCGTACTCAACCTCAACTTGGTCGATCCCCTGTTCAGCCGCTTCCAACGTCTCAGCTATCACTGCCGCGACGGGGTGACCGACCCATCTTACCTTGTCGATGGCAAGTACGTCTCTGTCACCGACATAGATACCAAGCCTGTAGGGAAACTCTCGCCCAGTCGCAACAGCGACGACTCCAGCCACCTTCTCAGCCTTACTAGTGTCTACTTTGACTATCTTCGCGTGCGCATGAGGACTCGTTACAAGTTTCGCGTGCAACATCCCAGGAAGTTCGACGTCGAAAGCATAGGTCGCGGTGCCGGTGACCTTCAGGAAGGAGTCGTACTGCGGCATCGGTTTTCCGATGTAACCCATTTCGATCTTCTCGGACTCACTAGTTCGTTAGGACGAGATCACTTTGCGTTTTAACGATATCGGCCGATCTTCAAAGCTAGTTCTGACTCTCAAGACTGAGAGTCTTCAGGTACAGCCCGGGGCACCTGCCAGCGGGCTTCTTGGTTCCCGTCTGGCAGAATGCGGACTGAAGGCTTGTCAGAGGGTTACTGCTTCATCTTCGATGCTTCAAGGATCGCGTCGATTATCTGCCTGTAGCCTGTGCATCTGCAGAGTACTCCCTCAATTGCCTCGATCACATCGTCGCGTGTCGGGGACGGGTTGCGTTTCAGTAGGGCTTCTCCTGCAAGCACCGCCGCTGGCGTACAGAAGCCGCACTGGAGTGCTCCGAGCTCGATGAATTTCCTCTGGATTGGACTGAGAACGCCTTCCTTGGCGATTCCCTCGATTGTTGTGATCTTGTGGCCATTTGCTTCGACCGCGAGCACTAGGCACGATTTCACCGGGGTGTCGTCTAGCAGTACGGTGCAGAGGCCGCAGTCTCCTCGTTCGCATGCGGTCTTAGTTCCTGTCAATTTGAGCTTGTTTCGCAGCACCCACAGTAGCGTCTTGTTAGATTCAGTCTCAACTGTATTCTCGATTTCGTTCACTATGAGTTTGATTGCGTGTTCTGCCAACCTAGCTCGCCTCCCACAGTTGGCGAAGGAGTCTCCGAGTCAGAACATCAACAAGGTTCGCGCGGTAATCCTCTCCACCTCTCACATCTGAGATTGGAGAAATCGTCTTGCGAACAATCGGCATCGCCTGTTCGAGAAGATCGTCCAGTGGTTTGTTACTCTCGAACACCTTCTCTGCCTCAAGCGCTCTTACCGGAGTGGGCGCGACTGAAGCGTAAGCCAGCCTAACACTCCTGCCGCCCTTACTGGCGGGGGCAACAAGTCCTCCAACCCCGACGAGGGTGAGGTCTTCTCCCACTGTTCTTCGGCCCTTCAGGTATCCTCCCCTGTATCCTTTCGGCGGAGTGGGCACGGCAACTGAGGTAGCAAGCTCGTTGCTGGCTAGCACTGTCTTCTTCACACCTGTGTAGAATTCTCGAAGAGGAACGGTTCGTTTGCCTTTCTGGCTCGCGATATTGACGTATGCGTCCAGAACAAGCAAAGCCGGAGCGGAATCAGCTGCCGGAGATCCGTTACAGATGTTTCCAACAAGTGTGGCCCGGTTTCGAATCTCATAGTCTCCAATCGTGCTCACTGCTTCCTTGAGGAGCGGATAGTTCTTTGAGGCTGCCTCATAGTGGATGAGCTTGTTCAGGTTCACCGCAGCTCCTACGGCAAGTCCGCGTCTCTCATCAAAGGAGAGTTCGTGAAGCTCCTTGACTCCTTTGACATCGATGAGGCTCTTAGGGCGCTGCTCTCTGGCACGGAGGCTTATGATCAGGTCTGTTCCTCCCGCCAACAATTTCGCTTCTCTTCCATGCTTCTCCAATAGCTCGAAGGTCTCTTGAAGTGTTTGCGGGGCGAAATAGTCGAAATTTGGAAGCATCTCATTCACCTCTTCTGTGTTAGGAGTTCTGGTTTCTGTTGCTTGATCGTTGTCCAGACGCTCTCAGGTGTCATTGGGAGTTTGAACAGATTCACTCCTGTGGCGTCGAAGACGGCGCTGGCGATTGCTCCAGGAATTGACAGCATGGTGAGTTCCCCTATTCCTCTGGCGCCGTATGGTCCGTCCTTCTGTGGATTCTCTATCAATGTGACAAGGTGTTCGTCGGGCATGTCGGATGCTCGCGCGATCTTGTAGTCGGTGAAGTTGCTGTTGAGTGTCACGCCATCCTTGTTGTAGATGTATCCTTCCATGAGGCCTATGCTTAGTGACTGAAGCATGCCTCCGTAGGCTTGTCCTTGCACACTGAGCGGATTGATCGCTTTTCCAATATCGAACGCTGAAGCGACCTTCAGCGTCTTGATGACTCCGGTCTCAACGTCCACTTCAACCTCCACCGCTTGCGCGCCGAATGTCCATTTCAGCGCCGGGTAGCCTTGTCCAGTTTCCGGATCAAGATAGGTGAGTCCGCGTGGGACGTACGATCCTCGTCCGATGATCGGGCCACCAATCGCGTTTCCGTTCGGGTAGGTGTAGCCCATAGCGAATTGTTGAAGTGGAATTCCTCTATCCGGTTGCCCTATGGGGTAGACCATCTCATTCTCGAGCACGAGTTCGGTCTTCTGGACCTTGAGCACCTGCGCTGCCATGTCGAATATCTGTTCTCTTGCATCGCGAGCGGCGCTGATGACTGCTCGGCCTTCCATGAATAGGCCTCTACTGGCGACGGTCTGCCAAGAGTAGGGTGTTAGATCGGTGATTCTCTCCGGAACCACCCGTATCTTCTCAACTGGCATGCCCAGTTCTTCTGCAGCTATTTGGGCGAGGCTCGTGGTCGTCCCCTGGCCGATCTCAGTAATGCCTACTGAGAGGTTGGCGCTTCCATCTTCGTTGAACTTTATTATCGCGCATGAGGCCGCGTTCGGAGGCATTGCTGGCGCTTTCCAGAGAGCTGCTAACCCGACTCCGCGCAGCTTGCCGTTGCTTTCTCGCTTTGCTTTCTTGCCGTATCCAATCGCTTCTGCGACGGCCTTGATGCATTGGTCAACCCTGCCTGCGTCCTCTCTGAGTTTCTCTCCTGTTGCTGTAATGGACCCAGGCCGGAGAACGTTCCTCAGCCGAAGCTCCATTGGGTCAATTCCGGTCTTCTGCGCGATCATGTCTAACTGGCGCTCTATGGCCCATAGGAACTCAAGATGTCCGAAACCTCGGAATGCCGTCCCGTAGGGGTGATTTGTGTAGGCAGTGATTGAGTCACAGTGTATGTTTGGCACCTCGTATGGACCCGTACAAGCATAGCCGCCGGCTCGGCCGATGTTCACACCGTAGTCAGCGTAAGCGCCGGCATCATAGATGTATTTCATCTGCTCTGCAGTGATCTTACCGTTCGCGTCGACGCCTGTCTTAATCCACCCGTAGAACCCTTGCCTGAGCGGAGCAGTAGTGAACTCCTCCTCACGCGTCAGAAGGAGCTTGACCGGGCGGCCCCGAGCGAACTTCGACAGAAGAATTACGAGCGGTTCGAAGTTTATGCCCGCTTTCCCGCCGAATCCCCCACCAACATGTGGCACGTGCACATTGATCTTCTGAATCGGAATTCCAAGGGCGTGGCTGAGGATATACCGAACCGTGAAAGGAGACTGGGCACACGTCCAAACCTCAGTGCTTCCGTCCGGGAAATACTGTGCTACACATGCTCGCGGTTCCATGGCCGCATGACTAACCTGTGGCATCGAGAATTCATTCTCGACGACTGTGGTCGTGCGTTTGAAGCCCTCCTCAACGTTGCCCTTGCGAATCTTGAAGATGCTCGCGATGTTGGTGCCCGGAACCGGAGTGAAGACCGGGGAATGTTCGTACTGCGCTAGGTCTTCATGCACGAGCGGGGCGCTAGGCTTCAACGCTTCGTTGACATCGAATACTGGTGCTAGCGGTTCATACTTGACGTCAATGAGATCGATGGCTTCTTCGGCGGCTTCTTCAGATTCTGCTGCAATCGCCGCGACCGGTTCACCGGCCCATCTAACTTTGTCTTTGGCTATGACCATCTTGTCCCTAACGTATAGCCCCATTCTGTATGGGAAGGCTTGCCCAGTGATCACCGCAACGACGCCGGGATACTTCTCAGCCCTGCTCGTGTCGATCTTGACAATGCGCGCATGCGCGTGGGGGCTTCGCACGAATTTCCCGTACAACATGCCGGGAACTTCCATATCGGCGACGAATCTGGTCATTCCAGTGATCTTCTCGAATGCGTCAATTCGAGGAATTCCCTTGCCAACATACTTGTAGCCCAAGGTCTCACCGGCACGATTGCGTTCGACGTGTAATTCGTATTAAGTCATCGTATCGACTGTTTGCACTACTCAGGATGATGAGCCGGAGACCTTGTTCGTAACGCATTCGAGAGTCTGATTGATGACCTTTTGCGATGCGTTCTCAATGAGTCCCTTGGCGACGCTTCCGAGAGGCCCGCTTACTGTTGCTTCTGCTATCCAAGCTAGTTCACTTCCCTCAGGGTGCGGGTTGCAGCTGATCTGAATCTCAGCCTTGAATGCGCTCGTCACGCCTGAACCGTCGATTAGGAGTTTGGCTCGATGATTGACTGGGTCTTCCTCCAGTACCCGACTGTTGACCTTGAACCTTCCTTTGATGAATCCGACGCCAATCTTCAGCTTTGCTTCTGTTCGCTTTCCGTCGAGTACCTTGTACTCTTCCACGCCTGGGAGGCATTGGGCGATCGATTCAGGTGTGGAGATGAAGTTCCACACCTTGTCAACAGGAGCCTTCACAACGGCTTTGCCTTCAAAGTGCATTCCTAATTCACAGGCGTACCGTGGTTTTCCGTTCTATATTGCTCTATCCGCCAATGGCCTAACAGACAAAGGGCCAGATCCGAGCATGAGCGTTGCTTGCAGGTGAAGAAGAAACAGGAAAGAAGGAGAGACGGGGTGCGTGCACGTAGTCTACTCGACGAAAGCGACCACTCGCGCGAAGGCTGACTCGCCTCCGCGGAATTTCCACGGGAAGCATCCGAGGGTGACGCGCTTGTTCAAGAGTTGGCCGATATCTCCGCCGAGGTTCTCCATGTGGATGATGTCGTGCGGGAAGAGCTTGTTATGGGTCGCTTGGTAGTCCTCCATCGGGAACAGCTTCTCAAGATTGCCTTTACCAAACTTCTTCTCAGCAAACGCACGAACTTTAGGCACGCATCTCAACCCAAATTCTGGATGTCCGATGGGCAGGTTCAATGGGTGATCCGTTGAGACAGCGTCGACTCCCCAGACCTTGATCTTTCGGCTGATCATCCAGTCAACCCAATCTCTCGATGGTCCCGGATGCATCTGGATGTAGCGTTCTTCGTCCGCCATTCCCTGCGGCTGGTACCACGAGTACTTGTACCACCCGGTGTGCACGACTAAGATGTCGCCGTCATGGAGATCGACCCTCTTCTCAACCATCTCGGGCGTGTAAAGGCCAAGGTCTCCAACGTCGCTGACATCGACGATGACTCCGGGTCCGTACAACCATTCGAGCGGAATCTTCTCGATGTCCTTGCCTCCTGTGACGAAATGCAATGGTGCGTCTAGGTGCGTTCCAATGTGGTTTGAAGTCATGATATATTGCGCATTCACGCCGTGCTCAGCTTTTCGTTTGATGTACTTGACTTCGAACGGAGGATACAACGGCCAGAACGGGGTGTCTTGGCACAGAGGCTGTGAAAGGTCAACCAATTTCATTAGCATGCGACCTCGTGCTTATCGTGAGCCCGAGAACTTTACTTAAAGACTGCGTAAGTACTCTCGCTTAGAATCGCTAACATCAATGCGTCGGTGTCGGATTTCGGTTCGGGGCAAAACGTGGCGCAGTCTTGCTGCCACCGCAGTGGCGATTACGATCTTGAGTGCGTCACCAATAATGAAAGGGAGGACACCGACCGCGAGGGTGCGCTGAATGTCTCCATTCATCCATTGCGAAAGTTGCGCAATCCCGAAGCCGTAGATGATTGCGGTCCCCAAGACAAAAGAAGCTGCGATACGATGGGCAGACGGCTGTGTGTGCAGGTCGGAGAGTTTGCCGATTGCGAAAGAGGCTGCAATGAAACCAAAAAGGTAGCCGCCTGTCGGTCCAAGAAGCGTTCCGAAGCCCGCTTTGCCGCCGGCGAAGACCGGAAGTCCAATCCCGCCCAACAAGATATAGATCACTTGGCTAAGGGCTCCGAGCGATGGCCCCAATACCGCTCCAGCTAAGTATGTGAACAGAGTCTGGAGCGTCAATGGAACAGGGTAGAGAGGAAAGAATACAAAAGATCCGATTGCAGTCAGGACACTGAAAGTTGAGGTAGTGACGAGGTCGAGCGGCCTGAGTTGCAAGAGCTGTCATCAACACACTGGTGGAATCATAGTGCTGCCAGTTTGGCGGTAGTCAGCCTCCGCCTACAATCTCCATGATGTCGACGCTATCAATCGAGACATCATCTTTTTCCAGAAGAGGCGTGTTTAGGCCTTCGAGCATTCTAATGCTGTGCCCGTTGACAAGCATGATCAAGCTCGGACTCAACTCTTTGGTGCCTGGGTCAAACACATACTGTCGGGCTTCCGGTCCAGCTCTCCGAATCAGTTCTTCTAGGAGTTCGCCAACATTCGTCAGCGTTTCAGGAAGCTCGATTTGATCCGACCCAGCCGCTATTCTGAGGCGACCGTGCAACTTGACTCGGATTGGCATTTCAATCATCCCACAGATTACATGTCCGTGGACGCACCCGCCTGATAGACGTTTATCTTAACAACCATGGAGGAAACGAACAGGCCATTAGGTTCAAGGCTTTCACGATTGCCTTCACTCGGCCTCCGCCAAGTCAGAATTGGAAGGCGAACACTAACGTAGCATATGCTGCGAAGAAGAAGAGTCCGAGGCACAAGCTCCACCAAGGCATCTTCTTTCTCATGATAAACATGAGTAGAACGAGCGATACTATCGTCGTTGCTAGAACGCTCGAGTATGCGTGTCTATCAAGAGCCCAAGGCGTGAGGAACAAACCGATAGCCGGGTAGAATGTCGAGTAAAGAACACTCTCACCAACGAGCGAGCCTAGGCTCAATGTGTCTTTTCCTCGATATCCCCAAATCAGTGCACTAGTGGTTTCGGGAATTGCGGTAGCTGCTGGCACTAGAATCAGGGCTAGTCCTAGTGGACTCATCTTGATGGTGTTGGCTATTGCGATCACAGAGTCTACCATCCCCTCCGATCCAACATACAGGCCTACGGCAGAAATCACGATTTGGATTAGAGCAGAGATCACGGGCATTCGGATGATTCTTCCGCCGTACCTGTAGAGGTAGCAGTCTTCCACCTCTTCGATTAGTCCCTCTTCTCTTCTCCTGAACATCATCCAAACATACAGCAGGAACGCTCCGAAGAATAACAGTCCAAACGCGTACTTCACGATCGTAACTCCCGCAAGCAGGCTGGGCACCACAGTCAAGGGAAATAGAACTGCAATGAACACGTATGGTATTCCTAGGTTTCTCTCAACTACGAGGAATGACCCCTTTCGTCTCCCGGTGAAGAACCCGACCACAGCAGCGAGGCCGACCAAACCATATGAAAGGCTTGATGCCATGAAAGGCTGACCGAATAGTGTGCCAATACCTACCTCTTGGCCTGCGGTCTGACCGACTGCGAAGACTGCGACTAGAAAGACCGTTAATTCCGGTATGGATGTGAACAATGGGGCGATAATTGCACCTACGAACGAATGTCCGAGATTGAGTTTGTATCCGATGTACTCTACAGCGTTCACAAAAATCACGGCAGCAAAGAGCACGATGATCATTGAACCGAACAGTTCGAGGAGGGTGGTATCCATCTTCCCACCTTGCAGATCCGCTGTAGCGAGCCACATAGCTATTTTACTGTTGGCGTAGTCGCTGCTCTGCTGAATTGCTCAATCTGAACTAGGTCGGCGTCGTGCAAGGTGATTTATATCAGCCAGCCCAATTACGCCACGCCCCCGTAGCGACAGGATCATAGAGATATTGCTTGGCTCGATCTTGACATTGATCGGCTACTACGTGATCATACTCACAGCAGCGATGGTTCTCATAATGGTAGTCGTGCAGATTTTCAAAGCGTTCATTGCCAGAAGAGAGCATGACGAACCGGCCGTGCCAGCTGACGACTCACATCCCCGAGCTGAGGAGACTGGCGAGGAGTTCGCTGTTGCGGCTATCGCAGCAGTGAGCTGCGTGCTGGGCACAGAGAGACAACTTGGAGTCTCCGCATGGTCAACTATTGAAAGAAGCGTGTTCTCTCCATGGAAGATCGCGAGCAAATCCCGGCGGATCCCACACGGCGGAGGATAGAGTTTGAAGCGCAAGTTCATAGTTAGAGTTGGCGACAAAACTTACCCTGTTGAAGTTGAGGAAGTTCAGGAAGAGACGACGCAGGCGCCTGCACCACGTCCTGTTGTGATTGAATCGCAGGCTGCACCTTCAGAAGTGACGCCTCGTCCTCAAGCAAGAGTCGAGACCGCGACTGGTGCCATAAGGTCCCCGCTTCCCGGCAAGGTAGTGTCCATCAAATGCAGCGTAGGAGACAGCGTCAAAGCGGGTGATACCGTGCTGGTTCTTGAGAGCATGAAGATGGAAAACGCGATCATGGCACCAAAGTCTGGCAGAGTAAAGGAGATTCCTGTTGTAGAAGGCGCGAATGTGGCTCTCGATGACGTTCTATTGGTCATAGAGTGATCGCAGTCTTTGGCTCTGCTTCCCTTTCCAGTCGGAAACGCCATAATGATCTTGGTAGGCGCAGTACTGATCTACCTAGCCCTCAAGAAAGGATACGAGCCTCTACTTCTGATACCGATCGGATTCGGCGCGATTCTTGTCAACCTCCCCTACGGCGGACTCATGGATGAGGGCGGCATCCTGAAGATCATCTACGACGCGGGTATACTGACTGAGATATTTCCCATCCTGATATTCGTCGGAATTGGCGCCATGACAGATTTCGGTCCGCTTCTCGAGAGGCCGTCCCTGCTGCTCTTCTCCATTCCAGCACAGCTTGGCATTAGCGCCGCCTTTCTCGCCGCTTACCTAATTGGATTCACACCCTATGAGGCGATGAGTGTAGGAATTATCGGAGCCATGGACGGTCCGACAGCAATCTACGTGACATCACACTTCGCCCCGAGCTTGCTAGGCCCGGTCACGATCTGCGCATACTCGTACATGTCCATGATTCCTATTCTGCAGGTTCCGCTGTCGAAGTTTTGGATCTCCAAGAAGGAGAGATTGGCACGTATGAAGTACACGCCGAGCAAGTATCCCCAATCAATTCGTGTTATCTTTCCGATTTTCGTCACGATTGTAGCAGGCGTTGTCGCGCCAAAAGGAATCCCCCTTATTGGTTCATTGATGCTGGGGAACTTTCTGAGGGAGAGTGGTGTAGTGGATCGACTGGCGAAGTCTGCTGAGAACGAAATCTCTAACGTGACTCTCTTGCTGCTTGGAGTTACAATAGGCGGCACGATGATGGCAGATCAGTTCCTAAATCTTAGGACGCTTCTAATATTCGGTCTCGGACTGTTTGCCTTTGTCATCGGTCTATCGGCTGGCCTCTTAACAGGCAAAGCAGCATACTATCTGTCGCATGGCAAGATTAACCCGCTCATCGGGGCGACTGGTGTCTCGGCGTTCCCGATGGCTGCCAGGACAGCTCACATGATCGGAAGGTCAGAGGACCCGGACAATTGGCTGCTGATGCACGCCATGGCGGCAAACACAGGCGGCCAGATAGCGTCGGTTGTAGCAGGCGGAGCGATGCTAAGCCTAGCACCTATGTTCTTGGGCGTCTAGTACGATGGGGTTCTGCTCAGGCCCAGGCGAAATGTGCTAGAGGGGAATGTTGCCATGTTTCTTTGGCGGGGCGGGTTTTGGCACCTTCTTTCCTAGCGAGAGCATCTTGAGTGCCTTTACGAGTTCTGGTCTGGTTTCTTTGGGTTCGATCACTGCGTTGACGTATCCTCGCGCGGCGGCTTCGTACGGGTTTGCGAACTTGCGTCTGTACTCGTCTGCGAGTTGGGCTGCCAACTTTGCACGTTCTTCTGGGGCTGCTTTTTCGAGTTCGCGGTGGTAGATGATTTCAACTGCACCTTCTGGGCCCATTACGGCTATCTCTGCGGTTGGGTAGGCGAAGACCACATCGCCCCCCAAGGACTTGCTGCACATTCCAATGTATGCTCCGCCGTAGGCTTTTCTCACAACGATAGTGACCTTGGGTGCTTCTGCTTCTGAGTATGCGTAGATGACTTTGGCTCCGTGTCTGATTATGCCTCCGTGCTCTTCCTTGACGCCTGGGAGGTAGCCGGGTACATCAACGAAGGTGATTATGGGGAGGCTGAAGCAGTCGCAGAATCTGACGAACCGTGCGATCTTGTCCGCGGAGTTGATGTCTAAGACTCCTGCCATTACGGCGGGTTGATTGGCGATGATGCCGATGGGCATGCCGGCGAGACGCGCGAAGCCGACCACGGCGTTTGGGGCGAAGAGACGATGGATTTCGAAGAAGCTCCCTTTGTCAAAGACGCGGTTAATGACGTCCAGAATGTTGTAGCTCTTGCTCGGATCCGTCGGAATGACGTTGTTCAGTTCTTCATCCATTCTGTCCGGCGGGTCATCTATCTTGAGGATCGGCGGGTCATCCAAGTTATTCTGGGGCAGGTAGCTGAGTAGTGTTCTGATGAGTCCTAGTCCTTCCTTCTCGGTGGAAGCGAGGAAATGTGCAACCCCACTCTTCGTGTTCTGCGCTCTCGCACCGCCGAGTGACTCTGTAGAGACCTCTTCTCCAGTGACCGTCTTGATAACCCTAGGTCCAGTGATGAACATGTAGCTAGTCTTATCGACCATTATGACGAAATCTTCGAGAGCGGGGGAGTAGACAGCGCCTCCTGCGCAGGGTCCCATGACTGCCGTGATTTGAGGAATAACACCGGACGCAGCCACGTTTCGAGCGAAGAGTTCTCCCAGTGTCGATAGAGAAACTGCTCCTTCTTGGATCCTCGCGCCACCCGAATCATTTATCCCGACAAAAGGCACTCCCAGCTTCAACGCTAGGTCCAGGGTCTTGCTCATCTTCTGAAGATGGGCTTCTCCAAGCGAGCCACCCATGAATGTGGCATCTTCTGAGTAGACACAGACCGGGCGTCCGGCGATCAATCCATATCCTGCAATAACGCCGTCGCCCAACCCCTTCCTCTTGTCCATACCGAAGTCCGTGAATCGGTGTGTCATGAATGCGTCTAGTTCGACAAAACTGCCAGGATCGAGCAGTCCATCAAGGCGTTCACGTGCGGTCAACCGCCCGTCGCTGTGTATCTTCTCGATCGCTTCTTTTCCTCCGAAGAGTTTGGCCCTCTCTCTTTGGGACTCAAGTTCGGCGCGATAGTCCTCGTATGATCTCGAAGCCAACTTTCAAGCGCCACACGCCAGATCTAAGAAACAGCGTATAAATGTCTAGCCACCCGAGAGGCGATACGCAGGGCTGCTGCCCTTGACATCACAAGTGGAATCAGCCCCAAGCGAGGTAGTAGACCAGCTTTGAGCGCCCCAGCTGAGTTGGAGTCGACGATCGCTGACATGATCGTCTCTAGAGGAGAGTCCAAGTTCTTGCTGAGCGAGCTGGCTGTAGCCGTGCAAGCCTCACCGGCACGAACTCGAGAAGCAATACGACAACTGAAAACGCTCGGATACGAGCTTCGCCTGTCACGGAATGGCATCATTGAACATCTACCTTTCAAGCCAATTGATCGGCAACAACTCAGCGCAGACCTAGCAACACAGAGGATCGGGCGAAGGATAGAATGGAGACTACATGTGCGTTCGACTCAAGACGAGTTGAGCAACCTGAAGAATGAAGCCCTTGACGGGACTGTACTGATCGCCGAGACGCAGTACGCGGGAAGAGGCAGACTGGCGAGAAGTTGGTTCTCACCGGTAGGCGGGATATGGATGTCTGTTCTACTTAGGCCAACTTGGCCTAGATCACACCAGGTCTTGCCTCTAGCCTTCGCGGTTGCCACAGCCAGAGCAATAGGCGAAATGACCAAGCTCTCACCCGTAATCAAGTGGCCAAACGACCTATTGGTTCGGTCGCGCAAGATCGCAGGCCTCTTGGCTGAAGCTGCTTACGAAGGCAACCAATTGCGTCATCTGGTCCTCGGGCTCGGTATCAACGCGAATATCCAGATGAGACGTTTACCGAAACCACTACGAGCGGTCTCGACCTCTCTCAGCCACGAACTCGGCCGAGAGATCGACAGAACCCTATTGGCGAAAAGAATCATCCAAGAGATGGACGACTCGTATCAGAGGTTTGAGTCTGGGCATGCCAGCGAGTTGCTCGGCGAAGCCAAGCAGCTCTGCTCTACGCTTGGGAGAATCGTGCGGGTTTCCACAGCTGAAAGAAACTTCGTCGGTCGGGCTCTAAGTCTCGGTGATGACGGGCAGCTGTTGGTGCGGTTGAGTTCCGGCGTGACGGTTCCATTCTATGCTGCGGATGTTGTGCATCTTCGATAGCCACGAGCAAGTGCGAGCGGCCATTGACCGTTAGGCACAAATCAGAGCCTCCCCATGAGGCGGTGATCCAAGTTGGTGCTCGTGGAGGACAAAAGGTCCAAGAAAGTTGCGATCGTTGCCCACTGCTTGCTCAATCAAAACGCAAAGGTGAACGGGTTCGCTTTCTTTCCGGCCATGATAAAGCCGCTCATCGACATACTCCATAGCCACAACTATGGAGTGATCCAGCTCCCTTGTCCCGAGACCACATTCTCCGGAACACGAAGGTGGTGGTACGTTAGGGAACAGTACGACACACCGGGCTATCGAGCTCACTGCAAGCGGATTCTCGAACCGATCGTATCGCAAGTGGCGGAATACCAAAAGGAAGGACACAAGGTTGTGATCATTGGCTTGGACGGCAGCCCGTCCTGCGGAGTAAGATGGTCAGGAACAAGTAAGAACTGGGGTGGTCCGCCAAGAATCCCGGAGGAAGAGATGACCAAGTATCCACTCGCAGAGAAACCGGGAGTCTTTGTTGAGGAATTCGTCGCGATGATCAAAGAGGTGGGAATGGAGATGCCCCACATGATCGGCGCAGGGTTCGACATGCCAGGATTCGAACTGGAGAGCATTGCAGAGGAGATAGAGAAGTTCCTACGCAAGTCGTAGGTAGAAGCCGTACTGTCAACCGTAGTCTCAATTCAGTTCATACTTCATAGAGTGCTCAGAGGTGTGAAAGGGCGCGAGGGCCAGCTCATCCTTATACGCCCTTTGGTTGAGTTAGGCGTTTCTTCGTGACGTGCGGACAGATTCTGCTGGTCAGAATTGCTACGTTGGCAAAGCTTTTAATAAAAAACTAGCCGCCTTCCGGAACGATGAAATATGAATAACACAACCACAGCGGTTGCGCTGATAGTAATGCTTGTCATCGGAATTGTGGCAGGTTACGGAGCATCATCAATGATGATGGCTCCAGCTGCTCCTACGACACCCGGTGCGGGCAACGCCGCGGCTATTGCTCAGCTGAAAGTCGGCCTGATACTGCCAATAACACCAGAGGACTACTCATGGAACTACCAAGCGGATATGTCGGCAAAGATGCTTCAGAAACAGTTCGGATTTCAACTCACGGAAGCAGAGAATCTGTTTGACGGAACCAGCGCGGAACCGGTCGCCACCGACTGGGCAACAAAGGGATACAACGTGATCATAGGCCAAGGCATTCAGTACCAAGACATGTTTAACAAGATCGCGCCGCAGTTCCCCAAGACAGTCTTCGTTTGCGTTGACTGCTTTGGAGGCAAAGGCAATGTCTACAATGTCTGGTGGTACATGGCGGACGCAGCATATCTCATGGGTATGCTTGCCGGCAATATGACGAAGACCAACAAGATAGGCATGATTGGCGGCGGAAGGGCCGAGTCAATTTGGGCTGGCCACGAAGCTTTCAAGAGAGGCGTCAGACAAGTGAACAAGCAGGCAACATTCCTGGAGTCATGGATGGCGTTCTCATGGGCAGACGTTGCAGGTGCAAAGAAAGCAGGAGAACAGATGGCAGATCAGGGTGTCGACTTCATCTTCAGCAGCGGTGACGGAATCGACGTAGGCGTCAGACAAGTAGCCAAGGAAAAGAATATTCAGTGTACGGATGTGTATGCTGACGCGGCCAACCAAGATCCCGATCACATAGCCCAGAGCATTGTGGTGCGCTGGGACATAGCCTACCTTACGGCGATAGCTGACTACGTACGAGGAGACTACAACAACAAGTGGCTGCAAGCTGACCTCTTCTCCGGCATGGTGTCTCTGGGCGCATTCGGCAACGCCGTACCGCAGTCCATGCAAACCTGGCTGTTGGGGCAGCAAACTGCACTACGAATGGGCGTCTCATTGCCATTCACGCTGGACCCATCGTGCTTCGACAACGCAGATCAACCGCAGTGCAAAGTCTAGCCAAGCTACGCGGCGTGGGCTACAGTTCCCTCGCGCTAGCTGTAGGCATAGTCTCGGGGCTGCTTATTGTCTTCGCCACTGGCGGAGACTTGAGAGCAGCCTCGACCACCCTTTTGTTGAGTCCTATATCCAGTACCTACAGTTTTGCCGAAATCTTCGTGCGACTTACCGTCCTTCTCATCATGGGCCTAGGGATCGCTCTGGGCCTGAGGGCTGGAGTTTGGAACGTCGGAGCTGAAGGACAGTATATTGTTGGAAGCGTGATGGCAATGATAGTAGCGATGTATCTCACCTCCATTCCCCCGCCACTTACGCTCATCATCATGATGCTGGCTGGAGCAGGAGGCGGTGTTCTTTGGATGATCGTGCCAGCTGTTCTCAAGGCAAGGTTTGGAGCAAATGAGATTATAGTCACTCTCTTGCTGAATCTCGTTGCATCTAACTTCCTACTGTACGCTTTGGATGGCCCAATTCGTGCAAAAGGATCGGGTGGATACCTAATCTCCGACGTGCTGCCTCCTGCGCTCAGACTCCCCAAAATCATTCCCCAAACAAGACTGGGCCTTGGGCTGATCATCGCACTAGGTTTGGTCGTAGTGTTCTATCTGCTGAGCGAGCGGACATCTTTCGGTCTTCAGGTCCGAACGATAGGAAGGAACCGACAAGCGGCGAAATATGCTGGAATAAACATACCGAAAGTAATCATTTTGAGCTTGCTTCTTGCCGGAGCAACGGCAGGCCTCGCAGGAGCAGTGCATGTGAGTGGCGTCATATATGCTCTCGACCCTGGATACCCGTCCGGATACGGGTTCATCGCGATAATTGTCGCGATGTTGGGAGGGACCTCCGTAATCGGGACCACCATAGCAGCATTCGTGATGAGCTATTTCATCGTTGGCGCTGAAGCAATGCAGAGTGCCGCAGGTGTTCCCTTCGCACTTGTGTACACGATCGAAGGGATCATCCTCTTCAGTCTGGCCGCAGGCCAATACCTAATGTCCAGAGGAAGAAGTTGAGTGGACCATGGTCGACATTCTGTTCGTTGAGGCGATCCTGTACCAGACTCTGAAGTTCGTCCCTGCAATTCTCCTAGCGAGTCTTGGTGAACTCGTTGCAGAGAAATCTGGAGTTGTAAATCTTGGTGTCGACGGATTGATGCTGATGGGGGCTTTCAATGCCTTCGCCGTGACCTACGTAACCGGGAATCCGTGGTTAGGCGTAGTCGGTGCGATAGGATTATCCATTGTCTTGGGATTGATGTTCTCGTTCTTCGCTATCAATTTGCGTGTAAACCAAGTGGTTGTCGGTCTCGGTCTCTGGCTATTTGGCCTGGGACTATCTGACACTCTCTTCAGAGGATTCTTCGCCATTGGGACAACACCAACTGTGCCAATAATCGATGACATAAGAATCCCATACCTTTCTACGATCCCTGTGATTGGCAGACTTTTCTTTGGGCAGAATCCGCTTGTCTACATTTCTATTCTATTCATACCTGTCGTCGCGCTGTTCCTGAGCAAGACAAACCTCGGAATGAGAATTACAGCCGTGGGTGAAAATCCAAGAGCCGCAGAAACGATGGGAGTTAATGTCTACAGGCTCCGATATCTAGCGGTGCTGATCGGCGCCGCATTTGCTGGCGCAGGTGGCGCATACTACACGATAACTCTCTTGGGCACTTTCATTCTTAACATTACTTTCGGACGCGGCTTCATTGCACTTGCCATGATATACTTCGGTAAATGGAAGCCTTATCGCATTTTGTGGCCATTATTGATCTTCAGTTTTGTCGATTCACTGCAACTTGGTGTGCAGACTTTGAACGTACCGATAAAGTACTTCTTCCTCAATATGATTCCCTACATTACGATTATCGCGCTGATCCCGATACTTGGGAGACATGCAGAGGCTCCAGCGGCCCTCATGGAGCCGTACAAGAAAGGCGGATAGGTCCAAGAGATCCGATACTAAGACGACTGCGACTTGCTCTGCGTCATCAGCCTAGCGATCTCTTCCACTTTGGCCTGTGCAATAGGGAATGTTCCGGAGATCCTACCGTTGGATATGACTGCAATACGATCACTCATGTCAAGAAGTTCGTCAAGTTCACTTGAGATCAGAAGAACGGCTCTCCCCTTCTTCTTTTCTTTCATGAGTAGGTTCCTCGTGTACTCGGTTGCGGCGACGTCCAAACCTTTCGTAGGATTGTGGGCAATCACGACCTTGGGTCCCCAAAATAGTTCCCTGGACAATAGGAACTTCTGTTTGTTGCCTCCTGAAAGTGTCCATGCGGGCACGTTCTCTGATTGAGTAGTGACATTGTACTCTGAAATCAGTTTTGTCAGCTCCGATCTAACGGACTTGGGGCTTAGTAGGCCGGCTTTTGTGAACATCCTTGCAACATAAGGCTCTATGATCAGATTGTCTGCGAGGAGAAAGTCCAGCACTAATCCCGTCTTCTGGTCTTCCGGGATGTGGGCCACGCCAAGCCTCCTGATCTCATCAGGATTGTATCCTGTAACATCCTTACCCATGGCCAGAACCTTTCCGCCGGTTGGCTTGCGAATACCGGTTGCAACTTCAACCAGTTCTTGCTGTCCATTTCCCGCGATTCCAGCGATGCCCAGGATCTCCCCGCCCCTTACAGACATCGAGACGTCTTGAAGGGCCGGAAATCCAATGTTGTTCATTGCCGATATGTTCTGAAGCTCAAGAAAGGCAGCCCCGATCTCAGAGGACAGTCTATCCACTCTAAAAACCACGTCACGACCAACAATCATCTTCGCTAGGTCTGCTGCTGTGACGTTCTTTGTGGCCTCTGTGGCAACAACCATTCCCCGCCTCAAAACGGTCACATTGTCAGTCACGGCCAAAATCTCATCAATCTTATGCGACACAAAAATGACCGACTTTCCCGAAGCCACCATCTGTCGCAGCGCCGAGAACAGTTCGCGAGTCTCCAGGGGCGTCAACACGGACGTCGGTTCATCAAGAATCAGTATGGTTGCGCCCTTGTATAGGGCCTTCAGAATCTCAACTGACTGCCTCTGTCCTGCGGATAGGTCGCGGATCGTGGCATTCGGGTCGACAGCAAGTCCGTGCTGTTTCGCAACTTCCGTAATATGCTTCGCCAACCCTTCACGATCAACGAACGGGTGTCTCCATCCCTCACCCTCCATCACAGAGATGTTCTCAAGAACAGTCATTGTGGGAATAAGCATGAACTCTTGATGGACCATTGCAATCCCAGAGTTCATCGCATCCTTGGGAGAATGGAAACGCATCTCCTTCGCGTTAACGAGAATTCTACCGCAGTCAGGTTTGTAGAGTCCGTAGATGATGTTACAGAGAGTTGTCTTGCCCGCTCCATTCTCACCCAGAAGGGCATGAGCCTCTCCCTTTCTGACGCTGAAGGTAACGTTGTTGTTTGCAAGGAGTGTTCCGAATTGTTTTGTGACGCCTTCGGCCACAAGTGCGTAAGCGTCTTTGTCAGTCTTCTCTGAGGCCATACCCAGCCGGGTAGAAGCGGATATTAAAGAGCCTTACGGCCTCGTGAGAATTTGCTGCGATCTCACATACGGACAAGTCATAACAGAGAGTGGAAATTCTTATTGGCAGCTCGTTGAGCTGCAAATGAATACCCCTGCTATTGCTGCGAGGCGAATACGGCTGCCTAGAGAGATCATAGTTCTAACAATTCTGGTCCTCACATTCTCCGCCCTGCCGTGCTCTCAAGCACACGTTTCGGTGAACGATGCGCCGCAAGGCTCCAAGATTGAATTGTCACTGAAACACCAGGTTCTGCGTGGAGACATCCTGATCATCTCTGGACGTCTATCCACTACAATCGGTGACTTACCAATACCATTGGTCAAGGTTCATCTCCAGTATTATCGGGCGGAGGACACCAGCTTCACGCGCGAAGTCACGATAATAACGTCGAACCCAAGCGGACGATTTGAAGATATATTCAACACTACTTCTCTGTTGAGGATCGGACCATGGTATGTCAATGCGTCATTTCCAAGCCAGGTGGGTTATCAAGCTACATCGAGCATCGAACATTTCGTCATTGTGGTACAACCGGCGCTCTCATTGTACATTTCCAGCAACAAGATTTCACTTGGTCAGAGCGTCGTATTCAATGGGCTCCTCTTTGCGTGTATACCTTGCATTCAGGACGAGGTGACGGTGGTCTTTAGTCGTCCTGACAACAAGTCGATCCAAATGTCTATTAGAGCCACACCGGTCGGCGGACCTTATCCAGGAGGATTCTACAACGGAACATTCACGCCAGACGCTGCAGGCGTATGGCATGTTAGAGCTCTCTGGAACGGCAACGACGTGACTTTACCCGCATACTCGCAAGTGGAGGAACTGAGCGTGGAATCAGTTGGCGCGGGATCTGCACTAAGCCCACTCTATGTTGCTGTCGCAGTTGCGGCCTTGGCAATTGTGGCACTTAGCGCGATGCTATGGCGAAGACGCGGGAAAGGTCTATCGGATCAGGTTGACAGGCGTAAACATCTTTTTCGGGTTTCAGGTTGTGAGTTACTTGCGCTCCGCTATGATCGGATTGCCTGAACGGGTGCAGAGATGAAGAGTATCTCGGCGCAGAGTCAGCTTGTTAGGCAACTGTTCTAAATGTCGATTTTCTCAGGAGCCTTGAGGGTCTCGGACTCTCTGAGTTGTTGCTCGGGAACTGGTCGCTGACCCATTCGTGCAGCGTACTTTGGCTTGACGAAACTTTCCCACTGTTCCTTCGTGGTGTAGTAGACTCTTGCTCCTCCGAGTTCATGTTGAATCTCTGGGTAGGGTTTCTCATGCTGTGCAAGCCCGATTCCCCAGTATCTGATCCCCGTATAGCTTTCGTAGGTCGCCCACCACTCGTCAACTCCAAGATAGTCGAATGCGTGTTCCATTTTCGCGAGATACATTACGGCTCCAATGCCAGCGCCTCTCTTGAAGGTCATCGTGTGGAGGCTGATCGCGACCTTATCATTCATTAGTCGAGCATTCGCGATTGCGGCAAGCTCGTGGTCGAGCACGCCGATGAGGCAGTAGTGATCCTTCACCCTGAGGCGGAGCCAGGCAAGGATCTCCCCGTAAACCCTTGCAGAGACAACATCGTAGAAATCCTTCTCGATATCAAGAAGGGATCTCGTCGCCTTGAGAATCACAGGGATCTCTTCGCGCTTCGCCATCCGAACGACCATCTTGCGGCCGTCCGGTAGTGGCAGAAGTCGCGGCGGGTACACTTTCTGCAACAGCTTGGATTCCGGCGGTCTCAGGATTGGTTCAAGCTCTTGAACGTCTATCGTCACTTTATCTAATGAGACAGGACACGGAGGTTTGAACGACATTTATGAACACTCCAAGCGGTCGGCCGTGAAAATGCTCTCACGGGTTTAATACCCTTGCTGCGGGCCTTTCTCGTGGTCAACTGCGAGCGTGGTGGGCCGGGCCGGATTTGAACCGGCGACCACCTGCGTTTCCTGGATGGCTGTCAGGCAGGTATCCTAACCAGACTAGACGACCGGCCCATGGCGCGGAGAATGGGTTCAGGAAACATAAAGATCCTTCGAGAACTACGTCGGTGAAATATCCTACCTTTCGTGTGTGCTCTTCACACGAGTCTCATTCGGTTCACGTTCTTGTTCTGCCAAGAATAGCGTCGAATCTTGGCTGACACACCGAAGCCGCATGCGGCGCATTTCTTCTTCCTAATGTGATAGGAGTGTCGACCGCATCGGCGGCATCTAATGTGAGTCTTGCCTCGGCTTCGTAGCCCAAAGGAGGGAGTCCCCTTTCCCAATCTCGTTCACCCGCATGAGCAAAACAGAACAGGTATTTATGTCAACCTAGCGGCTCGGAGGTGGACTCACGAGCACCACGTTGTCTCCTCGGACGATAATCGTCCCGATCTTCTTTGCGTTATCTGGGTTCGTGATATCGTCAGCGTCCTCAAGGACAAGGTTCATGTGCTGATCGTAACTGTAGAGCTTTCCCCTTACAGTTCGGCCGCCTTTGAGCTCCACCAAGACAACCTTGCCTAGGCTTTCCTCGAATATCTTTGTTGCGACGTCAGAAGACATGTTTTGGTGTTCTCCGGTTGAAGTTGAATTCTAAGCATTGAGACCCACACAATTTAAGGCTTAGGGTCTCTGATCAATTTGCGCAAGGAGAACTTTCTGAGACACGGACTGGTTGCGCATGGAAAGGCGCATCAATGGGAGAAGATGACCTCGAGAAGGAGAGTCCTGAAGTCCAGCGAGACAAAGCAACTGCTTCAGGAATTCAAGGAGAAGTTCCCTAGATTCGCGACTGATCCTCAGAGTAGACAGGTCGTCGAAGAGATCGTTGTCGAGAACGGAAAGTTGTTTCTCGTCGACAACAAGCCATTCGCGATCTCAGTAGGCGGTGGACTGTTTCCGAGTCTCTTGAATGAGGAATTGTTGAAAACGCTTCCGTCGATCATAGTCGACATGGGCGCGATCCCTCACATCTGCAACGGAGCCGACATTATGAGACCTGGAATAAAGGAAATTCATGGCGAATTCGAAGAAGGCGCCGTTCTTCTCATCAAGGACGTTAGGTTCGGCAAACCGATCGGACTCTGCATCGCGGAGACTTCATCCGAATCCATGCATGGGATGGCTAAGGGAAAAGCTGCACGAAACGTCCACTATGTCGGAGACACGTTTTGGCAGGTCTGGAAGAGGTCTGACTAGTAGAGTCTATGTCAAATTCCAGTTGATTTCTCGGGCCTGGCATGCTTCACATGTACGCGAGGCTGCACACGTTCCTGCTAGAAACGGCCGGAACTCCTGAAGGTTTAAGCTTGCGCTCTAGACGTGTCTACTCAAGCCTGTAAGCTACCAGTGTTCTCCCATGATCAAGCAGGGAACTGATGTTGTCGCAGATTCACCTTATGTCCGCGCCATGCCACTGATCCATCTGAAAGACCTTGACGTGATCGAACACGTGCTTTCCGCTGGCAACGTTCTGATAATCAAGATTACCCCAATCGCCAAGAGAAGCGTCGAGGAGACAAAGGTCGCCATCAAACAACTCACGGACTTCGTGAAACGTCAGGGTGGCGATATCGCTAGACTAGGAGAAGAGCGCGTCGTGTTGACTCCGCCTGGCATCAGAATCTGGCGAGACAAAGATCGGGCTTCAGGCAATTCCTCAACGGCGAAAGGACGCGACGGTGAGCAGAACGTGCTAGAATAGCCGGTCGCACGCGGCCTACTTCAGCTTGATCGTCTCAAGGAGATCAGGCGCTATCGTTCTGACTTTGAACATTCGCGACACTGCATGAGCGAAACTGTCCACTTTGTGTCGCTCACCATGTCCAACGATGATCTTGGTGGGTTTGGGCGAGATCCGGCGAAGGAATGCAAGTAGCTGGTTCCTGTCTGAATGTCCGGAGAATCCCTCGACGCTCTCGATTCGCAGGTCGACTTTGATCGCTTCGATCTTTCCATTTCGTCCCATCATTGAGACTTCCTTGACTCCGTTCTTGAGTCGGTTCCCCAACGTTCCTTCCACCTGATAGCTAGCGAAGAGCAGAACATTCTTGGGATCCGACGCAAGCTGCTTGAAATAATCGATCGCCGGTCCACCTTCCAGCATGCCG
>Ga0187878_1000862_pt1 | contig 31974 bp, 31 predicted proteins | sample June2016WEW_17_1_FD_132979 | JGI IMG/M metagenome (GOLD analysis project Ga0187878, IMG submission 132979) | Peatland microbial communities from SPRUCE experiment site at the Marcell Experimental Forest, Minnesota, USA - June2016WEW_17_150 | ecosystem: Environmental > Terrestrial > Soil >...
AAATTGATTCGAGCTGCTCTCTCTCAGGGGCACGAACATAGTACCATACGCGAGCGTAGGCTGGGACAACGTTTGGCTGTCCACCTCCAACCTCGGTAACGTAATGGACGCGTGCCTTCTCGATCATGTGTTCACGCATATAGTTGACACCGCTGCTCATCAGCTCAACGGCGTCTAAAGCGCTGATACCGTTCTCGGGGTCACCCGCTGCATGAGCGGTCTTGCCGTAGAAGTGGACCTTGAAGCTATTCATTGAATTGCTGCTTCCGGTTCCAGCGGTATTGACGGAGCCAGGGTGGTGACTGATACAAGCATCAACACCCTTGAAGAGGCCATGGCGAGTCATCCAGACCTTGCCAACGAGAGTTTCCTCTGCAGGGCAACCATACATCTTTATGGTGCCCTTGAGGCTCTTCTCCTCCATCGCGGCCTTTAAAGCGACAGCAGACGCGAGGGCGGTTGTGCCGTGCATATTGTGGCCGCAACCGTGACCTGGTGCCCCATCCTTTACTGGCTCCTTATATGGGACTGCTTTCTGGCTAAGCCCTGCGAGTGCGTCGAGTTCGCCCATTAGCCCGATTGTTGGGCCTTCGCCATTGCTCCACGTCGCAACAAATGCGGTGGGCATATCTGCGACGCCCCTCTCCAGCTTGAAGCCATGCTTCTCGATCCAGTCGGCAAAGAGCTTGCTCGTGTTCGTCTCCTGCAAGCCGACCTCAGCGTATTCCCATGCTTTGTTGCTGATCTTTATGATCTCCTTCTCGTTCTCGTCTACCCAACTGAAAGCTGTAACCTTGGACAAACCAATCGGGGAGTATTAGCCGGTTTAAGGTATAAAACCAGCGACTATGTCAGTCCCTTAGATAGAGTAGAATCAGTGCCCTGGTGCCCACGCATGGCTACTTATAAACCACTCACGGGAGACGAGCATACAGCTCTCCACCTTAAAGCTAAACGCCCGCGTCCTCAAGGAACTTAGCCTCATCATTTACGTTTCTATCGAGAATTGAAGTAGGGCTAAGGTTAAACCCGTTGGGAACCCTACGCTTAGACTCATTGTTTCCCCCGAGGATACTAAAATCATGTTCTTTGACCAGCTTCAGCCCCGAGTAAGCTCTCAGAAACATCTTTCAACGCTCCATAAACCCTCACTCATTTAAGTCTGTAGAGAGGAGTAAGATCAGTCATTCTCGGCTGGTGAAAGTATGGGCGATATAAAGATCCTTCTGGGTTTCGAGGTTGGAACGGGCAAAGAGGTAAACATGAGCCTCCACCACACCGTCATTACGGGGATGACCCAGCTATCAGGGAAGACAACAACCCTTGAGGCCATCATCAGCCGAGCCAACAGACGTGCTATCGCCTTCAAGACTAAGCGCGGAGAATCAGGATTCAACAGCTACCAGGAGATACCTCCATTCTTCAAAGAGCGCGCAGATTGGCAATATGTCTCTACCCTCCTCGAGGCCGTTATGCGGGAGAAGATGAAGTTCGAGCGCCCCTGGATAATGAAAGCGACTCAGGGGACTAGGAGCCTTAGGGAAGTCCTCGCGAGGGTCCAATCCCTCAGAGCTGAGGCGACGAAGGAGCTTCCGGAGAACATCTACACCGCCCTCGAAGAGTACCTAAAGATAGTGGTACCTCAGATCGAGAAATTCAGCTTCAGCAAGACCCTCGACATCATTGACGGCATCAATGTGATGGACCTCACTGAGATGACGCTGGAGCTACAGGGCCTTGTCATTCAGAGTACAATGGAGTACGTCATTAACAATCTCCGTGAGACGATCCTCATCGTCCCAGAGGCTTGGGAGCATATCCCACAGGGGAGAAATACGCCAGTGAAGCTATACGCAGAGACCTTCATTAGAAAAGGAGCCGCCATCGACAACTACCTATTTATAGACAGTCAAGACATCGCGGGGATAGACAAAATGCCTCTACGCCAGTGTAACAACTGGATACTTGGCAGACAACGCGAGGGCCACGAGGTGGAGAGAGTAAGGGAGCAAATAGGGAGAAATAAAATTGATGCAGAGGAGATAAGGAGTCTTCCTCTGGGACACTTCTTGGCCATTCTCGGCGATGATATAAAGAAGGTCTACGTGCTCCCCGCGGGGGTCCCAGCCAATATAGGGCGGAGTGTAGCCATGGGGGAGATGACCGCCACTGAAGCGGGTAAGTACATTAACGCCTCCTCTAATGAGAAGGAATCTACACCGGGGGCACAGACGGGTATCCGACGCATTCTCCCGGTTCCCGGTGACGACAGGGCCTTACATCGGATCGAGGAGTTGGAGATGAAGCTTACCCGGAGAGATGATGAGTTATCCAATCTTCGAAAAGATGTAGAAGAGCTACACAAGGAGCTCATTACCAACACAACCAAGCTGGAACAACTAGAAAGACAACAGGAAACAGCTGAGCAGATAGCTGCGAAAATCCAAATACCTGCGGTTCGCCTTGGCTTCACCGTTGACGACCTTAACCAGCTCATAGACCAGAGGATGCACCAGATAATCCAGTACGACAAACCAACGATATTCACGCAGGTCGATGTCTCAAGTAGGTTTAGAGAGATAATAAAGGAGAGGTTCGTGGGAGAACTCGGCCTCCGAATCAAGAGCCTACCCAAGTCCACGATACATACTGCCATGATGGTCCATGAGAGGAAAGGGGTGAAACGGGGAGAGCTCTACAGTCTCCTTCATGGAGGCAACACCCGGATAAGCGACGACTTCTATACCGAACTCCAGACTCTCGAGGAATCCCATCTAATCGTTTACAGTAAGGAGACGAGTTTAATCCACTGGGCACTCGGCGAGTATCTGAAAAGGGAACTAGGGGCATTGTACGATGAAATCACGATAAAACAAGCGGAGGACTACCTCGCAAGCCTGATTCTCCCAGCTAGCTGACTCTGTGGTCATAGTCCATGTCAGGCGTCTTCACGGGACGGGTAACAAGCATACCGTCTTCGATGCTCCACTCGCGTAGCCCCGCATACTGTATACAATTATCCTCAAGAAGTACTAGCGCCCTCTCGCCTTCACCGGCGGGGACATAGACAAAAAGCTTCTTGAACCTCTCACCCATTCCCGTACTCTCCGAGAGAAGCCTCCACTTCTCCACGAGGCCGGGTCCTACATCCATTTCGACCTCACCGATCTCGCGGATGGCCCCATCAGGATTAAGAACAACGACGCTAGGGTAGACCTTCCCCTTAGGACCTTCGAAGGCGTAGTTCTTCTCATTGCTCGTGTTGACGATAGTACGCCTATTCTCATCCCATGTGGTCTGATCTATGAAGGGAAACCGCGTGGCTCCTATGATCCTTGATATCCTGTCCCTAAGTACGCCCTTAGAAGGAAGCATAGTGGTTATTGGCCGGCTATGCATTTGATTTCTGCGTTGAGTGCTCTCTAGCGTAGTCATCCATCGCCTTTTGGAGGCGTCGCTCGATCTCCGTCTCGACTGCGAGGCGATCGATCTTCCCCATACTCGTCAAGGGGAGGCTATCTACGATGTCAATCCTTCCCGGCACTTGATAGGGCTGGAGCTTACTCCGGCAAATCTCAACGAGCCGAGCCTGACCCCCCTCTGGGTTTACTCCCTTCTTAAGAACGACGAGAGCCTGGATATCAGTGTTGCACCGGAGCGGATCAGGGGCACCAACGGCTACCGCTGTCTCCACCTCGGGACTACTGAGTAAAACGTCCTCGACCTCAACGGGCCATACGGTGTGCCCAGCAGCTACTATCCGCTCTCTAATTCGACCTACGACGTAGAGCCAACCAGCTTCGTCCACGCGTACAACGTCACCGGTGTGGAGCCAGCCTGCGACTAGTACTTTCGAAGTCTCTTCGGGTGATTTCCAATACCCCTTCATAATCTGTGGACCACGGACCAGTAGTTCCCCCTCCTTGCCTGGGGCGACCTTGATCTCCCCGATCTGGGTGTCAACAACCTTAACATCAGTGTCTGGGTAGGCCATACCGGCGCTGAGATAGTTATGCTCCCCCTCGATTGGGGTGGCATGAGTCGCTGGGCCCGCCTCAGTCAAGCCGTAGCCCTGATAGAACTTAGCGCCAGTGATAGTCTCGAATCTCTTCATTAGATCAGGGGAAATCGTTGCGCCACCACTCGAGGCAGTCGTGACGCTGCTTAGGTCATAGCAACTGAGTTTAGGGTGTTCGAGAATCTCAGCAACGAAACGCGGGATAAGTGGCATATGGGTTACCCGGTATCTCTGAACAGCCTCGAGTATCACCTCGGGTTTCGGGTCGGGGATGAGGACGAGTGTGCAACCAAAGCTCAGAGCCTCGTTCATGATATTTAACCCATAACTGTGGAAGAAAGGGACCGCACAAAGGATTAAGGGCCACCCAAGGGGCTGAGGCTTGGCGCTGTAGCCCCAGCCCCTAAGCCAGTAGTAACTTTGGAGGGCATTCGCGGTGAGGGCGTAATGGGTGAGCATAACCCCCTTTGGATTCCCAGTGGTCCCTGAGGTGAAGAGGATGACTGCGATGTCCCCCCTCGGGTCGATGGTGACGATCTTGGGCTTATCACCCACAGTCAATTCGTTGAACCTCGACGCACCTACGGGGAGTGTCTTTCTATGGGCTAGGCTGCTCAGGAGCCGTATATGTATAGGTGCGTACTCAGCTGCCTCTGCCATTATTACCTTCCCTGAATAGTCCTTCGGGAGCTTGTCCAGGAGCCTATCGAGCACAATGAGAATCTTACAATCAGTCTCTGCAAGCTCTCTACTTATCTCCTCGATTGGGTTGAGCGGATTAACCGGGACCACGATTGCCCCTGCAGCGAGAGCGCCTTCAAAGGCTATAAGAAACTGGGGAGTGTTAGCGAGGAGGAGACCAACTCGATCACCCTTCATTAATCCCAGCCTCCCAAGGTGCCCTGCGAATCTAAGGGTCTTCCCCCAAAGCTCCGAGTAAATAAGCCTATTACCGAGGTAGAGAACCCCCACCCTCCCCGGAAACTTGCGGGCACTGTTCTCGAGGAACCCATATAAGGGCATCTCGGGGTATTCGATACTTCTAGGCACACCTGGGGGATGGAAACGGGTCATCAAGTGATCGGATGCAAGCGTGGAAGCTATAAATGCGCCTGCAAACCAGGTTTAATGCGGTAAAGGAATTGGAATAAAATGTCAGAGTTAAACTTTGAGGGCGTCTATGTCCCGAACGTCACACCTTTCGACGAGTGTGGTGACATACAGTACGAGGCCCTCGGCGAGCTCATTGAATACTGGATAGGGGCAGGGGTAACAGGGATAGTCACCAATGCCAGCACAGGGGAGTCCCCGTACCTAAACAGGGATGAGTTGACGGATGTGCTCCGCTTCGTATTAGAGAAGGTGGATGGACGAACTCAAGTCATCGCGGGCACAGGGGCTATGGCGACGAGGGAGACCATGGAGCTAACAAGAGACGCAAAGGATGCTGGTGCCGAGGCAGTGCTCATTACAACACCTTACTTCTTCCGACCTACAGAGGAGGAACTATTCCGCCACTACGCCATTGTCCTCTCCTCCGTCGACCTCCCAACCATACTCTACAACGTCCCAAAGTTCACTGGCTATAGTGTAGCACCAAAGACCATCGCGAGGATAGCTGAGGAATGCAGTGGCCTCGCTGGTGTGAAAGATAGTAGTGGTAGTCCTGGCAACATGGCTGAGATAATCCGTCTTTGTGGGGATAGAATAGCCTGTCTTAGTGGAGCCGCAGACATGTTTCTCCCAACACTAAGCCTCGGTGGAAAAGGCGCCATCCTCGCAATTGCCAATGTCGTCCCTGGCACCTGCGTGGAACTCTATAAAGCATTCAGGAGGGGTGATATAGCCACGGCTGGGAAGAGACAGAGAACCGCGAGCCACGTAAATAATGTCCTCGTAGCCAGCTTCCCACAGGTAGCAGCTATAAAGGCAACACTCAACCGGATGGGGTATAGAGCCGGAGCACCTAGGCAGCCACTTCTCCCACTCACCGAGTCCCAGGAGAAGTCAGCGACAGAAGCCCTCAGAAACACCAAACTATACTAAGGCGACAGTATTTTCACCATCGTTGGCGCTCTACAAAACCATGAAACAGAGCATCGCTAAAGTAATGGAAGAATACGATGTTGTAGATCTTACACATACCTTGGAGGAGCAGATGCCTCGCCCACAGGTGCCATACGGCCACGTACCATGGAAGTCAGAGGCAGTCGGTGACCGCTTCAACACCTATATGCTTGTAGTCTTCGAACACACTGGAACCCATGTAGACGCTCCGATACACCTCGCCGGCATACATGGAGCGACCATCGACAAAGTTATGCTCGACAGGTGGATGGGACCAATAAACTGCCTAGACATGACCCACAAGGGGGAGCGTGAGTTCGTCATCCGTGCAGAAATCCAGGATTGGGAGAAGCGTTTCGGAGTCATCGAGGAAGGGGATATCGTCCTCCTCAACTTTGGGTGGGAACGCAACTGGCGAGTCCCCAGTGGAATAGAGAAGCAACCCTATCTAAAGAATAATCCAGGTCTCCACCCTGATGCTGCTCTATATTTAGCCGAGAGGGGGGTCAAACTCGTTGGTGGAGATATTCCAACAATTGACTCTGACGCTGAGCCAGACGAACCCTCCCACAGCGTTCTCCTCCCAAGGGGTATCCTCATACTAGAAAACGCCTCGAATCTAGACCGGGTGCCCCCAAAAGGAGCCTACCTAATAGCCCTGCCCCTCAAGATCGGTGAAGGCACAGGCTCTCCAACAAGGGCAATTGCACTTGTGCCAAAAAACCCTACTCACAAATGATAAGCGTCTGAATCTAACTTAAATCTCGATACACCTGAGTTAGATTGAGGACAATGTTCGACCCTGTGTTCAGCAAGGTGCTAGTCGCATACGACGGCTCAGACCCGTCAAAGAGGGCCCTCGACCACGCGGCGAAAATGGCAGCTATGTTCGAGGGGGAGCTTGTCATACTAACAATCGTCCCAAAGGTTTCCGTGCCGGTCTATTCGAATGCAGAGCTCGGCGCACAGGCGATGGACATCGCAAGCCTCCAGGAGCGTATGCGTGAGAACTATACTCAATCCATTAAGAAGGCGGAGGAGGAGATACTGGGTCTATACCCACACCTTAAAGTCGATACGATCCTCGCAGAAGGACGCCCCGCTTCCGTAATAGTTTCTGAAGCTGACAAACTTGGCGTCAGTCTCATAGTCATGGGCAGCAGGGGACTTGGAGGAATCACCGGGTGGATACTAGGGAGCACAAGTCGCCAGGTGGTCGAACTCTGTACGAAGGCTATTCTGATAGTGAAGTAGGGCTCATTTTCATCCCCATATCCTTTTAGGATAACCTTTAACACACCCGCTCGCGGGCTACAATACGAAAACCAATGGTCCTGGAGAAGCTCGGTTCAAGCCTCTATGACGCCCTTCGCAAGGTGATCAGGGCACCAGTTGTTGACGAGGCCCTAGTGAAGGAGCTAATCCGAGATTTTCAGAGAGCCCTTCTCCAAGCCGACGTAAATGTTGCCCTCGTTATGCAGCTCAGCCAGAATATAGAGAAAAGGGCACTAAACGAGGAACTTCCGCCTGGGATAAGCCGCCGCGAACATGTAGTAAAGGTCGTCTACGATGAGCTAACAAGGTTCGTTGGAGAGAAGCAGGACGATATTAAGATCTTGCCTGGTCAACAGAATGTACTGATGCTTGTTGGTATTCAGGGTTCGGGTAAGACGACGACAGCAGGCAAGCTTGCACGCTACTATCAGAAGAGGGGTCTTAAAACGGGGCTGATCACATGTGACACTTTCCGACCCGGCGCATTCAACCAGCTGAAGCAATTAGCGGAGCAGATCAAGGTCGATTTCTACGGAGAACTTGACAGTATGGATGCCGTCTCTGTCGCGAGACATGGTGTTGAACGATTCAAACTCTATGAGGTAGTAATTCTCGATACCTCTGGGCGGCATAAGGAGGAGAAGGGGCTAATAGAAGAAATGCAAAAGATCGCTGCCGCAGTTAAGCCCCAGGAGATCATTCTCGTCCTCGACGGCACCATAGGACAACAGGCCAGTTTGCAAGCTCAGGCCTTTATGGAGGCGACTCCTATTGGGAGTATAATAGTCTCAAAACTAGATGGCACTGCGAGAGGCGGAGGCGCACTCAGCGGTGTAGCTGCCACAGGCGCTCACATAAAGTTCATCGGGACTGGCGAAAAGATAGAAGACATAGAACCATTCGCCCCGGGCCGCTTTGTAGGTCGTCTCCTTGGTATGGGGGATATAGATGGCTTAGTAGCAAAGGTAAAGGAGGCTGAGATCCAGCCCTCGGAGAAGGACGTCCGCCAGATGATGAGTGGTAAGTTCAGCCTCCAAGACATGTATGACCAGTTTGAAGCGATGAGCAAAATGGGCCCTATTCAGAAGGTCCTAGGGATGATTCCTGGGATGAGCTACCAGCTCCCCGAGGCAGACATGGAGAAAGCCGAGGAGCGCCTCGAGAAGTGGAAGGTAATAATCAGGAGCATGACGGTCGAGGAGAAAGATGATCCTAAGGTAATTAATTCGAGCCGCATGAAGCGCATAGCTCGCGGTTCTGGCACAAACGAAGCAGATGTTAAAGAGCTCATCAAGCAGCACGAAAACATGAAGAGGATGTTCAAGCAGCTAAAGGGAAATCGCCGTCTAAGAAACATGCCACTCAAGATGTTCCAGCAGTAAAAGAAAATCTTGAATACGTTTCGCTGTTTCTCGCCAAAAATTAGGAAGATTCGACTCATCAAAGGTCAATCTAATGCATGATTTCACTCAGGTACTCGTCCCATAGTAGAATGTTTTGTGAAAAAAGCCGGCCTACTTCTTACTGGGAAATGCATGAGGTCGGAGATCAGCCTAAGCATGAAAAAATCCTTTAGCTTAATCGGTTACCTCTTTGCCAAAAACCATTCACTAAGTTAAGTTTCTCTGTATTCTTTTAAAAAGCCCTCTAACTAGTGATGGAAAAATTAATAGAACTTATTCGATAGACTCTACCGGTCATTATTATAAAATGACATCCATTTAAGATAAAAATAAAGACCAAACTACCCTTCAATACCGATACTATCGGTAACTCTAAGCTGATTTACCAAACAGACTGATATTTCTGCCCGAATGGGTACTGATATACTGATCACTCAGGTATAGGTCGGAAGAATAGGATAGTGAAAAAGGGGTTAGGTTAAGGTAGGTTACGGACAAAATTTCATTAGTAACTTTTTGGAGACGGCATGTAGACTCCGTTGAAAAATATGATCACCCCAAGTGCCAGGTAAACCCAGAAAACTGCCTGTCCTCTTAACCCACCCCCACGATACCAAGCAATCAGGAAAGCCAAGACGAAGACGAGCGAACCATCGAGTTCAACCAGGCCACTTAGCACCGCGAGATTCCCGAAGTACCCGTGGAAGGGGAGCCACCCTAGGAATCCGAGGTTCGTGATGATGCTGTCCTTCAACAAAGTGCCGAAGAGAAACAAGTATGGTATGAGGGTGCCCCAGCCGTGCCTCCTATCTCTCTCGAGTACGCTAATTAGGGTCATCGAGAGTCCGGTGAGGAGTGTCGTGAATATTGTGAAAAAGAATGGATCCATGATAATCCCAACTGGCCAAAGGAAAATCTGTAAACCGATCAGGGATTCTAGTCCACGCAGTGAGAAGATGAAGAAGGGTAGAATTGCGAGGATTACCAGAGTTAAGCCTGTGAATAGGATGATTCTGTTGACTTGATTTTGTTTGGTCGCCTCAACAGGTCTGCTCATGTCTCCCACTCGTTGATAGTTTATTTTGATTTTTCAATATAATATTGTTGTAGATTAATTATCTCTCGCATCTATCCAGAAACTTTTTTATCTGATGATCTAGTAATGAGGTATAATCGAGGCGTGGAGGTGACTCCACCGCCCAGGTAGACAGCCTGGGACTGTGACTACACGCCCCGACCCTTCTTCAGGTTCCCTAGATGTGGGCCCATCAAAGAAGTGGTTCCATCCCGCCAAGATTGACCTTTCTTGGACGAAGTGGCTCCCTTGAACTTACTGCTTTACCATCAGGTCAGTAGTAGTATAACTAGTATTACTTATAAAGCTTCTCATCGTTGAGTATTTACAAGTGTGAGAATAGGTTTACAAATGTGAACCATTGCCTATTATAGCGGTCTAATAGATATTAGGTTATAATGGAGATAGGTGATAAGTGATATGTGATAAGTGATAAGGTTGTTAGGGTTATTAAGGCTGTTATAGTTGTTAATGTTGTTAAGGTGATATGATATGAGGTACATAGGGTGATATGGTATGAGAGAGAGCGCAAAGGCCTAAGGTTAAAATGGACATGCCACTACTAACTAATGTAATAATATTTATATTACCATTGATTCTACTATTATTTGAAATGCCATGGCTATAGATGAAGAACAAAAGGTGTGGGTAGACGGAAAACTAGTATCAGTAACTGAACTAAAAGCGAAATATGGAGAGCTATCAGTTGCAGGAACACCAACAACCCGTCGTATAATTGAAGCCCTTGCGGTAGCTAAAAAGCCACTAACACGTTCAGACATAGCGAAGGCAGCAGCATTAGCATCACACCAATACGTAGCAGGCATCCTAAAAAAGCTAGCAAAGGATGGGTATGTGATGGAAATTGAAATGCCGGGAACGAATTATAAATATTATTTACTTACTGAAAAGGGGATAAAGGAGTTCGGTCACCAACAAAAACTAGGCTAATTAGTTGAAATGGTCTGGCGCATTATCAGGCTTGCGCGCAGGTTCGAGCAAATGCTAGAAAGCAAACAGCCGGAAAAATCAACATAAATAGGAAGCATTGCATTCATACACAAATTATTTACAAACGAATCGTTCTAAATCTATTCATCGCGGGTGAGGAATCTGGGAGAGGCTGCACGCGACCACCTGTTCATCAGCTACGCCACAGAGGACTCCATTCTCGCCGATTGGCTATCACTGAAACTGGCCTCAGAGGGCTACAACATCTGGTATGACCGCATCAAGATGCTGGGAGGCGAATCTTATCCCAGGGACATCACCAAAGCAATCAAGAACAAGACTTATCGAGTTATAGCCCTCCTGTCGAAGAGCTCAATTTCAAAGCCTAATCCTGTCAAGGAGAGAACATTAGCCCTCAACATCGCGAAGGAGAGGGAGATAGAAGACTTCCTCATCCCCCTGAACGTTGATGGTCTTAAGCCAACCGAGCTTGACTTTATGACTTCTGACCTTGTATTCATCTCATTTTACAGAGGTTGGTACGATGGTCTTTCGAGACTGCTGAAGAAACTTGAGGAGATAAATACTCCCAAAAACCAAATCTCGGGTCGGGAAGCAATAGGCCAGTGGCTGTCGTCTGAGGAACTGCCAGCTAACAGGACTGAGACACAGTGGTCAAACCTCTTACCTATTCTGGAATTCCCTTCTGTACTCTGGAGATACAAGGTGGTCCCAGAAGTTAATGTCGAGTCCATCGAACCTGACTGGCTCGCTCATCGAGAATCGGAGAGTACAATCCTTGCTTTCAGTCAGCCGTCGAACGGCACACATGATTGGCTTAAGGAAGTCGAAGCAATTGACTACAGGAACTCGGATTCCATACCAGTCAAGGATCTTAGGCAAGCTCTAACGATGATACTAAGAAAGGGCCTCAGAAATCTCTGCATCCAAAAGGGGTTGCGTTGCGACGAACCAACAGGTCGCTTGTACTTCCCACCTGAACTCCTTCCCAATAATCGATTGTCTTTCAACCGTTACGATGGAAAGAGCATATCCCTACAGGCTGTGGGGGAACGTAATTTTTGGGTGAGATCACAGGGGAGGGCATTCACCGAGACGTCTAGATATCACATATCGCCAGATTTCAGGTTCTTCCTGGATCTCCTCGGGGACCCCGTGCTTCGGCTCAGAATCGGTATATTTTGGACCGATCTAGAAGGCAGACCTCTTGAGGCGAAGAAGGCCAATCGACGAAGGAAGAAGCTCTGCAAGAACTGGTGGAATTATCAGTGGCTTTCACGGGTATTGGCTGTTACGCAATGGCTGGGTTCTGGACTTGATGAGGTTACGTTACTAGAGACCGACTCAGGAAGGCTGAGAGTGGGCCTCAAACCAGTTACATTCACTTCAGGATTTGGCATAGATGAAACTAAACTAAAACCACTCGAACCTGAAGTTGAGGAGGGTGTAATAGAAGACAACGAGGAGGGGTCGGAGGAAGATGCAGACACAGATTCAGCGTGAACTTGTATATCTGGGTGAGCCGTCCCTTGAGTTCCGATACTCGCAGAAGGTACTAGACCCTAAAGCAGGGCTCTCAATTTTTGGTCCATATGGCTCCGACCAACCTTCTCATCCTAAAAGTATTTCCTATGGGGTTGTGGGGACAAAGACTGGGGTCGAACTAACCGGAAAGTTCATCGAGAAAATTAGAAACTCGATTGTCTCCGATCTGTTTTCAGACAACCCGCGCCTATGGCCAGTGTTTCCAGGATTCCAAGCTGCCTTCAACTCATCATTATCAGAGACGCCTACCCGAACCCATGAGGTCGATGAGACACAGCTAATCACATTTGCCTCGAACTATGACCCTAACAAGCGTGCCTTCGATGTAACCAACCTCTACCTTGAGGGTATTAAGCACATCACGAATCCCGACGACCCACTTCGAGTGATCCTCTGCCCCGTTCCTGACGTAGTTTATCAGAATTGCCGGCCGAAGAGCTTCGTGAGAGATGGAGTCGGGGATAAAGTCTCGTTTGAGGTCAGGAAGGAGAGGGCAGCAGGCCAGGTCGACCTGTTCAGAACGCTAGATCCCAGCAGGTCGTTCGATCCTAAGATGTACAGGTACTCGGTCGACTTCCGCCGCCAGATTAAGGCGAGGTCAATGAAATATGACGTTCCAATTCAGATCATCAAGGAGTCGACCTTGGAAACTAAGGAGTCGCAGAATAAATTCGAATCATCAGGGAAATCGCCACTATCCGATAGAGCTTGGAACATATGCACTACGCTGTTCTACAAGGCAGGCGGGAAGCTCTGGAGGCTCAGCACAGCGAGAGAAGGCGTCTGCTACGTTGGGATAGTGTATCGCAGAACTGACCCTGTCATCGGTGAAAAGACGGCCTGCTGTGCCGCTCAGATGTTCCTCGATACGGGGGATGGAGTTGTTATTAGGGGTGACTATGGTCCTTGGTTCTCCGAGGAGAAAAAGGAGTTCCACTTAACGAGAGAGGCTGCCCATAATCTTCTGTTCAAGGTACTGAACACTTACCAGGAATTAGAGGGTAAACCCCTCATGGAGGTCTTCCTCCATTACAGGGTGTGGATAAATGAGGAGGAGTACGAGGGCTTCAAGTCAGCGTGCCCCGATGGTGTGAAGCTGACTTGTATTCGGGTAAGCCAGGAAGACAATGAGGCTAGACTATACAGGGAGGGCACCAGACCGATACTCAGAGGAACCTTGTTGAAGATAAACGATAAACGTGCATATCTGTTCGCGTCAGGCTTCAAACCATTCCTTGGAACCTATGATGGATGGGAGACGCCGGTACCACTCAGGATTGATGTCCAATATGGAGATGAAAGTATAACACAAGTTGCAAAGGATATCCTTGGCTTAACCAAGTTGAACTATAACGCGTGTAAATATGGTGATGCAAACCCGGTGACCATCGAATTCTCAAACGCGGTCGGTGAGATTCTAGTTTCTAACCCCGAACTTAAAGACCCTAATCCAAAATTCAAATACTATATTTAAAAAGGTACTACTAAAATTAATTTTTATACCAATAAACGATTTTAAAATCTATGACATTTGAAGCGCGACTCACTCTCTCCGATTGTTCAGGAACCATTGCTGATATCGACATGTTGGACTATTCTGTTCTTAATGCAAATAGAAACGAAGTCAAATCGATATATTATTCCCCTTATTTTCCTGGAAACCCATATTTAGAAAGGGGAGTCGCATGGAATCCTGCGCACCCCTGTATGGGAAGTGGTTCATTTTATATTGAGATGAATGACGGATCAACAAGGGTTCTTTCACCCATCTTATTCAAAGATGAAAATCCGAGTAAAAATCCAAATCATTTCGGAGGTTTAGAACATTGGAATTTGGAATGTTGGGATTATACACAGGGAGATCAGCCAAAAAGAGTGAAATCAATTCCTGGTACTACTCTGCATCAACTTTCAAGAAGTGATTGGGTTGATATTAATGTTATAACGAATGGTAAATCTGTGAAAAATCATATTTCATGGAGTGATTTGTAAAATAGATCCATAATTGAGGCAGCTTAAAGAGTGAATGCACGCGCATGACCAGATAAGGTTTAACTGCGAATTAAGACAACTCAAATTTGAGTCGGGGTAGCTAAGTGCGTGCCTTTGTCTACTATAATTTCTTTTACAGGTTTGCCATCGATGGTTGCATCACATGTATCTTTTGGTATTAAACTAAGTCACCTTCAAAAATAACTTAATACTATTTCTTAATATCGATCCACTTCTAAACTCTTACACGATTTAATCGTTCTAGTGACTGTCAAATTTACCTGTAAACTTTAAGCTGTAAACGAAGTATGTAACTTAAGGGATGTGTTCCCAGTTGCCACGAGAGGGTAAGCCTAAGGATTCTAGCAAAGCAATCGATCAGTATAAACACCTGGGAGCAGAGAGAACCAATAATCCTCCAGTGGGGCTTGTCTCTTCGGAGAATGACCCGAATGAGCCAAAAAAAGTGTATCAGTATGATCCTCACTTAGACCCACAGCTCGTTTGGGCAGGGAAAGCAGAAAGGACAAGTTTCGATGTGGATACCGTCAGTCTCCATGTTCATGAGCGAATCGACCCTAGGACCATTATAGACGCGGTTAGGAGGAAGAGGCCACAGCAACAGCTTGTCTCATTCTTCGCTTCGCAAGGGGAGAACCCACCTTATAGGGACGCAATTGAGTTTTACAGGCACAGGCACGGGTGGAGTAATAGGCTGATTGCAGGGGATAACCTGCTAGTAATGAATTCGCTTCTTCAGAAGGAGGGGATGGCAGAGAAAGTGCAAATGATCTATATTGATCCCCCCTATGGCATAAAGTATGGTAGCAACTTCCAGCCTTTCGTCAACAAACTTGATGTACAAGATGGAAAGGATGAGGATCTAACGCAAGAGCCAGAAATGATTAAAGCCTTCCGAGACACATGGGAACTCGGAATACATAGTTATCTCACATATCTTCGTGACAGGTTATTATTGGCGAGGGAACTCCTCACGGAGACTGGAAGTATATTCGTTCAAATAAGCGATGAAAATATACATCATGTAAAAGAATTAATGGATGAAATTTTTTCTTCTAATAACTTTTGTGGAATAATTCCTTTTGTGAAGACAACAGGTCAAACATCTAAAATACTCTCTCCTGTTTGTGATTACCTTTTATGGTATGGAAAAAATAAAGAAGTTATAAAATATCACGAATTATACATTAAAAGACAATATGATAAAGAAAGTTTAGTTTCTGGAAACTATAGGTGGGTTGAATTAGATGATGGAGAACGACGAAAGTTATCATTAAATGAGTTAGAAAAACCACAATTATTGCCTCCCTCTTGGAAAATATTTGCCTTAAGTGGCACTTCTTCGCAGACGCGAGGTAGTGAAGCCCCTTCTGCATTCATCTTTGAAGGAAAAAACTTCAAGCCAGAAGCTTCGCGTGGGTGGAGCACTTCTATAACTGGATTGGAACAATTAAAGAAAGAAAAACGTCTGTATGCTTTAGGAAATACCTTACGTTATGTACGTTATTTTAAGGATTTTCCCTATCAACCCCTTAGAGGTTTATGGACCGATACCGGAATAAGCGGCTATGCCTCCGATAAAAAATACGTTGTTCAAACTAATGTCAAAGTACCTGAAAGATGTATATTAATGACGACTGATCCCGGCGACTTGATTTTAGATCCAACTTGTGGAGGAGGTACAACCACTTATGCAGCAGAACAATGGGGTCGGCGATGGATTACTTGTGATACATCACGAGTAGCTATCACACTAGCAAAAGAACGACTAATGACCGCCTCATATTTCTATTACGATCTTCGTAACCCCAAAGAAGGAGTTAGTAGTGGTTTCAATTACAATACAGCTCTCCATACCACTCTGAAGAACATTGCTAACACTGAGCCACCCGAGTCAGTGGAGCTTTACGACCAGCCCACTATTGATAAGAGTAAGGTCCGCGTCACTGGTCCATTCACTGTCGAAGCAGTCCCTGCGCCCTATGTAATTCCCGTTGGTGAATCACTGTCCCAACAAGAAGCCGATGCATCCATAACTCGCACTGGAGAGACCAGCCGACAGGGAGATTGGCGCAGTGAACTCTTAAAGACTGGAATCCGTGCCAAGGGAGGACAGTTTATCCAGTTCACCTGTGTCGAAACACTACAAGGCGCCCATTGGCTACACGCCGAAGCCGAGACGAAAGAAGACGAACCGAAACGTGTTATCATTAGCTTTGGACCAGACTACGCTCCACTTGAACAAAAGCAAGTAGAAAAAGCACTGGAAGAAGCATCCCACCTCTTCCCAAAACCCAAGATGATGGTTTTCGTAGCCTTCCAGTTTGACCCTGAAGCAGCCAAGGATATTGATGAGGCCAAAACGGGTATGACCCTCCTCAAGGTCCAGATGAACGCTGATCTCCTCACAGAAGACCTCAAAAAGAAGTCCAGTAACCAGAGTTTCTGGCTCATCGGGCAACCGGACGTGACAGTTGAGAAGCTAGCATCAGGATCTGACGCTGGGAAAACTGTTGTAACCGTCAACGGCTTCGACTACTACGATCCACGTACCGGAGAAATCAAGAGCGGCGGACCCACCAACATTGCAGTATGGATGCTTGATCCAGACTACGATGGACGGAGCCTATATCCACGACAAGTCTTCTTCCCAATGGCGGACACCGACGAAGGCTGGACACGCCTCGCTCGTAACCTCAAAGCAGAGATCGACACCGATCTAATCGAACGTTACCATGGAAATAAGAGCCTCCCCTTCATTCCCGGTGATTATATCGCTGTTAAGATTATTGATGACCGTGGTATCGAGAGCCTCAAGATCATTCGGGTGAGTTAGTTGTCAAATACAGCTACCCGGAAGATTGACCGGCTAATTATCAACAGCCCCTATGAAGCGCCTAAAGAACATTGGGAACGTGTACAAGGAACAACAAGCTATTTTCGCCGTGCTCCGGGGCGTCGTAGTGCAGGATACATTAAAGCTGGTGATACAAGAAACCCGGACGACCCCGGTGTTTTCATCCCAATAGAATTGGTCAACCAGATCCGCATGCATGTTGATAAGTGGCGTGAGGACGGATACCCCGGTGTCACTGGAACAACTCATCATCTTCTCGAACACTGGTACAATAATCAGGAAAGAAACCACCGCTTCTTCTATTGTCAACTTGAAGCTATGGAAACAATTATCTGGCTAACGGAGGCACCACCAAGTAGCCGTGAAGGAATTATCATTCCTGGTGACGGTGGACCAATCCGCCGTCTCTGCTGTAAAATGGCGACTGGTACCGGAAAAACCACCGTAATGGCTATGCTCGCTGCTTGGCAGATCCTAAATAATGTCGCATCCCCAGAAGATCCACGATACACCCGTTTTCTCCTAATTCTAACCCCCAATCTCACAATCCGCAACCGTCTCCAAGTTCTCAAACCCGACGATGTAGGCAACTATTTTGATGAATTCAACGTCGTCCCTTATGATCTTAGAGAACAACTTCGTCAAGGTAAACTCAAAGTCACAAACTGGCATACTCTAGCCTGGGACGACGATGAGAAGGTCAAGCGTCGAAGAAGTGTCGACAAACGTGGTGCTCTGAGTGACGAAGCGTACACTCGCGAGGTTCTTGGCGATCTTGCCCAACACCGTCGTATCCTCGTAATCAACGATGAAGCCCACCACGCTTGGCGAAGACCAGCGGGAGCCAAATACAAACTCGACAAAGAGGAGGAAGAGATCGCCACAGTCTGGATCAATGGCCTCGACCGCATCAATAAGACACGAGGCATCCACACCTGCTACGACTTCACCGCCACACCATTTGCCCCCACAGGCAAAGCCAGCCCCGAAGAAACCCTCTACCCCTGGATAATCAGCGACTTCAACCTCAACGACGCCATAGAATCCGGTCTCGTAAAGACCCCTCGCATAGTCTTCCGAGACGACGCTGTACCTGATAAAAGCTATCGTAGCAAACTCTACCATATATATGCTCAACCCGAAGTACACGGAGACCTCAACCGAAAAGCAGACCCAGAGGAACCTCTTCCAAGCCTAGTTGAACAAGCCTACATGCTCCTATCAGAAGACTGGTATGCTGCATACAAACAGTGGAACGCAGAGGGCTTCCCTACGCCCCCTGTAATGATCACAGTCGCAAACAGAACTGAAACAGCAGCCCGAATAAAACATGCCTTTGACGGCAACAACTTTCACTGTGACGAATTATCCCAACCTGACAAAACGATACATATCGACTCCAAGATACTCAAAGCTGACATCGAAGGCGAGGAAATCAGCCCCCAAGAAGAGGAAAAAGAGGAAGAACACGGAGAACGCAAACTCACAAAGAAAGAGCAGGAAGACGTCATACGCAGACAGGTCGACACCGTAGGCAAACGAGGACAACCTGGTGAACAGATTCGAAATGTGATCAGTGTTGGCATGTTGAGCGAGGGCTGGGACTGTCGTACTGTCACACATATTATGGGTCTTCGAGCCTTTACCAGTCAACTACTTTGTGAACAGGTTGTAGGTCGCGGATTACGCCGAACAAGCTACGATGTAGACTCTGTAACTGGATTATTTGATCCAGAATACGTCAACATCTTTGGTGTCCCATTCAGTTTCCTACCTCATGAAGAGGAGGAGGGTCGCCACTCTAAGCCTCCCAAGGCTCGTTTCCCTATTGAGCCTAGCACAGCTAAAATCCAGTATGAATTACGAATCCCCAATGTCACACGTGTTGACCACATCTTTAAACCAACCCTCACGCTCGACCTCGACAAGCTACAAGAGTTAACAATCGACGCCATTGACATTAGAACACAGGCAGACATGGCTCCTATGATAGACGGTAAACCCGATATAACCAAATTAACAACTATCGAACTCAAGGAGCTGGCAGAACGCAACCGTACACAGCGTATCGTCTTCGAGGCTGCTAAGCGCCTCTACGACCAGATGAAGGGCGATTGGGGAGGAGACGAGATCCACCTAATCAGCCAACTCATCCAGATTATCGAACAGTTCATGGTGAAGGGAAAGATACGCATTAAGCCTCCAGATTGGGACCGCGACGACTTTAAGCGCCGTATTGCTTTGACCCTAAGCATCTCTACTATAACTAACCACATCTATCAGCACATTCGCCTCACAAGTACTGAGAGACTGGAACCCCAGTTCAATCAAGATCGCTCACTAATTTGGACTGGCGATATGCGAACTTGGTACACGAGTAAACCTCACACGGACACTCTCAAGAGTCACATAAACTACGCAGTCTACGACAGTCGCTGGGAGGCCACCGAAGCCTTCGAACTGGACCGTAACCCCTCCGTCGATAGCTGGGTCAAGAACGACCACCTAGGCTTTGAGATCCACTACATACACGGAGGAGTCCACCACAATTACCGACCAGATTACGTTATACGATTAACAAACGGTACATACCTAATCCTAGAAGTGAAAGGCCAGCCAACCCAACAGGACCGCAGCAAAGAGATCGCTCTGCAGGAGTGGATAGAGGCAGTGAACACACATGGTGGCTTCGGAAAATGGGTATACGCTCAATCTACCCACCCTAAGGATATCAAGGACATTATAACAAATGTAATTACAACTTAACTATGACATGCTGCGTGCGCTTGAGCTTAATTTTATAAGTTTTTAAGTAATCAGATTTTAATTAGTTTAGCATTTTTAATAATAAATTGACTAAATTCTCTATCGGTTGACCTTAGATGGTCATATTCTTTAGCGAGTTTCTTAGCCTCATTCTTGTCATTTTCAGTTAGTTTTATTGTCGCAAAAGTAAAGGCGAAATAGAGATGAACAATAGCAGGTAGAAAATGTGTTTTAAAATCTATCTCATTAAGGTACTCATAAAAATCCCTAGAGTCGTATTTTTCGATGAGGTCAAGCATCTTTGGTAAATTTTTTTCGTAGTCTCCTTTTATTATAATACTTGTTTTATCTTGTCCGAAGTCCATTGGGAACTCTATTGATCTGCCTCGTCGTCTATCACCAGCTACCTCAGGTTTTACTTTTTTGTTTTTAACAAGGTATTGTAATCCGTAGAAAGTTAACTTGTAGTACTTTGTTTGTATTCGTTGAGATCGTTGTGAAGATTTTTCTTCGGAGACTTCGATATATTTCAGTTCTACCAGTTTCCTGATTTGGTCATAGACTGAACTCGAGGCTAAATAATGCTTCTTATCAGACAGACGATACTTGTTCTGTGGGCCTTCCTCGAGTAGAATTTGGAGTATCTCATCCCGTACGACACTGACCATATGTAAAATACATACCCTCGGGTTTTGATACGTCTTTTGGTCAGAATCGACTTCCCAATGAATTACCTCCTGTTAAATCGCCATGAAAAAATATGGTAAGGGTCCGATCCCAAAATCGGAGTTGCAACCCGAAGAGGGTACACCGAATGAATGTCGTGAGAATCGAAGTGTACTTGGACTTCCTCACGAACAGCTACGCCCAAATCAAGCTACTCTTGACCAATGCCCCACCGGATTAAGGAGAGGTCATCTACATGACTAAGAATGCCCTGACTGAGATATACCGACCACTAGAATGGCCTGACCTTATGTGGCAGTTAGTCGCTGTGCGCTGCCTCCTAAACTGGGCTTGTTGTGGAGGTCGCGCCAACCTACTACTTTACGGCCCACCTGGATGCGGTAAAACAAGCGCGGTCCCCATAGCAGTACGAGACGCTTTCAACTCCTACAAGAAAGCAATGACCATCACTCAAGACTTTGGAACATATACTCCAGACTCATGGAAAGACGCCTATACTGTACTAAACGGCAGAGACCTTGCATCAACCCTGAACGAGAAAATCGATGGTATACTGCGGTCCAGATACCTCCAGTGGATACACATCGACGAAGCCGATGGTCTCACGGCAGGCGACCAGGAGAGGCTGAGAAAACGTATGGAGGGTAACTCCATAGCGACATTCATCCTCACTTGCAATGAACGGGACAAGATACAAAAAGCGATAGTCTCCAGGTGCCGTGTAATCCCATTTAAGCCTCTCCCTACGCAACTCGTTGCCCAGAGACTCCTCTATATAAGCATCAAAGAAGGATTCTGCGGTAACCCGCCGACCCAGGAGGAGAACAACTTCCTCCTAAAACTGGCGGAACGCTCCAGAGGCGATCTTCGAGTAATCGATGATCTCGATCTCTATGTTAAGGACGGTAAACTGGATGCGGAGGCCATGAAAGACTTTGAGTCTTGATTCTCTATACGCCAACGATCCCACCCTCCTGAAGACTCTCACAGACCCGCTAGCACACGCTAGGTCTTTGCTGAGCAAGGTCATCGCGGGCGAGGAACAGAACGCGTTAACACTTTACCTAGTCACAGCCAGCTACGTTACTGAAAGACCCCTTAGTGCCTTTCTCCAAGGCCGTAGCGGCCTAGGCAAGACTCATGTCCTCGAAGGTGTGACCAGTCTATTCCCGCCCTCTGATCTCATCAAGATCAGCCGATCAACTGACAAGTGGCTTGACTATTGCGAGAACCTTCTCATGCATAAGATTCTGTACTTCGGCCAGCTACGCGACATGGACAAGTCTGAGTCGCTCCAAATGCTTCTCACTGAAAATGGCATCGCTACTATGACCTTAGAACGAGCCGGAAAAACATTCGCTCCAACCCAAAAGACCACGCAGGGACTGTTTAGCGTGCTCTCAAGTACTGTCGAGCACTACGAGCCGCAGATGGATACTCGGGTCTTCACTCTGACCCCCGATGACTCTCAGGAGCAGACAGCACGAATTATGGCTCTCCAGCAGCATCAAAGCGCCTATCCCTGGGAAATCATAGATGTTAAGGAACCAACGGAGGAACTACGTAAGGCAGTGTCATGGCTAAGAGACCTCGGTGTCAAGGACGTCGTCGTTCCCTTCGCGAAACTGATCAAAATGCCGACCCATGTGACCCGTGCGAGGCGGGATTGGCAGAAGCTGGAAGGACTCACAAAGAGTCTCGCAATGCTGCGCCAGACGCAACGTGACATCATCGAAGTAGGGGGCAAGAAGTACGTAGTCGCTGAGTGGCAGGATTTCCTCGAAGTGCTGAACATTGCGGGTGGGATTCTCCATGGCACGCTGACTGGTCTATCTGAGCGTCAGCAGACCGTTCTCAGCATTGTAGGCGAGTACTTCATGGGTTCAGAGTTCAGTGTCAGCGACGTCTGCGAGAGATGCAGGAGCAAAGTGGGCCTAGGTCCAACAGCGATGAAGCGTCTGCTCGCAGATCTCTGTCGATTGGACTATGTTGAGCAGACTCGTCGGGGTGGGGGCTATAGCAGGCAGAACCTGTACCGTCTTCTGTCGGATGGGCATGACAAGCTCGGCTCCGTTGCCTACATCCCCAGCGAAGCAGATATGGGTGATTTCGTGACGGAGTGGAGAAGCTTGCTTGGCGGAGCTCAATGGCATCGCTATGAAGGTTTGCGTCTTGTACCAAAGGATGCTGTTCAAGTTGAAGTGAAGGTAGTCTAGTCACTCTCGTCAGCGTGCAGTTCAGCTTGATTCTCGGATTCTTTTTATCCGTTTGCTAATAGCTGGGTGGGATTCACAAGGTTCATTTTGTTTTACTATGTCCACTTCAAGTGCAGCGAGTGCAGAAATCATCGAATCTTTATTCGTATATTTCGCACCATATTGATCTGCCTTGAATTCTGCCCACCACTGAATTGGAATAGTCGCGATCATCAAATAGGCAAATGTTCCGACATATAGCATAATTAACGGCACGTTTGACCAGCTTAAGGCTAAGTAACCACTGATGGGAAGTGTATACATGAGAATGACTACAGCGTGTTTTCCCTTTATATGCCCGAATTCGTGAGCAACAACTGAAGTAATTTGTTCCATGTTAAGTTTGAGAAGCAGTTTTTCACCTACATACAAGCTGGATCCACGAACAAACGCATTGAATAGTTCAGGTACTACTTTCATTGTTTTTACTTTGACTCCCATGTCTGCTGCAAGTTTTTTTAATTCTCGTGGAAGTGGCTGTTCACTGGACTTGACAAATATCATCTGCAGGTTGTTCACATAGCCGGGGACGTATGAGTAAACAAAGAGTTCTGCTCCAATTAGGAAAACAATCAAAGATAGCAGTTTGATGTAAGGCGAGTTAAAGGCATTGAATAAAGCTACTCCAAGAGCAACAGTCAAACAAACCCGTATACGGTTCGTAAAGCCTAATTTTTTAATCCCAAACCAGACTGTATTAGCGTAATCAGTCTTCATTTTTCATTTGCCTCCAATTATCTTTTTTATTTTTTCTTGAAGATTGACTACTTCTTCTTGGTCATTATCATCGAAATGAAATCCTTTCTTGGCCATTACATCGATGTACTCGCTTCGACTCATCCCAAGGCTCTTTGACTTATTATCTATGTTCTGTATCGCTTCATCAGAGAGACTTAGACTAATTATCTTCTTTGGCATTCTATACTAATAGTGGCTATTAGTGATTAATAAATTTGTTGTTACGGGTAGAGAATATTCAAGTCCAGCGAATAAATCGGAGTTTCATAGATGGGAACCGGGCGCACGCGCAACTATTTCTGGTAGGTGAGCAAGATATCGTTGGACTTTCACTCGAGCTAATCTATTTTACTTACAACCCTTCTGACGTAATATTTACAATATAATAACAATTAAATAACGTAAAAATCTAGATATAATCGACCCTTTATGAGTGAGGAAAAATTGATAGTTGAGGTCTGGATGCCACCATACCTACGTGATCGGATCAGAAATGCTGAGGCTAGGTTCTGGCCCTATCCGCATAAACAATTACCCTTGTATTTAGTTTTAGAGAAAATCCTCGACCAGTGGGAGGCGTCATGTCAGTGAACTGTCTAAGAGATGAAATGCCCTGCGTAGAGACCCAGTGTAGATTCTATGAACCGTGCGAGGTCAGTGGATTTGAGTGGGAGAACACTCAGGAAAAATTAAACAACGATTAATCGATTATTTTTAGATAAAAGAAACATAATTTAACCAATAATCAACTTGAATAAAAATCCTCGAATAATCACATCGTGATTATTTCATAATTATAGCTCCACTCCGAGGGATACTCTACTCCCCAAAACACTAGCTAGACGGAGACACACCACCGTAAAACCTCAGTGCCACCCTGAGTCCGGGGATTCAAATCGATAACGGACAGGTACAAACCGGTGTTTTGATGGAGTTAGGTCATCTAATGTAGGAATTATAGGGGTTTACCCGGAATCCGGGAAAGAAGGGTACCAAAGATGATATAATATTAATCAATAATACCCCTAACTGAGAAAGCATTTTCCATCTTTTCAAGGGCACAAGAACCCTCATAAATTAGTACATATATATTACTTTATAGAGGTTTATCTTTTTGAGAAAGTTACACCGTAGTGGGTATAGGGATTGGTTGAAGCCCGATGGCACCGGCAGACGGACTTGGGAGAAAGCACCTAAGAAGTACGTCAAGCCTAAGCAGATCTTTGAGATTATTCAACGTCGCCGGTGGGAATACAGACGAACCCCTGACCTCTATCACAGCCGAGACCTGGCACTTGCAGCGCTCCTTTACCTAACAAGTGGTCGCATCAACGAAGTACTGCGCCTGACCAGAGATCAGTTTATCCAGGATGAGACCGACCCTAGGTTTCTAATTTGTAGTAGCTTCTGGGTCTCAAAACGTAAGAAAGGTAAGCAGCATCCAGTCAAGGACATACCTCTACCCAGAGAAGGGGCATGGGCTCCTTTCACCAGAACAGTTGAGGAGTACATTTCACAACTAGGACCAAACGAGAAGCTGTTCAAAATAGGAACAGTGAGAGCGTACGCCATCATCCAACATATAACCAAACTTCCAGCCTCAGAGGAGAAGGGCTATTGGTGTCACTGGTTCCGTTCACAATCGCTGTCATATCAGGTGAATCTCCTTAGAAGCACGCAGCTAGTCGCTAGTGATAGAGGCATCGAAAGCCCACAGACCCTATCCCACTACTATGTCGGCGACTGGAAGGGGCACAAGGAGGAGATGTTGAAGTGAGTCTCTTAGCACTTTATTCGTCCTATTCACAACCCATTTGATCTAACTTATTTCACTATAATATCCTCCAACAAATATACTATAGTTTACAAAGTAACTAGAGCAACCATTACAATTATATTGCTTCCATAACCTCAATTGATTGACTGTATATGAGTGAGGATGGATTCACTACAATATGGATTAGTAGAAAAACTGCTCGAAGAGTTCATCAACATCAGGCCCCTAGACCCGAATACATCAAAGGTAAGAGGTCGCTCTATACTCTGGATGAAGTACTCACAAGAATAATTGACGGCTACGAAAATTGGCTCCGTGAACATCCCGAGGCGTAAACGCGACCATGCCCGAACCAACTCCCTCCACTGACATTGAATACAGCTCCATCGAGGAGATAGAGAAAGCTGAGACCAGACTCGATAAACAATACAGAGAATTAGAAAAATCCCACGCTGTGACTCCCGAAGTTGACAAAAAATTCATGCAAGAATTCAACAAACTGGATAGAAACCGTAAACAGTTAGAAAAGCAAAAATTAACATCTCCGTCATTTAACACACTCTTTGTAACTTCCCAGCCCTCAGAAAGAAAACAATTCGCCACTAATCCCATCAACAAGAAGGAACTGGTGAGCTTACTATCGCCACTCGATGAATTATTTCAGGACGCTTTGGCGGAATTACTCATTCAACACAAACTCAGCTTGGATTGGTACATCCAACCACCGGGTGGTGAGTCACCTATTTTCCCAACCCTAGCCATCTGCGTGATCGGAGAATGTCCCGGTGACGTGACCAATCTCATAGAGAAAGTTTTCCCCGGAGAGTGCCTGAAAAGCGGGTTCAGCAGTGAAGTCTACTTTGATAAATTTAAAGAAAAAAGAAGATGGATAATACTCGCTGACTTCAATGACGTTGTCGAAAGCTCTGAGAAAACTTATAGACGGACCGTACAGGGCTCGTGGGCTAGCTTATATGAGAGGAACCCAGTGTCCAGCGGACCACAAGGTAAGCCTTTGGATATTTTAGACCCATCCCTCTCGTTACTCGGGTGGGGAACCGAAGAGAATCTGAGGAAACTTAAACCAGCTATAAAAGATATCTTGTGGTTTCTGAGGCTGAAGACACCACCTCCCGATCCTAATGATATGAATGCTCCGTCATTGACTGACAAAGCGGATAAGATAAAACAGATACTCGAGGGCTTACCCGCACCTGAACAACGACGGAGACTTATGGCTGATGAAAGCGTCAAAAAAGTTCTATCTGAGACCGAGGCGTTTGGTGATAAGTCGGCTAGACGATTCTGGCTGCGTCAGAGCATGTGGAGGGCGTGCCGTACCTATGATACTAAGTTCACTGGGGAGGACTTACTGGAACGCAGGCCCTTTGTCCTAACTAACCTTGTTGAGAAAAACTCTCTAAGATCAGATGAGAAGAAACCGGGTGCAAAGCCGATAGGCGTTGAGTCTAAACTGATACTAGCGGTTCAGAGACACGGCCCTCAGTCACCTTCGATCTTTGCGAGGTTGAGTACTTTCCCGCCACAAGAAGTCATCAACGAGGGAATCAAAAATCTGGTGAATGCGGGCGTCTTTGTCTGGTACGGCGTTCCCTTCGAACGGGGGGTCAAGGTCGGGTTCGCTAACGGGGTGATGGAAGAGGACGCCCTGTTGAAGTGGGATGAAATGAAGGTGAAGAGTGATGACTGAGGAACGCAGTGATGATTATTCTTACAGGAAGAAGTGCTTCATCGTTAAGAAGATCCCTGTACCTGTGAAAGAACCACCACCCGTGAAAGTGGAATCTGAGAAACGTCTTAGAGGCCGTCCACGTAAACCTCTGGACCCAACGCCTGCGTATGGTGGCGTGGTCACGCGTTCAGACTTGAGGGTAGAGTGGCGTCGGGCTTCTCAAAGGTACTACGCCCTGAAAAAGGCATGCAAGATAGATAGATGAGGCTATCTATCCCCTTTCAAAAATCAATAAGATTATGTGTTATATATAGAAATTCCACCAATAAACCAATGATTTTGCACCGCTATTCCGCTACTATCTTGGGTAATTGGTTTATTGATTAATTGGTAAATTGGTTAATTAACTCAGCATTATTGGTTAATTGGTCCGTTTTTTATATATAATAACTAATCTATTAATATTAGAAACGAACCCTATCCGTCTATCTATCTATTCTCCCGAATTATCATAAACTAATTATCGTACCATCCATAAACTAACGTTTATAAACGCCTTAGTACATCATACATATTGGACTGGGATCCCCACATATGTGGAAGGTTAGTTAATCATACCTGGCTCAGGTCTCAGCCCACTTTTATCCCGCTCAACTTGTGAAGAACTCGACTTTCTCCCGTTCTTTTACCTTCAGGTTGTAGTGCTTACATATACTCCGATGTGCCTCACACGAAACGCCTCGCCTCCCCAACTCGCCTAAGATCAGGTCCAGCCCGAAATCACTCCAAGTGTGCCTCCGACCACCTAGCTTTTCAACCAACCCGGATCGCCACAAACACCTCTTAAAAACTCCCTCGGGCGTGGGTTTGCCCTCAGTGTAAAGCTCAAGGATCTGTTCCCGCCACTCCTCGAACAACCGTCTGTCACATTCGCGGTCCAGCTCCTCAATCACATCGGGGGTTGGCAGATGTAGCATTCACTCATTCCTCCGAACAGCAAGCCAGATGAGGACACTCACAAGCCCCGCAACTGAAGCTAACAGACCGACTTCGATTGTCCTCTCGTTTCCGCCTACTAACGCTGCACCGAGTCCGATTGCAGTCACCACGAGTATACCCGCTGTAAGCACTGGCTTGTCACGATCTTCCATCGGTCATTTTCCTCCAGTTCTCAGGGGTGTTCAGCACTTTTGGGCCGGGATAACTCAGCATCACCTTCGGTCTTAGATGCCACTTATTTTCCCTAAAGAAACGACCTTTTCGCCTATCGACCGTTCTTAATCCTCCCAGACTTTTTCTTCTTCAAACCCCTGAGCCAAGCCATATACTCGGGTGAACCTTCCCTCCCATGTGGTCGAGGTTTCTCCTTAGCAGGCTTGATATCTGGACGCCAGTCCGTTTCGGGTGGTCTCATTTCTTTTGAGTCCTCCACATGAGCCACTCCCCAATCAACAAAGCTGCCAAAAAACAGACCAATACGACGTAAATTGCGTCCCTGAAAACCTAACGGATTCAGGTTCTTGCTTACTGTTGGGATCATCTAAAAATAAATAGTCGACATCTTAAGAGGGTTTGGGATTGTACGGGTAGGTTACCATCAATTATCCTAGATCAAACCGGTCGTAAGTTGGGGTAAAAATTTAGTATATGAAGTCGGTTGCACGCGCGTAGCCGAATCGAAGAATAGTTCACGAGGCCTCGAGAATTCTTTTAACTCTACATAATACGTTATCAGGTTCATTTGATAAAACTATTAGGGAGCTGCTACAAAACCGATTCCTATGAATAGTCCAAGCGTATCCAACTTCGATGATGAATTGAAAATAGTTATCGTGAACTTGGATGAGATGGGGAAGATACTTCCTCTTCTCGATAAATTGAGCCAATCGCCTTTGAGTACAGTGCAAGAGTTCAATATCGCATTCTATTATCGGCTATTGTCTTATCTCACCGCAAGTACCCTGGCTGTGCAAGCCAAATTGTGGGGTCCAAGCCGCAATCTTCAACGTACTTGTTACGAGATGATACTTAAGGGCATTTATTTCCTGAAAAACCCCGAAAAAGCTGAAGAAGTAAGAAGAAAACTGGATAATGACGATGAGAAGGCCTTTGACATCTCAATAACGGGTAAAATAATCCCCAATCTGTACGAAGGGAAAGACAAAGAGGATCAAAAGAAGTTGTACGGTACTATATGCCCATTCTCGCATGCGGATATCACTGGAGCAATATTAGACTTTAAAGATAATCTAAGCCAAAGAGAGGATTGCGTTCATATGCTTTGCGCCCTAGAGTACGGCGCATTAGATATGCTTATGAATACTTTAGGAGATTATCAAGACCCTGAAATAGAAAAACTTAGAGTCAGTATCGTAAAAGGGATCCAGAAATGTATTTCCGAAGCACCCGCATTCAGACCTACCTCGCGAGTAGTAAACTGAAAGAAGTTTAGTGAATTATTTTTTCTTCCAAGTTTAGTTTCTGGGCAGACATTTACATTTTTTATGTTAAAATACGGATAATACCTAATTGATCATATGTATATTACTAATTGGAATAACAAACCCGTCGAAGTCGTATATAGTAAGGATAATAGGCCATTTCTATGCGATTACAGCGACAATTTGATTCGGCTAAACACCAAGGCTTGGCCTCATCCTTTCGTAGCCAAGAAACTCCGTCGAGCAAACAGGGCTAGGAGTTTTAGTAAAGAAAATTACCATCAACTATGTGTCAAGTTGGGTTTCTACTGTGATCTACAATCTCTACGAAGCGAGGACGCCATATCATGGAGCGTTTTCGGAAGTCTTGAGCAATCCCCTCAGAACCAGAGCATTTCCTTCCTAGTAGAAATGCTAAATCTGATAGGGATCAAGACAAAGTCGAAGAACTTCGAGATAGATCTCTGGAGCAGAATACCTCATCCAGACACCCATAAGAAAGCAAATGGACCAGAGATCGATTTCAGCATCGTTGGAGACGATGTGATTATTCTCGGCGAGTCGAAGTGGGAATCACCGGTGGATAAAAAGCAGGGTAAGATGAAGAACAAAGATCAACTTCAACTTAGGAGAGAATATCTTGATGGAATCGGTTCAAAGATATATTCTGACAAAGAGTTTAGAGAGGTATTAATTATTGGCAATGAGAAAAATGCAGAAATTGGTTATCCGTCTTTAACTTGGGAGCAAGTCTGCACCCAGATTAAACACCCGGCGGGTAAAGAACTTGAGCGCTATTATGATTGGAAGATGATCTTTCTGCCAAAGTGAAATGTGTTCAGCTTCATTCTTCCGTCCTTCCTCTCAGAAGGTGCGGCTTCGTTTTTTATCCAATTCTCATAGGGCTACTCCGTGCTTGCGCGCGCGCTCACATATCCCGCGATGGGTAATGCTTCTTAGTCCCGCGAACGTCCTTCAATGCATCTCGTAGTTTATTGTCCCGCTTCTCGGATTCGGTAAATAGTCTGTAACCCTTCTTCGCCTCTTCCATTTTCATTGGCTTGTCTACTCCCATTAATCTAATTGGGCGGCGTAGTTAAAGAACCTCTAAATTCATTTTTTGTGGTTAAACACGCACGCGCGGTGAGATACGATGAGAAACACACACTGAGGAGCCATGAGGTAACTAGGTTCCGATACTCAACGATATTGAATGATATGGTGGGTGTTTTCGACATCCACCACTTTATCCTAAGCTCGGATGTATTGAGGCTAATCACCTTCCCCGAGTCACTGAATGGCGAGACGGGACCTATCTGCTCCTACCTCGGTGGTCCTAAGGAGTAAAGTGACCTGAGGGTGTATGAGATCATTGAGGGCGCGAAGATAGCTAAGTGGAGGACATCAGGGATTAACTTCGTGAGCCTCGATAAGATCCGAGTAGCGCCTAGACTGAAGTAAGCGCACGCACGACTATTACGGCTATTATGATAATTATTAATACAAACAAATACCTGTAAACATTACTCGGTGCATATTGGCTACCGATCGCCCATTCTTTGCGTACTGCCCTAATATCTCTATGATTATTCACATAATTTACTCTCAAGATTTCAGCGATGCCCGAGCGCAAGGACTGGAGCAGAGCCAAGTAAACCATACTTCATCATGTATGAGTCAGGTGGAAGTGAGGATAAGGCTATGGAGTGGATGAGACTTTTATCTCAAGGCCCTTCTCATACCTAGCCAACTCGGTGTAGAGGTACTCGACCCACTCAAATACCTTAGGGTGATTACTGCGAATCCTAAACTCAGAAATCACTGGTTTCATCTTCTCCCAGAAAAGCACGAGGTGAGTAGAAAGTAGATTCTCAACGAAGCTCATTTCAAGCAGATTCCTCTTGACGAGCATCCCCCCCCTTCAAATTAGTTACCAACTATCAACATAGAAGCATATAAGTCTGGATTCACCTCCGAACCATATTTCTCAAGAAATTCCTGATAATCCTTGAACTTCATGTTGCGTACATCGACAAACGCTTTCTGGAACTCTTTCCCCCTAAATGGATCATATACCTGCATGAATAGCTGGGCCTGCCTCGTCTCGTCTGCCTGGTGCTGCGATTTGAGGCTTAGCTCCTGGTTCTTCATGTTGATTCTGAGGGTGAACATGTAGTAGATCGCTGCCACAGTCACGCTTACGCCGGTCATTAACACTCCAACGGTTTGAAGGTCAACCATATAATCACTGGATTAGAGTCAGGTGGAGGCGGGATAAGATTACTGATTAACAGGCGGAGTCGTGAAAAACGTATTCACCTTCTTCATGAAGTCAGGATCACTATCGCTAAGCCTCTTCGAATACGCATTCGCAATATATTCGAAGTCCGAA
>Ga0187878_1000864_pt1 | contig 31954 bp, 32 predicted proteins | sample June2016WEW_17_1_FD_132979 | JGI IMG/M metagenome (GOLD analysis project Ga0187878, IMG submission 132979) | Peatland microbial communities from SPRUCE experiment site at the Marcell Experimental Forest, Minnesota, USA - June2016WEW_17_150 | ecosystem: Environmental > Terrestrial > Soil >...
GTTGGAATCTTCGACGCACTTGATTATGTAGATCAGGTAGAGGTCGCTGTCGACGACGTTAGGGTCGTTCCAGTTTGAGCCCACCGTGGGCGTGAAGTAGGAGAGGTACGTCGGTCCGATCAGGGTCTTGAGGTTAGCTATGTTTAGGCCTCCGTTGTGGGCTAGGGTCCACGTAATGTCCCCACGCACCCTGATGAAAGGGTGGGGGTCGGGTATGTTTACCGCGCCGGAGGCTGCGTTTCGGACGTGTCCCATCCCCACCCCAGCGCCGCTCGAGGCAAGCGTCTGGGCCGCGGCGTCGAACTTGATATCCGTGTAGGCCTCGGGCTGCCCCCTCGCTACTATAAGGGTTCCTGAGGCGTAGTAGATCAAGCCCCAGCCATTCACGTTGCCGGGTCCATCGGGGCCTCCTCCCAGATTCTTAAGGGAGTCTGGGAGGCTAACCAGTTGATTCATCACGACTTCCTTGGGGAGGTAGGGTGAGACCATTCCCCACATGCGGCAATGCTCAATTACGCCATTAGTGCTCGACGGCGTACGCGTTTCAGGAGGGGCTTGTGATATGCTAACAAACGTAGAAGCTAAGATTATGATGACTAAAACACTGAATAATGGGATTGTTCTCAAGAGCGTAACCACCTCTTATCCGAACCAATGATTGACTTTACAAAAGTAAGTTAATTAATCTATTGAGTCCCTGCTGCCTGGCTTACCCCAGTGCGCGCGAGAGAGTCAGTCAATAATTTAGGTATAATATGCGTGTGTGCGCGCGGAGTTAGGAGAAATTAAGATGATAGGAGTCTTTGGAAATTTGAAATATGCGGAAAAAGAAATGATTGTGATGTAAAATTTTATGACTACGGTTTGTCGGTAATTGCTTCAACGCCCTTCTCTTCTTTGAATTGCATCTTGTAGAATGAGCTGTATAGTCCATTAAGCTTCATTAGTTCAAAGTGTGATCCCTTCTCGACGATTCTCCCAAGATCTATGACCAGGATCTCATCACACAGCCTGATCGTTGAGAGTCTGTGGGCTATTATTATGGCCATCCTGTTTTCAAGGAGTTTCTTCAATGCGTTCTGTAACACCAGTTCGGTGTAGGGGTCTATGCTTGAGGTGGCCTCGTCCAGGATCAATAGCTTGGGGTTCAGTAGAAGGGTTCTTGCGAAGCTTATCAGCTGTCTCTGCCCTATCGAAATATTTGATGAACCTTCTTGTATGATGTAGTCGTATCCACCTGGTAGTCTCATTATGAATTCGTGTGCGCCGACGGTCTTAGCTGCCTCAATCACCGCCTCATCGGATGCGCCGGGTTTTCCGAATCTTATGTTATCCTTTACGCTTATGGCAAATAGGAAGGAGTCCTGGAGAACCGTGCTCATGTTACTGCGAAGAGATGCAATCGTTATGTCCTTGATGTCGTGTCCGTTTACGAGTATTCTCCCACCAACGGGGTCGTAGAACCTCTCCAGGAGATTGATTATTGTGCTCTTGCCAGCGCCCGTGGGTCCGACTATGGCCAGCTTCTTTGACCCTTCTAAGTCTAGGTTTACGTCGTGTATGACTGGGTTTTGAGGGTCGTATCCGAAGGTGACATCCTCAAATTTCACATCGTTTATCGTATCAATTACTACCGCCTTGTCGGGTGAAGGATCATCCACTTCAACTTTAGTGTCTATTAAGTCGAAGATTCTTTCTAATGCGGACATGCATGACTGGTATTGGTCGTATGCGGTTAGGAAGGTGGTGAGTGGCCCGAAGTAGTTGAATTGGTACTCTAAGAATGCTGCGAGTATTCCTAAGTTGATCTGTCCGTTTATGACGAGTATTGTGCCGTACCATAGTATTAGTATCGTTCCAATAATCCTCATAGTCATTATGAGTGGTGTGTATATTGTTGATAGGAGGATGGTGCGTTTGTATGATTGAACAGTCTTTTTGTTAACTTCATCGAATTCTTTTTCGGCCTTATCTTCTTTTACGAATGCTTTTATAATCTTCATTCCTGCGAAGTTCTCTTGCATCTTGGCAATCAAGCCTGCAAGATTTGTGAGAGTTCTCCTATACTGTTTTCTTGATAGTCCTCCCATGATCCATGTCATGATTACTGCTATTGGAAGGATTGAGACTGCGAGTAGTGCAAGTTGCCAGTTTAGGAAGAATATTATTACCAGGGCACCTGCTATTGAGGCTGCATCCAGAATCATCGCCGTTAATCCCATTCTTAGAAATATTCTGACCTGGTTTGCGTCTGTTGTTGGCCTTGACATTATGCGCCCGATCTCGCCTTCTGAGAAGTATTTTAGTGATATTTTCTGTAATTTGACAGTGCACTGGTTTCTAAGGTTCATTACGACGTGTTCACCGACTATTCTCATCTGATATATCTGAATATATTGGAAGACGTAGGTTGCTACTGTTACCCCGATGAATAGAGGGACCCACCAGATGAACGCTGAGATATAGGAGCTGTCGTGATTCTGTATTGTTGGGGTTATTATATCGTTTATGGCGATTAGGTGGAGGTATGGTGTGACAAGCCCTGTGAATGCACCTCCGGCGATGGCGATTGTGCCCAGTATCAAGTTCTTCTTGTAGGCTATTATGTACTCATAGAGCCTACCGATTAGAACTCTATCAGCGACTTTTCTCTTCCCTCTCTCCTCCACTTTTGTTGAGAAGGTATTATGTTCGTCAGACAATTTATTGATCGACCTCCAGTATCTCTTCTGGGGTCTTCTCAAGGAACTGTGTCTCGTATATTTTCTTGTATACCCTTCCTTTAGCCATCAGTTCGTTATGTGTTCCAAACTCGATGATTTCACCATTATCAAGAACCATTATTCTATCGGCATTCTTTATTGTTGAGAGTCTCTGGGCGATTATGAAGCATGTTCTACCCTTCAAAGCTTCATCGATTGCATCTTGTATTGCCTGTTCAGTCTTTGCGTCCACGAATGAGAGTGAGTCATCTAGGATCAGGATCTTGGGGTTCGTTAACAGGGCTCTTGCGATCGTCAGTCTTTGTTTTTGGCCACCTGAAAGCGTTACCCCTCTCTCCCCCACTGGTGTATCATACCCATCTGGGAGTGTCTCAATGAAGTCATCTATCTTAGCCATCTTTGCTGCAGATTTGACCTCATCGAGGGATGCGTCGTCTCTTCCGAATGCAATATTACTTCTTATTGTGCCTGAGAATAAGAATACGTCTTGAAGGACTAATCCTACCTGTTTTCTCAGGAAGGAGACGTTAAAATCCCTGATGTCTGTTCCATCTATTAATATGCTCCCTGAGTTGATGTCATAGAATCGTGGGATAAGATATACTATAGATGTTTTTCCAGTTCCTGTGGCGCCGAGAATGGCTATTTTTTCCCCTGGTTCAGCCTTGAAACTGATGTTTTTTAGTATAGGTCTGTCCTTAACGTATCCGAAGGTCACGTCTCGGAATTCAACTTCTCCTTTTTCTATCTTGACGTCTTTTGCATCTGGTCTGTTTACAACGTCTCCAGGCAGATCGATTATATCGAAGAGTCTTTCGGATGCTGCCGTTGCGTTGTTAAGACCACCTATAAAGGAAAGCGCAAAATCGCGAATAGGCCCGGTCGCTCTCATAACATACCTCGCATAGATCAGAATCAGACCCAGTGATAATCCTAAAGATAATATCATATTCGTCCCGTAGACGTAGACAAATGTGATGCTCAGCGTTAGGATGGCCGTTGCAGAAGGCATGTATGTTGCTTGAAACTTTCCTGCTCTGATTGCAATATCGACGTATTTTTCATTAATTTCTCTATCACCTTCCTGCATTTCGTCTTCTCTTTGGAATATTCGGATATTTTTCATTCCTACGATGTTCTGTTGTACATAGGAGCCGATTCGTCCTAGGATTAGCTGCATCTTTCTGAAGAGAGGCATCGTAAGCATGAAGTTCTTGGACTGGAAATAGAATATGAAGGGTATGGGTATCATCGCTATTAAAGCCATGACTGGATTTAATGTATAACATACCCAAAATACGAAGATCAACGTGAAAACAAGATTAGTTAAGGTGCTGACCCAGACTCTGAGGAATCCATCGACGAACATCAGTTCCTGCGTTGGCCTCGAGGTAAGGTCTCCCACAGGATTGATGTCAAAAAATGTGAAGGATTTTTCTTGGCATGATCTGTAGTATTCCTTTCTTATATTTCCCATAACCATCTGCGAGACGATGCCATTTAGGTATACGATTATCCAATTGGCTATTGCGAAACCTACTACCGCCAAAAATATGTACAGGAGTAAAGTTGGAAGAAGAGTAACATTACTAGTTGCTGGAGGGTTACTTCCAATGACGTAATCTATGAGTTGAGCAGTATATAGAGGCTCAAGAAGAAATAAGAACGATCTTAAGATAGCTAGCGCAGAAATGAAGGCGATGATAGGAACATAGGGTTTATGATAGACCATGAGTCTTTTAAAAGCCTTTATTTGAGTAGAGAGAGCTTTTCGATTCTCCTCAATGGAATCGATATACCTAAGTATCGGTTTGGCGACAGCCATTTTTAGGACTTCGTTAAACAATAATCGATTTGTAATTACTTATAGGGTTATCGTTTAGGATAACTGAGTAGCATGGACTCAAATTGCATAAATGTGCGCGCTTTTTTACATCATTTGACTGAAAAGCATTACAAATCAGAAGCGACCGTATAACACTTCGAGTAAGAGCTCATTCCGGTCTTCACCCTGTCCCCATGCACGAATAGACTCACTCAACTTTGAGTTACTGCTGACGCGCGTATGGGTAGTGGTTTCTGAGAATGTACCAGTGTCTGAGTTTTAGAATTTCTAAATAACACAGTGCTGGTTTAGTAAACTTGAAATATGTAGGGCTGAATTACACATAAATCATCGGTGGTAGACTTGTCGAAACGGCTTGAAGGCTTTGTATATTACTTTCTGAGCGTTGTTGTTGTGGTTATAGTCGTTGTTCTCATAACCTCCATTAATATTGCGGCATAAAGGCAGGCGCGCGTGGAAGTTTAGCTCAAATTGTATGCATAAGTTTATTAAAATTGAAAAATTAATTAAAATTAATGGAGTCCTCTTCTAGATTTTCGATTTTCGTTATCATATTGGTGCTCAGTGCTATTTTAGGATTAGTTGAGGGTTTTGCTATATGCTATATCTTCTCATATAATTCATCATATCTGGCGGCTACACTCGGTTTCGGTCTTCTATTGGTTGGTAGCTCGGTTTGGCTCTACTATTATTTCAAAAAAGTTGAACCCCATTCCTTGAATGGTATGAAGTTGGCACCCTTGATGCATAGGCCCATTGCCCGAGAATTTGTGAGTGTTGACACTACAGTCCTTAGGATTCCAATGTCTCTCCTGGAGGCCCAGGAGGGTAGAGAACAACTCGTAGACGTAATTGATGATAAGGACACCATTCGTGTTGTAGCTGAGCTTCCAATCGTTGGTGTGAATGATGTCAACTTCGACTGTTTAGGAAGGATGCTCACGATATACTTCGACATTGGGAATTATAGATACTATAAGGAGATTGGGCTTCCGTTTGCAGTTTATTCCAAAAATGGTAAGGTAAAATTACGTAATTGGATCGTTGAATTAGATTTGACGAAGATTAAAGTAGAGAATTCTGAGGAAAGCCATCTGAAGCAAGAGCTATGACTATTTAAGAATGAACTCTCGCGCGCGGATGGTAAAAAGTTATGTGCGTGCACTTTTTAATAATTGAAACCAATGGCTCTGTTTTCTTGATGTATTTCTATCTGGCTTGTCGTGTAGTCGGTGGTCTTTAATTTGGGGTTGAAGTAAAAATATTCTATGTCATCGGGTCGGGTTCGTAACAAGATATTTGCTCAGGAACGCATTATCGGTTTGATTGTTATTTTTGTGGGGCTATTTGCGATTATTTACTCTGCTATGAATTACGGGGTGACTTCAATATTATTCATAGTCAGTGCGGCTATAGGTCTGCTCATTCTTCTGTTCGGCTTCGGTATGGCCTTCCGTAGGGCCATGCTTTTTAGATGATAACATGCGCTGCGGGATGAAGCATCTTAAACCAGTCTACGTTTATTTGATTGGATTCTCTGGTTAATTTTCTTCGATTCTGCGTATTGATTATTGTAGTTCTTGGCGTCTTTCTCCGCCTTTTCGTAGTCGAGATACGTCCTGAGAACGGTGATTTTCACCGCGTCTTTGTGCTGTTTTAGAATCTTGGGGGCTTCTCTTGTTCTAAACTGTTTCAGGGCGTTCATTAGATTCTTCTCATCGTCAGGCTTTGTTAGCACGGGTATTTCGGTTGAGTGTTTCTTTACGTGGTAGGTTGAATCCTCGACTGGTCTTCTATTGACTATATAAAGAATCCAATAGGTCTGGGAGGATATTAGCGGTTTTTTGAGTAATTCTTTAGCTCCATCTTGAATTGCATTGGGGTTTGATCCGTCTCCGCTCATTTTAAGTCGAATTGGATTCAGCTGTTAGTGTTGATTAAATTTGTGATTACGCGCGCGTGACTGTTTAAGAATGAGATAAATTAGTGTTCAATGTTGTGTTCTGTCTTATCACTAAATTTATAATAAATTTATCTAGGCAATAAGGTTCGGCGTCATCCTATGAGGCGATATAGGCAGTTGATACGATTAATAAACATGTAATATAAGGAAACAGTCGGTGAATAGTTTTAAGCGTTAAATCCTCTGGCATCGCACCGATATCAAAAGCTAAGAATAATGCTCTTTTAGCGATTGGAAACACACCTCTAGTGAAACTAGGCAAAATCAAGGGTGACATACCCGCAAATGTCTACATAAAACTAGAGTTCTACAACCCAACCGGAAGCTACAAAGACAGAATGGCTCTCGCAATGATTGAGGGAGCGGAGAGAGACGGACTCCTGAGGAAGGGAGACACGGTCATCGAATATACCGGCGGAAGCACAGGTTCCTCACTGGCCTTCGTCTGCACGGTGAAGGGCTACAAGATAAAAATCGTGACATCCGATGCCTTCTCTGAGGAAAAGATAAACACGATGCGGGCCTTTGGCACTGGCTGACCATAGTACCCAGCGTAGGTGGCAAGACCACTCCCGATCTGATACCTAAAATGATGAAAGTCGCTGGGGAAATGGGTAAAGAGCCTCACACATACCAGACAAATCAGTTTTACAACAAGCATATGCTGAAGGGCTACAATGAGTTGGGGACTGAAATCCTAGATCAACTTGATGGCAAAGTTGACGCCTTCGTTGCCTCTTTTGGAACCGCTGGTTGTGCGATGGGCGTGGCTGAGGTTCTGAAGGCAAGGAGCAAGGGTATCGGAGTTTATCTTGTGGAGCCAGCGGAATCACCCACAGTATCAAGAGGAATCCAGGGGACACATGGCATAGAGGGCATAGGAGCCGGGTTTGTTCCACCACTCCTCAGGAAGGAGCTCTATGATGATATCTTAACGGTGTCGACAGAGAAATCGAATGAGATGGCCAGGAGACTTGCAAGGGAGGAAGGAATATTCTCCGGTTCGTCTACGGGGGCTAACGTCGTGGCTTCTCTCGAGGTTGCGAGGAAGTTAGGTGCAGGGAAAAACGTGGTGACGGTTGCTGTGGACAGCGGGCTCAAGTACCTTTCTACGGAAGTATACCGGTGAAGATTCGGATATCTTTAGACGGTTAGGGTTTTAATCGTCTTTCAACTCATCGAGTTAGCTCGTGTAGTTGACATCCTATCCTTAATAGGAAGAGGGCTCGTCAGATTGCAAGTAGTTCGCTTTGAAGAATCTTAGGAACCTGGTGCTGCTGCTCATCGTCGTGTTCATCTGGGGTGCTAATTGGGCGAATATGAAGATCGGTCTGCAGTACGTCACTCCCATGAATTATCTTTGGCAGAGGCTGTTCTTCTCGACATTGATGATTGCGCCGTTCCTCCTCCTGGCGAGGGGTGGTATGAAGAGGGAGCCAAGGGTTCTGGGGATAGTGGTGGTCTCGGCCTCGGCGTGGGTCATAAGCAACATCTTCATGATGTACGCCCTCGGGTCGACCAGTTCGGGTATCAGCGCCATCCTCACGTACACTCAGCCTCTCTTCGTCTTCGGTATGTCCGCGCTGCTGCTGAGGGGTGAGGTGACTGTTCTTAAGGTGGGGAGTTCGGTGTTCGGTTTCATTGGGATCGCCGTTATTTACTTGAATAGTCTCGGTGGTGGCCTCGGCTCGGCTCAGGCTGTGATCTATCTGCTTGTGGCTGCTTTTCTCTGGGCGGCGTCCATCGTGGGGTATAAGATGGTTTCAGGTGAGGTTCACCCGTATTGGTTCAGCTTCGTCGAGGTGGCGATCGGCTCCGTGCTGGTTTTGCCGTTCGCCCTCGCATCGGGTGGTTTGGTTGTGCCCCTTGAGCCTGGTTATCTCCTCTCGATTGGGTATCTTGCTGTTCTCTCGACGGTTGTCGCGTTCTTCATCTGGTTCAGACTGCTGCAGAATGAGGATGCTGTTACGGTTTCGACCTCGAGTCTCCTCGTCCCGATCATCGCGTTTGCCGTCGGCGCCGTGACGCTTGGGGAGGTGCTGAGTTTGAATGAGGTTGTCGGGGTGGTGATGGTTCTGATCTCAGTCTACTTCGTCAACTACTCGCCCTTTAAAGGCCCAACTAACAAACCCTAAGGTGATTCTGTGGTTCAGCAGTCTAGTTAATGCGTGTGGCGCGCATTATTATTTGTCGTAAACTGGTCTTTGTCATACGGGTCATGACTCCATAATCGATTTACTGTTTTATTCGCCATTCAGTTTGGCCAGTGTTTACCATGAGTGTGAAGGTGGAGGACGTCATGCACGCGAATGTCGTCACCATCGACGGTAAGTATACGGCGAGGCAGGCGGCGAAGATTATGGATTATCGTGGCGTTAGCAGCCTCGTCGTTATGTCTGATAAGAAGGTTTCAGGTATTGTCACCGAGAAGGATCTCTGTACGAGGGTCGTCGCGAAGGGTGGGGACCCTGAGCGCGTGAAAGTAGAGGAGATAATGACTCAGCCCGTCATCTTCGTAAGGCCTGATTCGCTGCTTGAGGGCGCGATTCAGGTCATGCTGATTCAGGGGATCAAGAAGTTACCGGTGCTTGGCGGTGAGTTTGGGGAGGAACTCGTCGGCATACTGTCGCTGACGGATGTCGCAATGTTGTACCCTGCGGTGTATGCGACTATGAAGCAGTTGCAGGAGAGTCAGCCGCTACCCGTGGAGAAAGGCGAGGACTTCTACATTAGTTAGTCGTTCATCCTTCCACACGCGTGAATTGAAATAAAAATAAAAAAGCTTTAAATTAATACATATTATCCCAATTAACCACTCAATAAAATTTGCAGAATACAAGGTTATACGGCTCTAACTTCAAAAAAATTAAATAAATATCAGGGATCCACAACCCTTTTTTAAAATAAAAAGGCTTCAAAATACACAAATTTGTGGATAGTCACTAGAAGAAGAGCCGTCATTACGACGACACAAGCATTGATCATAATCCTAGCCGCATTTATGGTCGGAGTAGGCGTTAGCCTAAGTGGCGTCCTCACAACAAACAACGCGGGAAATAGAGTTGGGGGGACAACACAGCAAAACACAAGCGTTAACGTGACCAATCCACAGCAAACGATCCCTACCCAGAACACGACTTTACCAAATAAAACAAACACGTCAAACTCCACAACCCAGAAACCGGCTAATAATAAACAGACGATAAACTACACGCTGACGGTCGAGGCACCGGATGGGAAAGGCACCCAAAACCTAGAAGAGGGCATTCACTACTACCCGGCGAACAGTACGGTTCAGGTATACGCAAACTCTTCGCTTGGCTGGGAGTTCACATACTGGACACTTGATAACCAGAAGGAGGTCGGGAACCCGATCACAGTCACGATGAATGCACCGCATACCCTTAAGGCGATGTTCACGGAGACCCGATACAACCTCACGATCACCATTGAAGGGTCAGGAACAACAGACCCGGTCCCTGGAATACACTCCTACGCCAAAGGAGCTGACGTGACGGTAAACGCGACGGCGGCTGAGGGATGGCAATTCAAATGTTGGACACAGAATAGCGAGAACACCACTACAAATCCAATAAAGATAAGCGTAAACCGAGACACCGAGCTGAAGGCCACATTCATAGAAACCTCGGCGCAACCCGCTCCAGTGCCACCGATGCCCACCCCCTCCTCGAACTACACACTCACAGTGAACACCGTGGGCCAGGGCAGCGTAGCCAGGAACCCAAGCAAAGCATCCTACTCAACAGGTGAAAGCATCCAACTCACCGCAACGCCGGCTACTGGCTACACATTCACGGGGTGGAGCGGCGACGCCTCCGGCTCAAGCAACCCGCTGACCGTGTCGATAACCGGGAATATGATAATCACAGCAACATTCGACCTTACCCAATACACGGTGACCTCCTCGGCTGGCTCCGGTGGCTCCATCTCGCCCCTGGGCGCCACTCAGGTGACTCAGGGCTCCACTCAGGCATTCACCATCACAGCGAACACCGGGTACTTGGTGTCTAGCGTCGTTGTTGATGGGTTTTCAGTCGGGGTCGTGTCCAGTTATACCTTCAGCAATGTTCAGGCTGACCATACGATAGCGGCCACCTTCGCCCAGATCCAGTACACGGTCACCGTGAACACCTCCGGCCAGGGGACGGTGGCCAAGAGCCCGAGCCAGTCGACCTACCACTACGGGGACTCGGTTCAGCTTCAGGCTACTCCCTCCGCTGGCTGGGTCTTTTCAGCATGGAGCGGAGCCTTGACGGGCTCGGTTAACCCCTCCACTTTGACGGTGAACGGGAACATGGATGTCACGGCCAGCTTCACGCTGACCCAATTCACCATTACTTCCTCAGCGGGTTCAGGTGGCTCCATCTCCCCAAGCGGGGGCGTGGTCGTCAGCTACGGTTCGAGTCAGGCATTCACCATCTCTCCCAGCACCGGGTACCAGGTTTCGGATGTGCTTGTTGACGGCGTCTCGGTGGGGGCGGTGTCTAGCTACACCTTCAGCGGCGTGCAGGTCGACCATACCCTCTCCGCCACATTCGCCCCGATCCAGTTCACAATCACGGCCTCAGCGGGCTCGGGTGGCTCAATCTCACCCAGCGGTAGTTTAGTCGTTAACTACGGTGGCAGCCAGAGCTACACGATCACTGCGAACACGGGTTACTCAGTGTCCAGTGTCGATGTAGATGGGTCGTCTGTTGGTGCGGTGACGAGCTACCAGTTCAGCAATGTTCAGGACAACCACACGATAACGGCCACCTTCGCGCTGCTGGCCCAGTTCACCATCACCTCCTCAGCTGGCTCAGGTGGCTCGATCTCGCCCCTGGGCGCCACTCAGGTGACTCAGGGTGGGAGCCAGGTCTACACGATTTCTCCCAGCACCGGGTACCAGGTTTCGGATGTGCTTGTTGACGGCGTCTCGGTGGAGGCGGTGTCTAGCTACACATTCAGCAGCGTTCAGGATAACCACACCATAGTGGCCAGCTTTACCCAGACAGTTTGCACGCTCTCCATCATGGTCAGTCCGACGGATGGGGGCACCGTGTCAACCAGCATATCTCCTCCGTATCACTACGGGGACGTGGTAACACTCACGGAGTCCCCCGGCGCTGACTACACGTTCTCATCGTGGTCAGGTGACGGCTTGGGGACAGACACGACTTGCACAATCACCATCATGGGAAACATGGCCGTGACCGCCACATTCACGTTAAATTAATGGTAAGCTGCCGATTCATACCCCTTGCTCAAACATCCTAGACTCCTACAATAATGTGGTCCACTTGATGCCTCTGATGGTGGCGGTTGGTGCGGCGGGTGTTGATGCTCCTGGGGTGAAGATACATGGCAGCTGGACCTGGGAATGGGCGCCTACGAGTTGAAATGACCATATATTTTGCATGACGCGCGCTTCAGAGGTGGGTAGTTGATAAGCGAGATAAATGAAAACACTCTTGATCAACTCGTATGGTTCTAAGCGAATTCGAGAAGCAGGCACTCACCCAAGTATCCAAAGAAAGGAGCTGGGAACACGTACAATGGTTCGCCCGCACCGGGCAGAAACTATCAGGTACACTGGAAAACGAGAGAGCCGTCGACTACGTCCTAGAGACCCTGAAGAAAATAGGGATCAGGGCACAGGCACCCGAGTATCAGTCGTGGCTCGACTTCCCAAAACTATTCGACGCTGAGCTCAGAGTGACCTCACCAGTTGATCTACACATCGAGGCAATGCCACTAGCCCAGATGGCACCAACGGGATCTGATGGAGTTGAGGGGGAGCTAGTCTACGTGGGTGGAGGAGGCCTCGCTGACTATGAGGAGAAGAATGTACGGGGAAAAATAGTCCTGGTCGAATTTGAAAAGGCCCCCGCTAGGCCCTGGAAGAACTACATCGCGGGGGTCCTCAAGGGTGCCGCGGGCCTCATAGTGATCAGCTACAGCGCACCTAAGAGGGTCTTCAACAGGGGCACCGTCAAATCTGTCTGGGGGAACCCGACGCCTGAGAACATAGATGAGATCGGCAGGATACCCGCACTCCTAATCACCTCGGAGGACGGGGTGAGACTTGAGGAGATGCTAGCGAGGGGACCCGTCAGGGTTTGGATGCGGGGTGATAGTGAGAGGGGCTGGGCTCGAACTAGGCAGCCAATGGCCTCGATTCCAGGTCAGGAGGAGGGTTTTGTCCTGTTGGGGAGCCACATGGATGCCTGGGCTAGCGCGGGAAGCTGCAACGCTGTGGGCTGCGCATGTACCCTCGAGCTCGCAAGGGTTCTATCCAGCATCAAGCCTCTTAGGAGATGCGTAGAGTTCCTCTGGTTCCAGGGTCACGAGACGGGGATCATGACTGGCTCAACATGGTACCTAGACACTCATTGGGACAGGATCCAGAGGAACTGCATCGCTTACCTGAACGATGATACCCCCTGCATGGTTGGTACAACCGTCTACTCGGTGGATGCGGATCCAGTGTACCACGATTTCATGGAGTCAACAATAAAGGAGCTCGCCGAATACGAGGGCGCGCCCTTCAAGAGAATAGATGGATACACACCATGGAAGGCGGGAGACCAATCTTTCCTAGGAGTCGGGGTCCCCTCAGCGAGGGTCCTCACAGTCACGCCACCGGGAGAGGAGGAGAAGCCGGGGGGATGGTGGTACCACAGCGACCACGATACCATCGATAAGTGCGACCCTGAGACCCTCTACATGGCTAACAAGGCGCACCTCCTCGTCATACTCCGACTCTGCACACTGCCCATCATACCCTACAGCATCACCCCTGTGGCGGACTGGACTCTGGCGGCTTTGAATGACTTACAGAACAGGGCCAAGGGAACTATTGACCTCACGAGCCTGATAGAGAGGGGGAAAGACTTCAGGACAGTGGCCCGGCGGTTCGACGCTCTCACATCTGAAATTGCTGAGACCATCAAAAGCGTTGGGGCTGCGAAGAAGGATGAGGGTAGAATAGCCGTGACGAATCGGGTCATGGTTAAGATCTGTCGGACGCTCAACCCCATCAACTACACGCTCAGTGGCAGGTACGGGCAGGACCACTATGGTGCAGAGTACATCAAACCGATACCCGTCCTACAACCGTTGTCGGAGTTAGCCAAGCTAAACCCGGATACGAGCCAATACAAGGCTCTGAGGACCAAGTTGGTCAGGGAGAGAAACCGCGTAGCGGACGCACTAGAGGAAGCCCAGTGGCTTGCTGAGCATGTATTATGAAAAGAGAATGATGCGCGCTTGGGATTAAGCGTGCGTCTGCAGCTTTCCTCCTGAATGAGGACCCGTGCGTGCATACGATGATTTAAAGAATCGATTGACTGAGGTAGAGTTGTGGTCCGATGGCTAGGTTTTTGAGGTATAAGGTTGTCGGCGCGCGCGCAATCCGCGGTTACCTTTTTTCGTCGAATAGGTTTACGAGTCGATAGTCTAATGATTTAACTTAACGTGGGTTAAGATATGGCTATGGATAAGCGGCTCGTACTGTTCCTGCTGAGCTGCGTGCTCGTCTCAAGCTTCCTAGGGTACGCGGCGGGGTACCTCGCGCTCAGGCCGAGTGTGGCTTCTCTGACCTCTGAGCTCTCTGATTCGAAGTCGAGCCTCGCGGCTGCCCAGGCGGAGGCGGCGGCGAAGAGCTTGGAGGCGGCTAAGCTGAATGATACTGTAGCCGCCCAGTCGGCCCAGATAGCTGATATATCGAAGCAGTTCGCAGACTATAGGCAGACGGTGTCCGGTGGGGCGAACTCCACGATCTCGAAGCTGACGGCGCAGCTCCTCAACGCCACGGAGACGCTGAGGGTCGTGAGGTCTCAGCTGACTGCGATGGAGACGAGGAACATCACCCTGGTCGCGAATGGCTCCGGGCTCGTGAAGGACAGCGGCCTAGACGTCGATACCAACAGGACCCTGATCCTGAGCCTGGGGTGGACGAGGGCGGGGGGTTGGAGTGGCTACGGGTTCTACACGGTCGTCGCGTCCAAGAACGTCACCTCGATAGGCTTGGAGGCTGGCTACGTGTACCTGTTGGAGGTGATGAGGTTTGACAACGTCACGTTGGTGGGTAGTCAGCTGGACGCGAGGGGGTTCGTCTACCAGTCCGATAGGGCGAACCTCATCATCGGGGGGGACGTCCAGGTGCTCTGCACCCCGAACTCGAGTGGCGGAGACGATGTGGTTGTCAACTGGCCTTCCCTGGACACCAGCGTGTCAATGAGCGGTGTCCTCGCGGTGAATACAGGTCCACCTTAGAATAGCCCGAACTCAATGGAGCGTTGATTCGGATACTGTTCAGTCTTTTGTCACGGCTGCTTGGAGGAGTAGCTAGTGGGCTCATACCACGATATAGTGTGCCCAGAGCACAAAGCGGTCTTGCGACTCTGGAAAGTTGATGAATTATGGAGCGAACTTAACGGTTTGATTGATGAAGGCAAGACAACTGAAGAGTCCGCTGAACCTTTTGGACGGCATTTTATTGTTATTTCGCCCTCTATCTTTAAAACGGTTATTGAGTTTGTGCCAACAGATACAACAAAACAATAGCTCGAAAAGTATAAGGCATGTAAACTGTTTTTCATTGATTCTGAGTACGCTGATACATTCAATTATTATGAGAGCTTTGAGAAAACGGATGGTTATTAGTTTACTCCCTTTTTAAAAAAAGCTTTTATGGTAAATGACAAATAAGAAAAAACACGGCAATTCTAACGGATGAGGAAAAGCAAGGGATACGCGCAAGAGCCAATATAATTGTTGGTAACAATGAGAGTTTAAAAAATAAGGAAATTGAATTACAAGCAGCATTGCGAATAATAGAGAAACTGCTAGGAATAAACTGGTATAGCAAGGCCTGGGAAAACAATTCTACATTTCGCGCGCGCGAACGATAAACATCCCAAAACTTCCAGAGAAATCAACAGTCGTCCAATACTCCGAAGAGACTTACCAAATGCGTGACTCTTATCCCATAGATGTCAATATAATGTCTAAAATCTGGGCGAGAGAGATTGATTTACCAGTCTCTAACTATAGGCGAGTAGTGATTTATTCACCATTTATGGCAACTAAATCTCAAAGCGTCTTGCACTCCATTGAGGACGCAAGTAATCAACTTCTGAAATCAAGCGGGTATGGTATTGTGGCGATTGACATATCAGACATCTTGCGTACTAAAGAAGATGAAGAAAAAATTCAAAAAGAGCTTTCTGAGGTTGTCAACTGTTTATCTGAGCGGTTTGAGAGTATGCCTCATGTTAGTGCGATATTGTTCTTTTTTACACAAAGAATCATGAAAGATGAACATATTAAGCTATTCACTAAGATTTTAATGTGTTCAAATCTTTTAGCAACCCACAGATTACCTCCTGATATGAAGGAAGCTTTGAAGAAGGGCGGAGAGATTGGTTATAAGTCCTTGCTTGACGAATAATATTTTCTTGTCGCTTCTAGACGTTTACGTGTCCTTTGATTGTTTTCTCCCATTCAGATTGTGTTAGTACACCTTTCTTTTCCAGTAGTTCTACAAGGCGCGCGCGCATTGGGGTTATAAGGACTCATCATTTTCTTCTTGGTTTTCGTCTTGTATACGCACTTATTGTAACAACCCGTCTTTCCCCGCCTTTTTTACGCCTTTTATAAGAACTGATTTTTTTCGGCATTGGTTAACCAATTTACTAATTATATAAGCCATTATTTAGCTTTGTTCTGTGTTTCATTTCCAAAAATGGCCCATTTTAATTTTATAAAGCTATAATAGCTATATTATGATAAGATATGTTGTATAACAGAATGATTTAGAGTAATAGCTATTTAAAATACATAACTACTTTACATAAACCTATTATTAATGTATGCATAATAACAAACACGCGGATAAGTCCTGTCCGAAGCAATGAAACCCGTGGATGCGGTGTGGGAGTGTGTAGGACAGGCACGCAACTATTCATCTATGCCACAAATATGTTTCCTTTGTAATCCTCGTATTAATTATATCTAGAAAAGTAGAGTTGCCACGTTCGTATCTTTGAAATGCCGCCCCTGCAATGAAGTCAGCAACTTGAACACATTTGTTACTATGAGAATAACAATGTTCGACAGTGAGATTTCCGAGATTAAATGGTGTTTTCCTTTTCAGAACTTGTTGCCAAATATAAGAAGCCTTATCAAAGGCGTACAAGTTGAAAGCTTCAGCTCTAGTCCTGTCCTTGCTCCTATCAATATGAATATTTATTGGTGCGATATTATCGTAGAAACTTAAAAGATCCCTCATAAGGAATTCTAAAATCGTGTAATTATAAAGTACATCCGGAATCTTCCTAAGGTTGGCTTTAACCTGATCTTTTTCCAGTATGATCAAGCCAGCCGTCCATTCAACATTTAATAGTTTAGTTAATATCTGTTCCCTGATTTCAGAACGAGACCCTGAAAACTTCAGTTCTTTTCCTGCGTATCTCTTTTTCGTTTTACTACGCCCAAGGAACCTCTTCATGACCCGCACAATCGGCGTTGAATTATCACATATAAGATAGGATACGATGAAGAACCGACTGCTACCTAAGCTGAAACCTAAGTCACCCGATTCATCTACGTAAATATCCACGTCGAAGTAAAGCTACCTTTGAGATTAAAAATACCTTTGGTGAAAATTTCTAGGCTTGAAAGTTTAAACACCCATGACAAATAACTTAACAGTATCGTTGATTCGTATCCCTTAAATAGCTATTAACAGTTGGAGTAGATGATATAGTTTGAAGGTTAAGGGGTTATTCGTAGTCTCGTGTTTGCTGCTATTTACGTTAGCTTTAGCGTTGCCGGTGGTTGCCCCTGTTTCGGCTAATAGTAGTTATGACAAGTGTGATAGGCGTGATAGCTTCGGCCGGCTCAAGCCGGTTGTGGTGGCACCCAAAATTGTGTTTGAGAAGTGGGTTAGATCCACAAATGGGGTGCGGTTCTACTACATCGTGACCGCCGGCTCAAAGGATGTAACAACATGGAGCCTGACGAGCCTAGCATTCATGAGGACACCGCCGGTTGGCACCTCTGAGACGCCTTATGTCTATAATCAGAAGCTGTTGACCCTAAAGTTTGAGAAGCCCATCAAGGCGGGGCAGTGCAGGGAATTCTGGTTCGACCTGAAGCTCGACTACAGGGGATTCAAGCTAGGCCCTTGCCTGTACGATATTACTGCGAACCTACCCTACCTCGGGTTAGTTAAGGGGCCCATTTAGCACTGCGGTTAGGAGGCCATTCGTCCCTATTATATGCTTTAACTGTAGTCCACCCCCGTCCAAGGGTTTCCAGGTTATTTTAGCGATTTGTCCAGAGTTCCATGCGTATTTCATGTGTCCCATCTCAGTCCATTAGTCCGTCTTTTGTCCATTAGTCCAAGTTGGGATCACACCTCACCTCCTCTTTTGATTTCCTGAGCCTCCCTAGCTATAGGAGCTAATGTAGGGTAGTGGTCAAGTATGCTGGTGGTTAGGTGTAGTGGGACAGGGGGATGGGCTCGCTGGAATATTCAGAGTATTGGACCTGGGGTAGTTTTAGTGTAAAAATGATGGACGGGGAGGACTGACTTGAGACTCGGTGGACATCCATCGTACTTGGTGGACGGAAGTGATAGATACTCACAATTGCGAGAAAAATTGTATGCGCCTGGACTTTAGGACAAGTTTCCAAGCTCATCGCTTATTAGAGAAATTAGATGAGAGTCGGACTCCCTGGCGATTCTGATCAATTCAAGTTTGATGTCGGATACCTTCTCTGGATATTTGGATTGTAGAAGGGTTCTAGCCGATCCTCGGAAAGTTGAACCTTCCCGTAACAATTGGAGATAAGCGTCTTTTACTATCGCGTACTTCTCCGATGGCGCCACGATCTCAGCGAGGACCCTGAGGGTATCCATCCGGATAGCCTCCGTTTTATCAGTCTTTTGCAGCTCCGCGTAGAATAGTTTCAGGAGGTCTTTCCTGAAGATTTCGTCGAGTGTTCTTAGCTTGGCTTCGTCGGATATTCTTGAGAGGTTTAGTACAATTTGTATGAGCTCGTTTTGATGATTGCTTTTTGTTTTGTCGAATATTTTCTCTTTAAGTTTCTCCAGATATTCATCGGCGGGATAATTCCTTTTTGTGCTCTCCGCGGATAAACCGGAGATAGCCATCTCGATCATTTGCTCGTTGCTTGAATCTAACATGTTGAAGTACTCTTTTAGTACCCTATCGTCGGAGTATTCATTCTCAGCCAGTCTCTTACCCAGATAACCATCTACTATGCTGTATAACCGGAAGCTGATATCAGATAACTTGATTATCTTCTGGGGCTTACCCCTCCCCTTTTTCTCCTCCTCTAAAATTATAAGATCCGATTCTATCATGGAGTTAACGGCTTTTGAAAGGGTGCCCTGGTCCCACTCCGTGAGGACAGCTAGTTGGCTAATCGAATAACTCCTATCGGGATATAACACAGATATTATCTTTAGATTCTGACTGAATTGCTTGAGAAGCTGCCTTTTATCTTCGCTGTATCCCGCCATGAATAGGTAGTTTGTATCAATCCCCTTATAAATATTATAAAAAGGTTTATAATATTAGGGGAATACTCCATATTTAGGTGCGATAATGGTAAGTAAAGTCGATCAGATACTCGAGCAAATGAGAGAAGGAGTATCAGTCGAGGAGATAGACGACAGCAGTAAGTCGAGTTACTATAAGGCATGGGGCATCTTCAAGCACGAGGCCGACGCCATCTATACGAGGATCACCAGCGACATAAAGGGAGCCAAGTCCCAGAAAGCAGCAATAGACAACGAAGTCGCTCAGGGCAAATCAGAGCTCAGTGCTGTTAGTAAAGCTCTCGAAGCCAAGAAGAAGGACCTCGAGAGGACAACGGTGGCCAGGGACGCTGCCAAGAAGGAGACAGACGCTCTTCAGGCTAAGTCGGCTGCTATCAACTCCAGGTTATCAGACATGGCGAAGAGAGGCATCACGGAGAGCACCATAGAGGCAGTTGCGTCCACCGACGCTACCAGCCCAGTCGAGCTACTCGACAGGGTCCGCACAGCCGCGGAGAATCAGCTACTGACAAAGGCCAATGAGGAGCTGAAGGTGAAGAACACAAAGCTCTCCAATGGTCTCAACTTAATGACTGCGACACAGGAGGTAATCAAGAAGCAGACACAGTCAGAGGAGAACAAGCGTGACGAGTTCAGGAGGGTTAACGCACTCTACATAGTTCTGCTTGATCTAATCTTCGACTTTTTTAAGCGGGGCTACACCGAGGACCACTTCAAGATGCTGCTCAACGGGCTGAGGAAGCTCGAGATCATCGGGCAGCCCAGGGCCTCGGTGATACGCCTCCTCAAGGCCTTGGAGAAGATCAGGACGCTTGAGGAGCTTGACTCGGCCATCCAGGTGAAGGAGGCCACGCTCGCAGCACTCCAGGGGAAAGTCAACGAGCTTAGTGGAGTCATCAATGCCTACAAGAATGTGGCGATCAGCGCGTTGAATGAGGTCTCCGGGGCTGCGATCAAGAGGATCAATGACCTTCTTGGCCAGTACGTTGCATCACTGAATGTGCTGCAGGACAAGATGGTCAAAGGATTAAACGCGATGAGTGCAGCGACCGACGCCGACAGAGCCACCACTGCTCGATTCTTCTACAACGAGGTGAAGAATGCGAAGAACGAGGTCCTTACACTTCACTCCACAGTGACTCAGGCCCTGCAGGTGTACAAGAACGAGGTGACTCAATGGGGAACTATTAGGGAGGAGAGCGGGCGATACGAGAAGCTAATCGAGTACACGTCGGTGCTTCTCGCAGTGAAAAAGGACCCAAACGTTATCTCGCAGCTCCCGCCGGAGAGCATCGTCTCCATATTAAAGAGCATTGACATCTATATTCAGACCAAGCTACCCGACGCCGATAGCCTACCCTCTGCCGAGCTATACCAGAGGGAGAGATGGGCGTTCAACTCCATATATAAGGCTAAGATCCGAAACGTGTCCGCCTGGCTCCTCGAGGACCTTACCAGGCGCCTCTATGAGGGGCGACTATGACCTTCAACACCGTGAGGAAGGCCCTGGACGAGCTCGACGCGGTCGCGACCCATGACAAACTTGTCACCGACGTTGGGAAGCTACAGAAACAGAGCCAGCAGCGGGGGAAGGATATCGATCAGCTTCGCTCCGAGTTATTTAGGGTGGAGGACGAGATCAGTAAACTTCGGGCCAAGGCTAACCTTAAGGAAGTGGAGATTCAGAGGCGAGCGCAGATCCTCGCTAACAGCCTGGTGAGCCGGTGGCATGCTGAGGAGAAGCCTTGGGTCGTCGCATCCGCCGTCGAGGAGGAGATTAAGGGTTATCCCTCGCGCTGCTCAGCCTCGACCAAAGTGGTGGTGGATGCGAGGGTTGATGTAGTCGTCCAGGAGAGACTCAAAGAGGGGTGGACCCCAATCGTCCTAGCGGTTTCAAATATAATAAAAGCCTCAACTAATCGCGAGGCCGGTGGGAAAAGCGACGGTAATAAGTGTCAGTAAACCCGAAGAACCCAAGAAGAAAACCTCTCCGTAATTAATCGGGTGTATTCCCTTTTGTTACGGGTGTGCGGAGCTCGCACGCGGTTCAACATTTATTTTTTTACACGATATTGGCTAAGCTTCTCAGCTGGTAGGCGATGAGACTGAGGGATATGAAGATGGGTATGATGGTCTTCAGATCCCTGTCCTCCGTCTTCTGGAAGACCATGAGGCCCATTGCTGCAAGTAATCCCCACGGGTAATTGTAGAGGAACCTTTTCTTCACATCCATGTCGACGAGGAGGTATCCAATAGTGGTAGTGAATAGGAAGGATGTGAGGAAAATTGCCGGGATCTTTCTTAATTTAGTTATGATGATGCCAACGGCTGCGAGTGTGAGGAGGAGCAGGTTGGCCAGGAGTCCGCTGTAGTAGAACTGGGAGTTGTAGGTGCTTGGGAGTATGTCGTCTAGTGTGGTGATTCCACTGGTGAAGGTTTTGAACGCGTCGAAGCCTCCGACAAATTGCGGTGCTAGTTGGGTTGCTCCCAGGATTAGTATGGCTCCGATTATCGCTAGGCGGGAGAGGGTCTTGATCTGCTTAGACTCTGATGTGATTGCCAAATAGACGATGAGGGGTGCGAGTGCTGCGGCGTATTGTATGAAGGTCCAGGGGTGTGTTAGCAGAAGGAGACCCATAAACAGGGCAGATGAGATGAGTTGTTTCCAATCGTTGAGGCGGATGCCTCTGAAGAATAGTGTTAGGGCGAGGAATGTGAAGGAGAGCCCAAGCATGTCTGTGAGGAAAAATGAGTACATGCCGACGACGATGTGGAACCCGGCTACCGTGAAGAATGAGGCCCAGAGGGCGTAGGCGTCATCCTGCAGCACCTCACGTGATAGGAAGAACACCGAGATGACTAGAATTGGAGCGATTAGTATGGGGATTAGATTCACTACCGCGAGGTTACTGAGTCCGAAGAGCCTCTGAAATGCTTCGAGTACCAGGAAGAATAGTGGCCTGGAACCGTCATTCGCATTGAAGATCGTCAGTGTCCCATTGTTAATCCCACCGAGATCACTAACATATTGGCTGACATCGGTACCAACGTTGTTGTTCTGTGGATTTATACCTGGGAGACTCGGGTACAGAACCGAGAAAACCGTGAACACGATAATTAGGGATAAGTAAAGGAGGATATTCCTCGATTTGCTGGTGGGGATATTTTCTTCTGATTGAACTATGCTCGTTTTGTTCCGCCAGAATAATCTGACTGGTGCGATCAACGAGGCACATATGATTGCAATGAGTACTATGATGGATAGGGGGCTGGTTAGGAAGAATATCACCTCGTCGAGATTCACGAGATTCGCCAATGGAAACGCTATCTGTAGAGGCGCGAAGACCAACCAGTAGACAATAGCGGTTAGCTCAACAGCTGAGAGTGCGGCTAATATCCAAAACAATGTTCGCCTAGCATTCTTGAAGGAGACGATCCCTACCAAGAAGGATGCGAGGGAGACAATTGAGACGGTTAATGCAAAGCCTAGTATTGGGAGTAAAATCAGTCCGAGCAGAGGCAGTATTGAGTATTGTTTTTTCTTCGTAAATATGAGGATCGTTGAAACGATGATTAGTATAATCAGGGGTATCGTGAGATCTAAACCTAGACTCAGGCCAGAGTCAAACCATACCCTATGCTCCATCAACTGAATGGTGAGTCCAAGTGATGATACTAGTTGTAGTGTAGTTAGGATACTCTGAGTCACGAAGAGGGACAATGAGAAATTGTCTAAGCTGATCTTAGCCTTCATTCGCACTAACTTCACGATCCGTTCATCAATGAGACCTACGACTTTATTCGCAACTCATAACATAAGATTATCCCCTTATCGTTTATAGAGAACGTGCGCACTCGAGGATGTTTAATCTCTTTCAGGATCGGATTTAATTTATCTACTTGAGTCGTTAGCTATCTTGTCGTTATTTAGGGTGGATTTAAGCTGTCTGAGGATTCTTCGGAGTTGATGCGTGGTTCGGCCCGGGGTAGCCTGGTCTTGATGGTGGGGCAGGTGGTCACCACCCTCATCTCCGCCGTCACCGTCATCTGGATGGCGCGTTTCCTCGGCTCAACGGCTTACGGGGAGTACACGATCGCCCTGTTCCCCGTCTCCATTGCACTTCTCTTCCAGGACCTCGGCATGAACGCGTCTCTGACGAGGTTCTGCGCCATGTACAGGTATGAGGGGCGGAACGATGAGCTCAAGTCGGTTGTTGTGACGGGGCTCGTCTTCAGCATCGTGACTTCTCTGGTTATCAGTGGGCTCATGATTATCTTTGCTGGGCCCATCGCCACAATCTATCTGAAGCGGCCGGAGATCGAGCCGTTGGTCAGGGCTGCGGCGCTTGCTGTTCTGGGTGGCGGGGGCCTACTCACAACGATTCAGGCCATCCTGGTTGGGTATGAGATAATGAGCCTGATGAGCTTTACCCAGATCCTCTGGTCCGCAACGCGCACGTTACTCAGCGTCGTTTTGCTGCTGGTCGGTCTCGGAGCCTTCGGAGCAGTGTTGGCCAACACCGCCTCCCAGGTAGTCGCTGGTTTAGTCGGCGTACTCCTTCTCTATATCTTCATAAAGTTCGAGAAGGGCTCCAAGGGGGGCTTTGATTTTGGTATGCTCAGGACCTTCCTCGGCTATGGGTTACCCTTGTCGATGAGCTCGCTACTAATCGGCGTCCTGAATCAGATCTACAATTACATCATGGTCCTCTACGTCGCGACGGACCTCATCGGCAACTATGGCGCGGCTAGCAGCTTCGGCGTACTCCTCTCCTTCCTCACGGTCCCAATAGCTACATCTCTCTTCCCACTCTACAGTAAATTCAAGAAGGATAGTCCACAGCTGAAGAGGATCTTCCAGATGTCGGTGAAGTACACGGCGATAGTGACCCTACCCGTCGTGTTAGTAATTATTGTTGTTGCTTCCCCCCTGTCGAGGTTATTGTATGGGGCGAGTGATTACCCGTATGTACCCCTGTATCTCAGCATATTCATCTTGAACTATTCTTTTGAGGGACTAGGTGGCATGTCTCTGAGTAACCTCATATCCGGCGTGGGCGAGTCAAGGACCACCCTCTTGTCGAGCATCTTTACCTTCTTCACTGGGATCAGCTTAATGCTCGTTTGCGCGCGCGCGCACGCCTAAGGGGAGACTCTCAGCCTTGATGATCGATGACCCCTCCAATGTCCACGCAGGAACGTTGATGGTGGTCACGAATGTACCACCCTCAGCAGAGACCAGGGGGGTGACTGAGCCAAACGCAGCCAACTCCAGAGCCATCCCACCCAAGGGGATGCTTCCATTGCTGATCATCCCCGACACCGTGAAGGACTTCCCGGGGTAGACCTCATCTGGTAAACTCAACTTTATGCCGGGAGTAAACCAAATTAAGCCAACTTGGACGATGTTGGAGGCTGATGGGAGGTAGACTCCGACATCCGTTCGTGAGGGCCAATACTCCGCCGAGACCGAGACATAATCCTTGTATAGGAACGGCAGATCGAATCGCCATGTGAACCCCCCATACGAATCCGTTCTCAGACGGGTGAACACCCTCCCATCTACGTACACCGTAACGACCCTCATCTGAACCGGATTGCCAGACGAATCAGTTAGGATCCCACTGAGCTCCACCTCGGAGCCCAGCAGACCCTTCGAGGGGGTCACCTCAATGCTGACCTGAGTCCTCATGGCGCTGCTCTGAACGGGGTTCTTGATGGCCTCAGACTGACCCTGAAGAACCTTAATCTCCTCAAGCTGCTTCAGAATCAGCGCCGAGACCTCATCACTTCCGGACAATAACTTCGAAGGAGACCCCTTCAGAGATTGACCAAGTGTAACTGAATAGGACCTCAACTCACCGAGCGTGGTGTTCGAGTCGTGGAGCTCCGAGAGCGCCACCTTAATCAAACTATCAGCGTCAGAGACCCTCAGATGCTGAAGGTACCCCCTGATGAGGTCAATATCAGCCCGGGTCAAGTTCAGGCTACCAATCTCTCGCCCGAGCAACTCATGATAATTTCCAAGGGTGGCATTCAGGCCGCCCGGCGCGTAAACGAGCTTGGCCCAGCCGAGCCAGCTGAGTGCACTCGGGTAGTTCTCAGCCGCGGTTGTGTTGAAGATGACGCCGTAGAGATCAAATAGAGTAGTCGCATCTGGGGGCTGCGGCCCGAACGTGTTCGGATCCTGGTGCCTAGGCAGCTGCTGAGCCAAAGCAATCGGCATGAAGGCCTGCAACAAGAAGCACACACAGACGAAGGATGCTTTCAGAACCGCTCTCATAGGAGGATCTCCAGGACCTTCACCGAGACTATGAGGCAGAACGAGACGAAGAGCACGCCCCCGACCAAGTCAAAGAAACGCCTCCTGGGCTTGAACAGCGCAGAGCAAGCAAAGTAGCACACCGTGAAGAGGCTGACGTAGACCTCAATCCTCCACTCATCCAGAGCTGCGAGGCTCACCGTCGTGAGCACGATGAGGAACGCGAGCGAGACGACGAAGACCTTGTGCCTATCCAAACTAATCAAAAACCTTGAAGGAGGAGATGGTGGTCTTCCTCCCACTCAGATCCTCGTTAACCAGCGCAACCGGCTTCCCCAGCACAGAGGCGAGGATGCAACCCGCTATACTCGTGGGCAGCGAGCCCAGGACCAACTCAAACCTCGGGAACCTCGTCTCCACCCTGGCCCCAGACATCTCAAGAATGTACCTATCACCCGACCTCACGGCCTTCACCGACTCAACCGCCTCAAGGAAATCCACGAGGATGTAGGATAGGGCCTCGTCGACGCTGGAGTCCTTCTCCAGGGACGCGATCCTGACGACCTCCGACCCCGGTGGGAAGATCATCAGCGCCCTCCCCCCACCGGCGTCGCTGAAGACCCTTATCGGAGCTGCCATCGCGGCCGAGACCCCCTCATACCCGGGATTCGCCGAGAGGGGAGCGTAAGCGTATATAAGCCCCTGCCTCGGGGGCAGATACACGGCCCTCCACCTCGCGTCGAACTCCTCCAGAAGAGCCTCGACGTTGAGGCACGAGCCCTCAACCATGGCCCAAACTGTCTCCTTCGGCACGGGGCTCGAGGGAATAAGCATCAGCGTCGAACCGATGATGAGGCAGCCCAAGCCGAGTGCCGAAAGAGGCGTGTTAAGCAGCACGAAGTAGGCGAAGAGGGCGAAGGGGACGCCGAATACGACCAGGAGAAGCCCAAGTCCAGTGTATCGGTCAAGCATCCTATCGAGAGGACTCAGCTCAGGCCCTCCGAGCGAGTTGAGCCAGCCGCCAGTAGCCATATTTCCGATAAACACCCACAACCCCGAGGACCACCGTCAACGCCGCCAAAGAGACGAGCGCGGGGTCGAGCCGAATCCCCCAGGGAGTGTAATTAAGCACAAGCCCCACGAGTGGCACAACGGCTATGCTCAACCCTACACTCAACGCGAACCTCTCGAGCCTCTCAAGCTCATCCCTCTTCGAGTAAAGGGCCTCAATCAGAGTGTAACCCGGCACGTAGAGGATTAAGATGGCGCCAGCCACCATCCTAAGATAGTAGAGTGGGTAGACCTGAGGCATCAGGTAGATCGAGTAGAGCAGAAGTGCAATGAACGCCAATACCCCCCAGAACCAGCCACTGTAGCTGAATGAGAAGAACCCCACGAAACCCGACGGCGGGGAGGGATCCACGAACCTAACCTTATCCTCCATAATCGCCCTGTAAACCCCACGCGACGCCTCCTCCATCGAGACATGCCGCTCAGACGAGATCTTCCCAACCAGCTCACCCACCTCACGCCCCGAGCCGGCGACGACGTCCCCCTCCAGGAGGTTAGGCTCCTCGACCTCCTCCTCGAGCTCGGGCTCCTCAACCTCATCACCCGAGCCCAGCCTATCCCGAAACTTATCCAAAATAGAAGGCAAGACTCAACCTAACCCGTCAAAGTGACGTTTAACCAGAGCTGCGTCCACCGCTCATCATACACGAATCCATGAGAGGCGAGGTCATACTTCCACAGCTCTAAGACGAGCCTCCTGTTCAAACCCGCGGAATCCATACTCACCCTAATCGGAATGGTGTTGTTTCCCTCGCTCGGTAGAACCGTCTCCCAACTCGCCCTCACCGACGCATCCAGTGGAACCACATCACTGACGTTACTATTCTGATCCCCAACCTTCTCCACGACCCGGTAATACTCACATCTCCCCTCGTGGTTACCAACGTAGATGAAGAGGTCGAAGCCCTGACCAACCGCGACCTCACGTGTATAGTTACCGAGCTTCCCCGTCGGCCCAAGGATCCCTAACTCGGAGAAGGGCTCAACGATCCTCCCCTCACTAATCACCGGGTAGACCGATATGACCGCTGACGCGAGGAGGATGATCAGCGCCACGGCCTTGAACTCGTCATCAATCATTGCGCTCGACCGTTCTCCAAAACTTATCCATCTAGGACATCTCCCGAATGGCGTTTGGTTCCTGATTCACAGAGTCGGCTTGCATCACAGTTGCCTCAGTAGCGGCCAACTCTCCACAGGCGTTTAACGTCTCCCTGAAACTCAGGGCGACTGCTTCCAGATTCCTAGCAGCGTTCAAATGTCTGCTCATTGTATTTCCACAGTCACAGGTATAGATTTCCTGACCAAGTGGAATCTCATTTATCTTCCCGCACTCACAGCACTTCTTCGTGGACGGGAACCACCTGTCAGCAACCACTATTCTCGATCCATACCACTTTGCCTTATACTCCAACTGCCTCCTGAACTCCCCGAAACTGGCATCCGATATGGCTTTTGCCAGCTTGTGGTTCCTCACCAAATTCTTCACAGCCAAATCCTCCACACCAATTACTGACTTGGTTTTCGTCAGCATTGTTGTGGCTTTGTGCTGTGCATCACCACGAATGTCAGCTATCCTATTATGAATTTTTGCTACTCTCTGCCTCGCCTTGTTCCTGTTGCTGCTTCCTTTCCTCTTCCTCGACAGGCTCATCTGGAGCCTCTTCAGCTTCCTCTCATTCCTTCTGAGTGCCTTTGGATTGGCAAATTCTGTTTTATCGCTCACCACAGCCAGTGGAGCAATGTTGAGATCGACACCGACCACAGGACCGTTGTTCTCTGGGACTTTGATTTCCTCCCTCACGAGGACTGACACAAACCATCTTCCTGCCTTCTCAGAAACTGTTGCGGAGAGGATATGTTGATCTATAGGAAGGTAATTTCTTTCCTTTAACCTAACGTCACCGATTCTCGGTATCTGGATTCTGTCTGAACTAACCTTTGTATAGGAGAATGTGAATGAACCAGCACCGTTCTTCTTGGATTTGAATGTCGGATGTCCAGAAACGCCTTTGAAGAACCTCTGGTAGGCGACCTCCAAGTCCCTGAGTGCTTCCTGCGGGCAGCACTTTGAAACTTCCAGCATCCACGGAAACTCCGTCCTCTTGATGCCGTTCAGTTCTCTCCGCAGGGCAAGGCAGGTGGAAGACTTGCCAGTCTGCTCGAACTGCTCCTGCATCTTGGCAAGACCCCAGTTGTAGGCGAAGCGTGCCGTGCCAGCGGACTTGAGGAGGAGAGTCCTCTGGACGTTGTTGGAGTCCAACTCTGTCTTATATGCTTTCATCTGCGCGCGCGACCCTCCAACCACTGTGAGTCCTGAGCCACAGCCCCCAGAACCACCGGGAGCCACGGGTATACACGGCCACACCGAGGGCAGCGATGACGATGAGTACTCCCGCTACAACTATGAGACGACTCGTAATCCTCAGACTACCCTGGGTTTCAGCGACGGGCGCCTTAGCAAGCACGTCGTCGAGCGTCGACTTGTAGGTCGCAAGTGAATCGGGGGAAGCCCCAGGTAGCTTACGGGCGATATCATCAAGCTGAGAAACCAAAGCCGTCACATTTCCGCCTGCGACCTCCGCCTTAGCAACGGCCTCGTAAGCGGTAGCCAGCTCAGTCCTAACATCGGACTCAGTCAAAGCCGAAACCACCGGAACACTGGAGAGCACCACGACCAGCAGCAGTACCGCAATAACCCGAGTACTACTCGCTACGACTGATAGATCCTCCAGCCAACCGGCTGATTATAGTCGAGGAACATCAAGTACCTGATGAAACCAAGGTCCCCCGAAAGCGCCTCAGCGCCACGATAACCCAGGCTAACCGCCTCCCTCTGAACCACACGAACCCTCTCAACCCCATAACGCTCCAGGTGCCGCACAAACCCCGACTTACAGGCGTCCCTGAGCTTCGCAATGATCCTCACTAACTGAACATTCAGCACTGTGCTCTTGACGTCGTCTATGATCCTAGCCGAGATCGATAGGATCCCCCTCTCAAGCCCATCAAGCGCGCTGTACCAGACACGCCTACGAAGCGCCTGCCGCCTGACCCCCGAGAGGAACTCCCCCGTGAACAAGTTGAGAAGAACCCACCTACACCAATTATTCCTATGTAAGAAACAAAGTACGTTAAATGGCTTTATATCATCTTCTTAACAACGATAAGTATCAATAATAAGAAACAATTGTTAGTTTAAAATGGGTTCAACATTGAATATGATTAAAAATAAATCAGACATAGCCGAAAAACACACTAGAATCATCTTACTATCTGCCCGCGTTTGATAATGCCCTCGAATAGCATAGCCCTCTCATCTATGAGAAGGTCGACAAACATTGAAACTAGAACCGCGCGCGCGTTGGAGACCAACATCTGTTAATAGTTTTACCTACCGAGTAATTATTTGGAACTCTCATGTCTGAAGTGGTTCAGCATATTGGGAAGAACGTTAAACTGGGTAAGAACGTCCGAATGTGGCACTTCACCTATATCGGCGACAACACTGTCATCGGCGACGACACGAAGATTGGCTCACTGGTCCACATCGACTACAACGTTAAGATTGGGAGTAGGTGCAAGATCGAGGGCTCGGCCTACATCCCGCCCCTGACGGTGATTGGCGACGACGTGTTCATTGGGCCCGGCGTGATATTCACGAATGACCCCTTCCCGATGTCCCCGAAGATGGTTGGTGTCACGGTTGGTGATGGGGCCATCATATGCGCTGGCTCGATGCTTAAGGCGGGTGTGAGGGTTGGTGAGAGGGCGGTGGTTGGCTTCGGCTCCGTCGTGACTCGGGATGTTCCGCCTAGGACGGTTGTGTTTGGGAACCCTGCGAGGGAGAGGTACTCGCTTGAGGAGTATCTGGATAAGAAGTGTAGGTGGGAGGAATCCTAGCCGGGATTTCTCTGGCTTAACGTTGATTGGCTGTTTTCTTTGGGAGACCTACTCCTCTAAAGCTGAATCCTAACTCGAGGAACTTCTGCTGGTCGTAGACGTTTCTTCCATCCACGAGGGTCGGTGTCCTCATTCGCTCCTTGAACCAACTGGGGGTCAGTTCGTAGTATTGTTTGTGTCTCGTCACGAGGATCACGCAGTCCCTCCCTCGGACAGCTTCCTCCAGGTTGTTTGTCAGCTTCATTGCGGGGAATTCTTTGATGTATGGGTCGTGCACGATGACGTCTTGGCACTTGCCCTTTAGGGAGGTGTAGAGGGGTAGCGTAGGCGTGTTTCTGGTGTCGTCGCTGTCCTCGAGGAAGGCTAACCCGAGTATGGCTATGGAAGCATTCGCCATCTCGACTCCTTTCTCGTTGAGCACCTCGAGTGTGAGTGCCTCGATGTGGCTCGGCATACCGTCGTTTACCCTCCTGCTTGCGGTGATTATCTCGGGGCTTATCTGGGTGGAGCCGTATTCGTCGAGTCCGTATTTGAGGAGCCAGCTGTCCTTGGGTAGGCAGTGGCCGCCGACTCCGGCTCCCGGTACGTGCATGTTGCGGTAGGGGTTAGCGGATGGGTTTGAGGAGTCGTTGGGTAGGTTGTTGACGAATCTGCGGACGTCGTGGACGTTGACCCCGAGGGACTCGCAGATGAGTGCTATCTCGTTCGCGAATGCTATGTTGACGTCCCTGTAGGCGTTCTCCGTGACCTTGGCGACCTCGGCCGTCAAGGCGTCTGTGGCGTGTAGCTTCGCCTTGACTATGTTGCGGTATAGTTCTATTCCCCTCTTTGTGCATGCGGGGGTCACTCCGCCGACTATGCGGTCGTACATCGTCAGGTTGTGGAGGAGCCTTCCAACCATGACTCGTTCGTAGCTGAAGACGAGGTTGAAGTCGACTCCAGCCTTCATTCCCGAGTTGTCCTCAAGCAGGGGCTTGGCGAGGTGGGTGGTCGTGCCCGGTGCTATGGTTGACTCGAGGCAGACCAGTGAACCGTGTTTCATCCTCTTGCCTGTGTCGGTTAGAACCGTCTTCAGGGAGTCGTACATGGGGATGTGGTTTTCGTCGACTGGTGTCTGCACCGCTATGAGGATGGCGTCGGCATCCTCGTATGCGGTGGGGTCGTCGGTTACGCTGAATGAGCCTTTTTCGACGACTCGCTTCAGGAGCTCGTCTAGGCCTGGTTCGTAGCTGTCGAATGTTGAGATGCCTCGGTTGAGTTGGTCAATTTTCCACCCCGACCTTCGGGATCTCCTCTGTAGTCCGGTGACTTTGAATCCGGGTACATCTGCGAATAGAGCTGCGACTGGTATGCCGACGTACCCCATGCCGACGACTACGAGATTCATGTATCAGCTACCTAGATTCAACTGTGATATTAAATTTAACTCACACACTGCGCGGGGTTTGGGGCTATAGCCTTATCCCCCAAACCCAAACCTTCCAGTGACGCGCAGGCACAAGTTGTAAATATGTCATATCGTCTGGGTAGAAATCGGAGACGAAAAGTTTGTTTATATATTTTGCTCGATGGCGTGTCCCTAAAGCGAACA
>Ga0187878_1000871_pt1 | contig 31721 bp, 25 predicted proteins | sample June2016WEW_17_1_FD_132979 | JGI IMG/M metagenome (GOLD analysis project Ga0187878, IMG submission 132979) | Peatland microbial communities from SPRUCE experiment site at the Marcell Experimental Forest, Minnesota, USA - June2016WEW_17_150 | ecosystem: Environmental > Terrestrial > Soil >...
CACCTCCTTCCACGGAATCATCGCGCCCTTGTGTCCACTCCGAAAGCGCCGATGGCAACGGCTGTCTCGTCACGGGTCATCGTGGTGGCCGTTCTGGCGTGGACGTCCGTCGAATTGCGGCGGTACTGCGATCGGTGCCGACGCGACCTTCGACGAGATAGCGTGGCGCGATCGCAGCGAGCACGAGCAGCTCGAGCCGCGTTCTTCACATTGCTCGCACTGCGCTCACTCGATGCCAGGGCAAGGCGCCGGCGTCCGCGGACAGACTCCGCTAGCGAGGCGGATCGCAGGGCCAAGATGGAGGCCACCAGACGGAGGTTAACCGGACGCCTGGGCGCCTACAGCATGCTCTCGAGACACGATCCCACGGAGATGACGGCGCATGCGCGAGAGGTGGGCGATCTCCACTGGCGACGACTCGTCGACCCTTCGGAGATGCTCGCCCCGGACGAGATCGAGCGTAGGGTGCGCGAGGCGAAGAGCGAATACTTCGGCGGACTCGCGCAGCTAAGTGCCGCCAAGCGATCTGCGCGAGCACGGCCGATCGGGGCGGGAGTTCTAGGCCAACCCAACAGGGGTGCGGGCTGGCAGAGTCTCCGGTAGCCTGGTGCGAGTGGCAGCGAACTCTGAAGTCCCATTCCGACGACTGCTCCGGCGAGCGTCCGCAGTAGTGGACCTGCTGGCCGAATGCAGGTCGGTCGAAAAGCCGCCCGAGATCGAATGGGATGACTTTGTAGCCGTCGCAGTCGAGCACCTGCTGAGCTGGGCAGACCTGGAAACTCGCGCGGCTCTGGCTCTGCTCAAGGACCCTGCAGTCTCGCCTGCGGCGGAGATCCTGCTTCGCGGCCTTCTTGAAGCCCTGGCGCATCTCAACTGGATTGGGACAGCTCCGACCCTCGCCGAACGGCGTTGCCGGGCGCTGTGTTACGAACTCGGTCGCACGCAGAGCTACAAAGACGGACTCCAGAAGATGAGCCCGGACGCGGTCAGTCATCTGCCGTCGGATACTGCGACTCAACTTGACGACAATCTGGCCACGATCCGCGATCTCCTTCGAGAGGCTGGCTGCCAGTGTCGCGGCAGGCATGAAGGAAATGTCGAGGCCGAACTAAAGGGTCTCGCTCGTTCGCTAGGTGCGCCATACGTCTACGAGTTGTGGGTCACGTCGTCGTGGGTGGCCCATCAGTTCGCGTTCGACCGCCTTGCCCGATCCAACGACAGGGGAGTCATGACGCTGGTGACACCCACGTTGGCCGATCAAGCCAAGCTGCTCACCTGGGTCGTCGCCATCTTCGGATACGTAGGGCAAGCGACTTTGCTGATGGAGAACCCTGGGCAGTCTTCCCGCTTCAACGGAGCGGTCTTGCGACTGCTGAATAGCCGGGCACTGCTCCAGGCGTCGACTGACACCTCGGCTCGCTCCTGAGAACTCGGCCACCAGGCAGTTCACGCTGTCGCGCACGGGCATTCTCCGTAGAGCGGATAAGAAGGGTGCGTCGATCCAGGTCCAGAGCGGCGACGTGACCGCTTTGGTGCGCCTTGGATTTCTAGGCGTTGTAGCAGCCAGATCGTGCGATGAGGGGACGGTCGAGGTCACAGAGAGGGGGCGCGCTTACGCCGTTCTAATGGACCCAGACGCGGTTCGGTGGGTTCGGCAGAGCGCGTTCGATGGCTGGGCGAAGTCGGGCTCGTGGACCCCCATTCCTGAGATTGCCGCCGAAGCAGCGCGCGAGACCAAAGGCTTCGGCGTGCGACAGATGGCAAACCAATTCGACAGAGGTGGACTCGGGTATGTCGACCCGTCCACTCACCCCCGGAGGCGTTTTCAGGGATGCGGACTGGACAGGTCGAGTGCGTCCCTGAGTTCTGCGAGGCCGGAGCGCAGGTAACCGAGCACCCGCTCTAGATCCGTCTGCGGGCTGTCGCGATGGCGAACGCCGACGTCGTAGTAACCCTGATCGTAGTCGAGACGTTTCTGGATGACGGCCAGGCGGTCCTCGATGCCCCGCAGTTCGCGAACGATAGCGGCGAGGTCGGTCTTCTCGTCGGTCGTGAAGTCTCGGAGCCTCTCTTGCAGGGTCACGAGCGGCACGATCCACGGCCCCCGGTCGGACCGCGAGTTCATGGACAGCCATTGTCGGTAGGCGATCACGCCAGTCACAAAACCAACGATCCCAGGTGCTAGCGGCCACTCCACGTGTCGATATCCTCCCGTGCTCGGGGTGCAATGGACGCCACTGCAACTGTAGCCCCGCTATGCCGTGATAAGCGCCGCACAAGCCGCGCTCGCTACGCTGCCATTGCCGCTCTGCCCCGCTCTGCCCCGCCCCGCCCCGCCGCGCCGTCGATCCCGGCGCATTGCCAGCCAGTCTCGCGCTGCTGCGTGGGTTGAGCCGCCTAAGGCGCCGGAGGCTCAACTCGGCCGGGTCCGACGAGCGCGCTCCGGAGCGACCCGGGTCGCTATGCTGGACGGCATGGCCGGGGACCTTAACACGCTCTACTACGGCGACAACTTGGACGTCCTGCGGCGGCACATCGGGAACGAGTCGGTCGATCTCGTCTACCTCGATCCGCCGTTCAACTCGAACGCCAACTACAACGTGCTCTTCGCCGAGCACGGCACGGGGGCAGCCGCGCAGATCCAGGCTTTCGAGGACACCTGGGAGTGGAACGAGGAGTCCGCGGCGACCTACCAAGAGACCGTCGAGAGCGGTGGCGAAGTCGCCAACGCGCTCATGTCCTTCAGGACCTTGATCGGCACGTCGGACATGCTGGCCTACCTCTCGATGATGGCGCCACGCCTTGTCGAGCTGCATCGCGTCCTCAAGCCAACCGGCTCGCTGTATCTGCACTGCGACCCGACCGCGAGCCACTACCTCAAGCTCTTGCTCGATGCAGTGTTCGACGCCCGCAACTTCCGCAACGAGATCGTCTGGAAGCGGACCTCGGCCCACAGCGACTCCCGGCAGGGCTCGCGCCAGTTCGGCCGCGTGTCGGACACCATCCTCTTCTACGCCCGCTCGGACGCGAACGCATGGAACCAGCAGTACGTTCCCTACGATCCGTCGTACGTCGATCGCGACTACCGCCGAGTGGACCCGGACGGCCGGCGCTACCGGATCAGTGATCTGTCGGGCCCCGGTGGCGAGGCCAAAGGCAACCCCCGTTACGAGTTCCTCGGTGTAACAGGCTGGTGGCGGTACAGCAAAGAGAAGATGCAGCAGCTCTATGAGCAGGGCCGCATCGTCCAGACTCGGCCGGGCGCCGTCCCGCAGTACAAGCGCTACCTCGACGAGATGCCTGGCGTCCCAGTGCAGAACATCTGGACCGACATTCCGCTAATCAACAACCGATCCAAGGAGATGCTCGGCTACCCGACCCAGAAGCCGCTGGCTCTGCTGGAGCGGATCGTATTGGCTTCCTCCGACCCCGGCGACGTCGTGCTCGACCCTTTCTGCGGCTGCGGGACGGCAATCGATGCCTCCCAAGAACTCGGCCGACGATGGATCGGCATCGACATCACGCACCTATCGATCGGCCTGATCAAGCACCGGCTGACCGATCGCTACGGGCCCGAGATCGCGAAGGCTTACCGCGTCGTCGGCGAACCCACGACGGCTGAGGATGCCGCGGTCCTGGCGCGCGAAGACCCGTTCCAGTTCCAGGCGTGGGCGCTCGGCCTCGTCGGCGCAAGGGTTGCCGGCAGCGATAAGAAGGGCGGCGACAAGGGCATCGACGGCCGGCTCTACTTCCACGATAGCCCTGGCGGAGACACACGGCAGATCATCTTCTCGGTGAAGGCTGGGGAGCACCTAGTTCCCGCGTTCGTGCAGCAACTCCACGGAGTCATAGAGGCGAACAAGGCCGAGATCGGGGTCCTAATCACCTTCGCCGAGCCGACGCCCGGGATGCGCTCTGAGGCCGCAAGCGTCGGTTTCTACACTTCGCCGCTTGGCGGTCGCTTCCCGAGATTACAGATCCGAACCGTTGCGCAGCTCCTCGCAGGCGAGGGGATCGCGTATCCCCACTACACGGGCGGGAATGTCACTCATCGGCGCACCTCTCGGGCCATGCCTAAGAGCGAGCAGACGGCGATGTTTGGCATACCCAGCGAAGAGGGTGATGACGAGTGAATGAGCCGCGTCCTATGGTCGTCCGGGTCTCGGCGAAACGATGGCCAGATCTTCCTGACTTCATCGAAGCCGACTCGATCGGCTTCGGCACGCCTGTTCCGCTGCCCGATGGCCTATCTGGGATGGTCGTCGGCCTCGGCCCCGCGACGAAGGCTGCTGCCGGTCCCGACGAGTTACGAGCGTTCATCGAGTTCGCCGTGCAGACGGTAGGTCCGGTCGCTCATGACGTCTCGGTCGCTGCGCTATCGGCTTGGGTGGTCGAGCGACTTCATCATCGCAAGTCGGCCGCGTCGCCTCGGGTGGCCGTCCAGACGGTCGTGCGAGTGACCATCAACGGCACGGAGGTTGACGCCTCTGACCCCGCGGCAGTCGAGGCTGCAATAGCTCAGAACTTGAACGACGCGGACGTGACGCAGTACGACTTTCGGTTCCCACACGCCATCGAGGCAACGCCTCAGGTGGAGGCTCCGGAGCCGTTGTCTCATGAAGAGTGGGTAGAGCAGCAACTCGAACTAGCCAGACGACATCGTGAGGAAGTCGCCGAACTACTTCGACAGGCTAACGAGAACGTCGAACCAGACGATCCCGTGAAGGACCAAGGGCGGGACGCGTGAAGGTAGATCCTCGATACGACTGGCGACGTGAACCCGGAGCGGAGATCACGAAGGTCGGCGGTCGCGTCTTTCGCGTTGGCATGGAGGTGTTCGTCCACGACACGTTGTCACCGCCAGACTACCCGCTTAGCAAAGCCACGATCAGCGGAGTGCGACCTTTTCCGAAGGGTTCCGGGATCTTCGAGGTCGAACTTGCGAGCGGCCACCAGTATTACCCTTCGGAGCACGACGTCCATATCCCCGGCGAGGAGCCTCGATGTCATTGGTGCCGACAGAAGGAGCGTTTCGATGAGGTCCGAGGCATAAAACCGAACTAGACCGACGCGTCCAATCTTGGCGAGTCCGACTGATTGGCGCCTAGCCCCAGCCGAGGACCGCGCGCTTTTCGCCACGCTGCTTGCCGTTGGCCCGGAACTCGGTGGTCGCCGCCGGGAAGGTTGCCTGGGGTGCAGTCCGGCCTGTCGAGCGGTTGTGTCGGGCGGCTCGCGACTGCGACGTAGTGGTACTGGCTTCGCGTGAACCAAGGCCAGCCAACTGCACCGCGACGACACCACGCCGCCGTCAGAACGCGCAAATGGCGAATCCACAACAACACGCCCCTCTAGACTCCTTTGTGTGGACACGTTGCGTGACAGGCTGCGCTCGATTGGCCGGTTCGTGGTGGTGTCGGCGAGCCAGGGAGTGATCGGCGGGCTGGCGTTTCTGACCATCGTGAATACCGTGTCACCTGGCCCTGTCCGCGATGGCGTGCTGTTGGTGATCTGGCCCCTCTTGATCGTGGTTGGCGGTCTTGTCCTCTGGCGTTGGCTCGAACATGCGCCGTCCGCTGCTCCCACCTCAACGGAGCGGCCGTCAACGCCCGTCCCAGCCGCGGCGACAGGACTCAAGACAGCAGTCTCGCCTCCGCCCCAACCCGAGGCCAAAGAGTTGCCGGAACCAGGTCGATCCCTCGACGACGCGGTACCCCGCGTCCCAGTGCTCCACGAGGCGGAGTTGGAGATGGTGCGATCTCTGGTCCAAGCCCCGAGAACCTCCGTCCGGCCACCAGTGCTCGCGGGGGTTCCGCGTGAGCACCGATAAAGCAAGATCGCCGAGTTTAGACTGCGACGCGCCCGCCTGATTCAGGGTGGCCGGGACCTGCGTGACAGGCTATGGTCATTGCCGACCACTGCTTCGGGCAAGGACATGTGGCAAGGCGAAGTCGCAGTCTATAGCCGCGCGGTTGATGAGTACCGACGCATGTGGTGGGCGGGCGACGCTGAGGCCCTGGCGCCGGTGGCCGTGATGCCCCCCGACCCAATTACGGTGCCCGCTCCCCTTTGCCGAGCTGAACTTGTCAACGTGATCGAGGCGCACCTTGCGTGGCTGGCCGCTCATGACGCATCGGAGTGAACGTGGAAGCCGCGCATAAGCCCAGGTAAGCCACCGTCGCTAACCTCGCAGTTGCCCCGCTCCGCTAATCGGCTACGTCGTGACAGCTAGACTGGCTGCGTCGGGGTCGCCTTAGCCCAGACATGGAACCCCATGACCGCGACGCTAACCTTCCTGGCTTGGTCTTGGGGCAGGTGGAAGATGAATCGTCCCTCATCTTCGGGCGCGGTCTCCGCCCGCTCGAAGCAGTCGTGCTGCTCGGCCCGGGCTCTTGCCTTGGCCATGGTCTTTGTGAAGCCCTTCGTGCGAACGAAAAGCAGAATTGCCGCGCTGGTGTCTCGGACGGTCATGTAGCCGAACAGTTGGTCGATCGATTTGCCGATGGTCGATTCGCCGTCCCACACCTTGCATTCGGCGATGAATAGGTTCCGGTTGTTCAATCGGATCAGCACGTCGGTCTTGCCGCCGGCGTTGAAGGTCTCGCCGGTAGCAGTGCCTTCCAGCCCAAACTGGGAGTTCAGAATCACTAGGAAGAAGAACCGCAGAGTCTCCTCTGACAGGTTCACGAATGGCTCGGGGACGCGCTCGATGGCCTAGCCCATGATCCGAAGCCGTCCAGGCCCATCTACGAGTCCTGGTGAAGCGCTGTCTCCGCAAGCACGGCTACCCGCCGGACAAACAGGCCAAAGCCACGATGACCGTCCTGGAGCAAGCGGAGGTGCTCTCGGAGCACTGGGCGGCGGCGTAGTTGAGCCAGGGATCGAGTCGTGCCATCGACTCACCGAAGCGGCAGTGTCCCGTCTGAGGACGTCACGACGAGTGCAGTTAGTGGCAATCAACCCGAACGCGGGAGAGGTAGAGAGAAGAAGTACAACAACGAGCTCAGCATGGCTATCGTAGGGGGGTGAAGAAGACGACCGCCTCTCGCCGGACCCGGTTTGGCCGGCAGGCCAACCGACGCTTGAGCATAGACGGCAAGCGAAGGGTTCGACGCAAGCGATGACCGTGCGCTTCATCCACAGTGCCGACTGGCAGCTCGGTATGACGCGCCACTTCCTCTCAGGGGAGGCGCAGGCTCGGTTCTCTCAGGCGCGGATCGACGCCATCCGGACGATCGCCCAGGTCGTCCGCGAAGAGGGGGCTGCTTTCGTGGTCGTCGCCGGCGACGTATTCGAGAGTAATCAGGTTGAGCCGCGGACGGTTCGCAGAGCGCTAGAGGCATTGTCCGAGGTCGCCGTACCTGTCTTCCTGCTCCCCGGTAACCACGATCCGCTCGATGCCAGCAGCGTGTACCGGTCACCGACGTTTGAACGTCAGCGCCCCAACAACGTCGTGGTCCTTGAGGACTCGACGCCCAGGGTCGTCGTCCCGGGGGTGGAGGTCGTGGGCGCCCCGTGGACATCGAAGCGCTTGCTCCGAGACCTTGTCGAGGCCGTGGCTGCGGAGCTTGAACCGCACGCCGACATCGCGCGCGTGCTCGTCGCTCACGGTGTCATCCGGGACGCCATGTCGGGTGAGAACCCCGCTGCAATCGATGTCGGCAATGCCGAGGTGGCAATCTCCGATGGCAGGATCAGCTATCTCGCCCTCGGCGACCGCCACTCCACGACGAGTCTCAGCACCACCGGGCGCATCTACTACTCGGGGAGTCCCGAGCCAACCGCACACAACGAGTCTGACGCCGGGAATGTCCTTGTCGTTGAACTCACGGATGTGGGCGACTGTGTCGTCCGACCTCGCGCCGTCGGCACGTGGGAGTTTGTACAAGCGGACTTCGAGCTCGACATCCACGCAGGAGTTGAGCCCCTGGCCCGCTGGCTAGACTCGCACCTGGCCAAGGACCGGTGCGCTGCTCGGATTGGCCTTCGCGGAACGATCTCCCTGTCGGTCGACGCGGAGCTGCAGGACCTTCTGGAACGTCACCGCGATCTCTTCGGCGCTGTAGAAATCGTCGGGCCCCCGGACGCCCTCATCGTCCGGCCCGACGATGACGATTTCGCAGACCTGGAGCTGACAGGGTTCGCCGCCGACGCGGTGCGGGAGCTGCGCGACGAGGCAACTGTCCCTGGACCCCAGGCGGCTGTCGCGCGGGATGCGCTGGCGCTCCTCGTGCGGCTGGTTCGCGGGGCGGGAGCCCGGGCATGAAGCTTCTGCGGATCAAGCTCACCAACTACCGCGGCATCGCGGAGCGGGAGATCGAATTCCCGGCCACCGGGGTAACCGTGGTCGAGGGGCCCAACGAGATCGGCAAGTCGTGCATTGCCGAGGCATTCGATCTCGTACTCGAAGAGCTCGATAGCTCGCAGAAGCGAAGCGTGCTGGCCACGAAGCCGGTCGATCGCGACGCCGGCCCGGAAGTCGAGGCCGAGCTCGAGACGGGTCAGTACCACCTCCGGCTGCACAAGAGGTTCGTGAGGAAGCCCGTCACCGAACTCGAGATCCTCGGCCCGAGGCACGAGCACGTGACCGGCCGCCCGGCGCATGAGCGGGTTCGCGCGATCCTCGACGAAACGCTCGACGAGGGACTCTGGAAGGCACTCAGGATCGACCAGGGTGATGAACTCCACCAGCCCACCCTAGCCGGAGCTCGTTCGCTGGCCGCAGCCCTCGATCGAGCCGCTGGTACCGTTCCGGCCGGCGACGAGGAGGTCGCGCTGTACGACCGAGTCCAGTTGGAGTACGAGCAGTACTGGACCGCGACGGGAAGGCCCAAGGGCGAGCACGCCACCCTCGAGAAGAACGCTGTCGACAGTTCCGCCGCAGTGGTATCCATTGAGCGATCGCGCGCGGCCCTCGAACAGGATGCGGACCGCGTCGCGAGCCTTGACGCCGAGATACGGGCCCTCGCCCCCCGCTGTGCGGAGCAGGAGCGACGAGTAACCGAGCTGCAGGAGCAGCAGACGCAGCTCGATCGGCTCGGGTCCGAGCTGGCGGCGCGCGAGGCCATGGCCGAGGCCGCCGCGGTTACCGCGGCGCAGACCCGGGAAGCGGTCACCGAACGTCAGGAGCTGATGTCGGCATGCGCCGAAGCCACGGAGGAACTGCGCGTCCAGGCAGGCGCCCTGCAGCTGATACAGCCGGAACTGGCTACGGCCAGAGAGCAACACGATGTGGATCTGGCGGCCGTCGCGCTTGCTCGAACCCAACGAGACGAGGCCGGGAGGCTGGCTCGGTTGCTGCGATCAGACGTCGTATTCCTCCGAGATCGGGCCGAGCTAGCAACTCTGCGGAATCGAAGCGAACGGGCCGAGACGGCGCAAGCCGGACTTGCAGCGGTCGAGGTCGCCCTCGAAGCCAACCGAGTCGATGAGCAGACGATTACCCAAATCCGTGCAGCCGAGGGACGACTCAGAACGGCCCGTGCGCGCCTCGAGGTGGCCCGTCCTACCGTGCGGGTGGAAGCCCTCGCGCCTCTTCGCGTCCAAATCGATGGCGTCGAAACCGCCTTGGAGACAGGGGAAGCAGTGGAGTGCTCTGTCGCCGACGCAACGCACATCTCAGTCCCGGAGATCGTGGCCGTTTCGGTGACCGCAGGCGCAGCCGACGCCCGCCTCGTGAAAGAGCTCCAAAGCGCCGAGCAAGCCTTCCGCCAGGCGTGTTCGACGGTCGGCGTCGCGGACCTGAATGCGGCCGAATTGGCTGCATTGGATCGTCGTCGACTGGAGGCCGAGCACGTCGCGCACGAGCGATCGCTCGCGGAAGCGCTACAGGGCTCCACACTGGTGGAACTGGCGCAGACACTTACCGCGGTCGATGCCCGAGTCAGTTCGTACCTCGATGCTCGCCCCGAGCTCCCCGCGATCGGCGGCGACCTGCGTTCGGCAGAAGCCTCAGCCCGCGAGGCTGAGACCGCCGCGGACACTCTTCACGAGGCGGCTGCCGAAGTCGAGCGGCTGGAAGCCGCGTCCCGCGACCGGCTCGCCCAGCTCCAAACTAGCGGGAACGAGGCTGAGGTCCGTCTACACGTAGGGAGGGACAACGCCGCTCGGCTGGAAGAGCGCCTGTCGCTTGCCCGTCAAGCCGCCTCCGACGAGGTGCTGGCGGAGGCTCGCGACAAGGCTGACCGCGAAGCCCTCGCAGCCCACGAGGCAGCTGAGCAGTCCCGCCAGCGGCTTCAGGCCGCCAACGCGGCCCAGGTGCCGACGCTGTTGGCCAACGGGTCGCAGGTTCTCACGCAGATGCAACAGAACCTGCGTAAGGCCCAGGACGAGCGCTTACAGCTCGTTGCGCAGCTGCGGGAACGGGGAGAGGCGGGCCTCGCAGAACGGATGGACGTGGCAATAACGGCTCGAGACGCTGCCGTCGCTGCCTTGGATACATACCAGCGCCGGGCGGCAGCTCGCAGGGTCCTCTTCGAGCGGCTGCGGGCCGCACGCGACCGAGTCCGGACGGCGTACGTGGAGCCGCTAACCGAGCGCGTCGAGGCTCTGGGGCGGCTCGTCTTCGGCGCGAGCTTCGAGGTCGAGATCGATGAGGAGCTGAATGTCGTCCTGGGAACACGCAACAGAAGAGCGCCTCGAGCCAACGATTGGCTGTGCCTGAATGGTAGTCAAGCAGAACGCCCTCGCTTGGGCCGATGGGCGTTATGGCCTCGCCCTTGCAGGCCGGTGCTCAGCGCTTCCGCCGTAGGCGTCGGGGCTGACCGTCTCAGCCTCTGGGCTACGACGCAATCGTCTGCGACTCCCCGTAGCAGGAATACCGGGAAATCCCTAGCCCGGTGCGACCGCCAGCGCTTGGTGCGAACGCCCGGTCTACCGTCCGGCGCGGTCGTCATAATCAGGGCCAGCGCTGCCGCGCCTCCACGGGTCAGGGGAAGACCCCCCTTTGCGCACTAGATTCAGCTGGGTGGACGCCGTCCCACAAGGTCGGGTACGGGGCGGTTGCCGGGTCGGGCGGCGGTGCCCCTGACGAGACCGCCGCGTAGAACGGCCGGAACAGGTCGCGAAGAGCCGACCCCAGGCCCTCGGGGTGGCCTGGGACAAGTTCGCGAATGCCCGGAACTGCGAGATCGTGGGGGTGCGGAAGAGTATCTCGATCGTGACCCAGGGAGCTGAGCCACAGGTTCTCCGGATCCTCGTGGCGCCACATACCCGCCTTGGTCGAGCCGGCTACCTCGATGGTCAGGTCGTTCTTGTGACCTGGCTGGACCTGGCTGACGACCAGCGCGCCACGGGCTCCTCCGACGAACCGGAGGAGCACAACCGCCACATCCTCCGATTCAACACGAACGCGGTCGCGCGGCCCGACGGTCGGTGCGAACGCCATCGAGGAGGTTACGGGCCGCTCCCGAAACGGTATCAACGTCGCGAGATCCGCAAACACCTGGTCGACCCGCAGGCCCGTCAGGAACTCGGCGATATCGAAGAGATGCGTGCCGATGTCGGCGACGGCCCGGGACTGGCCGCTCACAGCTGGATCAACGCGCCAGTTGTAGTCCGTGTCGCGCGTCAACCAGTCCTGTAGGTAATGGCCTCGAATGAGCCGTATCTCGCCGAGTTCGCGATTCGCGATCCGGCGCCGCAACTCCCGCACTAGTGCTTATCCGGTTGCCTCAGCCGACCACAACATGTAGGGTTGGGCCGTTGAGGTCCGACGCTACCCACGGAGTCTCGCGGAGTTCCAGCGAGCGTTCGCCGACGAGGAGTCCTGCATCCGCTACCTCGCGGGGCTGCGGTGGCCCGATGTTAGCCCCCCGCTGCCGGTGACCCGAGGGCCTGCACCAGTTCGTCGGGCGCGGGTCGATGCCAGACCGTCGAATAGGCGTCCACGACGTTGGCACGCGAGACGGAGAAGGCCGGGAGCGCCACCCATGGCGGAGGTTCGACACCGACCAGGGCCATGATCGCGGCGGTCGCTTCGGCGACCCCGAGGTCGTAGGGCATCTGCGCCCCGACGCCGCAGATCGGCCCGCCGCGCGCGATCTCGATCGCGGTGTCATGGCCGAGGTCAATCGTTGTGATGGGAAGGTCCCGACCGACCGTGTCGACGGCCCGGCTGACGCGGATCGCGGGCTCGTCCCAGGAGACGAAAAGGGCGTTGATCCTCGGGTGGGCAGCCAGGAGCGCGAGCGCGGCAGTCCCTGCCTGCTCGACGTCGAGGAACTCCCGGACGTGGATGGTCACGTCCGGGCGGCGCTCGCGCATCCACTTGCGGAACCCGATCTCCCGCTCGTTGGTTACGAAGAAGTCGACGCCGAAGCCGATGATCCCGACGGCCCCTCGCGGCCGTACCTTCGGGGCGAGTAGGCTCGCCGCGATCTCGCCGTTCCCGAAGTTGTCCGCCGAGACGAGGGTCGCATAGTGCCGGCCAGCCACCATCCCGATCGGGGCGTTGTCCATGAGCACGAGCGTGATGCCCGCCTCCGTGACCCTGCGGTGCGCATCGGCCGTCCGAAGATTGTCGAGCGGCAGGCTGATGATCGCATCTGGCGCCTGCTGGATCAGGCGGTCCAGCGCCGCCACCTGGTTCTGTGCGTGAAACCCGCAATCGACGACTTCGAGAAGGGTGGCTCCATACGACTCGAGCGTGTCGCCGATGCCGGCCAGCTGAAGGCGGGACCAGTCGCTCCGCGTGGTATGGATGACGACGGCAACGGAGAAGCGGGCCTCGCGCGCGCGCGCAGCGGCCGATTCGGACAGGACAAGCTCGTTCATCGAGGCCGCCGACTCGCCGTGCGGCCCAAGGCCCTCCACGGACCCCGTCGCCCCCAGGTGGCTGTGGATCATGCCTCTCCCTCGCGGTCGGACAGTCGGCTGAGTCCCGCAGTGCTGGCCTGCGGGCGGCTCGATGCGTCAGTGGGGCGCGAAATCCTGTCCGGCCGTGAGTCTGTCGCGCCGGTGGCATCGCGGCGTCGCGGCGTCCCGTGGCCGACCCATGTCGGGAGGTAAGCGGGCGCGAACAGCTCGTCCGCGACGGCCACGCCCGCGCCCACGAGGCCGGCGGTGCGGCCGAGCTCGGCGCGTATGATCTGGAGGTCCTGCGTGGCGAGAGATCGCGACCGACGGTAGATGGCTTCCCGGATCGCCCTGAGCAGGATCTCGCCCGCCTGGGCGACACCTCCCCCGATCACCACCATGCTCGGGTTGGCCGCATTGACGAGTGCCGCGATCGTCTCGCCAACGAGGCGCCCGGATCGCGTGAGCAGCTCGATGCAGAACTGGTCGCCCATGTTGGCCGCGGAAGCTACGTGCGCCGCGGTGATCTCGCTCCCGTTGGCTAGCCGGTCGGCCAACAGCGGGCTTCGCCCATCCGCCGCGGCCTGCTGGGCCTGGCGCGCGATCGCCGATCCGCCCGCTAGGGCCTCGAGACAGCCCGTGTTGCCGCACCGGCACACGACCGACATGTCGTCGGAGACGGCTAGGTGCCCGATGTCACCCGCGAAGCCGCGGGCGCCGCGCACGATCCTTCCCCTGGAGAAGAGCGCAGCGCTGATCCCCGTCCCCATCTTGACAAACAGCAGCTCCCGCGTCCCGGTCGCGCGACCGGAGTCCAGCTCGCCGATCGCCATCAGCCGGGTCTCGTTGTCGATCCACACGGGGGCCCCGAACCTCGCCCGCAGGCGCTCGACCACCGGGTACGACTGCCAGTCAGGCATCAAGTGCAGGACCGGCTTGTCACTGAGCTCGCCTTCGGGTAGCTCCACGATGCCCGGGAGGCCGACGCCGATCCCCCACGTGCCCCGCGCCTCCGGGTGCTCCTCGAGCATCCAGTCGAAGAGCGCCTCGATCCGGTCGACCGTCTCCTCGGCGGTACGGACCGGATCCCAGGGCTCATGGTGCTCGACCTGCAACCGGCCGCCGAGGTCCACAAGCGCCACCCCGAGCTTGGTGATGCCGAGGGAGCACGCGAGGAGGTAGCCGGCAGACGAGCGAAAGCGGACGTGGTGTGGAGCGCGCCCGCCTGTCGACGCGGCCAGATCGCCCTCCTCGACCAGTCCGCACCGGATCAGGCTTGCGATCCGGTCCGCGACAACGGCCCGGCCGAGTCCCGACATCGCCACGATGTCCTGGCGAGTGGTCGCCCCACCCGATCGAACGAGCGAGAGCACGCGCGCCAAGCTCTCGCGCTCGAAGCGATCGCCCCGTCGCAGCACATGGCGCTGCCCGTCCTGCGGGCGGGCCCCTGCTGATGCGAATTGCCGAGGTTGCATGTCTCCCCGTCCCCCGGAGTTGGTCGGTGGCACCCATCGCACGATACACCCGAGGGTTAGGGCGGGCAACCGAACCTTTCGCCGCCATTGTTGCGGATTGCTTCCAGAAGGTATTGACTTTTACCGTCGTACCGCCTAAGTTCTGCGGCTAAGAGAACAAGATGGGGATCGGGCGATGCAAGTTGAGGCATCCCGACCAAGGCCACTTCTCCACGAGGGCTGCAGTGACTGATACCGCCGCGCGAGCCATCTCCGTCTCCGACCATGCCTTCCGGGTTGATGGACAGCCCGTTTCACTGTACGGGGGAGCCGTCCACTACTGGCGGCTGGACCGTGACAAGTGGGAACGAGTGGTCGACAGCGTCAGGGCCTTGGGCTTCACGACGATCTCCACCTACATCCCCTGGGAAGTCCACGAGGTCGAGCGCGGCAGATTCGACTTCTCTGGGAACAAGGACATCGATGCGTTCCTGACGCTTATCGAGTCGAAGGGCCTGAACATCGTCGCCCGCCCGGGGCCCCAGATCAACTCCGAGCTGACGTGGTTTGGATACCCGGGCCGCATCCTTGCCGACCCCGACCTTCAGGCCCTCAACGCTCAGGGCACAAAGGCCGTCCTCACCCAGGTTCCGCGCCCGATCCCCGCCTTGAGCTACGCGGTGGACAAGTTCTACGACGAGACCGCTCTTTGGTACGACGCCATCGTGCCGGTCCTCGCGCGGCATGCCTACCCGAACGGGCGGCTGCTTGCGGCGCAGGTCGACAACGAGATGGCGTTCTTCTTCCACGTGAACGCCTACGCGTGCGACTACCATCCTGCGTCGATCGCCCGTTACCAGGCCTTCCTGCAGGAGCGCTACGGCAGCATCGGGGAGCTCGGAGCCCGGTACGGACGAACCTACGGGTCCTTCGCGCAGGTGGATCCGCCGCGGCGCTTCGACGCCGACGCCACGAAGCAGGACATCCCGTACTACACCGACTGGATCGAGTACCGCGAGCGGTACCTCGTCGACAGCATGGATCGGCTCGCCGGGATGATGAGGGCCCGGGGCCTCGACCAGATCGCGCTGTTCCACAACTACCCCCACCCGCTCGGGCCCGGCGGTGCGGCGAGCGGGTACACCACGCCGTTCGACCTGATGGGGCTGGAGGAGAAGCTCGACTTCGTCGGCTTCGACATCTACTCGCGCAAGGAGCTCTACCAGCACGTCAAGACCGTCGGCTCCTATGTCGTGGGTACGAGCCGCTTCCCGTACATCCCCGAGTTCATTGCCGGCGTCTGGTCCTGGTACCTGAACCCGGGCGACCTCTACGACGAGGAGTTCGTCACGAAGGCAGGCCTCATGCAGGGCCTCAAGGGCTTCAGCCGGTACATGCTCGTCGAGCGCGACCGCTGGCTCGACTCGCCGATCCTCCGGGACGGTAGCGTACGCCCACATCACGGCGAGATGTTCGCGCGGGCGAACGAGCTCCTCATCGCCAACGACTTCGTGAGCCTCCGGCGCGTTGCGGACGTCCTCCTCCTCGCGAACCGCGAGTACGACCGACTCGAGGCGGCGAGCGTCCTGGTCTCGTTCCCGGGCGACTTCCTCGAGACCCCGAGCGGATTCTCCGAATACCCCTCCTTCCTCACGGTGTCCGAGTCCTGCCTGGGCTTCGACGAAGCGATCCAGGTTGCGAAGTCGGCGCGCTTCAGCGCCGCCTACCGCGCGCTCGAGGAATCCGGCTACTGCTTCCTCATCTCCGACACGAAGCTCCCGCCGGAGCGCTGGGTGCGCCACAAGGCGCTCGTCGTGAGTTCGTACGACTACATGAGCTGCCACCTCCAGCGGGCCTTGGTTGCGTACGCTCAGGGCGGGGGGACCGTCGTGCTAGGGCCGCGGCTGCCAACGCTCGATGAGGCCATGCGGCCGGACGATACGCTGGTCAGCGCATGCGCGGCGACACCGACCGCCGTTTTGGTGGACGGCGCCGCGGTCGGCGATGCGTTCGCGGTAGGCGCAGGCCGGATCGTGCGCGTTCCGGACATCTCGGCAGGCGCCGGGGTCCTCGAGGCGATCCTCTCTGGACTCGGCGCCGCGCGCTTCACGCGGAACGACAACCGCCTCGACGTGACGATCCACCGGGTGCCGGGCGACGGCTCGCGGACGGTCATCTTCGTCGCGAACCCCGTCGCGGAGCCGATCGATGCCGAGATCGGCATCGGGTCGCCCCTCGGGCGCGTGACCGAGCTCTGGACCGGCGAGGAGGTGGCCCCACGCGGCGACATCCTCCAAGTCGCGATGCCGGCCTACGCCATCAAAGTCTTCGAGTCCGCTCGCTAGGGTCGGAGGACGATTCGATGCTCCACGAGAACCCGCTCATGGTCGACGCCAACGTCGACCACTGGCGAAACCTCCAGACCCTGATCCTCGAGTCAGCGAAGGCCAAGCGCCGGATCATCGTCATCCACGAGGACGGGCGGATCCTGAAGTTCGTCCACTCGCAGAAGGCCGAGATCGCGCGTCCCGTCGACCGGATCGACGATCCGCAGGCCGCCGCCAAGGCAATCTACGAGGCGAACCCCGGCGCCTGCGACTTCGTCGTGGTCTTCGAACGCCGCGGGTTTGATCGCTACTGCGCCGCCTTCCAGGAGACCTGGAAGCCGGACGAGGACCTGGACGTTTACGTCCAGCGGACCTACGCGCTCATGGACCAGTATCCCTACGACATCGTCACGTACCCCGGCAGGGCGCGTGACACCCTCGGGCTCCAGTGGCGCTTCAGCACCAGCTACGAGGCTGGCACCGCCGCGATCCGGACCTACGTCGACCCGAGCTCGTCAGTTGTATTCGGCATCTTCGACGGCGAGGACCTGTGGGCGACCCTCGTCCTGCACCTCGACGCCGATCACCGCATCGACGTCCTGACGACGGTCAACCCGACGGAGCTCCGGACGAGCGGCCGCGACGCCCTCGCCGACGAGATCGTGCAGTGGGTTGAGGCGAAGTACGGCCGCTGCTCGGTCGGCGTCTTCACCGACCTCCAGGGCGCCCGCGCGTTCCTTGCCGCGAGCGACAAGGGGGCCACCACGGCCGCCATCGCGACTCGCGGGGCGCTCGTGGCCAAGCGACTTCCGGCATGCGCTGCCGCCGCGATCGCCGTCCCGTGACAGCGTGAGGCGATCGTGCAGGGCTTGGAGCGACGGCAATGAACAAACGCTTGGCTGTGGTGTTCGCGTCTCCCGGACGACGAGCAGACAATCATTCCGGCTTCGCGCGCATCCGAATCGGCGGGAGCGGAGACGGCGACGGGGTGCTGATGAGATGAACGATGCCCGTGCTGGCACCAATCCCAAGGCAGGTCCCGCCGAGGGCGCGAGCGGTGCGGCTGCGAGCGGCAGGTCCTTCGATCTCCAGTCCGCCATGCGGTCGTGGCTCGGGACCCTGCTCGTGATCTTCGCCCTGATCATCGGCTTCTCGCTCTTGCAGCCACGGTTCATGTCAGTCCTGAACTGGCAGAACATCGTGATCCAGGGGTCGGCGCTGCTGGTCGCCAGCCTCGCCGGCACCTTCCCCATCCTCATGGGGAGCATCGACTTGTCGGTCGGGTCCGTCGCGAGCCTGGTGGGCGTGTCGCTCGCGGTCTTCCTCGAGGCACGCACGGGCCCGGTCCACGACCTGGCCATCCCGCTCGTCCTCCTGATCGGGCTGGCGTGCGGGCTCCTCAACGGGATCCTCTTCGCCGTGATGCGGGTCCCATCGTTCCTCGCGACGCTGGGCACCTTCTTTATGCTCGACGGCCTAGCGGCCTTCATCATCTCCGGCATCCCGATCCCGATCGTCATGCAGGAGCCGGTCGTGCCGATCTTCGACAGCCAGATCGGCCCGGTTCCGACGATGTCCATCTGGGCGATGGCGATCCTGGTCCTGTCGGTGCTGGGCTGCCGGTACACCCGGCTCGGCCGCAACTTCTACGCGATCGGCGGCTCGGAGCCCGCGGCGCTGATCGCCGGCATCAACGTCCGGTTCGTGAAGCTGACGGCGTTCGCGCTGTCGGGCCTCCTCGCGGCATTCGCCGGAGTTCTCACGAGCATCCATTCGCTGTCCGGCTCCTCCGGGCAGAACGCGGACATGCTCCTTCCGTCGATTGGCGCGATCGTGATCGGCGGAACCGCGCTGAGCGGTGGCGCTGGGGGTCCCCACCGAACCCTGCTCGGCGTGCTGCTACTCACGATCCTGATCAACGGCATGCAGCTGCTCGCCATCGACCCCTACCTCCAGCTCATTGTCGAGGGGTGCGTGGTGATTGCTGCGGTGATCCTCAGCCGCCCCAAGCTGAGTGTCTTTGCGGCCGTGAAGTGAGCGCCGCCCATGCAATGAGGAGGGTGAAGCGAATCTCTACTTGCGAGCCTACAGCCACATTGGCTTTGTCAACGGGATGAGGAGAACCGCCACATGACCGAGAACAAGAAAGAGGCCTTCGACCAGGCGTTGAGGCAGACCATAGAAGGACGTCTCACCCGGCGTGACTTCGTGGTCCGGGCGGCCGCCCTCGGCTTGTCGATTCCCGCCGCGGGTGCCATCCTGGCAGCCTGCCAGGCCGCCGCGACAATGGTGCCCGCCGCCACTTCCACAGCCGCGGCCGGCGCCTCCGCTGCCGCCATCGCCACGCCCGCGGCCGGCGCCTCCGCTGCCGCCATCGCCACGCCCGCCCCGCTTCCGAGCAACGCGGCCCAGGGCCTGGCGATCATGGTCGCGCCGCCCGTCACGAACAACAAGTGGTGGGACGGCTGGGTCGCCGCGGCGAACAAGGCCGCGGCCGACCTCGGCATGACCACGAACATCCAGAACTTCAACGGCAGCACTGACGCGCAGGTCTCCGCGTTCTCCAACGCCAAGAACCTTGGCGTCGCCGGCGCGATGACGATGGCCAACGTGGCCGCCGTCTCGCCGAAGTTGATGCAGTCCTGCCAAGACCAGAAGGTCTTCTGCGCGAACAATCACTCCGAGCAACCGTGGGTGACGCCGCTCGACATCGGCGACTACTTCGTGCTGCACCTGGAGTTCCCGCACCAGGGCAGCATGGAGTCGCTTGCCACCTTCCTGTTCGAGAAGATGGGCAAGAAGGGCAACATCCTGCACATTACGGGCGTGCCGGGCAACAACGCGTCCGACCTCAAGGACTACGGCCTTGACCAGGTCCTTAAGAAGTACCCGGACATCCACATGCTCGCCCGCCAGCCGGGCTACTTCGGGCGCGTCAAGACGATTCCGGTCGTCGAGAACCTGCTGACGACGTACCCGGACGTCAAGGCGATCATCGCCCAGAACGATGACCAGGCGCTCGGTGCCATCACCGTCCTCAAGCAGAAGGGCCTGATGGACAAGATCCTCGTCGTCGGCTTCGACGCGATCCCCGAATCCCTGGACGCGATCGACGCCGGCGAGCTGCTCGCCACCGTCGTCAACCCGGGCGAGTGGATGGGCGGCTACATGATGGTCCGCATCTTCGACGCCATCAACGGCGTGAAGTACGACGACCTCGACCGCATGCAGATGTTCGAGACCTTCGTCCTCAACTCGAAGCCGGCGGCAGATGCCTACCGGAAGATCCAGCAAGCGGGCTTCCCGTACGACTGGCAAAAGATGTCCCGCTTCCTGCACCCCAACGATTGGGACGTGCAGATCGGTCTCCGCGACCTGAACCCCGAGTCCTTCTGGCTCGCGTTCGAGTCGACGAAGCCGGCGGTCTACAAGCTTCCGGCGGCATACCAGGTCCCGCAGGCGAACTACGACGCCCGCAACGCCGATTACGCGGCCCACCTCAAGTACAACCAGCTGGACGCCGTCAAGGCGCTCGTCGATCCGCTCTACGTTGCCCCGCCCAACGACTACTGGACGCGGATGCCATAGCGAACGATCCCTTGCCCGTCCTGGGTGGCTCGCCGGTGCCGCCTTCTTCGAGCCTCGCACTCCCGAGGTGCCGCGTTCTCCGAGCACGGCACCTCGGGACCCCCATCGCATGGCGGACGACCGAATGTCACGGTTGAGCAGGAGCTTGACATGGCCCCCGACAACGTAGCCACCGCTGGAGCCGGAACGGGAACGATGACGGAACAGCCCCTCGCCCCGAGCACCCTGCTCGAGGGACGCGGCCTCTCGAAGCGGTACGGCGCCACGCAGGCTCTCGAGGACGCTGCGATCCGCCTGGAGCGCGGCCGCGTGACCGCGCTCGCCGGTGGGAACGGCGCGGGCAAGTCGACCCTGATCCGCCTCCTGTCCGGCGTGGAGCAGCCCGATGCCGGCGTCATCCTCCGCGACGGGGCGGAAGTGGCCCTTCGCAACCCGCATTCGGCCACTCGCGCCGGCATCTTCTGCGTCTACCAGGACCAGCCGTTCGTCGGGCCGTTCGAGGTCTTCCGCCAGGTGCACCTCGGCTACGAGAACCGGTTCCGTCGGATGGGGGTGGTCTCGGATGCCCTGATGCGGCGCCGCTGTGCGGAGCTGCTCGACGAGCTCGGGCTGTCCCAACTCATCTCGCCGATGCAGCGAATGGACCGGCTCTCGCCCGCCTCGCGCGAGCTCGTGGCTCTCACAGGCGTTGTCGCCGTCTCCCAGCTTCTGGACGTCGCCCACCCAGTCATCCTGCTGGACGAGCCGACATCCGCCCTCACTGTCGAGGAGCTGGACTTCCTCGTCGAGTTCATCAAGTCGCTCAAGGAGCGCAGCGCACTGCTCTTCGTCTCTCACCGGGTCAGCGAAGTGCTCGAGTGGGCCGAGGCGCTGTACATCCTCCGCGATGGGCGCAACGCCGACTTCATGACCCGCGAGACGATGGCACCCGATCGCGTCTACGGCGCGATGGGGGGGGGCCGTGCTGAGGGTACCGGCGCCTCGCGTGTCATCTTCGGGGCGCCGACGGCCGATGCCGAGCCCAGCTCCCGCGCGGGCGACGTCCGTGGCGCTGCCGCGACCCTCGGGACCGGCAAGCGTCGCCTCGAGGTCGAGGGAATCCACGTCCGCCCCGACTCGGAGACGATTTCCTTCGTCGCCCGCGAGGGCGAGATCATCGGGCTTTCCGGCGTGGAGGGATCCGGTAAGGAAGAGTTCCTGCGGATGTGCGCTGGGCTTGCCGAGGTCCGGGCGCTCGCGGGCATGACAATCCGCGTCGATGGCAAGTTGCTCGGCGTCCCAGAGCTCCGGGACGTGCTCCGCAACGGCGTCATCTACCTCTCGGGCGAGCGGCAGCGCGACGGCGTGTTCGGCAAGCTCACGATCACCGAGAACCTCGCCCTCAGCCGGCGGGCCGTGACCCGAACCGTCGTCGTCGACCAGGCGGCCGAGAAGGTTCGCGCCCGCGCTGCGGTCGCAAAGCTCGGCATCAAGGCCGGCAGCATCGACCTTCCGCTGCAGACGCTGAGCGGCGGCAACCAGCAGAAGGTCCTGCTGGGTCGCTGCCTGGAACTGGCGCCGCGCGTCCTGCTCCTCGACAACGTCACCCGCGGCGTCGACATGGGGGCCAAGGCAAGCATCTACGCGCTGCTGGGCTCCCTAGCCGCGGAGGGTGCCGCGATCGTCCTCGCCAGCGACGACCTCGACGAGCTGATCAGCGTCAGCGACCGGATCGTCGTCTTCAAGGGCGGCTCGCTCACGCGGGAATTCGACAACTCCCGGCGCGACGTGGAGTCGTTCGACCTCCTCGCGGCCATTGTCTGATCACCCTCTCTCCTTGGCCGACCGGTCCCCGCGTTCGCGGGCCAACGGCGAGAGCGACTCCGGACCGGAACCGCTCCAGACGGAGCGTCGCATGGAGGACGTTCCGATGCAGAGCCCCGCCAACGCGGCAACCGGAGCAGGCGTGATGGTCGCGCCGGCCGTCGCCAATAACGTCTGGTGGAACGGCTGGGTATCGGCGGCCCGGTCGGCGGCTGCCGCCCTCGGGATGCTCACGTACGACGCGAACTTCAACGGCGACACGGCGACGCAGGTGGCCGCCTTCGCCCGGGCCAAGACGCTGAAGCTGCACGCCGTGATGACGATGGCGAACATCGCCGTGGTCTCGCCTCGCCTCTTCCAGATCTGCGAGCGGGACGACATCTACGGCTACAACTGCCACTCGAACCAGCCGTGGAGCACGCCGCTCGACATCGGCGACCACTACGTCGGGTACGTCGACTTCCCGCACCAGCAGTCGTTCGAGGTCGTGTGCACTTCGCTCTTCAGTGAGATGAACGGCGAGGGCCGAGTCATCCACATCACGGGATTCCCCGGCGTGCTGGCCTCCGACTACCGGACCGAGGGCGTCGACCAGGCGCTCAGGAACTTCCCGTCGATCGAGCTCGTGGCTCGCCAGCCCGGCTACTTCGGCCGCGTGGACACCATGCCCGTCGTCGACCGGCTGCTGTCCGAGCACCGAGACATCCGCGCCGTGATCTGCCAGAACGACGACTCCGCCCTGGGCGCGATCGCCGTGCTCAAGGCGCGTGGTCTGCTCGACAAGGTGCGCGTGATTGGAGTCGATGGCGTGCCCGAGATGCTCGACGCCATCATCGCCGGCGACGCGGTCAGCACTGTCGCGAACCCAGGCGAATGGATGGGCGGATACATGATGGTCCGCCTGTTCGACGCGCTCAACGGGGTCCACTATCACGACCTCGAGCGCATGCAGATGTTCGACTCCTTCGTCATCAACACCAAGGAGTCGGCGGCAGCGTACAAGCGGCTCCAGGAGACCGGGTTCGGGTACGCCTGGCGGCGCATGTCCCGCTTCCTCTACCCCGACGACTGGGACGTCCAGGTCGGCCTCCGCAACCTCGACCCGGCCGTGTATTGGCGGCAGTTCGAGTGGCTGCGACCCGCCAACTACGAGTTCGCCCCTGCATACCGGGAAGCCACCTCCGCTACCTACGCGGCGCTGGACGCGACCCTGGCCAGACACCTCAGGTTCAACCCGCTGGACGCGGTCAGGCGGCTCACCGACCCGGTCACACCGGTGTCGTGGGTCGAGCCTGCCGCGGATCCGGCAACCCAGTAATGGCGCTCAAGACGTCGTCACAAGGCGGCGCGGTTGGAAGAGCAGCAGGAGAAAGGAAGGAACCCAATGGCTCTGTCTGAGCTGCAGGAAACGCTCGCCAAGGCGACCGGCACAGCGCTCCTGAAGACCGGCGTGCGGATGCACTACTACCACATGGGCGAGGGCGACAACATCCTCGTCCTCCTCCACGGCTGGCCCGAGACGTCGTGGCAGTGGCGCCACGTCATCCCGTTGTTCGCCAAGGCCGGCTACAACGTCGTCGCCCCGGACTACCGCGGCGCCGGCAACTCGTCCCGCCCCCGCAAGGACTGGGGCGCGACGATGGACCCGCGCGTGTTTGACCTCCCGCGGGGCGGCTACACGAAGTGGGAGATGGCCGAGGACATCCACGAGCTCCTCTTCGACCACCTCGGCCTCACCAAGCCCGCGTTCGTGATGGGGCATGACCTCGGTGGCCAGCTGGCGACCGCCTACGCGTTCCGCTACACCGCAGACACCCGCGCGATGGGGTACGGCGAGGCGCCGCTGCCCGGCACGCAGGTGCACGAGCGGATGAAGGTGGATCCGACGCTCTTCCACTTCCTGTTCCACAAGATCTTCGACCTGCCAGAGGCCCTGACCGAGGGTCGCGAGTACTGGTATCTGCAGCACTTCTACGACAAGCTCGGCTACAAGCCGACCGCCGTCGACACCGAGTACTTTGCCCGCGCGTACAACCAGCCGGGCGCCATGCGCGCCGGGTTCGACCTCTACCGCGCATTCGACCAGGACGCCAAGGACACCCTGGCCGCCATCGAGCGGCAGGGCAAGCTCAAGATGCCGGTCCTTGGGCTCTGTGGCCAGATGAGCCTCTTCATCGACGTGACGCTCGAGATGGGGCTCGAGGTGGCGGAGGACGTCACCTTCTATGCGGTCCCGGAGTCGGGCCACTGGATTGCCGAAGAGGCGCCGGAGAACCTCGTCGAGATCGTCACCCGGTTCGGCCGGGAAAAGCTCGGCATCGGGAAGTAGCAACTCCAACTCGGGGATGGCCGAAGGTGGCCATCCCCGGGTTTAGGCCATGGAAGGGCCCAAGTCTCGGCACAGGTGTCGTCGCGCCTCCAGGACGGCCCGGCCGGGCCGCTGGCGCCACTTTCGAGCCGTTGCCTGACGATCACCCCGTGGGAAGCTCCTCCCCCAGCGGGGGTGGAAGGCGACGACGATGACTGCCCCCCCGGCATATCGCCCGGGGGCAGTCATCGTGTTCCTGCGACTGTACCCGACGCCGGGAGCCGGCCCCGCCGCCTCTCCGTGACGCTCGGCCCCGGCCCGGTCTCAGCGGAGGTCAGCGACACAGCCGCGCACGTACGCGGCGGATGCTTCCAGTTGTGTCGTCACCTTCTCCAGCGGCCACCCCGCCGTCCCGTGACACTTGAGGCTTGCGACGCCCTCGTACCCGACCGAGGCGAGGGTCCTGAACAGGACCCGGTGGTCGAGCATGCCTCCGGGGCGCGGCAGCTGCATCTCGCCAGGTCCGAAGTCGAGCCCGTCCTCGCCGCGGCGGTAAGCGCGGTCGATGTCCCAGACGTAATAGAAGAAGAGCTTCTTGCGCTCGGCGAGGAAGGTGATCACCTCGCTGATCGTCTCCTGCATCACCCAGAGGTGGGGAGGCGCAACGCAGACGCCGAGATACTGTGAATCCAAGTCGGTGACGAGCCGCCGGATCTGGGCGAAGGTATCGACGCCCTCGGACCAGCGCTCGGTCTCGTGCCCGCCCGATTCGAAGTCCTCCGTGAACGGCACCGTGAGGTGGTTCTCGACGGCGATGCGGACGCCGGTCTCCTCGCAGGTCCTGATGAGCGGCGGAAGGAACCTGCCGACGAAGTCCCCGTAGTCGGCTTCGCAGTCAAAGACGACGTACGGGATCCCGAGCCGCGCGGCGAACTCGATCCGCTCGCGCATCTCGTCCCGTGTCTTGCCGTACATCGTGAGGGCGGTCGGCGTGATGCCGTACCTGGCGAGGAGTCGGGAGATGGTCGCCTCGTCGTCGCCCGGGTTCACGTGGTGGGCCAGGGGGGCACGGGACGACCAGAGATTGACGTGGGTGAACCCAAGGTTGGCGAGCTCACGCAGCGCGATCTCGAGCGGGTAGTCGTGGTAGGGGAGGATCTCGGCTCCGAGCGTGAACATGTGCACCTCCTGGCGCGGTGGACAATGGGCTCCTTCCGTTGTCCGGCCGCGCTGTCACCAGGGCAGGCTGCGCCGCGGCAGCGGGTGGCATAGGGCCGAGGGGGCCGCCGGCGGCGGCCCCCTCGGCAATCCCCGGCCCTATGTGCCGGCCGGCGTCAGCGCGCCGCGAGGATCCTGTCGTAGAGGCTCTTGTTGAACTCGGTGACCGGGCCGACGAAGTCCTCGTAGGGCTCGTCCCACGGGTCCTTGATCCCCCAGCCGCGGGCCAGGTTCTCGATGTACGCGCACCAGTGCCAGCCGACGAACCAGGGTTCCGTCAGGACGCTGCTGATGCTGGCGATGTAGTTCGCGGCGCGGGCAGCCTGGTCCTCGACGCCGGCGACCCGGCGCGTCGGATCGGGGACGCGCCGCGGGTTGAGCTTCGTGGGCGACCAGTTCCCGATGTCCGGGATGTAGAGCGGCTTGTCGGTCAGCTTGGCAGCATGCGCGGCGTGGTCGCGCATCCGCTCGCGGGCAGCGTCCGTGTCGCCCGGGAAGTACTGAATCGCGAGCACATCGACGTAGGGCTTGAGCGCCTCCAGGACGGCATCCGGGAGCGGGCGATCGCCGTTGAACAGGTCGCCAAGGATCATGTGGTTCGTGTCGAACTTCCGGATGTGCTCGGCCATAGCCTGGTAGTAGCGCGAGGCGACGTCGAACAGCTTCGTCTCTCGCGCGGACCCCGTGAGGCCGCTGAGCTGGGGAAAGTCCGCGCCGCTCACGTGGGGGGCCCACGAAGGTGCGTCGACATAGGAGTAGCCGATCAGGTTCGGGCTATCGGCGTGATCGACGGCCACGCTGCGGGCCAGGTAGGAGCAGTGATCCTCGAAGTCGTCGGACCAGACGTCAGGGAAGAGCGGGTCCCCGTTCCAGTCTTCCGTCTCGAGCCCCCGCAGCAGCACGACGTAGGGCATTCCGGCGAGGTCGAAGTCGCGGCGCGAGAACTGCGAGATCGACTGCTGCACCGTGATCCGTTCGGCCCAGTCGAAGGCCTTGCGCCACCCGCCGCCGACGTAGTCCTGGGTCCAGCCGATCGTGTTGAAGCCCCAGGCCCTGAAGTCCCGCGCGACGCCTTCCTTGATCCAGCGGTCCTTCGAACCGCCGTACTTGTTGCGCCAGACGTCCACGTTGTGTGAGTACTTCAGGTCCGAATCATCGGCATGCGCGATGCCGATCTGGATGAAGGCCCCGCCGTCGGGATCGACCAGCCACCATCGCGAGGACGACCGCTCAGCGCGGAAGAAGCCCGTCCCGGCGAACTTCAGCTGCTCGGTCCCGCCGTACCTGTCAAGTGTCGACATCGACCTCTCCTTACTCGCGCGTGTCCCGGGACCTTGCGGCGAGGTCCAGGTCCGATCGGGCCTGTTGCAGTCGGTCAAGTGTTCACTCGCGCGCCTGCGGAGGTGGCCGGTGGTGCCCGGACCGGCAGGCGCAAGCCCGCCCTCGCTCACGCAAGACATCCTTTCCCTGCTGATGGTCCCCCTTTTGCATATGAAGACGGTACATCGGCAGTCAAGATGGTTCAAACGGACCCCGTTCGGCTATACTTGTTGCTGGTCCGACCGAACGGGAGGTACGAGGTGGGCGGCATTGCTGAGCTGGTTGGCCGTCCCATTCGCCTGACCGCCAACCCCGTACTTCGGTTCTACCGCGGCGGAGCCCGGTGGCGGTCGTTCCGGGGAATCGACCCCGCGTTTGACACAGAGTGGGCCGAGGACTGGGTCGCCTCGTGCATTCCGGCGAGCGCGGACACGGGACCGAATGCCGAGGGGCTCTCGACGCTCGCCGCAGACCCCGACCTCACGCTCCGGGCGCTGATCGAGGCTCATCCGCGCGAGATGCTCGGCGAGGCGTCGCTGCGGCGGTGGGGCCCTAATCCGATGGTCCAGGTGAAGTTGGTCGCGCCGCGCGACCGCGTCCCGCTGCACATCCACCCCGGCGCCTCGTTCGCGCAGCGCCACCACGGTTCAGCCTGTGGGAAGGCGGAAGCCTGGATCCTCGTCGACGCGGCCGGGTCGGGCGGAACGGCTGCCCATTGCGGGGTCGGGCTGCGCGAGGGCGTTACGCGGAACGTGTTCGTCGATGCTGTCGGACGCCAGGACCGCGAAGCGCTCCTCGCCTCCGTCCACCAGGGTGCCCTGCAGCCAGGCGACGTCGTCTTCATCGCTCCGGGGATCCCGCACTACATCAGCGGCGGAACCTTCTTCGTGGAAGTCCAGGAGCCTGCCGATCTTGGGTATCTCGTCGAATGGCACGGATTCGTCGAGGACGCCGGCGCGGCCACGGGCGGCCTGGGAATGGAGCTGGCCCTCGAGGCGCTTGACGCGACCGGTACCGATCGCGAGACCGCCTGGCGACGCGCCTTCCAGGTGCCGACGGTCGTGCGCAAGACGGCCGGGAGCCGGGAGACTCGGCTGATGGGCGCCGAGGCGCGCACGTTCTTCGAGGCGACGCGACTCGAGGTCACCGCCGTAGACACGCCTCCGGCCGGGCGGTATCACGTCGTGGTGGTCGTCCGGGGTGCCGGGTGGATCGAGGGTCGATTCGGGCACGTGGGAATCCGGGCCGGCGACACGCTGGTGATGCCGGCGACGCTCGACCACTCCTACCGGGCCGGGCCGGACGGGCTCGAGGTCCTGCGCTGTTTCGGGCCGGCGATCGACGATGCCTGACGTGCCAGCGGACGGGCAGGGAAGCAGACAGCGGCACGAGGAAGGGCGAGAGGGCCGATCGCGTGATCGTGCGGTGCCCCTGGAGTTCGAATGGGCGGAGCCGCCGTTGAGATCGGGGTTCGATCCGGACGGCCGGCTCGAGATCACCGCCGGCCCGCTGACCCACCTTTTCATCGACCCGGCCAGCCACCAAGCGCCCGTGCTGGTCATCAACGCACCCCGCCTCGTCGCGCCCGTGGCCGGCGACTTCCAGTGCGCTGCGCACGTCACAGTCCAGCACCAGAGCACGTTCGACGCCGGCGTCCCCATCGCATTGGTTGACGACGTCACGTGGGGAAGTTCTGCTTCGAGTTGTCCCCGCAGGGCGACCCGATGATCGTCTCGGGCGTGACGCGCGGACTCTTAGACGACTGCAACTCGTTCGCGGTGGGGACGCACGACGTCTGGCTGCGGATCTCGCGCCGCGCTGGCACGTACGCGTTCCATGCGTCGACGGACGGAACGACGTGGCGGTTCGTGCGGTACTTCGTCCTCGACGGGTGCGATCCAGCGCTCGGCCTTGAGGCCCAGTCCTCGACGGGATCCAACTGCACTGCCGTCTTCGACCATGTATCCCTCAGACACGGTCGCGTCGTGGACATCCGCGACGGGTCCCAGCGTACGCCGCGTTGAGAGCAGGCCGGTCGGCTGCCGGAGTCGCACGGAAAGGAACGGTCGGGATGACGAACACGCCGGGGGTGTCGGGGGCCGTCCAGCGACGAGCCTTGCTCGTCTCGAGCACGACGCTGCTCGCCGCGGGCTTCTACCAGTCGACCCTCGGACCCACCCTGCCCGACATCGCGGGCAGCACCTCGAGCGACCTGGCGGCCGTCGGTGTGCTCTTCGCAGCGCTGTTCGTCGGATCCATGGCGTCACAGCTTGCCGCCGGCGTGGCCAGTGAGCGGGTCGGGCACCGAATCGTCTTGATCGTCGGACTCCTCGCCGCATCGCTGGGGGTGGCCAGTATCGCTATCAGCACGTCGCTGGCTATGGTCGTGGTCGCGGGCCTGGTGGCGGGCCTGGGCAACGGCGCGCTGATCCTCGGCGGCAATCTTGTCATCACCGATGCCTTCGCGGAGCGCCGGACCGGCGCGTTCAACCTCTCCAACGTCTTCTTTGGTGTTGGCGCGATCGGCGGGCCGGCGATGGCGGGTGCGATGGTGGCGACCAGCGGCTCCGCGATCCCCGTGCTCTGGATCGGCGCAGCGGTGTTGCTGGTTCCAGCCGGGCTGGCGCTCGGTCTCCGCCTGCCGCCTCCGACCCGGCCGACCGATCGCGACGCGTCGCCCGCGCGCCTGGTCCTGCTCTCGCCGTTCCTCTGGCTGACGGGCCTCCTGATCTTCATCTACCTGGGCAGCGAGGTGGGGGTCGGCGGATGGCTCTCGACGTTCCTCGGGCGGTCCGCAGGGACGTCGCGGGACGCGGGAGCCCTGTTCACGTCGGGCTACTGGCTCGCCCTGACCACGGGCCGCGTGCTCGGCGCCGGGGCCAGCGCGCGCCTGGAGGCGCCACGGCTGCTGACCGTCTGCCTCCTCGGGACGGTCGTCGGAGGGTGCCTGCTCGTCGCGAGCGCGGGCAGCGAGTTGATCGCGGCGATCGCCGCCCTTGTCCTCGGTGTTAGCTTCGGGCCGGTCTACCCGACAACGATCGCGCTGGTCACCTCCACATTCCGGGCGGGCGCCAGCGTCGCCGCCGGAATGGTGATGGCCCTCGGCAGCCTCGGCGGTGCTCTCCTGCCGTGGCTTCTCGGCATCATCGTTGTGAACGTCGGCCCATCGGCGGGTGCGCTGCTCATCCTCGCGTTCGGGGTGGCGATGCTGGGCGTGTGGGGCCTTGCGTTGGCGGCCGTTAGCGCTTCGCGCGGCTCCCATCCCCGGAGCGCGGCGGCACCTTCCGACTGAGGTCACGGGCCGGCGCTCAGCGGCCAAGCCTGCCGAGCTGCTGCATGCTGACATGCGGGAATCGCGTATGCCCGGGTCTGTGTCCGTGGTCGTTGGTGGGGTTGGGCGCAGTGCAGGTGTCCCCGGCAAGGCGCTTGCATGGACGCTGTCGGTCAGGCGACCGCCGCCGCGCCCCCGACGACGGCCAGTACCCGCCGCTCCGCCGTTCGCCCCTGCTCGATGCAGTCCGCGACCCGACGCCGCGAAGCGCCTCGCCAGTGACGGTGATCTCTCAGAGGGAGCGGCACGCCCCGCCCGTGGACGCACTTTGAGCGCTCGCGCCAGACTTGACGGTCATGACGACGATGAGCTGCGGCCGTTGTCGGCCTCAGTGACTTGCGGGTTTGAGCAAGCGGAAGGTGCAACGCGGGCTGCGGAAGGCGGCAGGAGAAGCCGGCGTGCGGCATGCAAGAGCGGTGCCCAGGAGAGTGACGAGGGGGCTGACCACCAGGGAACCGAAGAGGAGGCCTGACCGGGCGCCAGGGTTGCTTCCTCCCTCGCCCCGCCCAGGCCCACTCAGCCGCTCGCCACCCCGCCCGCGCCAGGGCCTCAGCCGCCCGGCGGCCCAGCGCATCGGGCGTCTGCTGCGCATAGCGCCGGGTCGGCATGGTCGAGGAGTGGCCCAGATAGCGGCTGACTTCCTCGAGCGGCATCCCGTTGTTGACAAGAAGCGTCGCCGTGGCATGGCGGATGCGGTGTGAGCCGAAGCAACGCAGGCTCCCACCTCCCGCGTGGTAGCGGCGGGTCAGCATGAGCGAGAGGGCGTTCATCGTGAGCGGCCGCGGTTCACCGCCGGCATGGGAGAGGAAGAGCCAGCCCGGATCGTTGTTAGGGGTAGGGGAAGCCGGCAGGAAGGCCGCTCGTCCCCGCTCTAGATAGGCGGATATTGCCGTCGCGCTTCCAGGCTGTAGCGCCAGTTCTAACGTCTTGCCGCCCTTGGCTCTCCGGAACCGGCCGCTCGTCCATCAGGCCGCGCCTACAGCCCCTAGCGCACCCGGACCCGTTTCGCCTGGCGCGCGCCGCAGCGTCCGCTCGCCCAGAGAGCCGGTCACCGAACCAAGCGGTTCATGTCGACCGGGAGTCCTGCGGCGAGCATCTCGCGAGCGACCCGCTGCTTCCAGGCGCCCGCCTCGTCCCACGGCACGTAGAGCACACCGTTGATGTCACTGGGCGTTTCAAGGTCACCGGCCACCAGCGCCAGGACGTTCTTGCGCTTGAGCAGTCCGATGAAGAAGCCGAGTTCGAGGACCACGTTCTGGCGGGCGCGAGGGAGCGAGCGGCCACCGCGCGTGCCGCCGACGTCGTCTGGGGTCATCAGCACGACGGCGTAGTCAACGAGAATGCGGCGTTAACCCGCCACAAGCCCTGCTCGCGCGAGAGCATCAGCGGCCCGAACCCCGAGAGCTTCCGGAGTCTGCTGGGCATAGCGGCGGGTGGGCACGGTCGAGGAGTGACCCAGATACCGGCTCACTTCTTCGAGCGGCATCCCGTTGTTGACCAGCAGGGTTGCCGTGGCATGGCGGATTCGGTGCGAGCCGAAGCAGCGCAGGCTCCCTCCTCCGGCGTGGTAGCGGCGGGTC
>Ga0187878_1000875_pt1 | contig 31706 bp, 30 predicted proteins | sample June2016WEW_17_1_FD_132979 | JGI IMG/M metagenome (GOLD analysis project Ga0187878, IMG submission 132979) | Peatland microbial communities from SPRUCE experiment site at the Marcell Experimental Forest, Minnesota, USA - June2016WEW_17_150 | ecosystem: Environmental > Terrestrial > Soil >...
TATGAGTGCGATGGCTTGGGTTGAGCGGTTCCTAGAGGCTGCGAAGCGTAGAGGCGTCAAGGATAGCACAATCGAAGCCTACCGTCTACGCCTCCGCGACATCACGAATCATCAGCAGTTGGATCTCGACACCTGCCCGGACTCTGACGTGATCGCGCTCCTGAATCACTATCGAGAGAAGAACAGCATCCACTACTATGCCTATTACGTCTTCATCATCAAGAAGTCTCTCAACTTTCTAGGTCGCAAGGATCTCGCGGAGAAGATAGAGGCTGTCAAGATGCCAGACCGAGCGGCAGGGATCAAGGTTCTGGCTCGAGAAGATATGGATCGGCTGATACGGGAGGCCCCGAACTTGCAGGATCGCCTAATAATCGAATTGCTGGATGAGCTTGGAGCCAGACGAGCGGAAGTCGCGAACCTCCGAATTCGAGATGTCCAGTTTGACGAATACGGAGCCATCCTCTCGTTGAGAGGCAAAACTGGCGGCAGGAGGCGGAGAGTCTACGCTGCGGTTCCTGATCTTCGAGAGCAGATCAACAACCATCCGCGCAAAACCGATTCTGACGCTGCCTTGTTTCTGAATGACCACGGAAATCCGTTCAGACCTGATAACCTGTACGATCACGTCAAGGAGCTCGGCAGGCGGATTCTAGGGAAAGCGATCTCGCCCAAGATGTTCAGACACGCAAGAGCGACACATGACGCGAGCCATTTCACGGATAGCGAGATGATGCTTCTCTTCGGATGGAATACCGCTGACATGGTTCGTGTCTACGCTCATCTCTCAATGCGAGACGTCGAAGAGAAAGACCTGGTTCTGCATGGCCTCAAGCCACGCGAGGAGATCCTTCGGCCTCTAGTCCACGTTCAGCGTTGTCGATCATGCAGCGAAGAGAACGCTCCGATCGCAGTCTACTGCGTCAAGTGTGGCGCGATCCTGCCGAATCCGCAGGTTGCAGGACTAGACAGGATCCTTGCGGAGCCAGACTTTATCAACCGGCTCATCACCAGTGAATCCTTCAAGGATGCCGTACGGAAAGCCTTGGGTGAATGAGCGATGAGCGGCATCAGCACTTGCGGGCATTGCGGACTCGCAACGATCACAGCGTACAGTCTTCTCTTCTGCATCGTCTGCCACAAGCCAGTCTGTGTTGACTGCCGAGAATCGGCGAGAGAATTTCATAAAGCGCGTTTGAAGGTGATTAGTTGAGAGAGAGAAGAAAGAAGATGAGAGTGACCGTGGCGGTTTGCCTCATCCTAGCTGCATTCTCGTCGCTCTCAACCCTAACAGTATTCAACTCATATGCGAGCATCCTCCCAGCAGATGCATCGATCACGGATACTACTACATCACCGATGCCGACACAGCCCACGACGATATGCGTCCTTGTTGGCGACACTACGGGTCGTGCGACTATAGACAGGATAGTGTGTTCACCACCGCTTGAGGCGGCGCCGACGACGATAACCACGTGGATAACGACGATACAGGCCCCGCCGATAATCGTGACGCACGCGCCGAGGGAGGCCCCCATTTACGAGCCCGACTTAATGACAACCGCAGTCCTATGGCTGGGGGTTCTATGCTTCAGCGTCCTCGTCCTCATCATCATCTTCGGGCCCCTACGCAAAGCATTGAGTGAATTGAACCTGAAAGGCTGATGTCTGTTATGATTGAGGTGCCCGTAGAACGGAGCTGACGCTAGACAGATCAAATGCCGAAAAAGAGAGGAAAGTGGAAAGCGATCCTACGGGACTGCTAGAACTCGCGGTGCGAAGCCACCCAGCCTCTCCCGCGAGCCCCGCAAAGGCAGAGATAACTGGATCGCCCACACTTCCACATCACGCGGCTGCCTGGCAGCTTTTGGATTCTGTGGTTGGCTAAATGCTGGATGCTTTAGAGCTTTCCTGATCGGGCTTCTCTGCTTTCTCAGTCGGGGGCGGCTGCGGAAACCCTGGTTGAGGAAACTGGATCCCTAACTGTCTAGCTAGATAGATCGCTTCGTCAGCAACCACGTTCAGACTTGACTGGAGAAGCTGCAATTGGTTCAGAATCCGCGCAACCTGCCTCCGTGCAAGCTCAAGCGTCACCGCTGGTAGCTTCTTCTCTTTTAGGCTCATGCGATCACCATCCTATGCTGCTACATGGCACCTCTGATGTTTCGGAACATAGGCAATCTCATCGGTCAAGCCTTTCCTTCCTTTGAGGACTTGGCGAATTACGAATGTGATCTCGTCTCTTGGAAGAAAGTTCTGCTTGCAACTTGGGCACCGCATGTCGGAGCAGTACAGGTCGGGCCCTGCATGGAGGGTTCCGTAGAAGTCTACGGCATGGCAGGTCAGCCACCTATGGTCTGTCGCGCCAAGATTATACGTGTCATCACCTGCGGGCCAAAGATGCGCTTGGGAAGCGTTGTATCCTCCGTAATCAAACCAGAATCTACGGTTTCCTTGAACGTAGACTTCAATTATTCCTGCGGAGCATTGAATCCTGTTAGTCCAAACTTGACTCCAAGTATGAGCTGCATCACCAAGCGTGAAGGAATTTGTAGGAGTCGGAAGCAAGTAGCCATTCACGTAGCATGATGCGCCAGCAGCCGCATTTCCGATCGTGGTTGTAGCTGTCCACATGGCAAGATAATACTGCGTGCCTGATCCTCCGACTCCTCCCGCGCCCGTATAGGCGGTTGATTGGAAAGTTCCATCTGGAAAGTACATGCCGTTTGTTGCAAATGAGAACCGGATGATTCCCGCTATTGCGAGTTTTAGCATACCCGAACCAGCCAGTGCCAGAAAATAGTTACCACTCGTGGCAGTCCAAAGTATTCCAGAATTGACTGCGTTGATTTGGAGAAACGGAAGATCCACTATGCCTCCGCTTTCAGTGATCGCTGAATCTCCAATAGTAGTCGAGGCCGTGAACTTTGCGATGCGATTAATTGTACCGCCGCCGCCGATGCCACCGCCTCCACCGGATGCGCTGATTGTCAGGTTCCCGCCTGGTCCCCCATCTGCCAGCGATATGTTTGTGCCTGCGACTAGAACGCGACTGTTTGTCGGCCTGCTTGGGCTTGCGCTCGCTAAGGCGTAGGCTGAATCAATAGGCGCTCCTCCTCCGCCTCCTCCTGCGAATCCTCCACCGCCCGTGATGCCGCCAGCTACACGCTCCACATCTTCAATTCTGCGCACCATATCTGCTAGGAGCTGGTCGAGGGTAGGCAGAGTTTGGATCCTGAAGCTCATTTTAGATCGCCAAAAACCCTTTTGCTATAATCGTCCAGCCACCGGGCTTGCTCATCTTCATCTGCAATTCACGCATCAAACATAAGTCGGAGCCGAAGTAGAAGGATGATCCAAGCTGAATGTCTGCTCGCCCAACATTGGTGATATCCCAATAGTATTGCGGCTTAGACTCCGATACCAGTATGCCGTTCACATAATCCAAAGCGATCGCATAGCTGCTTATGGTATTCGCTTGCCTTACATCAGAACGCCGAATCTCAGCAGATGGGTCGAGGGCGCTGACGACGAGCGGCTTGATGATTTCGAAGCCGTCGAGGCAAATGTAGCTGTTATTGGGGCTGCTGTTATTGGGGCCGCGGTTTGTGAAGTGGAATCGAACTTTCGCTATGTTAGACCAATCGGGCGGTGTTCCTCCCGGAGGCACCGTGTAGCTGCTTCCGGCAGATGGGCCGAATGGGAAACTGTACTTTACGAAATCAAGCGGAACTATATTCGCGCCTGTCGGATAATGCTGACTGCTTGATACCGCAGAATTTCCGCTGCCATCGATGACTTCTAGGTACATGTCGAATACATCGCCGCTCATCAAGTAGAAAGATAGAGCAGTCATCTCACCCATTGTCTCAGACATTGCAATTTCGTTGTATGCGTTCAAGTGGCCGCCGGGGGCTTGAGCAGGCCATTTTTCCACAAATGGGAAGGGCATACTCCAGTAACCATTTGGACCGGGTTGCCCGGGTTGTATCGATTGGGTCAAATTGAATTGAACACTGTAACCACCTACAACGCTCGCCGTTGAATCCACCACCCCAGTGACCGACTGCATATCAGCCGTATTCCAATCTGCTGAATTGTAGTCAGTCCAAGTGTCAGGTGGATACCATGAGTACGGACGCGGATAACCCTCCTGCATGGTAAGCGGGATCCTTCCTGCATTGCTGGCACAGCACAGCCAGATATCATTCTTCACCGTTAAACTATCAAGAACCTTTTCAGCCTTGATTGCCTGAGTGTTGGTCGGGATTGTAACACCGCTACTTGGAATTTCATTCGTACCTTGAAAGTAGAAAGTGTCATCAGGTTTGATGTAAAAGTCGAAGCCTTCATTGTACCCGCCCGAACTGGCTGGCGCTCCGAGAGCGCTTGCTACATCTCGAAGCATCGCACTTAACGACTTTCGCTTCCATAAGAATGTCATCTGCGATGATGGTAGCCCGGGCTGGCTGGCCTTGTTCAGTTCGCTGCCGGACGGATTGTTGAAGGTGATGTAAGGATCGTTGGATTGCTTCCGAAGATTATACTCATTGATGATGCCTGTCACGATTGTGTTTGGAGCCGCGTTCACGAAATGGAGACTACTCATGATATCGTCGAGTCTGCCTTGGTCTCCCCGTCCATTCAGTTCTATGTAGGCACCCTCCGGCTTAGCTTTGCCGTATCCAAGTTTGGGCGTATCAATTTGGCCTTTCAGAATTGGGAAAACCGTCCCATTCGGAAGATTTACCTTAATGACAATCGGGCTGCTCCATCCGAGATATGACCATCGTTCATTTCGATTGTCGAGTTTCAACTTGAATGTAGGCGCGGCATGAGTCATCATCAGGTTAATGTCAGCTTCTATGAGATCGCGTTCTAAGTGAGCGCCAGTTGGACCGCTGCCGCTTAGGATTGTTACAGGCATGTAACTTGGAATAGATGCGCTTAGAATCTGCACCGCTTCACTGAGGGTTACGCTATCTATTCCCACCCCATACTGTGTGAAGAGTGTGTTAAACAGCGTTACAAAATCTATTCCTGTCGCCATTTTCATGGCGGTTATAATTAGTGCTGTGGGTAGGGGTTCCTGATAGTTGCAGAGGTTGACCTGCTTGGTTTGGAAGAGCGAGAACATGCCCTGATAAGGTGTCCAACCATACTGCACTCGAACCCAATCAAGCATCTGGACACCATGATCGTTTAGCACTTCATTTCTTGCTCTTTGTGCTAAGTCAGGTCGACCGCAGACTTCTAAAACAATATCGGCGCACATCCTGGGGAATGGGCTTGGGCCAGGGGTTCCAGCGAGTGCAGCCCAAATGTAACTTCCATCAGCCCAAGGCCAGCAGGCAGTAGCGCTACAGAATGTGAAGACGTTCGCCATTTCGTGAGCTATGAAGAGATGTCCCAAGTAATCGTCTAGTGCGATGCCGCCTCCTACCCTGACGCCGGGGCCGAATGCTTGTCCATACAGCGCGGAGCTACATTCATCAACTTGGATTTGCCAATCGCCAGTGAGAGGATTCGGAGAAGGTAGCGAGAAGCCGAAGCTGCTAGAATAGTAGGATGCCACGCAATCAGCGAAAGGTTGGAGAGTATCTATTGCGGTTTTGTAGCCAGCCGTATAGTTCTGGGCGTTGTGCATGTACCAGTTGAACGGTGAACCCGACTTTACCTTAACCCAAGCATTGCAGTCGGTAGAAGTAACGAGGATTGAAACAGTATTCGATAGAGTCCCGGTGGCTTCATCCTTAACGGTGATAGTGTTGCGTGATCCAACAGGAACGTTGCCGCCGATGAGGACATCATAGCTTATTGCACCTGAACCATTCGCCTTGTTCCCGCTTACAGTAAGAATATGTCCGTACCCGATACCTATGAGTGTAGTGACATTTCCGTTAGGAGTGAAACCTGATCCTGTAACGTGGATTAGGCCATACTGCCCGATAGTTGTGGGAGAAACTGAAATGGTAGGCGCCATTTATTCTTCAGCTCAAGGTGTCTGTCCGCTGAAGTCGATGAACTTCAAAGTATAGAGGAACCATAGACGCGCCCCAGGGCTTGCGGGATAGGTTGTACTGTAATCTCTCAAAGCTAAGCCGCTGTGAGATTCAATCTGGTTTCCATGCGAATCCGTCAATGTGAAGCTGATTCGTCCAGGACCCGTGGGAAATTGTGGCAGAGCCGAGAAAGCGTCCAAGGAATCGCGGACATCCTGACGAGATAAGCCGGTGAGATCATATTCGTCGCTGAATCGCCCCTTATCTTGGCCGACGTCTCTCTCGAGATCGAAGACTTCATGCTGCACGATCGCTCGTTTCCGCGTCTTCTTAACCGTCGTTGGCGGAGGACTGTAGCCGTAAGTGTCGTTCTGACCGCTGCCTTCGATGAATTGAAGCGTGATTGATTGGCCTGTACCGCCGTTATCGGTGATTGTGCATGTGACAGTTCCCAATCAGAAAGACCTCCTTCTTCGAAGCTGCTCATGCCAAAGGGTCCCCATCTCACTGACTGTTTCAGTAACATCACGTTTCGTACTCAAATTCGCGTTCGCAATGTTGATCGTTGTGGTTACGCCGGTGCCAAGAGATGCTGGCGCTAACCCTGGCGCTGCGGTAGCTGCTGGCGCCGGGGCTGCGGCTCCACCGCCGAATCCGCCTGCCAAACCGTAACCGACCACGCCAGCCCCAATCACGCCTGCCGCAAGAAGCGCCCAGCCTATGGGTCCCATCGCTACATTGACGGCTGCGAAACTTGCTGCTAGACCATAGTTGGCTGTCGTCTCGGCTTCAGTAGCCGCAATCTCCATCCACTTTGTCAATGCGGTTTGAGTTGTGGCAGCTGCATTCTCAGTTTCTTCAGCATTGACGAGGGCTAGAACCTCCGCGTAGATGACTTGAATCGCATGAACCGACCGGATCACATAACCGATCTCTCTGAGCGCTCCAACTGCCGCATCCACAGCTGCATTGTGAATGCCAAATTCACGAGCTGTAAGCCCCACAGTTGCCCCTAGAACATTGAAACTCATACCGACCGAACGCAACGTAGGACTCGCGTTGTCTTCGGCGTCTACATCGATCAAAACTTCATCTGGGGTAGCGGCCATATTCACCTCCCCCCTATATTGCTCAGTCGTCTGTTTCTTTCGTTGAGGTATGCGTTCAGGAAAGCCAATTCAGGAAAGTAGGCTCTCGCGCTTAACTCGCTTGGAGTGCAGTGAAGTAGTTCGCAGAGTTCACCGAGTCGGAGACCCTGCGGATCCTCCGCGAAATTTCTCAATCTCAGCGAGCTCTTCCTTAGTGAGTGAACTGCCCTGCATGATGCCTTTGAAGAGTGTGCGGCGGATCCTGTCGTCTCCAAGTTCGGTGAGGAATTTCTGCGGTAGCTTTGTTGAGAGGCTAATGTACTCATCCATGAGGGCGGTTAGCTGCTCCTGTTGGTTGCTGTTCAATTGAAGCTCTTTCAGGTCGACTGTGCCGCTGACAAGTTTCGGATCAATCTTGCTGGCTCTCTCGAAGAATAGACGGCGCTCGAAGTCTTTCAACGGACGACCTGAAACTTCAATGCCCTGACCTGGATCTGCGGGGTCATGGACGCGAATTCGCAGCCGCTTGGTTGAGTAGGTTGTGAGAGTTTCCATAACGGCACGAAGCTCAGCTTCATCTTGGCTGATAGCCCGCAACAGCTTTGCTTCCGCATCTTTGTTTTCACTCAAGCCCTCTCACCTCGACAAGGCTGCTTCCACACCGATTCGCACCGCTTCAACGATGGCGTCATGGTTATCCTCGATTGCTGTATGAAGAATCATCTGAGGCATTGTGCCAGGATGATGAACATATTTTGCGAAGACCTGTTCTCCATTCACTTCGAAGGCTAGAACCTTAGCTGTGACTGGGAATATGTCATGCGGGGCGCTGCCGAACTCGATTATGGCTGCATATTCAGCGTCGGCGGTGAGGCCGAACTCCATTGGCCCCAACTGGACGACCTGAATGCTACCCGCATAGTTCCCGGTTCGTTTTGGAGCAATCGAACGCGCATATTCTGCGATATCATCCAGCACATTCGCTAGGCTTACTTCAACTTCCTGCTGAAGCTCATCTGCTGCATTCTCTAACCGTTCCGCCACTTCATCTGCGCCGTAGATCTCAATTGTGACGCTCAAGAAGTGAACGGCCTACGCGCCTGTTGGGTCTGCGAGCATTGTACCTTGTAGTTTAGCTTTCACAACACCGTCAGCGTTCGGTGGGCCTTGTCTTTCAAATTCCTTAATTTTGATTAGGACGGTGAGAACTTTCTGGCCTTGCGTGGTGTTCGTATCCTTGTCAGTCGACACGAGCGTATAGGTGGTGTCGCGGACGCTGCTGAGTGCGCCCCAATTATCATCGCTGACGTAGATGGCGTCGCATGTGACTTTGCCGCTGAAGCCTGCATGAATCACTCGCGGCAAATCTGAGCCGCAGACATATTCCTCAAGCGTTTTCAAGCCCCAGGTGAGCGTCCAGTTCTTGCCTGCGGCCATCACAACTCCGCCTAGGCTCAGCGTCGCGAACTTGGCTACGAGTTCCTTGTTTGCTCCGCCAACAGTCATCTCTGCATCTACTCCGTTAGAGTTTGATTGATGTTGTTCGTTGTCAAGGATCCGGCGAATGCTGCGTAGGATATGAATTTGTACTTGGCAACGAGGGTCTTGATCTCGTCTAGGAGCTCCTGCTCCTCAGCCTTCTTCTCCGTATGACCTGCCAAGGCTATGCTGAAGGGCACGCTACATCACTTCGGATAAGTCTCGAAGCCGCCAGTTTATGTGGACTTCTTTTATCTGCCTACGCTCGTCCAGACCTCATAGATTAGGATGTTGTGAGCGCTAGTAAGAGTCGGTGGTGACGGCCAACTGTCCGAGATCTTCGTATGCATCAACCATCCTGTGCCTAGAAATTCTTGATCGAAGAGCAGTTCCTTGATTCGGCTTCGAATCGCATTCACGACGTCTCTAGCGTTCTCCTTTCCCAGAACGGTTCGGCAGATAATGTTCATTTGAACATAGTCCTTGTCTTGTCCGGCTTGGCCTCCTGCATTCCACATGAACTTGGCGCAGCGAGGTTGCCTGATGATTATGGCTTTATTGCCATGTCCGCCAGTTGGCGTTGTGCTAAGCACGACCTTATCGACATACTTCAGAAACTGTAGGCCTTCGACGCTTTGCAGTTTAGTATCTTGAGTTAGTGCTTGGTAGAATTGGTCTACCGCGTCGAATTGAAGGATCGGAGTCGTGCTGCTCAATTCCTAGACAACTCCCCAACGTCTCTTTCTGAAGAGTTCAAGCGCGGCATCAATATCGGATTGTAGTTCGTCCATGAGGTGGGCGTATGGGCCGCCGCCGCCTTGGCTGCCTCGAACCGCGTAAGTGCGAGTGACGCCTACGATTGCTTCAGATGCTATGCCCTGCGTATCCGACGCGCCTTTCTTCTTAACCAGTTCAATCACAACCGACTTCATGCAAGCCTTTCGAATCTCTTCGGGCGGCGTCTGAAAACCATACGTGTAGGTTACTTCAATGTTCGCTACGCCAAGCCCGAAGTGCATTGTGTAATCGAATGGTACGCCTGCGGCTGGGAAAGGGTGATAGGCCCAGATTGGCGGATACCAACCCATAGCGCCTAGCTGCGAGCCTAACATCGGAATCCCTGCTGAGGGTAACGTGATGAAACCTTTCACGGAGTCTATGATGAGTTCGCTTGCAAAATTGGTGTCAGTGCTCTTAATGTCCGTGACAACGGTATTGTCTGGGTTTCGGATTTTGACTTCCTGAATGCTCAGGATTGGATAGTTGTCGAGCACGAGCTTCTGTTGGCCGCTGCCATCATAGAGCTCAGTTACAGTTACGACATCGAATCTCCGTCGGGTCGCACGATCAATGCCATTAGCGCAACTTTGAATTAGGTCACGCATTTCCTCATCCGATGTGACCACATCGACATCTATGGTTCGCAGATAGTCCTTAACCTCATTGATCACGCAGTAGAAGCGCCCAGAGGCGACATCGAATGGGAACTGCAAGAGAAGCGTGGATCCATCGTAGACATCAAGTTCAGCCTCAACTGGGGCATGAGCGATTGTTCCGCTTTGCAGGTAGACGGTCATGGAGGCACCTGGCGCAAGTGTGCCGAGAGAGACCGAGGCAGACCAGGTTTGGCCGTCTAAGCTAACCTGATCACCTGTCCCCGCTGTCAATGTGGCGTTTTGGAACGTGTCAGCTCCGATATTCTTGACCGTCAACTTGAGAACTAGCGCGGTCGTGTAGGTTGGTTTTACATAGCGGATGTAGAGTTGCTGGGTTGCTTGGATGGCTCCAAGTGTGATGCTTGGACCCCAACTGAATTGGTCGCCGCTGACTTGGAGAAAGCCATTTTGTAGTATGCCTTGAATCTCAGCAGGTAGTTGGCTTTGAATCGAAATCGGCCCTACCCCAAGTTGTTTGCTCTCCTGTAGGCTTGAGGATAGGCGCGTATAGGTCATGGTGAGATTGCTGCGGTTGGCGATGAACGAAGCATCAGGCAGACCGATCCCTCGCTCCCTCACCTGAACGATCGCGTTTGTAAGCGGGGTTCCAACATTCGCCAGGAGAAACTGCCTGTAGACCGAAGATTCGGGGCTATCGAATCGAAACTCCACAAGCGCGGTGCCCGCGACATCTTGTAATTGAACGCTCAAACTTTCAAACCTCCATGATCATGGAACCATCTTGAAGGATCCGCGTCCGGTTGCAGGTTCGCCGCCTTTCTCAACATACCAATCCACATGCCAATCTCCAGCCCTTGGTCCAGGAGGGATGATGTAATCACAATACCAAACGCCTAAACTGATGTGGATGATGTTGGTCGCGCTTCCCCTGTTCACGTTAGCTGAGTCATAGAATATTACGGCCATTGTGTCGGGATCTGGATCGATGAGAGTTACGCCATCAAATTCTGTGATCGTTGCAACTACACGGACGGTATTGCGTCCAACGACGATCTTCAAACCGACAGTCATTGCTGAACACCATCTAACTATCCGATTTCGAGGCTGACATTCCTCGTTTTGAGTTCTAGCGTAACGCCGCGGGTCTGAATGGCTAAGCTGATTAGGACTTTTGCTGGCGCGAAAACGATTCTGACATCAATTCCGAAGAAGCCCTTGAGCGACCTCTTGATTGCGACGTCTATGCCATAGTAGACAACGAGCAGCGTTGAGAGAACCATGTCCACAGCCATCGGCAAAGAGATATCGAATCGCTTGATGATGGCGCTTATTCCGACTCCCCGGGTCAGATTGAACAGCTTCAATACGCTGTCTATGCTTGCTTGAGATACGCCTTGCTTCATCAGGGCAGCGTCGATGCCCATTGTTTGCAGGTCGTGAGATAGGAGCAGTAGTTGGATTCCGTATGGCAGACTCATGTTCAGATATGCGAGTGCTGCGCTTATCCCCATCGGTTTCGCCTGGCTGAGACGTAGAATCGCTATGTCAATCGCGTATGGGTCGAGTCCAATTTTCTTTAAGACAACATCGAGGCCTTCCTGAACTGTCAAGCCCACTTTTTCAAGCGCCACTTCTACGCCGAAGCTTTCCGAGAGCTGCTTCTGTAATGCAATGTCGATTCCAAGTTCTCTCCCGGTGATCGCGCCTATCAGCATATCAATGCCCATGCCCTTTGTTACTCGAAGCCGCTGAGTAGCCACGTCAATACTGACTGGTGCAGTCAAGCCGCTGCGCATGAGGATTGCGTCGATAGCATATTCTGAAAGTCCTATCTTCTTCAGGAGAAGATCAATGCCTTGCTCGATAGGTATATCGAACCTCTTCAGAAGAACGTCTATGCCCTCCTCTCTTGTCAGATCTAGCCGTTTCAGCATAGCATCTATTCCGGCTTCGTTCACACCGACTTTCTTTAGAATCACGTCAATTCCTGAATCTGTGAGGCCCAACTTTCCTAGAACGGCGTCGATGCCGAGCGGCTTCGTTAAGCCTAACAGTCTGAGGGCGACATCAAGGCCATACGCTGATTCAATACCGAACCTCTCTAGGAGGATATCGATGCCCTCCTGACCCGTCAAGCCAAGCTTTCCAAGTGCAGCATCTATGCCCATGCCGCTTGTGAGCCCATATCTTTTGAGGGCAGCGTCAATTCCCTCAGGGGTCGTTAACTTGAATCCTTTAACAGCGATATCGAACCCATACGCAGCATAGAGTATTCGCTTCAATGCGACATCGAAACCGGCCTGCGTTGTGAGTCCAAGCTTGCGGAGAGCTACATCAAGCCCATACGCAAGCGTCTTTGTCGTCACGGGTATAGAGAGCCATAAGGCGACTACATAGCGCTCATCAAATACGGCGCTGTCTGTGGCATTGTTGTTTGAGAATCTTCCTTGTACGGTACAAGCAGCAGCGGCTAGTTCTTCAAGATAGGCTGTGGCCGCGCTATCAGCGTAGTTAGTGCCTTGTGATGATTGACTTCCGCTTGAGTTTGTTCTGTCATTCGTGTTGATTTTGATGCCGTAACGTTCTCCCGTAGCAGCCGAAGTTGTGCTATTATACTTACTGGCGGCAGCGACAACTAGAACATCTCGTGTATCATTTGTCGTCCTGCTTATGGTAGCGTAAGTATCATCGCCAAGGCTGTTACTTGTCGTCGTTATCTGAGTTGCGGAACTAATTACATCCATCAGAGTTGAATCGGCAAAGAGTAGAACGCCAAGTTGCCGCCGATGAATCGTGATGGTGGCGGGGTAGAACGCTGCATTGGCGAATCTGCCTTTAACTGTTGTAGAGACATTGGTTCTTGTCACCCCGTAGCATGTGAAAACGCTGTCACAGTAATTCGCAGCGTAAGGACTTTTCTCAACTTCCGCATAGTCTGATCCCGCTATATTGATTTCAACCAGCTTTCCATACTTGTTCTCGCTCGAACCTGAGTTCGCTACGTTATACATGCAGAGCATCTTGCAGGAACCTGACGGTGTGAAGGTCTTCTGTGCGTTCGGATCGTCAATAATAGAACTGGTTGCTGTTGCCGTTGTAGCGTCATCAACATACTGAAACTCATCCCCGTTTAGGATCAGGATAAGTAAGGTTCGTTGGCTGACTGTGGCGGTAGAAGCTGCTGTGTTGCTTGCGAACCGCCCTTTGATCGTGTGGGAGCCAGAGCCAAGTGTTCCAATCCAGAAGACGCAGTTTCGCGTAGGATAATTGGCGGCATGTGGACTGTCCCAACTCATAGCCTTATCTACGGTGTCAACATTGATCGCATTCTGCATACCTGTGGCTGGCATCGCTGCACCATAGATGGAATTCGCTGAGTAGATCACCAGCACCGTCTGCGATGCGCCTAAGCTGAAGGTCTGCGAGGCTTGAGTATCATCCACGAGCGAGGATGAAGTTGTCGTGACGGCTGTGGTTGAAGCGACAACATACTTTGAGTTATATGTTAGGAGCGTCATTTTATTTCACCGACGGCGCTGGGGGGAGAGATTCTCACTAGCCCATCTCTACTTTGCCGTTCTCGTCAATTCGCATCGTGTGCTTCTGCCCAGCTTCCTCGTAGCCGAGAACGTAGAATGTGTGGCGTTCCTCGAAGCTGATGAGCGTCGTCTGGTCGGGAAGATCTTGGCCGCATTCTAGGCAGATCCATGGGTCGGCTGGCTTCATGAAGGGCCTCGACCGTGAAGTCTTGCAGTTAGGGCAGACGTAGACCGTGAAGGCTTCGCAGAACGGGCATACTGGCGACCTATACCTGCTTCCTGCCTGATCCACAGCCTCAACTATTTTCCTAGAATATGACAAGCCTAGCATGTTCGGTTTATCATCGACAAGCCATCGGCAACCACATTTCAGACATAGGTATGCTTCGACAAGATGCAGATGCTGCTGCCGATGACAGATCGGCCTCCGATTAGGCCCAAGCATTACGCGATAGTGAGGCAGGAAAGGAACGACCCGCAGCACTTGATCTTTCACAAGCGATGCAAGCTTCGGAGTGACAGGATACCAGCCGAGACTTCTCAAGCGCGATTGATCTACAGTCTTGTAGAGGATTTCTTGGCCATCGTCAAGATCAAATTGGCTCACGATCGAGCCGTCTATGTATTCGGCGATCCAGAAGAAAACTTGGGGATTGTAGGGCAACGGTGTCGTTGCCCTTGCCACGTCTTGATCTTCAGCCATTCAGATCTCATCCCAAACGAAAGTGAAAGTCGTCGCGGCTTTGAGGCCTTGAAGTGCACCGTTCGCAGCGGTGTCGATTTTGACTTGTGTGACAACGTTGTAGGTGTAAGTCGTGCCCGTGTAGGTTGAGGTCGTGTCCACGTTCATCATTGCGCTGCTAATGTAGGTTCCAACGTGAACGGGAGTCGCGCCTACTCCTGACTTGAAGTATGAGTGCCCATTAGTGGCATCGAATAGATCGTTGCCTGTAGTGCCTTGCGTTCCTGTTGCCTGCGCGTATGAAGCGTCTGGGCAACCATGATCTCCTGACGATCTCTGAGCAACTCGATCCATTCCGCTTGTTCCAAGATCCCAGGATGGGTCACCTGCTGAATACCAGCGAATGTTCGTGATCTGCGTGTAGGTTCCTGAAATATACAAGCAGTGAGATTTCCAGTACGAGTAGTTGAAGCCCGTGGATGGAATGACGCAGGGATAGTTCAGGTCCGATGTGACTTCGTCTTTGGTCTTGTATCGAGCCTTGGCGGTGGAATTGTCAACGGTCGTGTAGACCTTCGAACCTGGTGTTCCATTGATCTCTTTCACTACGACTGTTGCTGCCATATTTCATATCAACCTCCTTCTGCGCTCTCTATTTGTATTCGCGCCGCTTGGAAGGCGCTAGGAAGGTGCGATATCCAGGAGAATCAACATCCTGCTTCAGCCGGGTGACGCTTGCGCTCGTTTTCGGATCCAGGACTTGGAGGCTCATCAGTTAGGGCCTCCTACGCTGTGACGTGAGTTATGATCGTGATGCCTTTCCCGTCACAGTAGAATATTGCGTCGATTCCTGTGAAGCCGCCTGCATTGAGATAAGTGATGGCGTCTGCGACTTTCAGGAAAGTCTTGCCGCTGTATGTCGTCGTTGTCATCTTCTCTTTCATCTACCTACTTACTTGTTGGGCGTAAAGCCCCGATAGTTTCGGGAAGAAAGCGGGGAATGATTTACTGAGCCTAGTATTGCGGTGGCTCGGTGTATTCTACGAGTGCGCCTTTGAAGTCCAGAACTGTTGTGGTTGCTGCTGCGAAGTCCACTTCTAAGTGAATGTCCTGTGAGTCTTCTATGTAGACGTCTGAGCTCGGCGTGATCGTCACGCAATGGTCGCCTATTGCTAACGTGGTTGCGTCAGCGAGATTCTTTGTGGCTGCTATGTTTGTGCTTGTGATGGCTGTTCCATCTGCTGCTAACGTGTCTCTTTGAAGTCTAAACACGATCGCTGTCGTTAGCGCTGCGGTTCCAACTGTGTAGAAGACTCGGATTCGGTTCACCTTGATTTTTGAACCGGGCCGAATTCGCCATTGCACTTCAAGAGGAATCCATGCAGTTGACGTTTGGGCTGCGGCTGTCTTCCTGAAGAATGCTATGTTCGAGACTAGGGTTGCTGTCCATGTTCCTGTGAATAGGAACGCGCTGTTAGCTGCAATCCAGAATCGGGCTCCACGAACAAAGCCGGGCATCTACAGTCAGCTCCTATGATAAGTTGTAGATGCGGCCCATCTTCGACGTGGCGTCCGTTGACGTGGGGTTTGTATTGTAGACGTAGCTGGGTGGTTTCGAGTCTGTTTTGTCTATGGAGTTGAAGAACCGTTTGATGACGAAGGGTTGCTGTATGCTGACTTTCGCAAGCATCTCCATCGTGCTGTCCAAGAGTAGCCTTTGCGCGAGGAACTTAGTGTCGAGGAAGATGATCTCCCTTGCTCCTGCTGTGGCGGGCATGAACTTGCTTCCTATGAATGGCATGACGCCGTAAGGTGTAGCCCATGCGAGTGCTTTGAGACCCCAAGCGATTTCGGTCTCAGGGTTCATGTAGCGCACGATGGACATCATCAGTTGCTTGATCTTCTGCCATGTCATCAAGTCCGTGACGGCTAAGTTGGGTTTGACGTTCAACAGGACCATTTGCGCGATCATGTTGTCTATGTCAGTGTCTGCGACATCTGCGCCGCTCAGGTTCGACTGTAGCTGTGCGTAGGTTCCGGATGAGCCGATGATTCCAGCTCTTATGCCAATGAATCCTAAGTTGTCTCCGCCTGAGTTGAAGGCTGATTCAAGTGTGGTTCCTCCGTTGAGGATTTCGTTCTCATCAGTTTCGTTGAGGCTCCATGTTTTGTTGCGTATTTCGATGGCTCTTGCGTCACGGGTTGGGTACTGGCTTGCCATTGTAGCTAAGCCGAAGTCAGTCCATCCACCCCAAGCCGTGAAGATGCCTAGCGCTTTCGAGGCGTTCACATAGGTGTCGCTACCCGGCGTCTTGGCTGCGGTTGTTTCACTCACACCAAAAGCCGCTGCTCTGGCTGTTAGCACATCGTAGTTGGCCACTTTGCCTCGAGCAGTTTCTTGAGCGATGAGTTCTAAGAGTGGTGTTTCTCTGCGTGTGGTATCTATGATCTCTTGGTCGGTTGTGGTGTGTACGATGGCGCTTGTTGAGTCCAAGTAGCCTTTCGTGCGTAGGCTTCGCATCCGCATCTTCTTGCGGATCCAGCCGAGGTACATTTGGCGGAAGTCTTTGCCGAGTTCCCCGTTATCCTTCAAGCCCTCGTAGATTACTGTGCCTTCAGGGAAGGCTGCTAATCCAACTAGGCCTGCGAGGATACCTGCGGGTGTTCCTCCTTGAGCGGGCGGTGTTAGAAGTGCTCTGTCCACTGTGGAGTAGTATGGTCGAGCAGCTTCTCCTGCGCCTGCTCCTGTAGCTCTGCCTTGTTCGGGGTCAACTAATTTCAGGTGGCTCATTTCTATTGACCTCCTGCTTCAACGACTGCGAGCTGCGAGTCTATGCTGCCATCGTCCTGTTGGATGGCTTGCATTCTGCGAACGCTCTCCGGCAGAGGTCCTGCGTGTTCCGCGTAGCCTTTCCGGACAACGATCTTTCTCGGAAGAACATCGTCAATCGCTTTCCTGACAAGTCCTTTGATGGTACGGTCTAGGCTCTTGACGCCGACGGGTTCTCCGCCGACTTCCTGGTCCTCCGCTTCTTCGGTGTCCTCGTCGTCTGTTGGGAAGGTGCTGATGAAACGTTGCGGGCGTGGCTTCAATTTGCCCGGCTTGACTTCAGGCGGCTTCTGCTCGTCGGTTATCGTGGCGAAATCTTCGTAGACACCTAACGTGTCAGGGGTGTCCTCGTCGATTCCTTTCGTTTCGACGCCTACCGCTTTCGCGATGGCTTTCAAGAATGCGGTGTGTCGTTGACCTTGGGACCGTAGGTAAAGCTCGTTGCCGTACAGGGTGTTCATGCCTTTGTTGAGGGCTCTGCTGCTGCCGCTGAGATACTTCTCGATGCGTTCGATGCGTTTGATAGCGGCGCGACCTTTCTCGAGGGCGGGATCTCCCCATTCACCTATCGCGGTTGTCGCACGCTCTGGTGCAACGTAGCCGGTTTCCCGGTCGTAGTCCTTACGCGAGTAGGGAAATTCTGGTGTCCCGTCATCGTCTTGGCCGCCATCGTCATCGTCCGAGTCGCTCTCAGGTTCGCCTTCAGGCTCCGCTTCTTTCATGGCTGCGCCTGGAGCTGTAGGTTGAAGTTGTTCAGGCTCTAGTTCAGGTTCGAGTTCTGGTTCTGCTTCAAGTTCTGGTTCTGGTTCGTTTTCGGGTTCCGCTTCCTTTCTTCTTGGTGGCAATTTTCCATTTTCTCCTTTTGTTATTACGGTTTGTCCAAACCCAAGCGTGCTCTTCACACGAATGGGCAAGAACCGTGAAGAATTTGCGAACGCCTTCTCGTAGACTCGGGTTATGGTTGCGACTTCATTCGCTGGCGCTCGCACCAGGCTAGTCGCAAAATACTTGATGCTCGAGATCGCGTTGACGAGTTTGGTGCCAATCCATTTCTGCCCTTGAACAATGGGCACAAACTCCATGCTCATAGCGTTGTAGAATCCGTTCTTCAGCTCGTAAGCGACCTGTTTGAAGTTCGGGTGGGCTTTGTTGACAAGCCACCGAGCCCAGAGGGCAGGTAATCCGCCGATCTTCAGAATCTTCGATTCAATGAATTTTCCAATCGGAGGCGTGCCCTGGTTTTCGATAGGCTTCGCGTAGGGTGACTCATGATCTAACCAGATGAGGTTGTGTGGTGCCCGAACCATCGCTTCCTTAGCTTCAACGAGAGCGGGGGTTTCCAGCACATCGCCCTGGAGATCTTTGATTGGTGCGCTTACGAAGCCTTCAACGAGGAGGTCGCCTTTTTCAATGCCGCCATGTTCGAAGCCACCGGATCCAACTGACTTCGTGGCAACATGGACTTCGAAGGGCATGAAGAGTGAATAGCGCTTGATCTTCAGCGGCAGAACAATCGGGCCGCGCCCATAGAATTGCTTCTGGTCTTGATGAGCCATGAAATGCTCGTGGCTCATTCCTGCGTGAGCGTCATCGCAAGCTTGGCCTGGGTGGTCTTTCACGTTCTCCATTTCAGGGTGAAGTGCCGCTTTGCCTCGGGGATGCTTGCTGCCTGTGCCTTCACGGGCTTTGCCTTCAACCACGTCGCCAAGATCAACGTAGGTCGGTTCTTCTCCGGCGTCCTGATAGAATGGTTCGCCGTGAAATTCTGGGTCAGCTAAGGGGCCGAGCGTTCCGCCTGCGCTGGCGACTACGGTGCCAGGTTCTTGATGCTGCTCTTTCCGTTCGCCAGCTCGATAGCCTAGTCCAGCTCGTCTTTCTCTACGCTGCTCAATCCGAACCGGATTGTCCGGATTCGTGTAGCGTTCAAGTTGATGAGTTTGCTTCTTCTCTAGTTGCGCCTTTCTTGAGCGTTGCACTTGGATTCCTCTCTCTCGATCTTCCTGTTTTCGTTCTCCTTCCCGGTATCCTCTTTCCCAATCCAGATTTTGTGAGGTCCAGCCGCCGAAGTCTTTCTGCATGAATTGTTTCATGAGATGAGTCGACCATTTCGGCCCGAACCCACCCTTTCGGAGAATCGCATACATTTTCTCGGCTTTGCGAGTTCGAGCTTCCCGCTGGGCGGGCGTCATCACGTTATGCCAAATGTTGCCAACCGTGGCCCTAGTTCGTTCAGCAAGCGTGTCCTTTGACCAGTCAGGATGAGCCTTACGAAGGCCCGCGCTGATCTCACTGTACTTCTCGTTGAACCAGGCTTTCGGCGGACGCTTCGGCATGGCCTCACCTCTTTGACGAGACCAGCTGCGACCGTGGGCTAATGTGGACTATTTTCAAGCGCATTCTATGGCGAGGCAGGCAGAGCAGACCCAGAGGAATTGCTTAGCGTCGGTTTCGCTTCGGAGCACGACGCCTTGCCGCTTCGGCTTCCACTTTCGACAGATCGGACAGCGCAAGTTGGGCTTCCTCAGGATTCGGCGGATCCAGCTTCGGTCTACTCCGAAGATCTTCCCGAGTTGGCTGAGGCTGTGCGAGCGGCTTGCCAACTGGATCACTAGATAGTCTCGGCTCGAGAGCTTGCGCCGACGGTCCAGACTCATTTCTCGCGTCTTTCCCTTCGTGGTGGATATCGACGCTTCGGGGCGGGGCTCTCGAGGTCAGGCTTGTTCGGGAGAGCTGACGCGGGCGGAATGAGGCTGATCGGTTCAGTTCTCGGAGGGAGAGACGATGGCAGCTTTGGTTCAGGCCCCGATGTTAGAACTGATAGAGGCGTCAGACTTGGACCCCTATCGATTGCGGTTCGAGCAGCGGTCGCTATCACGCGGACAGGCTCAGGCTCATCGAAGAGGCAGTTCTGTTTGGCTTCGAATTTGAAGCAGATGTAGCGGGGATTCTCCGGTTCTCCATCTAAGCTGAGGCCGCCGAACATATTCATCCGATACTCAGGGCACGTGTAACATTCTGAGCGGTAAGCCGAGAGATTCTCCCGCCGATTCGCAAGCCTCTTCACGCACTTCGGACAGAGCCAATGGCCAGCAGTCCACAATCCCTTTGTCTTGAACTCAGAGCTGAGCTTACCACACCAGAAACATTTGCTGACTTGCTGCTGTTCCAAGAAAGACCACGTCAAATAAATATTGGTAACAGACTGGTATTGGACATAAAAGCGGGATTTCTATGAAGGATCAGACATTTGCTGAAAGATTCTGGTCGAAAGTAGACAAATCCGGTGAATGTTGGATTTGGAAAGCAGCAAAGGGCAAAGATGGTTACGGATTATTCAACAACAAAACGGGAGCACATCGAGTTTTACGTGCTCATCGCGTCGCCTACGAATTGGCTGTTGGTCCAATCCCAAATGGATTATTCGTGTGTCATCAGTGCGATAATCGTCTATGCGTGAATCCAGGTCATCTCTTCCTTGGCACGCCAGGCGATAATACACATGACGGCGTGGCTAAGGGTAGACTGAACCAAGGTGATCAGAATCCGAACGCAAAGCTAACCTCAGCAGAGGTCATTGAAATCCATGACCGTTGCCAAAACGGCGAATCTCAACGACACTTGGCCAATAAATTTCAGGTCTCAAGACCAACAATTTGTGACATCATCTGTGGCCGAACATGGAGTTGGTTAACGAAACAACCCAAAGTCTCGCTGTCATAGAGTCTCAACTTCAAGTGGCTGTCTCGATTTGAAAGTCCAGATCTGGGCGGTGGCGTCGAAACGTGAGGCTACAAACTTGAGCTCGATGCGCTCTTGGCCCGTTGCTTTGGCCTTGCCGCTCTTGACTTGAATGACGAAGCGCTCTCGATCGGGGCTCGCAGCGATGAGGTCGGCTGGTCCGTGGCTGCCTGCGCTTCTAATGCAGAGAAAGTTGAGACGTCGGAGCCTGGCGATAGCTCGGTATTCTGCGGACCGCCCTCTCCGGTAGGCTCGGTTTGGCATATCGGATCCTCCTAGGGTTCAGAAATTCGCAAAGGCTGACAGGGCCACCGCTGTTCGGAATACGGCTGTCCGCTGTTCCGAAATTGCCAAACGCTGATACGGGCACCGATGCCCCAAAAAGCGCATATCGGCGTTAATACGGGTCCGTTACCGATAAGTTTATTGCCGATCAGCGCCATATTATACGGGGAAAAAGGGAAAAGGCGGCGAAAATTGGGCCCGAATGGGCGGCGGAACGCAAAATTGGGCGGGATTAATTGGGTCGCCGCTGTGCCGAAAGGGGCGTATCCGGCGTTTCGCCCGGGCGGCGGGGTTTTATCCGATATCCGTTTCGCCAAAACCAAGAATCGGAAAATAGGTTTCTATGTGAATCTTCTGAAATCGGCCAAAGGCCCACGGGCGCGGCTTTATCGGAACACGATTTACGTTCAGCCCCATAAGCGCGGATGGAAAGGCACCCGCCTGAAATGGATTATTGAAACTGTCGCCCATGAAAGCGTACATGCTGTGATCAATTATCGCCTGGGCGCCGGTATTAAGGCAGCGTACAGATTGGACAGGGCGCTGAAGGGGATAACCCTTTGCGGCTGAATCCGAAATTCGCAAAGGCCAACGGGTTCACCGATGCCCCGAAACGCGGATATCCGGCGTTCCGTCGGAGCGGCCTAAATCGCCGCATTTTAGGCTTTAATACCAGTCCGTTACAGGTAGCTTTATTGCTGATCGGAGTATTATATTCCCCAGGGAAAAGGCGAGGAAATTGGGCGGATATGGGGAAAGAAGCGTGAATTTGGGCGCGAGCCTTGCGAATGGCCGATATTTTGGCGATCGGATTTGTGAGGTTCCTAAGGCCGTCGAGGTTCGGCGCGTCGACGGCCTGAAGCCTTGGGCGAGGGCCGCGTGGATTGCCAAGCGCGAGAGCGCAAAAAGGGAGGCGAAATGAGAAATGAAAAAGTTTGATGAAATCAGCTTCGAGAGCATTGACGGGCTTGCCAGACTTGGCGAGCAGATGCCTGTCGCGGAGCGTGTGCTGCTGACTGAGTTCGGAGAATTCCGTGACCGATATCCCCTTGACGCGGGAAGGTTTGCAGCGATCGTGTCGGAGGGCCGCTTGCATCAGGTCGCAAGCAACGTCTACGATGTCGTGCAGAACCGTGACCTTGTTCGCAGCGTCGTCGCGAATTTCGCAGAGCTAGGCTTGGAGGATTACCACGGCGAGATCAAGTCATGGGATGGGCGGATCTGGATTTCCATGACTTCGAAAGAAGAGAAGCGCGAGCCAGTTGTCGGAGATCCTCATGCGTATGGGTTCCGCTTTTGGAATTCCTACGATGGTTCGACGTCTGTGGGCTGCGGCTTCTATGTGCTGCGACTTGTGTGCAAGAATGGCCTTGTGGCTTGGCGTCGAGAGATGGCGCAGACTCATATCCATATCGGAATCGCAGACGTTGTGAAGTGGCTAAGGAAAGCGATTGATGCAGTCAGACTTCAGGAGGCCAGCTTTGAGGCAGCGGTAAAGGCAGCGGCTTTGCAGAGGATCGAGGGCGAGATGGATCCTGTCTTCGAGCAGCTTGGAATCGGCCCTATGGTTCGCGAGAAGATTCGAAAGCAGTTGGACTTAGGCGCGGAGCCAACCGCGTATGACATGGTGAATGCAGTCACGTACTACGCGAGCCATGATCTGCGCGAGCGCCCAGTGGCAGCAGAGCGGTACATGGGAGTCGCCCGAAGGATCCTAGAGAATCCGCAGTTGGTCGTTGTGAGGGAGCGAGCCCGATGATCACGATCCTTGTTTCCAAGGAACAAGTTTTGGATCCTGACAAGATCCCTGAGCGGTTTCGCGGACAACCGCCAAGGCCGACCACGATCGAGGCTTGCAGGCAGCGCGTCCAATATTGGGAGTATCATGTCCAGCGAGTGCATCTGCAACGATTCGGCCCCTACGCTTTCGAGTATCAGCAGAAGACCCAGATGGATCCCAGACTGCTAGACAGGCATCTGCGAGCGATCGAGAAGAACCTTGATCGAGCGATCGCGGAGCTCCGAGTCGCCCATGACTGCGCCTGCTGCGGGTTGCTGCTGACTAAGACAGTTGATTCGGTCGGGCCTGAATGCGCGAAGCATCCAGGGAAGTTTCCATGCAATCGTCATCGGAGGAAGCCCTGATGAGGTTTGTAGTAGATCAGAAGTACGGCTGCGTTGACTTCTACATCGAGGACGAAAGCGGCGCTGAGCATCATTCAGGCCTGACAATCTCTCAAGCGAGAGAGATGGCTGAGCAGATACTTCGTGAGACTGGTCCTCTGATCTGGCTCGAGGACTTTGAGGACAGTCAGCTTCGTGCAAAGGTTCAGGGGATTGTCAGAGAATACGCAAAGGCGCATCCAGGCGAAATCGTGCTTCCCTGCGAGAAGCATCATCGGTTGCCATGTCGTGAATGCGAGGCAAAGCAGTCATGAGTGAGGTAGTCTGTGGCGACTGTGGCAAGCCGATCATGGAACGGGTTTATCCGCGGTGCTTGGAATGTCGGCGACCGCTGCATAAAGCGTGTCTGAAGAAGCACCTATGCGATGTTAAGAAGAGGTCTAGCCCATGACGCCGGTTAGGATTCAGCGGAAGCGAACTAGAGGATTCAATCTTCAGGAAGAATCCAAGCGTGTTAACGGCCTTGAGGTTGTCTATGTTGGTAGACCAACGGTATTCGGTAACAATCATCGGTTAGGCTACTGTGTTGTTTGTAGGAAAGAACATGACCGCGCTGAGGCGGTAGCGGAACATCGTGAGGAAGCTGAGCGGGCGTTCTACAAGGAGAATGATCTGTGGGGCCTCAAGCTGATGCTTCGCGGGAAGAATCTTGCTTGCTGGTGTCCTCTCGACAAGCCCTGCCATGCTGATGTTTTGTTGGAGTTGGCGAATCGATGACCTTCAAGGTGACTGATCTTCTGGTCGGCGTGGATCTGTCGAAGTATCGAAAGCGCCTTGATCGGCTCCATCACCCTGCCATGAATCCGATCCAGATGCTTGCTCTCGAGATCCACGTTCGCCAGAGGCTCAAGGAGCTCGGTCGCGACTGCTTCAATGTTGACGTGGAGGGCGAGTTCCTCGATCATGCGGATCCAATGCTCACCTATGCCGAGAACAAGACGATCATGGATGAGATGATTTCAGGGAGACGGTTGCCTTGAATGTGAGCGAGCCAAGAAAGGCTCTGCGAGACGCGGAGTATCTGCCTGGTCGCCTTGTCGCCTGCCCATTCTGTCGCCATATTCACGGGCCGAACGATCTCTGCATTGACGATCAGAGGTAGATGGATTTGATGTCGGCGCTTTCGAAGGAATGCCAAGGATCGGGGCACTTCGACTGCAAGGATCCTGAGTGCGGCTGCCTTTGCCATGAGGCTGCGAGACGTCATAGCTGGCATGATGAGGCTTTCAGCAATCCTTTTTGATGATCGGCGCATAATACGAATAGCGGACTGGTGGGAGCATGGGGCCGAAGTCTAAGATCGAGTGGACCGAAGCGACTTGGAATCCGTCAACAGGATGCACGAAAGTCTCAGCAGGATGCAAGAACTGTTACGCCGAGAGTTATGCTGTGAGGCTTAAGCTCGCAGGAGCTCCGAAGTATCAGGATGGATTTCAGTTCACCATTCATCCCGATGCCTTGGACATTCCGATCAGATGGAAACGCTCGCGGCTGATCTTCGTCAATTCGATGAGCGATCTCTTTCATGAAGAGATGCCGACCCGGTTTCTATTGAAAGTCTTCGACAGCATGAAGGCGGCTGATTGGCATATCTATCAGATTCTCACGAAGCGGCCTCAAAGGATGCTTGCGTTCACTCAGCAATACGTGAAAGACCACGGCCCGATTCCTGATTACGTCTGGATGGGCGTGACCGTTGAGGATGCTTCATGCAAGCCGCGAATTGATCTGCTCCGTCAGGTTCCTGTTCGAGTCCGATTCACCAGTTGTGAACCGCTTCTCAGCGCCTTGGCACCGCTCGATCTTTCAGGCATTTCGTGGGTGATTGTCGGCGGAGAGAGCGGCCCCAATTTCCGACCTATGAATCCTGATTGGCCTCGTGAGGTCAGAGATGAATGCGTTCGCCAGAAGGTGCCTTTCTTCTTTAAGCAGTGGTCTGCCGTGAGACCGAAAGCTCTGGGAAGAGAACTTGATGAGAAGATTTGGAATGAGTACCCAGCTGGCGCTTTGGAAAGACTCAAGAACCGCAAGGAGACAGTTCAAGTTAAGCTGGGCTGAGCATGGACTGGTTTTGCCCGTTCGGAAAATGCCCTTACGCTAAAGGCATCATCTTTACAAACGCTCTGGCTTTGGCCGCTCATCTAATTGAAGTGCATGAATTGTCGCGGCAATTTGTGGAACAGGCGCTTCAGCCTAGCGCTGGCTGACAGGTCTAACTAGGTAAGCACCGTAGACCGCTCGACCCGACTTCCCGCCGAACGCTCGACCAATTCGCCAAGACTTGAATCGTCTGCGAGCTCCCAGGTTTCTCATCATCGTATCATGGAATGTGCAGATCTCGCCAAGCGTGGGCGGCCTCGCTTGTTTCAGGGCGTACATATCGGACCAGTTGACTTGCTTCCAAGGTCTCATGTCAGTTGGGAAGCCGTCAGTCAATGCAGCGATCATCGGCTGCCTGACTCGATAGTTATCGAAGAATAGTTGAACCGTGCGGCCTGGTGAACCGTAGGCGTCGAAATCGACGAGGCTGACGTCACGGTACTTGCGGAGATATCCACGTTTGATGAATTGCTCGTTTGACATCGGATAGAATTCTTTCTTTACGCCGAATCTTGCGAGGCGAACCTTGGCTTTCTCTAAGGCTTGAGCGTCATCATCGACTAGGACCATTCGCCGCGGATTGAGTGGAGCGTAGACTTTCTCGCTGAGGTTTCCTTCTCCCGCATAGAGCTCGAGGATCGTCTGATGATTGCTGAGGTATCGAGCGGCGTCTGCTCGTTGCTGACGCTTCTCAGCGTTGAGCTCCTCAGGTCTCGTGATGTGGGCAGGAGCACTCTTCTGGGCTAGGATTTCCTCGATTAGCTGCTCGCTGATCATCTTATCTCCCACCAACAGCGGCACATAACATGACCCGGAATCATCGGCAGGAATTCATCGTCGAAGTCGTATTCGCCTTCTTGGTCGTTGCAGTAGTCGCAGACCTTCTCATCATCCATCGTTGCCCAATAGAGTTTGAGACCTGACGGCTCCCCGGTTGTCGCTTGGTAGTCATCTTCAACGACTGCGAGTTGCTCTTTGATGGCTGTGTTCACGCTGCTCCAGGTTAGATGATGCGCTAAGTCAGCTAGTCGCGCAAGCAATCCCTTGAGAGATTTCCAGTAATCTTCAACGGCCACGCTCAACCCATATCAGCTTCATTCTGAATCACTTGGTCGCCGCGTCTTTCAGAATGCTTTCGAAATCGCCGATGGCCTCAGTTCTGATGGCTTCAAGTCTGCGTGAGACTTCCGGGGCGAGCTCGAGTTGTGGGATTTCTTTAATGATCGGTAGCCCCATCTTGCGTCGAGTTTCATTGATTAGTGGTAGGGCTTTGCGTCGGGCGATGTCTGTGATGCGGCTTTGGTTTTCATCAATCGCCTGCACGGCTGCCTTAAGCGCAGCTTCTCGAGTCATGTTGCCAGCGCGGAAGGCCTTCATTATCTCCGTGAGTTTGCGGGCTAGTCCACGTTCAGCTTTCACGCTGCCCTGAAAGACTGGTGCATGCCCATGCTCAGGGCCAATCATGGCTTTGTTGGCTAGTTGCATTCTTCTTCGCTTCTGAATGTCAACTTTCTTGGGCGCGGGGATGAGATGGGTTTCTAGGCGTCCACCTTTCCATTCTTGGCGAGCATCGTAAGCGTTGACCTGTTTGCTTTCCGGGGCTGATGCGCTGCGCTGCACGTTATCATGAACTTTCGATAAGCCACGCTCTACAAAGCCCAAAGTCTCACGGTGATCTGGGCCGAGGCTGCCTGTGTCCGTGCTCTCAGATTTCTTGAATGGTGGCGGAGCTCCCCGCTTATCCTGGAGAACATATTTCGCTCCGCTCGGCGCTGTAGCCATTTCGACAGGTGGCACGTCGCGAGGATAAGTTGTGCCTGGACGTGGAATTGTAGGCGTAGGCTTCAATCGTGGCGATTGAGTTGTCCCAGCGCCGCCCGTAGGATCCACGTTCTCGCGTGGCCTGGCAAGCGGAGCCATTGGAGCATTATCTGGCTCCGTTGATCGTTCGACTCGTTTCTTTTTCATGTGGTCGTCGACGATATTCCAGATCTGCTCCCGCGTGAACTTTGGGTGTTCCTTCCGTTCCTTGTCGAAGGCGTCGAGGTATTCGTTCATTCGGGCTTCGGAGAGGTCATGTGTCTTCCACACATTGTCAACGTTCAAGTCCTGATGGGACAATTTGATTGCGATGAACGCTTTAATTTGCGTTCGGTCATCATGAGGAATTGAGGCGTCAATGATCTTCGGGCTGTCGGCGCGTGTGGGAGCGATTCGGGATTCAACATCGTATCCGCCGCCTCCCGTGATTTCTCGATGTCGACCTGGGTAGGGTTTCTTCATGTAGTGAGGGTCAATGTGAACATGCGATTCTTCGGTAGCCATTGCTACGGGCACGTTGGTTTCGTCACGTTCCCAGCGATGAGCTCCCATGCCGCCTCGATGCAGGTCGCCCTTCTCTGGACCTTCTTGTTTGCCTCGCCATACTTTGCCTGTCGATTGTGGTCCTTCGCCCGGCGGTGGATGACCGATCTTGCGTATGCGTCCGCCTTGCCGTCGCTTGTATTTTCCGCCGATGTTGCCAGGTCCGCCTTGGTAGGAATCTTTTGGTCCTGTGCGTTGCGTGTCAGTGTGATGGATTGGTCCGAAGGGTTTCGTGGGCCGCTCATATTCTCTGCTGACGCGAGCGCGGGCGATTCCCTCAGGAGTTTGCTGTGGGCCGAGGTCGTTGTCTCGGACAGGCTCGTCAGGCCTGTACCCTAACGCGCCCATGGGATAGTCCTGGTCGGATCCGCCGCTTCGGCGTGCTCTTGGTCTCCCAGCTTTAGGTCCGGTTGCGTCACGAGCTCGACGTATTTCTTCAGGGCTCTCTCCGGGCAGCATCATGCCGTCCCGGATTGATTCTTTTGGGTTGCCACCAACTCCACTCATGGGTTTAGGTTGCGGTTTCCGGTCGCCTTCATAGGGGCCGATGAAAGGTTCTCGAGTTGGCTTCAAGTATTGTTTCAGAACATCATGCGCGGTGTCAGTGAACGCTTTCGTCTTTGGTGAACGTTGGATCGTCTTCGTTGGTTGCGATGGTTTAATGGGCAGCGGCTTCCGTTGTGGAACGTAGAATACTTTTCCATCTCGACCTATGTAGCGTCGACCTGGAATCGTCATTGCGCCTTGCGGGAGAACCTTCACTTGTCCGGTTCTGTTATCTCGTATGAGACCCGGAGCTGCGTAGAGGTCGTTTCCGCCGAGTGAGCCTTCAGCGAAGTCGAAGCCTACAGTTGGCACGCCACCCCACGCTTTCCTTGCATGAAGGATGGCTTGTCCTTCCGCTGTGAGAGGTATCTTCGGTAAGCCCTGTTCTGGTCCTGTTGGAATGTTCGGATGTGGCTTGGGAGCTCCGAAGGCGCCGGGCTGTTGACCTCCCTTCAGTTCGGCGAGGGTTAGTTGAAGTGGTTTGTCACCCCATGAAACAGATGCGCCTAACTTCTTTCTGGCACGGTACTCGTTGATTAGCAGAATGCCTTGCTGAATCTTCTGGAAATCTATCTGCTCTTCGAGAGCTTCCTGTTCCTTGTCAACATACTTAAACGACAAAACTATGCGGTCAGAGATTTCATTCAGGATCTGATTGTTGATGATCTGTTCTAGCAGTCTGATCAACGGGAGGATGGCTTTCCGTTTTTGGATCGTGCCTTGAGCAGACATCGCCTGGCCTGTAGCTCGGATATCATCGGTGAAGCCAACTTCGCTTGGCGTGAGCTTGAAGATCGCCCACATGATTTTTGCGAACCATTCTTGGCCTTTGATGAACTCCAAGTCCCGGTTCGTGTACGTGAGCGGAGTGAACTTCGCATCCTTGTTCAATATGGCGACTTTATGGAAGCGGCCTTTGATTTCTGTGCGGAAGTATTCTCGTAGCCTCTGCTCGTCTTCCTCGCTGCCTGTGAAGCTGATGACTCCGCTTGGCACCGCGTATTCTTGGAACATGCTGGCGTTTGTGAAAGCTGAGTTGATGAGACAGTTCAGAATTGTCTCGGCGCTTTGAGTCTCAGCCCAGCCGTAGACGCTGTATGAGCGGTTGTAACGCATCGCATAGGCGATCTCATTCACATCAAACTCAATGGGCGCAACGGCGGGATGCAAATAGCTGTACTGCCAATAGCGGTACTCGATTCCGTTCACATCAGTTTCTTTGAGGAAGCTGGCGCCGTCTCTGACGAAGAGTTCGCTAAGCTGCCGTTGGCCGCGTGGCTTAAGTTCGAATCCTCCGGCGGGATGCTGCATGTAGCTGTTCAGCGAGTAGCCTTTCACGAATGTTGCGGCATCAAGTTCTAGGCTGTCCCGTATGAGAGCGCGGAGGAGCGTGTTCAGAGTTTCGCCTTTGTTATCGTTCGGATTGTTCAGGAAATAGTTGGCCTCGTCAATATCAGCCAAGACATCTTCGGGCGGAGACTCGCGGAGCTTAGGATCCTTCGGGATGATCTCCCACGGAATCTGCGCGACCTCTTCAATAATCGTCATAACGCACATGGCAACCCATTCAGAAGCCGCTAGGCTACGGTAACGGTACACATCTATGTACCTAGGCTGACCTTTCAGCGGATTATAGAACCACTCTGTCATGACGGCGCGGCGTGGAAACTCTCTCTCATCCCACCACCATTTCTACGAGCGATCAACGCTCTGGGTAGATAGTGTCCATAACGCCTTTCGTTATGGTATTGTCTTCTAACCGATTTAGTCGGTCTCTGACAAGTGGGTCCGCGGACACAATTCGTAGTGCACTTACCAAGTCTGTTCCACTCACCTCCTATCCTTATTTTGCCAAAGCTCACATCGAAGCTGTGACCGTGATTGATTCATCCTGCATATATCGCCGGATTGACTGATGGTGAAGGCGCGATCGGCATCAACAAGAGGAAAAAGCCTGAATTGCCACGCGGTTACTACTACGTTGTTCGAGTACGCATTTCAAACAATCATAGAGGCGCCTTAGGGAAGATCCAGACTCAGTATGGCGGAACTGTCGGATTGAACTCCAACAGACCACGACCGTTCTTGCGCGTTCTACATCAAAATTGGCAACTTGAATTAGCATCAAGACAGGCGGTGAAGCTACTGCGTGATATTCAACCGTACTTGATAATCAAGCGAGAGCAATGTGAACTCGCTCTTGCCTTCGCAGAACACATAAGCCAGACACGCAAGCCACTCTCGAATGAGGAATGGGAAACTCGTGATGCCTTCTATCAGAAGATGCTTGAACTTAACGCCCGAAATCGCGGCGTACTAGAACCCTTGTCAGAAGGCATAGCTCCAGTTCTTCGTTCTTGAAGTCGTCGATCACCAGGGATAGATCGTGTCCATGACGCCTTTCGTGATAGTGTTGTCCTCTAGGCGATTGAGCCTATCCCGGACTAGGGGATCCGCTGAGACTATGCGTAAAGCTGAAACCAATTCTCTCAGCACCGTATAATTTATTTCATCAACACTGCCATGCAGTGAATGACCACGAATGAAAGTGATAGTTGAAATCAAACCGAGCGAGGGACAAATCTACGGTGAGGCACCAAGTCAGAGAGGCGTTCCAGTCACAGACGAAGAGAACAACACGATTGGAAAGGTTGAACGAGTCTGCACACATGAGGGTAATCTACGGCTGGAACTTGAGATCACTGACAAGAAGGCGATTGACAGCCTAACGTATGGCGTGACTAGAGGGGTTTCTTGAAGCCTATTCAGTTGAACATTCTGTCGCCTTGCAGTTTCGGTCTGAAGGACGACTATGCAGTTTTCTTGAGTGCAACTTCGGGGCCAGCTATCGGCACCTGTTGGCCGCTTGTCGCAAACACGTAGGCTAACACATCTGCCTGCTCGTACCACATTTGAAGGCACTTGGAGCAGCGGTAGTGTGGGAAGTCTAGTTTCCCGCGAGGCGTCATGATGGCTTCATGGAATTGTACGATGCAGCCTTTCTTTCCGCAGCGCGGACACCAAAGGCCAGGCACAGCGTTTTGTTTCAAGAAACATCATGCCTCGAGAACGGCTGAGAATGTAGCTTCGTTTCCTCTGATGCTCAAATGGTATGTGAACTGCCTTCCTAGCTGAGAGCATTGCGGGCATTCTCGCAAATGGCGGCTAGATTCGACGGTGTTGATTACATGCAGCTTCATTCCGGTCATTCTCCTTGAAGAGCAAGAGCGTGTCTCATTGCTCTGACAGCTCGAACGATCGGGCGCTTGATTCCAGATACTTCAGTTGCGCCATTGCTGTAGATTGTTTGAAACGCTGTGACGGCTATGGCGAGTATGTCCGGGGCGGTTACGATTAGGAACTCTTCGTAGTTGTTGTTTTGAGCGTTGAATGTGAAGTTGAATGATCCGCCCATGAATAGCTTGCGTCCGAAGATGAAGACTTTCGCGTGCATGATCCCATAGGATCCGAA
>Ga0187878_1000877_pt1 | contig 31649 bp, 19 predicted proteins | sample June2016WEW_17_1_FD_132979 | JGI IMG/M metagenome (GOLD analysis project Ga0187878, IMG submission 132979) | Peatland microbial communities from SPRUCE experiment site at the Marcell Experimental Forest, Minnesota, USA - June2016WEW_17_150 | ecosystem: Environmental > Terrestrial > Soil >...
CGTCCACTCGCGCTAGCATGACGCTATATTACGTCAGTCTCACGCTTCCAGCAACCATGACTCGACCGCAGGAGATCACTCCCATGCCTCCGAAAGACGACGAGTTCCGAGCAGCCCTCCGCAGCATCCTGACCCGATCAGGTCTCTCGATGCGGGCACTGTCGGCCGCGATGAGCCGCGACCCGGGATACATCGCAGCCCTTCTGGATCCAACCCGTCCGTCGCGGGCTCGCCCCACCCCGGCTGATCTGCTGGCGACCTCCGAAGCCACCGGGATAGCGTTTGTGGAGCTGCTCGAGTCCCTGTGGGGGATCGATCCCTCGCGCCTGGCCGGCGAACTCGCCGGACTCGGGGTGAGTCTCTCACTCGACGAGCGCTTAGCCGGCCTCACCGACGCCGAGCGAACGAGCGCCGCCGACTACATTGCCTTTCTCGCCGCGCGCCACACCCGCCGTCGGGTCTCACGCCCCGGAGCCGCGCGCCCAGACCCTAGCGGTTTGCGCTGGTGAAGTAGAACTCGGTGCCCCCCAGATCGGCGCCGTAGACCGCGGCATCGACGAAGTCGTCATGCTCGCCGTTGGGAAAGGCGACGAGTTCCGCCTCGTATGCCGCCAGACCCGGTGCGCCGCGCAGGTGGAACACCTTGCCTCCCTCGTAGCGGGCGGCGAGGGTCAGTGCCCTCGTCACCTTGTCGCGGTCGGGATAGACCGCCCGCGCTGGCAGAGCGGTCCTCGCGAGCATCTCGCGCACGAACGTGCTCTGGTGCTGGGTCGCCTCGATGCTGAGGGCGACGATCGGGCGTGGACACGGAAGGGGGGAGCCCCCCAGTCCCGCGAACCCCTCGGGCAGCAGCGTCCCCGGCCACAGCAGGCGCGGCCCATCGGAGCGCCCGAATTCCGCGGCGGCGCCCGCCTGCGTCGCGTCGGTGCGCCCGGTCAGCCAGGCCCGGTGGCCCTCGCTCAGGCGCTCGCGCCAGGCGCCGGCAAGATAGAGGTTGTGGTCGGTGTCTTCCCACCACTCGACCGCCGCGGTGTAGTCGGAGCGCTCCGAGGCGGCGGCGTTGAGATCCACCCCGACCCGGCGGGTGCCCCGCTCGGGCAGCCGATCGACATATTGGAACCATTCCCGTCGGAAGACGTTGCCGCCCATGCCCGAGGGATCGTTCTGGTACTGGAGGTTGAAGAGCGCGCTCCCCATTGCCTCGCGCTTGGCGCGCAGCTTCTCGGCCGGCCAGCACTCGGGCCACAGCGCGCTGCCGTCGTCTCTGATCGCCTGCTCCTTGAAGAACGGCACGTCCCGATCGGCGAGGGCCCGATAGAGGTCGTCCTCGTGCCAGCGGGTTCCCAGGAACAGGACCGTCGCGTCGGGAGTGAGCATGGGGTCGATGACCGCGAGATAGCGATCGAGGGCCTTGGCGCGACCGGGCGCGGTCGCGTTCTCATCGGGCCCGACCAGATCGTCGCACACGAGCACGTCCGCCCGGGCGCCGAGCTTGAGGCTCAGGAGCGACCCGGCCCGGACTGTGGCGTCCTTCTCGACATAGCTCTCGGCCCCTCGCACGGTCCAGGCCGCTTCGGTCCAGCGCTCACCGGCCACGCCGTCTCGCCCCCAGCCGAACACATCGGCAAAGCGGCGCGAGGCGACGATGTGACGGATCGCGGCCGAGCGCTTGAGCGCGTCGGCCTCGGTCGCGGTCGCGATGATCACCTTGACTCGCCCGCGCCGCTCGCCAACCAGGCGGGCCACCATGTGGATGGCCGCAGTCGTCTTGGCGTGGCCCCGCGGCAGCAGGACGCCGCAGGCTCCCGGTGAGTGAGCGTTCGCGAAGCTGACCAGACGCCGCAGGTGCGCCGGGTAGCGCAGGCCCGAGACGTACTCGGCGAAGGCGACGTCGTTCCAGGCCGCGGCCGCCCGCCAGGCGGCGGCGACCTGGCGGGTGGTGTCGGCATTGGGAGCGCTCATTGGGTCTCCTCCATAACCTCGAGGAGGTGGCGGACGCTGCTCATTTGCTCGGCGGGCAGGAGGGCATCGAGGGGGTGGGCATCGGCCTCGGCTCTTGCGCCCCTCGAGCTTCGGGCAGGTTCATCGAGCCCGAGGTACTTGGCTCGCAGTTCGATCGCCCGCAGGCTGGCCTTGAGGTACCCCACCCCCACGGGGCCCTCACGGTTTCGGGCCGAGGCGCTCGCCGCCGTGTAGGAGGCGTCCTTGAGCTGGGCCACGATCTCGGCCCGCTCGCTGCCGAGGGCCGCTGGGTCGAGGCTCTCGACCCAGCCGGCGCGGATGCTCTTCAGGTACGCCTGGACCTGACGCACGGAGAGTTCGACCGGAGTCGTGTTCTGCCTACTAGCGAAGGCGTCGCTGATGGCGGCCGGGCCCATGCCTTTGTGGTGGAGGCTCTCTATCTGCTCGCGCAGTCGGAGCTCCTCCGCCAACGGCTTACGCCCCCGGGCTGCCACCTAGCGACCCCGCGCGGGCGCCGGCCCGCTCACGCCACGTCCTCCCGGACCGCTCGTTCGCCCGTGTATGTTTGCCAGCGCTCGATCGTGAGCTGGGCGAACTTGGGGTCGATCTCCATGGCGAAGCAGCGCCGGCCCAATCGTTCGGCGGCGATCAGCGTGGTCCCGCTGCCGACGAACGGGTCATAGACCGAGTCGGAGCCGCGCAGGTGGTTGGCAATCGGGATCTCCGACAGCAGCACGGGCTTTTGGGTCGGATGGTCAAGCGATGCCTCGGATGATCCGGCGGCGACCATCTTGGGTGAGGGGGCGCGCCAGATCGTGGCCTGGTTGCGGGCCCCAAAGAAGCCGACCTTGGCTCCCCGCTTGCGAACCACCCAGGCGGGCTCATGCATCCACTGATACCACGAGCGCCCAAGGGCGAAGAGGCCCTTATCCCAGATGACCTGGCTCACGATCTCGAAGCCGATACGCTCGAGACCAGCCGCGACCGTCGCGGCATGGATCGCGGCGTGCCAGACGTAGCCGACCTGTAGGGAGGGCACCAGGGCGAACGCCTCGGACCAGTCGACGCGGGTGTCGCCCGCGAGGGTTGTGGTCCGATGACTCTTGCCGCGCCCGCCGCGGGGACTGGGCCCGACCACGCCGTCGCGCCAGCTGACATCGAGTGACACCCCGTAGGGTGGATCGCTGGACAGAAGCGTCGGGGTTGCGCCGGCGAGAAGGCGGGCCACGTCGGCGGGGTCGGTGGCGTCCCCACATAGCAGGGTATGGCGGCCCAGACGCCAGCGCTCGCCACGGTGCACATAGACCTCGCCATCAGCCGGCGGCTCGGGGATCGCGTCGGGGTCACCCTTTCGTTCGGCCTCGGCGAGGACGCGAGCGACCAGCTCATCGATGTCGTCGCGCCCGTATCCGATGCCTGTGAGGTTGCCCGTCGCCGCCTGCTCCTCTAGGAGCGCTGCGAGTAGGGCGTCGTCGTATGTGCTTAAATCCGCCGTCCTGTTATCCGCCAGAAGATAGGCGCTCGCGGTCGCATCGTCGAGATCGACCACGACTGCGGCAAGGTTCTGCCAGCCCAACTCACCCGCGGCGCGGACCACGTGGTTGCCCGCGACGATGAACCCTGTGCTCCGCTGGACCAGCACCGGCCGCAACTGGCCGAAGCGACGAAGGCTCCCGGTGATGGCTTCTAGATTCCCATGGCGTGGATTTCGGGGATGAAAGGTGAGGCTGCCGATTGGGACGACGAAGGACCGCAGCTCGGGTGCAATCGACTCGGGCGAGGAGGCCGGCGCCTCCCCGGTTCGCTCGGAGCGCGGGGCTCGTCGGGTACGAGTGGTGGTTGGAGTGAGTGTGGCGTCCATGGTCTTGGCTCCTCTGCGATCGGTCGACGCCGCTCGGCGCCGTTCACTGACGCGATCCTGCCTGCTCGCGCCGGGTCCGTCGATGGGCTCGAGGTCTACCAAGCTATCTACTTCACTCCCCTTGGGGCACAATCTACGGGTGGGTGACTTGCGCGAGCCACGCGGCGGCCTCGACTACCCGCGCACCCGAGCGGAGTTCGAGCGCTGGTTCGGGAGCGAGGCCGCCTGCGGCGCGTTCCTGTTGGGGGTGCGCTGGCCCGATGGGTTCGTCTGTCCGGGCTGCGGCGGAGCGCGTAAGTGGCTGACCGCGCGCGGCCTCTATCGCTGCGCCGATTGCGGACGTCAGACCGCACCTACGGCGGGGACGATTTTCGCGGGCAGTCGCAAGCCGCTGCGCGTCTGGTTCGAGGCGCTCTGGGAGCTCGCGGGCGAGCAGGGGGTAAGCGCCGAGACGCTGCGAGCGGACCTCGACCTCGGCTCCTACCAGACCGCCTGGGCCTGGCTCCACAAGCTGCGGCGAGCCATGGCAGAACCGGAAGGCGAGCGCCTCACCGGGATCGTCGAGCTTGCCTCGATCCCCCTCTGGAGTGTGGAGCGAGGCGTAGCGACCGTGGCGATCGCGGCCGAAGTGGGCAGGGGAGACATTGGGCGCATCCGCATATCTCGCCTTCCGAGCAATGGGCCGGTCGCTGTCGAGCGCTTCGCGGCGCAGACGCTGGCCCCAGGCTCGACGCTCCGCACCTACCCGCGTTACCCGGAAACCGCGATCATCACTGACAAGGGGTTGCCCGAGTTCGAGCGCGTCGCCTCGGGGCTCGATGAGTGGTGCAGTGCGACCCACCAGGGCGCCATCCGAGCTCGGCAGCTCGACTTCTATCTAGCCGAGTTTGCCTTCCGCTTCAACCACCGCGCCGAGCCGCAAGGCCTGCGCTTCTACCGCCTCCTTGAGGCAGCCCTCGCCGCCGCCCCCAGGTCCGCCCGGTCACTCGTGGGCGGGACCGAGGCCCCGGGCAGGTAGTTGAGCGTGCAACTATCCTCTGGAGGCATCCCGACCTTGACCCCCCTAAACGCGCTGTTTAGACAGCGTTAATGGGTCAAAGGGGGGTCGGGGGAGGTCGGGAAAGGGGCGGCACGCTCCGCTTGGGAAGCAGACACTCTGCCAGCTGAGTTACTCCCGCTCGGAGCAGAGAGAGTTATAGCAGATCGCGCGCGACGCCGGCTCTGGGCGGTAGGGCGTGTGGCGCCGGCCTCGCCTCGCAGGATGCCACCCTGGAGCTCGCGCGAGCCGGTCAACGGATTGAGTGTCTGGGCGTGGCCCTCGGGGAGGTCCCGCTCGGCCAGCGGCAGCTACAGCAGATCGAGCTTCGAGTGAGGTAGCCGCCCCAGGATCTCAACGGTAGGACCTGAGACCATGCCGTCGTCGATGGGTCCGGCGAGTTCGACCCGGACTCGGCCTAACGTTCGATCATTGGACGGCCGAGACTACCACCACCAATGGTGTATGGTGCCTGTGGACGGAGTGTGCAACCGTTCTGCTGGGAAAGGAGACGAGAGACAATGTCCTCCCCCCAAGATCGGCCCACGACCGGTACCGGCGGAGCCGCGGACGACGTGGAAGCGCTGGACAAGCTAGCCGAGGCGTCGCGGCTGTACGATCGGTACGTCAGGCTCGCGCGCCTCACTGAGATCCCTGCGCTCGCGGCTGAGGACGACGCCGCCGACTTGCCGCCACAAGATCCTCCTAACACGGACCGGCCCTTCGGGCTGTTGCTGGTGCACCCCGCCCCGTACTCGGCACCACCTCTCGGGCTCAGCATCCGCGTCACAGCCGAGTAGGCCCAGTGCCGTCCTGGGACGAGCTGCTCGAGCAGTTCTCCAAACGTGCAGTTGCTGACAGGACACCCTGGCTGCTGGCTCAACAGGGGGAGGCTCTCCGGACCATCAGCCAGCTCCGAGAAGGTCGCAATGTCATCCTCTACGGCTCGGCCTTCCTCCAGAAGCCTCAAGCTCCTTCCCAGTACCTGACGATCAATCACGAGGACCTGAACGGCTTCATGGCGAGCGTGCACCAGATGGACTGCAAGCTCGGCCTTACGTTGCTGCTTCACACGCCCGGTGGCGTCACGAACGCAGCGGAATCCGTCGTCGCGTACCTGAGGTCCAAGTTCACGCACATCGAGGTGATCGTGCCGGCATTGGCCATGTCCGCCGGCACCATGATTAGCCTGTCCGCTGAGCGCATCGTCATGGGCAGGCAGAGTCAGCTCGGACCAATCGACCCGCAGATCCCGGCAGGGGGACGGATGGTATCGGCGCAGGCCGTGGTCGAGCAGTTTGAGCAGGCGCGGCGCGAGATCATCGGGGACCCCGTAACTGGGCAGAAGGGGAACCTGGACGCAGCGCACCTGTGGGCACCCGTGCTTCAGTCGGTGGGCCCGTCGCTCCTTCTGGAGGCACAGAACGCGCTCGCCTACGGAGAGTCGATGGTGGCGCGCTGGCTGACGACTTGCATGTTCGCAGCTGACCCGCCTGGAGCCGGGGCGGGCAAAAAGGCCGCCAAGCACTTCAACGATGCGACCACGCACAAGAGCCACGGGCGCCGTATCGACCGCGACGAGGCTCGCTCGGAGGGCCTAACGGTCGAGGACCTCGAGGACAGCGACGAACTGCAGGAAGCAGTCCTTACCGCCTACCACCTCATGACAATCATCTTCGAACAATCAGCGGCAGCCAAGCTGCTCTGGACCAGCCACGGCCGAACCTGGATCAAGAACTGGGCGCCAGCGGCCGCGGTGCAGGCTTCGCAGGTTCCGACCCCGTAGGTCGGCGGCCCCAGGCGCGCTCCGAAAGCAAGTCACCATCACCTGATCGTGTCGGGTGACACGGCCGTAGGCGCAGGGTTGTCGCTTAAGGCTGCGTCGATGGCGTCAGTGAGGCCGCGCCTTGTTCGTCGAGTAGGCGCTTGGCAAGGGCGAAATCGTCACGGACCAGTGCCGTCAGCGACTTCCGACGGTCTGGGACCGACGAGCTGGCCGGGCGGCTCGCGAGTTGCCTCGCCCACGGCTCGAGCAACGAGAGCCTCGATCACAGTCGCGGGTTCGCCTGCAGCAGCGGCGCGATAGTCCTCGAGCGTCGGGGGCACCGCTTTGCCGCGCTCGAATGCCTCGGCCGCCCGCGCCATCGCCTGCTCTCCCTCGGCGCGCTCCTCCGGCGATGGTTCGTCGTATCCCAGTGCCTGTGGACTCACGGTGGCCCCTGTTCGTGCTTGCCGGTCATCCTCTCGTTTGCGCACTTCCACCGCAAGTGCTGAGGCGGCTGACTCGCTCAGGAGTCGTGCCCTCCAGCGCGACGTGCGTGCCAGACCTCGTCGGCAGGACCACGCAACGCAAGAGCAGTCGGTAGGCTGGCTGATGCCTCAGTGCGCATGGCCTCGCACTCGTGATCATTCCGCGCGGAATGTTGCACAGCCACGATTCTGCCAACGTCGACGGCCAGGGCCGAACTCAACGCCCGGGTCTACTCTTGTCGAATGACCGGCATTGAGCACTGCCCTGGATGTCCGTACCGTGAGTTCGGCCCCGCCATCGGCTCGCGAGGCAACCCGGCCAGCCGTGTCGTGATCGTCGGCGAGGCGCCCGGCAAGCAGGAGATCATCCAGGGTCGCCCCTTTGTGGGGGCGGCCGGTGGCATCCTGCGAACCGCGTTGAGCGAAGCCCGGCTGTCAGAGGCCGACCTCTTCATTACCAACTCCCTTGCTTGCCTGCCGCACCCGGTACACCCGCGTGTCGCCGCCATCAACGCCTGCCGCGGACGACTGCTGCGCGAGATCCAAGCCCACCATCGGGACGTCATCGTGGCTCTCGGCGCCACCGCGTTTCGAGCTTTGACCGACCAACGGGCCGTCCGTGTGCTCGACGCTCGCAAGCGACCACCGACGAAGACCCCATGGGGACCGGTAGTGGCGACGGTCCACCCGGCTAGGGTCCTTCGTCGACCCGCCGAAATGGACTTTCTCGTTGCCGACCTGGCCGCGGCTCGACTTCTCGTTGTCGACCGCGGCGTATCAGGATCCTCTCGACCAGATGTCGGGGAGGGCGGATGAGGGTACCCATCGAGGTCGGAGATGCTCTCGCATCGTACGTCTACGTCTACATCGACCCCCGTAACGGCCAGCCGTTCTATGTCGGCAAAGGCAAGGGCAACCGCCTCTTCTCGCACCTAGACGACCAGACGGAGAGCGAGAAGGTACGCCGCATCGCCGAACTACGGGCCGCTGGTCTAGAGCCACAGATCGACGTTCTGCGCTACGGCCTGTCCGACCCCGAGGCCGGATTGGTTGAGGCTGCGGCCATCGACCTGATCGGCAGACCACCACTGACCAACATCATGGCCGGGCATCACGCCCAGAGCTTCGGCCGAGTCACCTCCCAAGAGGTCATCGCCATGCTCACCGCCAAGCCCGTTGTCGTTCGCGAGAGGGCCCTTCTGATCACCATCAACCAGCTCTACCGGAGCGGAATGAGCCCGCAGGAACTCTATGAGGCGACGAGAGGGTTCTGGGTTGTAGGGCCGCGGCGGGAGAAGGCCGAACTCGCTCTTGCCGTATACCAGGGGGTGGTGCGAGAGGTGTACCGCATCCGAGCGTGGCATCCCGCGGCCACGCTGGAGTACGCGACACGGGATGCCGAGGCCAACCGCGGCAGCAGGCGTTGGGAGTTCGAGGGCGACATCGCCGAGGACGTCCGCGAGGACTACGTGGGTCGTTCGGTCGGCAAGGGCGGGCAGAACCCGATCAGGTACGTGAACGTGTAGCGGACCCGTTTCGTCCCAGCCAGGGATCACGATAAGGTGGTTTATCGTGTGGCGAAGTGCGAACCACTCCGGGCCGGCCACGATCGCCTAAACGAGCCACGCGATTGATTATCACGTCGTAGAGTGGACGCATGGGGGACCTGGTTCCGCGCCGAGTCGTTACCGCGTTCAAGGAATGCTTGAGCGACTACGAAGTGCTGCGGTCGATCTCCGACTACTTCGACGACCTTGGCTTCCAACTGGATCCCGAGATTGAGGCGGCAGAGGGACAGCGGACGGGGCAGCGACGCGCCTTGGCGGCTGGCTACCTTGGCCCGCTGGACCTGACCAAGGCGTCCGACGCCAACCGATTACTCGAGGCCATGTCATACAAGATGGCCGAATGGGACAAGACGAAGGAGGCGCCCTTCCGGATGAGCCTCGACACGCTAATCCGGGTCCTCGATGTCGGCGGCTTCACGTGGGATGGCCGGGCGATCGTTCGGCGAGCCGGTACGTTCACTGCCCAGACGCACGGCGAAGCTCTTCAGCAAGTCGGCCTCGAAGACGTGAACCGGGAGATGGAGCGGATCCAGGCGTCGGTTGAGTCGGACCCAGCCGATGCAATCACGGCGGCCCGCGCTCTCCTCGAAACCGTGTGCAAGGCGGCGCTCGAGGAGTTGGGCGAGTCCTTCAGCGAGTCCGACGACCTTCCGAGCCTCTACAAGAAGACTGCCCTCGCCCTGAAGTTCGACGCCACGCAGCACGAAGTCGTCTATCGACAGACGCTCCAGGGGCTAGCCAGCGCAGTCCAGGGACTTGCCGAGCTGCGGAACAAGCTTGGCGATGCTCATGGCCACTCTCGGACCGCAGTGCGGCCGCAGCCGCGTCACGCCCGAATGGCGGCCGGCGCGGCCATGACCGTGGCCACCTTCATCGTTGAAACGCTCCAGATGAGGCGTTCGCCATGAGCCAGCGAGATCCGTCGCCTGAGACGTCCGCGAACACGGCCCTCGCGGTCGCGCCAGACGGCAAGGCCGATCGAGCCAAGGCGGCTGCGTACGGGGCCGCGGTCGGCACGCTCGGGGCGGTCCCTCTCGTCGGCGGCGTCCTGGCCGGTATCGCCGGATCCTTCATCCCGAATGCGAAGCTCGATCGGGCTACGCGCTTCGTGAACGATCTCGCCGAGCGATTGAGGGCTGCAGAAGGCCAGATCGACGAGGAGTTTGTCCGTCGGGATGAGTTCGCGGCTACAGTCGAAGACGTCCTCGACCGCGTCACGCGCCGCAAGAACGACGCCAAGATTCGGTACTTCGCGGCGGCACTCGCAGCCTCGGCAACCCATACGCGCCCCAGCAGTCGTGAGCGCGATCGGTTTGTGGATCTTCTTGACGATCTGCGCCCTTCGCACCTGTCCGTGCTCGCCGGGATCGCTCGCGGAACGCCGCCCCCAGCCGCTCGTTACCCGTTCACCGTGGGTACAGCGGCTTCCGACGCGATCGCCGCGGCCACTGCTGGCAGCGAGTCCGACGACGTGGCACAGGACATGCACGACCTTGAGGTGAGGGGCCTTCTGCGCTCGAAGGGAGATGGGATCACGAGCCTCCACGTCGCGAGCGACATCCGCGCACTCATGACCCCGCTTGGCCTGCGGTTCATCGAGTTCGTGTCGCCCGCGGCCCGAGCGAGACCCGAACGAAAGACCAACGGAGTCACCCGAACTCGAAAGGCAGAGCCTTCTCGGTGATCTCCTGATCCTGGCCGTGGCCGCGCGGCCCTCGGATCAGGGCCTCCGCAGCTCGTCGAAAGCAAAGACGATCCTCTCCGAGAAGCCCTGTCGGGTGATCCCCGAGAGGTGGGCGCCGGGATGGTAGGTCCACACGATCGACCGCCCGTCGACCTGCCCACCAGCGATCAGGGGCCAATCGAGACGCGCCAAGCCTGCAAGGCCAAGAGCGCCTGCCGTCTGGTCCCAGAAGCCCTTCCCGGCGAGAATGAGGATCCGAGTTGGGTCGAGGCTGCCCACCGTCTCCCAGAAGTAGGCGGGCACGTGCTCGTACTGCGGTTCCCAGAGGCCGTCGCCCACCCAAGGGCTCTTGTTGTTGTCGCCCCAGGCCAGCGGGAACAGGTTCGACCATGCGTATCGTGCGTACCAGGGAGTCTCGCCCGCCGGCTCCAGCGCCAAACAGGTCCGCTCGCTGAGGGTCCAGAAAGGCGATCCGCTGCGGGTCGCCAGTGGCTCTTCCATTGGCTCAGCTCGCGCTGACGACCAACCACGAGTCGCGGCAAGCGCGGCTTGGCGGCCAGCTTCCGACTGAATGCCTCCGAGCGTCCACAGCGCCGGCGACGTCTTGTCGTCCCACCCGGCTAGGGCCTGCCCGACAACGAGGAGTCGGCGGTAGTCCGACCCGACGAATGGCCATTGGGAAGCGATGGTGCGCGATCCGATTTGGTCGTTGCGGCTGGCGATGCCTTCAAGCATTCGCAGGTACGCCTCGCTCGCGCCCTGATCGCTCACGCGACGCCCGCCGTGCCGGACGTATTCACGCTCAGACCTCGGCCGCTGTGACCGCAACTGCGAAGGGCACGCCCAGCTCCGCGAAGTGAGCCTGACCGCAGCGGACCTTGTCCGCCTCGCTGGTGCGCAGTTTGAGGAAGTCGCGCGTTCCCTTCGTTTCCCGGACAAGGTAGAACGCCTGCCCGTCGTCCTTGAGGATGGCCCAGTCGGGGTTGTACGTGCCCAGCGGCGTGTCAATCTGGAACCAGCCGGGCAGCTTCACGAAGAGTTTGATGTCCTCCCGATCATCTAGCTGCCTCGCGAACTCGCGCTCGATCTCCGAGTCGTAGACCACGTAGTCGTAGACGGAGTTGTTCACCTTGATGGCAGATAGGTAGTTGATCAGCTCCTCGTTCTTGAAGAGCAGCATCTCCCACTCGGCGGCCGGCCCAGAGCCCTCGACCCGCTCGTACTTGATCCCGTCCACGAGTAGTCGATGTAGCTCGCCCTTGAGGGTCGTGGCGACCATGTCCATGAAGCGTTGGGGGTTGTTGAAGAACTCCCCGAGCCGGCCGGACTCTCGGAGGACTCGGACCAGGGTGGATCGTGTGAGTTCAGTCTCGTTCTGCAGGTAGGCGAGCACGTCCGGGACCGCACGACTGCCGTACTCGACCCGTTCCTCAGCCACGCTCATCGCGGTAGCCCTAACACCGGCCAGCCCCGGTTCCACCCGGCCGGCCGCGACACGGATCGTCGGTTCTTCGATGCGTTCCATCCGCTTCAAGGCGGCAACAGCGCGACCAACGAGTTCGTCGGTAGAGAACTCCACTCGGTATGTCGTTCTCGGCTTGATGCGCTCCCACAGAGCCTGGAACTCGGGAGTGAGCGTGACGTCCTTCTTGAGACGGTTGGGGCCGTCGTCGCGCTCGCGGCGGACATGGCGTTCGATCTGATACCTGGCCAGGAGGTCTATCACGGCGGGCGCGAGGTCTTGGTGGGCGTCCGGCAGCGCCAGCCTGAAGCCGGCCTTCTTGGGATCGAAAGCAGCCTGGATGCGGCCGCCATCGTCCAGCATCTTCTGCGCGACGAGCGCCGCGCGGATCTGCGCTGCGGCCTCGGACCCAATCGGCTGCTCAACGTCGTTCACGATCCGCGTGAGCTTGGCCAAGACCGTCAGCGGCACCTTGCCGAAGGTCACGCCGCAATCTTCCTCGTACTCGGTCTGGAGGGCACGGGCGAACTCCTCGTAGCTCTCGTTCGCCATGACATAGAGCTTGTTCACCGAGTCATCGAAGACGCGGAAGCCGTCCTGGTCGACCGGCAAACGCAGCCCGCGACCTATCTCCTGCCGCTTCTTGACTGCGCTCCTCGTCTCATTGAGCGTGCAAATCTGGAAGACGTTCGGGTTGTCCCAGCCTTCCCTCAGCGCCGAGTGACTGAAGATGAACCGGAGCGGCTCGTCCAGAGAGAGCAGCCGCTCCTTCTCCTTCATGATCAGGTTGTAGACATCGTCGTCTGCCTGCGTGTCGCCACGAGTGTCCTTGAGTACGCCCTTCTTGTCCGCGGCGAAGTAGCCGTTGTGCAGCCGGTCGACAGGCTCCTTGAGCCATTCCAGTTCCCGAAACCGCTCCTCGCTGGCAAGAGCGGCCAGCTCCGCCTCGAATGCTTCGGCGAACTTTCCCTTGACGGGGTGGCCGTCACTGTCGTAGTCGCGGTAGTTGGCAACGCGGTCTACGAAGAAGAGGCTGAGCACCTTGATGCCGCGGCCACGAACCTGAAGCTCTTTCTCAAGGTGGCGCTTGATCGTGTGCCGGATTTGCGCCCGCCAAATGTCGTCGCGCATCCCCCCGATTTCCTCGCCGAGGCGCAGCGTGCGACCGCCATTGAAGCGGATCGCCTCGAGGCCAGGTTCGGCGTTGATCTCGGCGACAGAGAACCCTTGCGCGTAGGCAGCTCGCTCCCCAGAAAGCATGAACAGGTCCGCGCCCTGCTTGGCAGTGACCGTCTTCTCGCGCGGACCTTCGGGCGTCTGAACGTGGATCCGCAGCTTCGCTTTGATGCCACTCCGGTAGTCGATCTCCTCCACTCGCACGAAGGCGTCGTTGGCCGAGCCTTCGGCCACGGCGCTCGCAACCACGATCTGCTTAACCAGCTTCAACTCGAACGCACGGATGGGGTCCAGCCGGTAAACCAGGTTGTAGGGGTTTCGGTGCGTGGCCGAGTAGCGCAGCGTGCAGAGCGGGTTGAGGGCCTTGATAGCTTCCTGAGCCCGATCAGTCGAGTCGACGCTCTGGGGCTCGTCGATGATGACGATGGGTCGCGCGGCCTGGACGAACTCGATCGGCTGACGGCCTGAGAGCTTGTCGCTCTCCTTGTAGATGACGTTGCTTCTCTGTTCGGCCTCCGTGCCGGTGAAGTTCTTGCGGAAGGCGTCGATGTTGATGACCAGGATCTGGAGCGTGCTACTGGTGGCAAACTGCCGGAGCCGATTGACCCTGCGAGCGTCGTAGACGAAGTGCTCGAACGGCAGGTTGTTGTAGATGGCGCGGAAATGCTCGGCAGTGATCTCGATGTTTTTGAGGACGCCCTCGCGTATCGCCACGCTCGGTACAACGATGATGAACTTCTGGAAGCCGAAGCGATGCGACAACTCGAAGATCGTGCGCAGGTAGACGTACGTCTTGCCGGTGCCGGTTTCCATCTCAACCGAGAAGTGAGGACATTCCCGCGGTTGGTTCGCTGGCCCGTCGAAGAGCGTCCACGCCTCCAGAGAGGAGGTCGGATCCGCGGCCTCGATGTCGTTGCGCAACTGGATGGCACGGGTGTTCGTCGTGAGCACATCCTCGCCCAGCAGGAGACGGTTGCCTACGCCAAGCTCAGTCTGATCCTGTTCTGCGAAAAGGCCGGCGGTCATCCCCAGGTTGATGACACTGAACTCAGGAGCGCCCTGAGGTTGGCCCTGAAAGATGTCGGTGATGGCCGCCACGGCATCAAGCTGAAACTGTTGGTTGGCGTCGAACTGGATCTTCATCGGGAGCCGTCAGACAGTCCGGAAGGTTGTGATGCCTTGCGTCTTGAATACCTGCACGGCGTTGGCCTTCAGCTGGTCATTGCCAGCGAAGCCTTCGTCCAGACAGACCACGCGCTCCGGCTTCTGCCGGGCGATGGCACGGAGGAGGTCCAGGGTCAGGTCGCGCTCGAGGCAGACGAGGAGTGCGCCACCCGCCACGCTGAACACGGGAGTCCCCGCGAGCTCCAGCTTCTCGACACTGGTGTCGAGTGGGAAGCCACTCTTCAGAAGGATCTCGAACAGCAGATCCTCCGGGGTGCGACCCGCACGGATGTGGTCAATGTGAAGCTCGAGTTGGGCCTCGAGTGCCGATGTCTCGTGCGCGACGTCGGCGTTCCACAGCCTGAAGTTGGACTCCGCGAGTTTGAACACGCGGAAGCCCAGGTCCGGTCCTTCCTGGCTCTCGAGCGCGAGTTTCCCTTCGTCCTCTGATCCAAACGTGCTTATGACGCGTCGGGTGCGCTCCTTGGTGATTTCCGCGACGGTGGCATAGTCCTGGCGTCCCGTTGGTTCTGGGAGCTGGGCGAGGATGAACTTCCGTCGTCCACCGTCCTGTCGGTTCAGAGCCATGACGGCGTGAGCCGTCGAAGCCGACCCGGCGAAGAAGTCCAAGACCAGTTCGCCGTCAGTCCCTGTCGTCGCCATCTGGACCAGCTTCGCGATCAGCTGAGATGGTTTCGGGAAGCTAAACACCTGGGCATCGCCGAAAATGTCGACGATCTCGTTGGTCCCGTGCTGTGTGTAGACATCGTCAATGACCGAGAAGAACTTTGTCTCCCGCTGGCCATCGTCGTCCCTCAAGTACTGCTTCGAGCCGACTACCCAGGCTCCGTCCCTGTCTCTAGAGAAATACAACTCGCCCGACTTCGACGCCTGTTCAACCCGAGCTTGGCTCCAGCGCCATTGGCGCTTTGGCATCACCATCGACCCGTCGGGCGCCCGTATGGGGAACCGCAGGTTGGGCCTCTCCTCGAAGCTCTTCATCGACTCCAACGGGTGAGTCCGGTACGGTCCACGCCGGTCGTAGTTGTCGTCCCTGTTCTTGTAGTACCGGGCGATGCCGGCTTCCGTGAGGGGGACATAGATGTCAGCGATCTCGTCCTTGGCCCGCGCGTAAACCAGCACGTATTCGTGAACGGTTACGAGGTGCTTCTCTTTGGCTCCTCCACCGTAACGCTTCTTCCATACGATGTTGTCGACGAAGTTCTCTTCTCCAAAGACCTCGTCCAGTATCGAACGTAGGGCCTTGAGTTCGTTATCGTCGATGGAAACCAAGATGAGCCCGTCATCTCGGAGCAGGTTCCTAGCCATGTAGAGCCGCGGGTACATCATGTTCATCCACTTCGAGTGGAACCGGCCGTCCGCCTCCGTGTTTGTGCTGAACTTCTTGCCTTCGGCGTCGACTTGGCCGGAGTACTCCAGGTAGGTCTGCAGACTCTCGGCGTAGTTGTCGGGATAGATGAAGTCGTTCCCGGTGTTGTACGGCGGGTCTATGTAGATCATCTTGACTTTGCCGAGGTACGACTTCTGCATGAGCTTGAGGACTTCGAGGTTGTCTCCCTCGATGATCATGTTCTCAGTGGTATCGAAGTTGACGCTTTCGTCGCGGCAAGGCAGAAGCGTGCCGAGGCTCGGAAGCTGGATCGTCCTGAAGCACTCAGCCTTGCCCGGCCAGTTCATGCCGTAGCGTTCCTTGCCGACGTCCACCGCCTCGCCGAGCGCCAGCCTCAGCTTGTCGAAATCTACCCTTCCACGTTCGGTGCCTACCTCAGGGAACAGCTGCAACAACTCCTGCACCTTGTCTCCGGCGATGTCCTCCGATTGGAGGTCTAGGTGCTCGGGTTGATCGGTCACGTCTTCTCCCCCGAAGTAGTGCATTGGGTTCTCAACTTAGCTCCCACCGAAGCGCAAAGAGCGGCTCGTGCTCGACGCTCTGCTCAAGACGCTGGCCTATCTCATCGAGCAGGTTGTCCTTCTGGCGGTCGATTTCGCGGCTGGCTTGATCGTAGGCGTGCCAAGCCTCATCGCGCTTGCCCTCGAGGACGCGGACGGCGCGCTGCCGCTCAAGTTTGTCCGGAAGTGTCGGCGCGAAGCGAGCCAGCTTCTTCGCTTCTTTGAGCGCCTCATCCAAATCCGCAAGGTCAGCCTTGAGCGACGCGCGACGGTCCTCGGCCCAATGGTCGAGCTTGTCCATCTCCGTGTCGAACCATCGGCCGTTCCGGCTGGCCATTTCCTCGAGGAGTCCCTGTCGGCGGCGCCCCTGCGCCTCTTCAAGGTCGACCGCAACGGACGCGGGCATCTCCCCGGACGGACTCTGCGTGGCCTGCAGATCGAACAGCCTGCGGCACTGCGCCTCGTCGACAACGGCGCCGCTGTCCTTCACGCCGGCCAGGACGAGCAGATCCTCGACTTCCAGCGCGTTCATCGTGAGTCGCGAGCAAGCCAGCCAGCCACTCTGGCCACGCATGGAGCGTCGCCCACTCGGTCGCGGAACCTTGTCAGTCGTCCCCGATTCTCAAGGCGCCCGGCGGCGGAGGACCACTTGGTCGGGGTCAGCCTGTCCAGACGCCAGGTCGACGGGTCTAGCGGCAATTGCACGTCCTCCTCCGCACCTGGCCCAAGGAACGACTGCGCGGTTGCTACGATACGCTGCCGAGTCCTGGTCCGATGGCGTCGGCGTAGTACGCCAGCCCGCACGAATCCGTTGGTGGGTGCGCCCTCAAGCCCACTTGAGCCCCCGACCTTGCCTCGTCCGCTCTGCCGGCGCAGCAGTGCGTCGGGTCCGACTTTCGGGTCTCATTGCGGCATAACGAAGCTATGAGTTCCGGGTCTAGGGAGCGCTGGGGCGCCGAAGCTGAGGGGTGGACTTGCGTTCGGTCCCGATATGAGTGACGAATAGGCCTCCACGGCTTAGGAGGGCGATCCTCAACCACGCGGGCTGGCTGATCGAGTTCTTGTACCCCACGCGCACCGCCACCAGTTCGAGCATGCGCCGGGTCAGGAGTACGGCAGCGATGGCAGCACGCGGTGGATGCCTCCCGGTGGGGACGATCAGGCGCCGCGATGACGGCGGTCGACCGCTCGTGGCTCGTGTACTGCTCGGCCGTGGCCGGCGTCACCTGCCGATCGTCGCGAACCCACTCATCGCCGGCCTCACGACCGGATAATGGCACCCCACACGCAGGTAGGCAAGTCCCGCGTTTGTTCGACGGATAGCTCGACAGACGTGATCCCGTAACCACAACGGTTAGCCCTCGACGGTGGGCAACACGAGTCGGACACCGTAGTCGTCGGCCTCGTTCGGGTCGCGTAGCGCATTCGTTCGCGCGAGGTCGCGCTCGGCGCTCGCACGGTCCGATAGATCGAGTCGCGCGGTGTATCGCTGCACGAAGCGGAGGGTCGCTGTGAGCGGCCCAAAGGCGTTGTTATGCGTCGCGCCTTTGAGCGCGGCGAGGTAGTTGAGGCGATACACGGTCGGAACGATGATCCGCACCTGACCTGCGGCAGCGAGTTCGGCATTCATCATCACGCGCGCGATCCGCCCGTTTCCGTCGGTGAACGGATGGACCTCGGCAACGAGGAACATGAGAAAGACGGCACGCGCGAACGGGTCCACGAGCGCGCGGCCGGCGTCGAAACCCGCGCGGAGCGTCGCCTCGACGAGATCGGGCGCGACGAATAGTGTGCTGCCCACCTGGTTCGCACGGTCCTTGAAGCGGCCGGGGTTCGCCTCCGGGCGGGCGTCGAGCATGACCGCGTGGCGGTGTAGAAGAAGCTCGACGAGGCCGTCGGCCGTTTCTGGCACGCGGCGCATCTCGGACTCGTCGCTGACGAGCCGGTACGTGCCGAGGATGTCGTGTGCATCCTTCGGACGGTTCGCAGGCACGGCGGCGTCGAAGACGATCGCCGCCGCCTCGTTCAGCGTGAACTCGGTCCCCTCGATGTAGTTCGAGAAGTACGCTTCGTAGAAGGGCAAGAGCGCGCGCCGCGCGATGTCGGCGGGTAGCGCAGGCAGCGGTTCCGGTGCGAGATCGGCGAGGAACGCGGCTAAGCTCTCGAACCGCTCGATCCGCACTCGGTCGTAGGGCGTGCCTTCGGCCCAGGCCCGCAGGACAGGTGTCTGCGCGACGGTCGCGGGCGCGGTCGTAAGAGCCGCGGCGATGAGCGCATCGAGCCGCAGGAAGGCGCGCTCGCGCCCGAGAGCCGGCGCGATCTGCCGGGCGCGGTCGCGGAGGTCGTTCAGCCGCGCCGCGCCGTTTCGCTGCGCCGCGAAGTCCACGATCCACCCCTCGATCGCCGCGTCGTCGAGATACCGCGTGCTGGTCCCGCCGATGTTGTCGAGAATCGCGCGCTCCGGCGACGCGCCCCAAACGCCGAACGGGAGCGGAATGTCGCCAGTCACGGGCCCGTGGCCAGGGCGGGGGAGGATCGTGAGACCGGGCAGCCCGACCGGGCGCTTGCGGCGGTGGATGACCGTGAGCACGCCATCCTCGGGCGAATGTTGCCGCCCGCACCGATCCGACACGACCGCACCGGGGAACGTGTGCGCGACGATCGCCCAGAGGTTCCGGCGCACGATCGCGGCAGGGTCATCGAGCGAGCGAGTGTAGATGCCGCGCCCGATCCGCCGTAGGCTCCCGCGCGCGACCGCCGCCGACAGCGCAAAGCGATTGTCAGGATCGGCGAAGAGGATCTCGGGGGCAGGATCGAGGCGCGGCATCGGGTTTCACATTCTGGGTTGCGGCGCACATCTTGCGCCCCTATTCGTTGACATTCTGGGTGACGAACGCCGTAGCGTCAACATTCTGGTCACTAGTCCGTTCACAATATGGGCGCTTATCCTATGGAGTCGCCGTCGGCTGATGATGCTGGGTCTGCCGTCGCCGAACCGAGGCACGCGAAGTACGCGAACGGCTGGAGCACCACGAGTGTGTTCGGCATGACTTACCGACCTGCTGTTCCCCAGAAGGCCAATCTCTGACATTGACATCCTCACCTCTCCAAGCCGAGGATGGGGTCCTGTCCTGAGCCTTGTTGGGGGAAGGCGTTGGCGGACGTCCGCGAGCTCATAGCCAGTCAGTCTGGGGGCATCTCGCGAGCAGCACTGCTCGTGCTAGCGCGACGCGAGTTCGGCAACCCCGCCATGACGATGGGGCAGCTCGAAGGCGAACTCGAGTGGATCGCCGAGGAGATCGTCGAGGTCGGCGGCCTGCTCTACCTTGCCGGCGCGGCACCGTCCTCCTCTACCTCGACCTCGTCCTCCTCTACCTCGACCTCGTCCTCCTCAACCTCAACCCCAACCTCAACCTCAACCCCAACCTCTACCTCGCCCTCCTCAACCTCAACCTCGTCGTCGCCTTCGTCGCCTTCATCTTCATCGACTTCATCATCAGCGGCCTCAACGTCATCACGATCCCCATCGAGTGATGCGGCCGCGGCCCGCGAGGCTGATCGCGCTGCCGTTGCTGCCGCTGCCCGTCCTGCTGCCGCTGCCCCTGGACCTTCCCCTCGGTTCGGTCGTGTTGTCGCGGTCGATCTGGAAACCGTGCTGCGCTATACCGACGCGCACCCCGAGGGCGAGCGCTCGATCTTCCAGGTGGGCGCGTATCGCTTCGGCTCCGACGAGGCGTGGGTCGCGGACGCCCAGCGCTTCAACCGTTTCATCGCGCTGCCCGACGAGCTTCTTACCCGGATCGCCAATCCTGAACTGCGGGCGCAAATCACGGCAGTCGGAGAGGATGCTCGCGCGGTTCTTGAGGACTTCCTGTGCTTCATCGAGGACGCTGATGCCCTCGTGGCGTACAACGGCCGGGCGTTTGACTTCGAGCTTCTCGACCACGCCCTTCTCACCTCCTTCGAGCACCCGCTGCCCAAGGGGCTCGCCAAGATCGATGGCCTGTATCTGGCCCTCGCGGTCTGGCCTGTGCCGCCTCGTGCGCACGCCCTCTTGCGGCTCATCACCAGTGATCGGTTCACCGAGATCAAGGAACGCCTGGCCATCGATCTGACCGGCCTCACTGCGCACGACGCCGCGGCCGATGCAGAGATGCTGTACGACCTGATGCGCTTCGCGGCGGCCGAGGTCGAGACCTGGCCAACCGACAAGCAGAGCCTGGTCCGCTCGGTCGGGGCGCACTCCGATGCCTGGGACCTCGTGTTCTCGATGCTCGAGGGTGATCACCACACCGTTCGGCCCTTCGACATCGGCGAGGTCCGGGCCACGATGGCCGCGAGCCTCGATGCCAACGCCAAGCCGCCCGCGCGCCGCGCGCCGGCGCCCGCCGCCGGGCTCGATCTCTCGGCCCTTGCGGGCGAGCCCGGGCAGATCGATGTGGATCGAATCGTCCGCTCTGTCCGCGGCGAGCAGGCCCGCGTCCGTCAGTCACAGCGCGACATGGTCGGGGTTATGCGCGACTGGATCGCGGCCGGCACCGGCGCCCTGGTGGAAGCTCCCACCGGCACCGGCAAGACCTTCGCGATCCTGGCCAACGCCCTCGAATGGCTCGGCTCCGATCCGCGCAACCGCGTGGTGATCAGCACCTACACCAAGGCCCTGCAACGCCAGCTCGCCGAGATGCTGTTCGATCTGGACGAGAAGGGCGTGGTGCCGGGGCTGCTGGCCACGACTTCGCTGATCAAGGGCGCCTCGAACCGACTTTCGCTCGCGGGCTTGGTCCGAGCCCTGGCGGACTGCACCGCGACATCGCGCGTCGCTCGAAGGCGTCTCGACTACGTGGGCGACCCTCTCTTCGCCGAGTTCGCCATGTATCTCGCGCTACGTTTCGTCGCGACGGGCACGCCGGTTGAAGAGTGGGAGTCCCACAGCACCGACCCCAACGACATCGAGCCGTTCTTCGAGGCATACCTCGCGGGCGGCCCCGGCCGGCGGTCGCGACGCGACAAGTTCCTGAGTTACCTCTCGCAGGCCGAGTCACCCGATTACCGCGCCGGTGAGACGGCTCCGGCCGAGCACACGAGCCTGGTCAAGGAGGTCCTGGGCGCTCACCGGCTCCTGGTCACCAACCACGCCCTGCTGCTCGCGCACCTCTCGGACTTCACCGATCCGGAGCACACGCTCCTGGTGATCGATGAGGCGCACTCGCTCGAAAACGCGGCCACCGACGCGATCGAGACGCACGTTGATTACGGGCTGCTCGAAGAGGCCACTTCGGAGCTGCGCGACTGGATGCGGCCGCTGCCGGTGGGCTCCGCGGCTGATGCCCTGGCCCGTCATGCGATCCTCGAGAACGCCCTGCGCCGGCTCGACGGCTTCCTCGACAACGAGACCGTGCCCCGCTTCGCCTCACGTGCTCTCGATGCGGCCGGGCGCGACCTGCTCCACCCCGACGCCCTGCGGGTGGTGACCCTAGCATCGCCTGTCACCCGGCCGGCGCCGCCGCGAGACGGGATCGCCAAGGCCATGACCGAGCTTGCTACCCGGATCACCGCTGTCGCGAACGCCCTCGAGCATGAGCCTCGCCGGGAGGACCACATCGAGGATGAGCGGCGCGAGGCGATCCTGTCCCGCTTCGGCGGCCTTGCCGAAGGCTCGACCCGGATCGTGGCCGACCTGGCCGCGATCACCGATCCGGCTGACCCGGCTGGGCCGCCATCGAACCGCATCGTGTGGCTCGACGAGCAGACCCGCCGCGGCACAGGGATGCGGGGGTTCCGCTTCGGGCTCACGTCCTCGCCCATCGAGCTGTCGCGCGAGCCCGGCTATGCCGGCCTGGCCGCCACCTTCGGCCTGATCTTCTACATCAGCGCGACGCTGCGTGTGGATGGCAGCTTCGACTTCGTGCGCCGGCGACTCGGCCTGACCCCCGAGCGGGTGGCCGAGAAGCACCTGCCCAGCCCGTTCCGCATCGATGAGCAGGCCAAGTTGGTGTGCTTCACCGACTTCCCGTCCTGGACCGAGCAGGAAAGCGCCGCGATCCGCTCGGTGTCCCAGCAGGTCGGCGGCTTTCTCTCCGAGGTCAGCCACGGCCTGGCCAACGGCGCGATGGTGCTCACGACCTCGCGCAACGCCGCGAACCAGATCTATGACGGTGTCATCGCCGAGCGCGCCCGCGCCGCGGCCGAGTTCGCGATCAGTTCGGCCGGTTACCTGGGCACCGCGACCGCGGCGGAGGAGTTCAAGCACCGCGGCGGCGCGTTGGTCGGCACAAAGGGGCTCTGGCAGGGAACCGACATCGATGACCCTAGCCTCGCGCGCCTGGTCTGGATCAACAAGCTGCCCTTCGCGTCGTTCGCCGACCCGATAGTCGCGGCGCGGCGCGAGCTGGTCAGGGCCGAGGCGGAGGCCGCCGGAGTCGGTGATCCCGACGGCTACGCGGTCGAGCACTACTACCTGCCCCTTGCGGCAATGGAGCTGCGCCAGGCCGTGGGCCGGCTGATCCGTTCCGATGCCCATCGCGGCGTCGTGGTCATCAGCGACCGCAAGCTCGCGGGCCCGACCCGGCTGCACCATCGCTACCGCCAGGTGTTCCTCGGATCGCTCGATGGCATGGTCCGCGATGACGATACGTGGGGCGCCGGCGGCGGGAACCTGCGCTCGATGGCCGAGGGCTGGCGCGAGATATGGCGCTTCTTCGCCGCGGATCCGGCGGGCACGGTCCTGTCAGCCGAGCGCGCCGAGCAGCTCTGTGGCGTCGAGGAGATCGAGAAGCTCACCTTGCTGCCCTCGGTGCGAGCCGTGCGTGACGCATGCGCCTCGCCCGAGCAGCTCGAAGCGCTGCGCGCCGCCGGCGCCGAGGCGCTGTACTCGGACCTGGTCGAGCGCGCGACCATCATCGGGCGCGAACTGGCCGGGTCTCGCTTCGAGGCGCTGTACCCCTACCAGCTCGAAGCACTCGCAGGCCTCGCTGAGAACCGTGACGTGCTGGCCATCCTGCCGACTTCGCGGGGCAAGAGCTTTCTCTACCAACTGCCCGCCTTCGCGCTGCCGGGTGTGACGATCGTGGTCTCGCCCCTGGTCGCGCTCATGACCGATCAGGCGCTTGGGCTCAACCGCTCGGTTGGCGGGATGGTGCGGGCGCTGGTCGCGCCGATGCGCGAGTCCAACAGCCGCACCGGCAAGGCCGAGGTCGCGGATGCGCTTACCAACCCCGCCTCGCCCACCGGCATCAAGCTCGTGTATGTAAGCCCCGAGCGGCTCTGTCAGCGCCAGTTCCAGGCGTGGATCGCGCGTGGGGTCGAGCTGGGCATCGTGCGCCTGATTGCGATTGATGAGGCCCACACCTTTGCCACCTGGGGCGAGGACTTCCGCCCTTCCTTCAAGCGGGCCGAGCAGTTCCTCGGACGCCTGCGGGCGATGCCCAACCGACCACAGGTCATGGCCCTGACCGCGACCGCGACGCCCGCGGTCCGCACGCGGCTGCGCTCGATGCTCTTCGGACTCGCCGGTCCCGACCCGGTGCGTCTCGCCGAGGTGGTGCGCAACCCGATCCGCCCCGAGCTTGCGCTGTATCGCAAGACCCTCGCCGCGGGCGAGGCGGGTCCGGTGGGCAAGCAGCGGCTGCTCGAATCGCTTCTCTCGACCACCGAGGGCCACACGATCTGCTACACGCTCACCGTGAAAGAGGCCCGCTCCATCCACGCCGCCCTCATCGAGCATTTCGGCGAGAGCGAGCGCGACCGGATCCGCCTCTTCCACGGCCAGATGCTTGCGACCGAGAAGGAGGCCGTGGCCCACGACTTCGCCAACGCCCCGCACGTTGGGGACGAGGGCTTCTACCCGATGATCGTCGTGGCCACCGGCGCCTTCGGTCTCGGGGTGGATCGCTCCGACGTCCGCACCGTGATAGTGGCGTCGCCGCCCGCGGACCTCGCTGCGCTGTACCAGGAGATCGGCCGCGCGGGGCGTGACGGCAAGTCCGCGACCGGGATCATGGTCGGCTCGGGCCGCGCCTTCCGAACGCTGGTGTTCATGGAGGGACTGCGCAAGCACCTCGACCCGTCCCGCGTCTCGCAGATCGTCGCGCCGATCCTGGGCTCCGATGGCCCGGCTGATACCGAGGAGATCGCGGGCGTCCTGCTCGATGCCGATCACCGCGCCGGGAGGATCAGCGACGAGGAGGCGGACAAGCCCTCGACCATGGCCTCCTACAAGGCCGCGGTGGTGCGGGTGCTCGCAGCGCTCGACGCCGCGGGGCTGGTCGAGGACCGGGGCGACTTCCCAGATGCCGTGCGCGTGCTGCGCCGCGACGACGCCCCGGAACCGGGCGAATGGGCCGAGCTGCTCGGCGCGATCACCGGCGCCATCAGTGACCCCGAGCACGTCGTGCTGACCGACGTAGCGGCGGCCCTGGCGGAGCGCTTCCCCGATGACGTATCCGACCCGGGCGAGCTGTGGCTGCGGCTCCTGGAACTTCACTCGCTCGGCTATCTCGACGTGAGCCAGGGCGTCACCGGGCACTACCTGACCAGCCTGGACCGCAACGGCGGCAAGCTGCCGGCGGACTTCGCGAGCCAGTTCATCTCGAACCTCGCGACCGAGGAGCGCGTGCGCCTGGTCCGTTTCTTCGACCGCGGCCCCGAGCCCGGCTGCGTCAATAGCGCCTTCGCGGCCTACTTCGAGGAGCCGTCGCTGCCGGAGGGAACCTGCGCCACCGACGCTGTTCGCTGCTCAGGTTGCTGGCTCGCCGGCCACGGTGGCATCGCCGCGGTTCGGCCGGCACTGCTGCGAACGCTGACCGATGCCCAGCCGCGACCGACCCGGACCACCGCGGATGCACGGGCCATCGCCTCGCGGGCTGCGCGTAACATCGAGCGGCTCATGCGCGGCCGCTCGGGAGGACTGTCGAGATTTCATATGTTCAAGACGCTGCGCGGCGAGGACCGCTTCTGGTCCAAGCGCACCGGTCGCATGGAGCCGCTCTGGCCCGAGCTGACCAACAGCGCGGTCTTTGGGGCGATGCCTAGCCTGCGCGACGCCGATCTCGATGCTGCGGTGGCCGCACTCGTGGCGGCTGATCACATCAGGCTCGTACCGGAGATCAATGCCTATCGGCTCACCGAGCGGATCGTCGCGGAACATCTGCGTGCCGAGCGGGCGGCAGCGGCAGCGGCCGCGCCTACACAGCTAGGCCTCGGGTTGGAAGGGGAAGCGTGAGAAACAGCCTTGGCGAGATGCGGATCGGGATGATCAGCAGCGACCTGCTGTTCTCGCTCGAGCGGATGCCCGCCGCTGATCGCCAGAGCTACGAGGTGTTCTTCCGCGAGGTCATACGCCAGCGAGGCTTCCCGCTCCATACCTCCTCGCTCTGGAACGCCCTCTACTTCGGCTGGAGTCTCGAACGCCATTCATACCTGGGCCGGGGCCTGCGCATGACCCTCGCACAGGACGGGGCCGGTCCCATCCCGGTGGGCGCTTTCCTGGAGGTCCCGGTTGGGAACAAGGGCCTCTTGTGGGCAGAGGTGACGTACAAGGAAGGCCGATCCGAGCAGATCGATGACCTGGGCATCGTGGCCCCGGAGGCCTCGGGTCAGCGGGCTGGCCTGCTGCGCGCCGGCGTGGCCGCGGACGTGCGCGAGGCCCTGGTGCTCGACTTCGAGGCACTGGGTGACGGGCTCTCCGATGCCGACGAGGTCACCCTCGTGCGCGCCCAGCGCCGGCTCGTGCTCACCGGCGAGAACCACAAGATCGTGGTCGCCCACTACGAGGCGCACGAGGCCGGTCTTGATGATCTCACCATCTTTGCCCACTACCTGTTTGACCGCTACTCCGACCAGCTCTTCGCGAACCTGCTGCGCGATGACGGTGTCGAGGTTCCCTCGGAGGCACGCTGGGAGCTGCTGCTGGGCTCGCTCGCGAACGTCGAGGAGATCGCCAACGGCACTCGGGGCCTGCGCACCTTCGGCTCGTACCACGTGGATGACGTGACCTACCGCGCCGATTGTGCCCGCTCTTCGGACGCTCCCTTCGGCGGCGACGCCCTGCGCGGGATCGCGTCCGCCGCGGCTGCGGCACCGGTCGTTCATGCGCCGCGAGGCTTCAACGGCTGGCACGGTGCTGACGTCTCGGCGCCGATCTATCGTTCCACCGGCGGCCTGGTCAGCGAGTACTTCCACCGCGACGGCCTGGACCCGGCCGAGCGAGACCTGCTGACGGGCCCGAGCTACGCGCGCCTGGTGCTCGAGTCGAACCTCGCTATCGCCGATCACATCGGCACCGACGGGATCGTGGGCGCTACCGCGATCCGGCTCGACGACGAGTGGCAGGGCGGGGGCGTGTGGCGGGCGGTCGCGTTCCACGATGCTCCGCCTCCGGAGACCCATTTCGCACCACTCGTCGCGCTGGGCATGGGCTACGCGGAGCGCTCCGGCCTGGCCGGCATCAGTAGCGCCGCGGCTGAAACCGGCGAGCCCGAGGCTCCGGAACGCTCCGAGCGCGGGTGGCGCGTACCGCTGCGCCGGATCGATCTCGAATGTCGGGACCTGGCCCTGGCGCCCGAGGCGGTGGCGATGATCAAGGCCGGCGCAGACACGATCCTCGTCGAGATCGATGACGGCATAACCAAGGCCCGCCGCAAGCCGCTGCCCCTCGACCGCGAGCGCCGGTTCGTGCGCATGGTTCCCTACCCGCCCCGCTTCGCGCCGGGAACCATCGTCACCTACGTGGTCGGGTACGGCGGCATCCTGCTGACACTGCACGCGGAACTGCTCCCGGTCCCGGTCGAGATCGAGGGCCAGACCCTCTGCTACAGGTTCAACGAGCGCATCTTCCGCGAGGCCGCGAGGCTGCTGCCCCTCGACCGTAACGCTCTTGCCGGCGCACGGACTCTCGCCGACCAGATTGTTGCCGTGCTCAACCGCCGCGGCCGGCCAACGCCCGACGGCGTTACCAACCTCAAGGTCTCCGAGTCCCGCTACGACGGACTCTCCCGCGAGACCACGGTTATTAGCTACCGCTGCCCGGGCGCGGCAGTTGGAGGCTGCGCCTCAGGGACGCCATCCATCACTGTCAGCCAGGAAGGTACGAACGCGGCCGCGGCGGTCGACAACTACGCCGACGCGCTCGCCGGAAACGAGGTGGCCTGGAGTCAGAGCGAGGATCAGTACTTCGCCTCGGTCCGTGATACGAACGGCGCCAACCCGGATCTGTACAAGACCCGCTACGTCTACGACGGCTACCACCACGTCATCGACACAATCGCGCCGTCCGAAGTCAACTCGGACTACCGGAAGGTCGCGGCCTGGCAGGACAGCATCAAGGCCACCTACCCGATGAGCGAGGGCAGCGGCGCGACGCTGACCAGCTACAGCGGCTCGTACCAGGGCACCTACTACGGCAATCCGTCCTGGGGCACGCAGGGCACTGCGCCCTACGTCCGACACGATGCCGCGCTGACGCGCGCCGTGACGTTCAACGGCACGAGCCAGTACGCCAAGGTGACGGGCTCGAGTCTCGGCACGATCTCCGGCTCGTTCACCCTCGAAGCTTGGGTCAAGCTCAGCAGCACCGCCGACATAGCCCGCTCCCAGACCTTCCTCGGGACCCGCAGTGGGTCCGGGCAGGTCGGCTTCGATGTGAAGTTCTCGAAGGGCAATCTGGTTCACGCCGACATCGGGTCCACGTCCGCCTGGCTCAACACCGCGGCCGACGCCGACTTCGTCTACAAGGCGAACCGCTGGTACCACATCGCCTACACGGTCGGAGCCGGCATCTACACGGTCTACGTCGACGGCGTGCCGATCGGCAGCGGCTTCTACAGCGGCACGCCGATCCTGACCGACTCGAGCCACAACCTGTGCATCGGCCAAGCCTGCAACAACGACACGAGCGAGTACTTCGACGGCTCGATCAGCGGCGTCTCGGTGTTCACGACCTCACTCGATGAGAACGAGATCCGCGAGCACTATCTATCGGCCATCGGCATCGCCGAGCAGCACAGCCAGCCCAGCTACGACAGGCAGGGCCGGGTGGTCGCCCAGGACGACGAAGGCCTCGCCAACGCAGGCTTCGAGACAGGGCTGTGGGGCTGGAAGACGTCGGGCAGCGTCGCCGCCAACGTCGTGACCTCGCCGTCCGATCCGACCGTCCACTACGACGCCAACGCGCCTGTGCCCTCGTTCGGCTCGCTCAAGCTGACCGCGGCCAACGCCAAGGCGAGCCAGACGTTCTCACTCGTTCCCGGCCAGACCTTCCGATTCCAGGTCTGGCACACGAGCTCGGCCACGAGCGCAGTCGCGACCGTGAGCCTGAAGTCGTGGAACTCCAGCCACACCGCGGTGGCGCTCCTCGACGCCACCTTCACCCAGACCGCGTGGACCGGCAACGCCTGGGACGTGACCGTGCCCGCCGACGGCGACGGCCGCGTGGAACTGTCTCTGTCCGAGACTGGCACCGGCACCGTCTACTTCGACGACGCCGTGATTGTCACCAAGTGGTCCCAGGCCCGCTACGCCACCGACACCGGCAGCGTCATCTATGGCCTGCCCACCGACGCCCTGACCTTCAGCGTCGTTGGCGCCGCAGGCGGCGGAACCGGCACCCTCGCGACCCACTACGACTACACGGCAAGCTCCGGGTGCCACTGCCCGGGCATCTTCCCAACCAAGACGACGGCGAACTACGTCTACCCCGGAACTCCTCACACGGCCGACCAGAACGTCGATACGACGGTAAGCGTCGATGTTTGGGGTCGGACGACGTCAGCTGCCGACGCGGACGGCGTGACCAGCACGACCACATACGACACGACGAGCCAGACGGACGTCGCCTCGACCAAGGACGGTCTCCAGAACGAGACGACATACCAATACGACGAGGTCGGCCATCAGACGGAGGTCACGACGCCGAAGGGCGAGGTGACCAACACCCAATACGACCTTCTTGGGCACACCATCCTGGTGACCGGCCCGACCCTGAGCCAGCCGTCGTCCCACCGCATCGCGACAAAGGCCATCTACAACAACTACGGCCAGCTCACGCAGACGATCGCCAACTACCTCGACGGCACGCCCTCCGGTGCCTCCGGCGCCGACGACGTGATCACCAGCTACGTCTACGACGAGCGCGGCCGCGCCACGCAGACCCACAGCGACTCCGGCTTCGGCGCCGGGATCGACGCCCGGACGGACGTCACCTACGACCTGTTCGGCAACGTCGTCCAGAGCACCCTCTACGTGGACGCGACCAACACCCGCGTCACCAAGAACGTGTTCGACAAGGCGTCGGTCACGATCGGCACGACGACATACGACGTCACCCACTCCAAGCCGACTGGCAGCCGCGGGCCACTCGATGGTCAGGCGACGTGCCCGGACGGATCGGGCGATCACTGCAATGCCGTCAGCGTCCTGGACATGAACGGTCGGGTGACGACGTCGCTAGACGCATACGACACCCCGACCCGCCACCTGTTCGACCTCGAGGGCCACGCGGTCCGAACCGTCGCGAACTACGTCGACGGCGTCTACAACAGCGGCGCGCCCGACGAGGACATCGTCACTACGACCAAGTACGACATCCACGGCCTGGTCTTCAGCGTCATTGACGTGCTGAATCGCGAGACCAGCACGACCTCCGACGCCCTCGGCCACATCACGAAGGTCACCAGGCCCGACAACTCCTGGACCAGGACCGACTACACCACGGCCGGTCGGGTGGCCGCGACGAGCCGGCCCGGTGCCCAGGGCCAGACCGACGCCAACGTCGCCTGGACGCAGAACGTCTACGACCTCGCCGGCCGCCAGACCGCGACCATCACCAACTGGGATCGAGCCGGCAACGGCGCCGCCCAGCTGCAGATAGCGACCTTCGAAGACGGCAAGGAGGACGGTGCCACCGGGGCCACGAACTGGGCGGTCAGCGCCTCGTCCACCGTCTCGGCAAGCCTGGGCTCGGCCACGAGCGGCACGGCCAACTCGGGCTTCGGCTCGCTCACCGTCACTCCGACATCGGGTTCGGGCTCGGGCGCCAGCCTCGGACTGACCGGCACCTTCAAGGCCGGACACACCTACACCGCAGTCGTCTACGCGCGGGCGAGCGCGTCCGGCCAGTCCTGGCGTCTGCGCCTCGGTGCGAACGGCGATTCGACCCAGCCCGGTAGCGGGACCGCCGTCGCGACCGACGCCTACACCAAGCTCACGGTGAACTGGCAGGCTGCTTCCGACCATTCGTCGGGCGTCCTCGTCGCGATAACCGACACCGCGGACCCCGGCAATGCCTCAGTCGCGATCGACGATGTCGTCGTCTGGGACACCGGCAGCGCCGACAAGAACATCTACAGCCTGTCAGTCTTCGATGCCGACGGGCACCCGGTCGCCTCGATCCTGCCTGGTGGTGCCGCGGGCGACGCGCCCCTGGTCACCCGCACCAGCTACGACGAGATAGGCCGCGTTACCGACGTGACAACGGCCGCGGTCGGGGGCGCGGGCGAGAGCGCCAACGACGCGAACCTGCGCACCCACTCCGTCTACGACGATCTCGGCCGGGCGACCGAGGTCACCAACCCCAAGGGCATCGTCAGCCACTCCGAGTACGACCGCCTGGGCCGGCTTACCGCTTCCACGCTCGACTACGGCACAGGCTTGCTCAACATCCGCGCCACCGCCGGCTACGACCGCGCGGGCGAGCTGATCGCAACATGCAGCCCGCTGCAGGTCGCCGCTGGCTGCGCGACCGGCGGCACGGACGTCCGCTCCTGGCGCTACACGTACAACGGGGCGGGCCAGCAGGCGAGCGCCACGCCGCCCGACAACTCCTTCGCCACGGACATGGCCACCACCAGCACGAGCTACGAGCTCAGCGGCGCCGGGCTTGTCCATCAGGTCGTGACCGGCGCTAGAACGACCACCTACACCTACGACGACCTCCACCGGCCGACCGTCCTGAGCGTCGCGACCACCGGGGTGGGCACCCTGACCACGACCTCCACTCTCGATGGCGCCGGCCGCACGACCGCGATCGCGACCAGCGGCACCAGCTCCGACTCCCTGACCGAGGCCTACGACGACCTCGATCGGTTGACCTCGATCAGCCGCGCCGGCACCGCCATCACCACGTACACCTACAACCCCGACGGGTCGGCCGCCACCCGGACCGACCACGATGCCGCGGGCACGGACCGGGCCAGCAGCTTCACCTACACCGCAACCGGCCAGCTCGCGACCGCGACCCTGCCCGGCTCCTTCGGCACCGCGGCCTACACCTGGGGCCTCGATGCCAACCTGGCCACCCGGACCTGGGGTTCCTCGGTCAGCGGCACGTACACCTACGATCGCGCCAAGCGCCCGATCGGGCTCTCGATCAAGTTCGGTGCGAGCGTTAGCGGCTCCATCGCCCGCACCTATGACCGCGTCGGCAACGCCCTCAGCGAGACCCAGACCCTCTCGGGTGTCAGCACGAGCTCGGGTCTGGCCGGGGGCTCCACCGCGACCTTCGCCTACGACGCCGCGAACCGTCTGACCAGCAGCTACTTCGGCAGCTCGCAATCTCCGGTCGCGCCGCGGGCCTACACCTA
>Ga0187878_1000878_pt1 | contig 31637 bp, 25 predicted proteins | sample June2016WEW_17_1_FD_132979 | JGI IMG/M metagenome (GOLD analysis project Ga0187878, IMG submission 132979) | Peatland microbial communities from SPRUCE experiment site at the Marcell Experimental Forest, Minnesota, USA - June2016WEW_17_150 | ecosystem: Environmental > Terrestrial > Soil >...
ACGTGGTCGCGGTGGCTCCCAATTGCTAGGGGTGCCACCAGTTCAAAGTCTTCGGGCAGGTTTTTGCGCAGAAAATCTGCCACTTGCGGTATAAGGTATGCTTCATCCGCCTCCAAGTGTTTGAATTGATCCTCGTTTTCTTTGATAAGTGCCTCACCGCTTACCGGGTTATACCGGTATATGTTATCGGGAACGGTATATCGCCGGTAAGTCGAAGCACCCAGCCTCTTGCAGCACGCCGCGTCCTCCTTGCTGCGCTTGATTGGGACATCATCGCCGATATTCCAGAATCCATGCAGTAGTTGGGCGTATTCTGTCAGCGGTTTGTCGGCGGGTGGATCACCGGCGCAGATTGTCCAAATCTCGACCGGGGTGTCGCGTTGCGAAAGCTCCCAGACTAAGCCGCCCGCTGATAACACTACGTCGTCAAAATGAGCGGAAAGGAAGATCCATGGCTTCATTTTGCACCTTTGACGCGGGCATCCAATCCTTTTTGTGGAACCTTTATGGCAAAAACGATTCCCCCCACTAGGAAGAGGATCGCGGAGATGATGAATAGCAGTACAAAAGTGGTTTTGGTCATCGTGACCAAGATGACTCCAAAGATGAGCGAGGCCAATGCACCTGATAGACCTGTGGACAAGTTGTTGTAAGCCATATATTGGCCGGCTTCGTCCTTGGGCGATAAGTCGCTAGCCAAGGCTGGGGCAACTACCATCAAAGGACCAGTAGCAGCTGAGCGGATTGCAGCCATGATCAGGAACAGGATGTAATTTCCTGTTAGCCCCATTAATAATGTAGCTATTGCACTTACAAACATGGACCACAATAGCAGCTTCCTCCGCCCGATCTTGTCAGACACCACGCCAGATATTAATGCGGACACCATGGTTACCAGCAGGCTGATACCGCCCATCGTCCTGAAAGCCGCATCCGGAGAGATGTTTGGAAAATATACTTCGAAGAAATACCTTGCAAAGAATTGAAGGCTGTTGAGCCCCATGAAAGCGAGTAAGACAGCAAAAACCAGCCAGAAAAACACCGGCACACGCGTCCGCACCTTAAACATGTCCCTTATTGCTTTAAACAAGCTGATCCGTTCGGTTGGAAGGGCGGGCGTGTCTTTTCCTCGAATGGCAATTGCGGTGACAATGCCGGTGATTGCAAAGATGCCACCTACAAGCCACAAAGCCGCACTTGTTTGTCCATTCTGGTTGAGGGTCGTAATGAGGACAATGCCAATGGCTGACCCGAGCATGGTGAAGAATCCCGTAATTCCTGAAGCAGTGCCACGCTGGTCTTCAGGTACCACATCCACGAGCAGGGGCCACCAGGCTCCGTTCCCTACATTTGTGAAAAACTGCATCCCGCAGAAGCTGATGGCGATGATTGGCAATGCGATTGGAAGGAGGGTGGCACGCAGCGTCAGTGATAAAAAGAGGGATGGCAAACCGATTAGTGGCACGGCCAGCAGCGCGCCGATGAGGATGGATGGGGTTCGTCGTCCCCATTTACTGGCTGTGTGGTCACTTATGATGCCTGCAAGAATGCTAACGATAACAGCCAAAACCGTCCCGAAAAAGCCTATCAAGCCTACCGCTAGCCCTTTCCCTGTCGTCATCACTTTTTCTACTAGCGTAGGCAGGAGCACGCTATTATATGATACCCAAACCAGGTTTGCGCCGAGCATAAGGACGGACATACCGGTTAGGAAACCTATTGACCTTTTCGTAATCACTGCACTTAAGGTTGCCATTTGCTCCTCTTCTGTTAATTAACGCTAAACTTGTCCCTCGGGATATTGGTGACTGCGAACAATGTGTTTATTTGTAAAATTCGCAGTGGTTCGGGTTTGGTGGTGAAAAAGGTTGCACCTATTACATCATCAACTTTTGCAGCTTCATCAGGTCTTCCATTTTCCCCTTGACCTGGATCTTGCGCTGCATATATGCGGTTGTGCCGTTGATCTTTTTATCCATGATCCCAACCAGGATATCGGTGGCGATCGTTACCAGAATATCCGGTTTTTCCACGCTTTCCTGTGCCAGAGTCGCCTGGTTCCCATCCTGAGAGCGAATCAACCAGACCTCTTTTGTGTCTGAAAAATTGAATTGGAGGGTTTTGGTAAAGCCTTTAAGGGCTGCCTGCACGCCGGGGTTGGCGAATCGGTCTACCATTCTCTGAAGGTACGGTTTGATGTCTGCCATGCTATTCTCCTTTTGGATTCCTGATTTGGGATTAAAAATATGAAGCCATTACACTTGCACCAGTTTATTTCCTTTTTTCACCGATTCGTACGCTTTCTCGATTACCTTGACCGCATAACAACAATCCAGCGGGTCCACAGTTGGTGGACGATCCTCGACGACAGTTCGAACGAAATCTTTAACCTCCTCCACGATGGAAAAATAATGCCAGCCCATTGGATCATATTCAGGGCCTTCGATGCCAGTGCCATCGAAATCAACCGGCTCGCCATAAAACTTGACCGGTGGGTTCACTAACTGGTCAATGACCAGCGACCCATTCGTACCGTAGATTTCTAGACGCTCACTGTGTGGAACCTCGGCGGTAAATGTAAAGCTGGACAAAAAATCCGCACCGCAGTTCAATTTCCCCCGCACGTCAGCGTTGTCTTCAACTTCACTTTTTACGTCATATATTTGCGAGGTGAATGCAGTCAGTTCTTTGATATCCCCGAAAAGCCATTTGAGCAGGTAAAAAGTATGCGGTCCCGAGTCGATCAGCGTCCCGCCACCCATTCCAAGATGCTTTCCCCAGAAATCGTCGCTCGAGAGGCGTATACGCTCGTTAGCAGGCAGGAAAGTGCGGACAAGCGTAATTTTACCAAGTTTTCCCTCCTGGATGATTTTCTCCGCCGCAATATAGGCTCGGATAAAACGGGTATTTTCTGCCACGCCGAAATGGATCCCAGATTTTTTTGCGGCTCCATAAATTTCAAGAGATTGTTTGTAAGTCATTGCCACAGGTTTCTCAAGTAGAAGGTGCTTTTTGGAAGCGATCACCTCCATCGCCACCGGGTAATGCAAGTGGTGGGGGAGTAAAACATCTACAAGGTTTATTTTGGAGTCGGTGAGAAGTTCGTGGTAGTCAGTATAAACCTTGGCGTCGAACATGACCGCAAGGGTTTCCGCGCTCTCGAGGTTGGTGTCGCAGACTGCAACAACCTGCGATAATTCAGGCACTTCCTGGAACCCTGCAGCGTGGTTTGGACCGATTAATCCCGCTCCAAGGATGGCTACATTGAGTTTATTTTCCGTCATAACAGTTTCCTTCTACCATGATCGACGCTAGCGAAAAAGCCGGGACTGCTGTTTCATTGATCGACCATGGGTTCAATTCAGCTTGAGGATTTTTAAGAGAATATTCTCTCGATGATATCCACTGGTAATGTGCTGAGTTTTTCCGCGCCCCCGTCTTTGACTACAAAAGTCTCTTCGTCGCCGATCATGACTGCCTCGTCGCTGAACGAATAAAGTTCTATATTTAAAACCATACCTATCTGAATTACAGTTGGGTCATCGGCCATCAACCAGCGCTCATCCACATGCAGGCCTATGGAATGACCGACATGCAGGAACATGGGTTCCACACCCACTTTCTCATATAATTTGAAAGCGTGTGCGTGCAATTCACCAAAGGTCGTACCGGGTCGTAGTGCATTCCCCATTTCTGCGACCACCCAGCATAGTTTCTTATGCAGTTCCTTTAAGGCGTCCGGGACTTTACCGGTGTAAACCAGGCGCCGGTTGTCGGACACGTATCCTTCATAAATTGCGCCGAGATCCAGCGTCACAATTTGGTTTGCTTCAAGGGTTTCGTCTAAAGCAATTTCCGGGTTGGCTGGCCCGAAAGCTACTGTGATGTGGTCTACCCCATTGGCTCCATTGCTGTGGAGACGCGCTTTTGCCTCCTGGATAAGTTCAAGTCTCGACATACCTGGATGAAGGGCATCCGCAAGCTCCATCACTGTTTTGTCGATAATAAGCGTGCTCTTACGGATACGTTCGATCTCTTCAGCTGATTTGATCAATTGCAGATCCAGGATGATTTCATCTACCACGACAACGCTCTTGGGCTTTACGTGTTCATTGAGGATCTGGAGGAAAAAGTATGGGAAAGTTGAATCGACCCCTAATTTGCAGCTTGGCTTTAGTTTTTCCTCCACAAAGGTGGTCATTTCGGCGAGCGCGGTGTCGTATGTAAAAAAAGAGCGAACGTCGTCTGTTCCGTAATCTATCCCCATGGATGCTTGTGCCCAGCATAGCAAGGTCATGCTCCCATCCTTGCCTGCAAATGAAATAAAAGGCAATTGGTTGCGAAGGGCGTATATGATTGGATTGCCGCTTCCCGGAAGACATGGATAACCGGTGGTGTAAAAGACATTTTCTGGTGAGGAGAAAAAGATGCCATCCAGGTCATGAGACTTTATCAGGTCTGTCAACCGCTCACGATCAAGGCCGATGGGTTTGAAGGATGTCTCAAGCATATTAAATATTTCCTCCCGAGGTGAAATGAATAGAGTAAATATTATCTTTATAGATTATTCGCTCAGTAATTACAAGGCAACCGGTTTTCCAATCTCAATGGATTTGGCGACAGCCTCGGCAGCTTTCAACGCATACAAGGCATCGGCCGGATCCACGCGAGGTGGGCGGTTATCGATGATTGCGCCGACAAAATCTTTGATCTCCGCGATCATCGAACTGAATTTCCAGGCCATCGGGTCGAACGGCACATCTTCAACGATCGTGCCATCGATGTCTCCGGATCCTAAATAGTATTTAACTACCGGATTCGCTAATTGATCAATGATCATCCCACCTTTGTTTCCATATATTTCTACCCGCTCGGTCCAGGGAATCTCGAATGTGCATGAGGTATTTAACTGGAACTCTGCTCCATTTGACAGGTGTCCAAGGATAAGACCGTTATCTTCCACCTCTCCCTCGGGAACGAGTTTGGAAGCAAAACCCATGACATCGCGTACTCCCCCGAATAACCACTTGAAAAGGTAAAAGTTGTGGACAGATGAATCCAGGATTACTCCGCCATAAGGCGCTTTGCCATGCCAAAGAGTGGGATCTTTTATACGATATACTTCGCTTCCGGCAATAAGTGTTCTGACGGTCCAAATATCGCCTAGAAGATCCTGTTTAAGGATTTCCTCGGCTTTCAGGTATGCAGTTACAAAATGTGTATTCTCGGCTACGCTAAATTTGAGCCCCTTCCTCTTCGCCAACGCGAGCAGTTCCTCCCCCTGCGATGACAAGACCGTTATGGGCTTCTCCACCAGCACATGCTTGCCCTTCTCTAGTGCTAACTTGGCAATTTCGTAATGTAAAACATGGGGAACAATGATGTCCACCATGTCCACATTTGGGTCTGCAAGTAAGTCCTGGTATCGGGTGTAACCCTTGGCACCAGGGTGCATCTCGATCCGATTGTTGACCTCTTCCTCGTTGATGTCACATAGGGCAACTATTTCGCACGTCTCTTCCATTTCCGAATATCCTGCTTCATGGGCGTACGAAATGGACCCCAGCCCGATCAGGCCAACCCGAACCTTTTGATTTGCCATAGACAATCCTTTGGAATGAGTTTGCAATTTAATGTTAGGATAAACTATAGCATAAACAATATTTGAGCGCAATGGGGCATCACGAAGGTATCATTTATTTTCGTTGCGTCAAATGCGTGATTATGCTATATTGGCTTAAGAATTCACCCTTAAAGGATTTCGCATGGACCCTCTGGTGATCATCGCAACACCTAACATTTGCTGGTTGAACCCGGATGTGGAATTTCCCCGGACTCCAGCCGCCATAGCAGACGAGGCGCAACTTTGTTATGAGAGCGGTGCAACTATCCTGCACACTCACGCCGAAGGCAATTGGAAGGAGACTCTGACAGCGGTTCGCAAATCCTCTCCAATAGTCATCCAATGTGGTATGTCGAGCCAGCCAATTCCTGAGCGGATGGAAATATTCAAAAACAAAGGGGATATGATTTCAATAATCTTAAACCACCACGACGAGGCCTTTGTTGGTGTTGATGTCAATGTTCTGCATCCTAAAGCTGAGTTAATCGAATACATTCAGCTTTGTAAAAAATATAATGTCATCCCCGAGTGGGAAGTGTGGCATGCCGGATCGGTCTGGAATTTAAATTATCTTATTGGCAGGAAACTGCTCGAACCGCCCTTTGTCACCACATTGTTTTTTGGCTGGCCCGGCGGGACTTGGAGCCCGCCTACAGTTAAGGAGTACCTTTACCGCCGCAGGCTGATGCCTAAAGGCTGTGTTTGCAATGTTAGTATTATGGGGGAAGGGCAGCATGACATTTTGGCTGCAGCGATAACCAATGGTGATAATGTCCGTGTTGGGACCGAGGATAATCCTTATGATCAGAACGGAAACATTGTCACCACCCATGAATTGGTCAAAGAGGTCGCCGAAATGGCAATTGAAATTGGCCGCCCCCTGGCGACAATTAGCCAGACGAAAACGATGATTGGGCTGTAAACCGCGTATTAAAAGGATTAATTATCATCCAAATAGTAATTGGAGGAATTCATGACCGGAAAAAAAGTCGCCATCATTACCGGCTGTGCACGCGGAATTGGGGCCGCCACGGTTAATGTTTTTGCAAATAATAAATATGCTGTTATTGGGCTGGATGTTTTGCCTGAGGGAAAGGATATTACAGAAGAAGTCAATAAAAAGGGTGGAGAAAGCGCTTTTTTCGAATGTGATGTTTCGGATGAGAAACAAGTTGCGTCTTGCATTAAGGAAGGGACAAAAAAATATGGCCGCGTGGATGTGCTGGTCAATAATGCTGGCGTAGTGCTTGTGAAGCCATTTGATCAGATTACTTGGGAGGAGTTTCGGCGAACCACGAATATAAATCTTGGAGGACACTTCTTGCTTTGCAAGTATGTGATTCCATTCATGAAAAAACAGAGGAGCGGAGTTATTATTAATATGGGTTCTGTGTCCGGGCATGTCGGGCAGATTGATCACGTCATGTACGGAGCAACCAAAGGGGCGATCATTGCCATGACACGGGCGCTGGCATGGGAATTGGCACCTTATAATATTCGGGTTAATTCGATCAGTCCTGGCTCGGTCGATACCCCTATGTTGCGTGGCGATATTAATCTGGAGGCGAAAAGGATGGGAATACCATTTGATGATGTGAAGACAGAGCGGGAAGCCGAGCAGGCCTTTAAACGGTGGGCTGACCCAATGGAAATCGCCAAACCGATCTTTTTCCTCGCTAGCGAGGGCGCTTCTTTCGTAACCGGGAGTGATTGGCTGGTGGACTGTGGATGGGTGGCAAAATGAAGAACAGAGAACATTTTTTTGTCACTGGAGCGGCGGGTTGTATCGGAATTTGGGTGTTGCGTAATCTTGTCCGGGAAGAGATTCCCGTTAGTGTGCTCGACTTGGATACAAAACACAGTCGCCTCCCATTGGTCCTTAGCGAAAAAGAGGTTGACCGTATAAATTTTATTCACGGAGATGTTTCTGACTATTCCACGGTAGAGAACGCTATTAAATCCAGCGGTGCCTCTCGCATCATCCACCTGGCTGCATTGCAATTGCCCTTTTGCAAAGCGGACCCGGTTTCCGGCGCTCGTGTAAACGTAGTTGGTACAGTAAATATTTTTGAAGCCGCCAAGCGCATCGGAATAAAAAGCTTGGTTTATGCTTCAAGTACTGCTGTTTATGGAACCAGCGAAGAATATCCGGAAAAACCACTTGTACACGATGCGCCGCTCAAGCCCCGTTCGCTTTATGGAGTTTACAAACAGGCTAATGAAGGCACAGCGCATGTATATTTCCAAGATGATAACGTTAGCAGCATTGGGCTGCGGCCTTATGTGGTTTATGGCGCGGGACGCGACCAAGGTATGACCTCTACTCCCACTAAGGCCATTCTGGCTGCCGCGGCCGGACAGGCTTACAATATTTCCTATGGGGGACGTTATTGCTTCCAGTATGCCGATGACACAGCTCGGGTATTCATTCAGGCTGCCCGGTCTGATTTCAAGGGTGCTGACATTTTCAATCTCGGCGGGGAATCCGTGAGCACGCTGGATGTGATTACTGCCATAGAAACGGCAGAACCATCATCTCGTGGCCAAATCACATTTGATGATATTCCACTGCCTTTTCCACCCGCGGTGGAAAACACAACTTTAATATCCGCTATTGGTCCAATACATTTTACTCCGTTGAATCAAGGAGTGCGTGAAACGCTGGAAATTTTCCGGACCGCACTGAAAAAAGGATTGATCAAGGCAGAGACATGAATTTCCCCTTATATTAAAGTATTCGCTTCGGTGCAAACATGTCCAAATCACTTTTTAACATTTCCCGACCAATTATCTTGATTCTTGCTGCATTGACATATTCACTTGGCGCTGGGATTGCCCATTATTTGGGCAGGCCGATTCGCGTTGCCTCCTTCGGGTTGGGAGGACTGGCCGTTTTGGCTCTGATAAGTTCGGCTTTCCTCTTCGCAGAATATTTCAGGCTGCCGCTAACGCCTTTGGCGCAGGGGGAAACTCCCCGGCAGCGAGAACATTCCAGGGCGACTCTCTTGGAAGTAGCTTACGCGGGACTAACCCTGGCTGCTGTTGCTATCCTAACTTTATTACTAACCAATTCCCTGAACTTGTCAGCAGACATCCTTATTGTGTTAACATTTCTCTTCCTGCTCGCCTATGCCATTCCTCCCTTTCGATTTTCCGAGACTGGATATGGAGAATTGGTCATGGCAATTACTTTGGGCACATTACTCCCTGCATTATCATTCCTCCTGCAGTATGGTCAGCTTCAGCGCCTCTTATCATTCACGACCTTCCCTCTCACATTGTTGGCGCTATCCTATTTACTTATATGCAACTTTCCAACATTTGCATCTGATCAGAAATTTGGTCGTCACACCCTTCTAAGCCGCCTGACTTGGCAGCACGCTATACCCATCCATCATTTCATGATTTTAGTGTCTTTCCTTCTTTTTGCAGGAGCGCCTTTGCTTGGCTATCCTTGGAGTCTTGTGTGGCCTGTTTTCCTTGCTTTGCCATTTGCGATAATTCAAATCTATTGGCTCCAAAGAATAGCAAACGGAGGGCGTACTCTTTGGAATTTTCTGACATCACTGGCTGCTGCAACCTTTGGTTTGACAGCTTATTTATTGGCATTGACTTATTGGATTCGATAAACCTTGCCTGAATTCCTTTTGCTTTCCCGCCCCATGGAAGCTTTGCAAGCTTTCTTGGAAGCATTACCGGATAAGGAGCCTCCTGCCGAGGAAATTGAAACCTTCAGCAGTGTGGGCCGTGTACTACTAGAAGACGTGCATTCTCCGCATCCTTTACCTGAATTTCCTCGCTCCACAGTGGATGGTTATGCACTCCGGGCGCGAGATACATTTGGAACTTCGGATGCTGTTCCTGGATACTTGACCTTGATCGGAGAAGTCCCAATGGGTGATACCCCAGCATTCCTAATATCACCCAGTTCTTGCGCATTAATCCATACCGGTGGGATGCTGCCAGATGGAGCTGATGCTGTCATCATGCTGGAAAACACCCAGCTCGTAAACAAAAGAAACAACGGAAACAGTGGAAAGGTAAAAGAAGGAATCCAATTAGAACCTGCGCTCCCATTAGAAAATTCTGACCTCGAAATTACGCGGGCTGTAGCTGTAGGGGAAAACGTTATCCGCGTAGGTGAAGATGTAGTCGCTGGTCAAATTGTACTTGAGAAGGGAATCCGTATTCGCCCTGCGGAAATTGGGGGTTGCATGGCTCTCGGGATCGTTAAAATACGCGTAGCCATTAAACCAATTATTGGTATCATTTCTACGGGAGATGAAGTTGTCTCTCCAAACCAAAAACCACACCTTGGTCAGGTGCGCGACATCAACTCGTATTCGTTGGCTGCACTGATCGAGAAAGCAGGTGGGAAACCCATTCTTTATGGAATCATTCCTGATAAACTGGAGTTAATGAAATCAACCGCTGAAAAAGCCTTGAATGAATGTGACGGAGTTGTCATTACCGCCGGATCTTCCGCGAGCGCTCGCGACATGACTGCTCAGGTGATCAACGGCCTTGGATCACCAGGAGTATTGGTTCATGGCGTCAATGTGCGACCCGGAAAACCTACCATCCTCGCAGTTTCCAAAGGCAAGCCTGTGATCGGATTGCCAGGCAATCCCGTTAGTGCACTTGTGATTGCTGGATTATTTGTTGTCCCGGTAATCGAGAAATTGCTGGGAATTAAAACCGTTCGACCACGCCCATGTGTCTTGGCTAATATGTTAGTGAATATTCCTTCGCAGGCTGGTCGGGAAGACTGGGTGGCTGTTAGGCTGATCCCAAAAACCTCGAATTCTACCCAGGATAAGATGGGGGGGTGGCAGGCGGAACCGGTTTTCGGAAAATCGAATCTTATATTCTCCCTCGTCGCAGCGGACGGATTGATCCGAATATCGCCAGAAGCAACCGGGATTAGCGCAGGAGATACGGTGGAAGTGCTATTGATGTACTAATTCATGAAGATACCTTTCCGACTATTGCGCATCCCAACTAACGCTGCGGCGATAAGGCACTTGTAAATTTGTAACAAAAGACCTCTCCGAGTGGAATGGAAAAACTGGACTTGCAGTTTGCGGCCCAAATCTTCCACGACAAATTATAGATTAAGCAATTGAATGGTGTAGATTCATGTCGGTTTACTTAAAAGATATTCCCCTTTTCGAAGCAAAATCCCGTTTCGAACGGGCACTGCGTGTTGCAAACCTTTGGCAGGTGCTTGGCTTGGAGATTATTCCGCTCGACGAGAACGCTATTGGGCGCGTCCTGGGAGAAGCGGTTTGGGCAAAAATATCCTCTCCACATTACCATGCTTCGGCAATGGATGGATTCGCTGTTCGAAGCCAGGATACCCTGGGAGCTGAACCTGGATCTCCTCGCACATTGAGTAAGTTCACTTATCTGGATACTGGAGATGCATTACCCGAAGGATATGACGCGGTCATTCCAATAGAAAACGTTGAATCTCTGGACGAGAGAGGGGGAATTACTTTATCCATCCGCCGACCAATTTCAATACGAATCCGAGCCGCTGTAACACCTTGGAGTTACATTCGGCCGATGGGGGAAGATATAGTTCAAACTCAGTTGGTTCTGTCTGAAGGCCAGGTGTTGCGCCCAGTGGATCTGGGAGCCATAGCCGCCTCAGGTCATCAATCAGTTAAAGTAGCTCGTAAACCGCGCATAGCCATTTTGCCGACCGGATCGGAGCTGGTTCCACTTGGCTCAGAACTGAAACCAGGCGACATTCTGGAATACAATTCCTTGGTCTTGGCAGCCCAGGTTAAAGTGTGGGGTGGAATCCCAACGCGGTACCCGATCACTCCGGATCGTTTTGACGATCTTTGTTCCCAAGTGGAACTAGCGAAGGAAGAGAATGACCTCATTTTGCTAAACGCGGGTTCTTCGGCGGGGGCAGAAGATTTCACAGCACAGGTGATCGAAAAACTCGGAACTCTCCTCGTTCACGGAGTAGCTCTCAGGCCGGGACATCCTGTCATTTTAGGCATAATTACGAGGAATCCGAACGAACTTAATCTTACTTCGTTGCAACCTCCGGCTGGTGATGAGAATCCTTCTCCTTTAGGGAATAATCGCAAAGAAGTGGTTCCGATTATTGGTGTCCCCGGTTATCCTGTTTCGGCGGCGCTGACTGGAGAGATATTCGTTGAGCCATTAATTGCCAAATGGACGGGCCGTGCGCCATTGGAACTTCCCGTCGAGAAAGCCTATTTGACTCGCAAGATTACATCTCCGGGAGGCGATGACGATTATATTCGAGTGGCAGTGGGGAGGGTCGGTGACAGGTTGCTGGCCGCACCGCTATCACGCGGTGCTGGTGTCATCTCATCCCTTGTACATGCAGACGGGTTGGTGATCCTGCCGAGTGGTGTTCAGGGAATAGAGTCAGGGGATTTGGTCGATGTTCATTTATATCGTTCTGAACGCGAAATCGAAAAGACGATATTTTGTATAGGGTCGCATGACATGACCCTTGATCTGTTGGCACAGTTCCTTTCCGTTCACGACCGAAGGCTCTCCTCAGCGAATGTTGGATCACAGGGAGGCTTGATAGCACTCAAAAATGGTGAAGCGCATATTGCTGGATCCCATCTCCTTGACCCGGATACCGGGGAGTACAATATTTCATACATAAAACGGTATGTATCTGGGGTGTCAATTAAGGTTTACGGATTTGTCGGACGCGACCAAGGGTTGATGGTGAGACGCGGGAACCCGAAGAGAATCATGGGGCTCGAAGACCTGAGAAATCCCGAAGTCACTTTTGTCAACCGGCAGCGCGGCGCAGGTACTCGTGTGCTCTTGGACTATCAATTATCAAAATTGGGGATACCTGTGGATGATATACAGGGGTACAACCAGGAAGAATACACTCATTTGGGGGTGGCTTCAGCGGTTGCTTCAGGGCGTGCAGATTGTGGGCTTGGAATCCCTGCTGCAGCACAGTCTCTGACCTTGGATTTTATTCCACTTTATAAGGAAACTTATCAACTTCTCATCCCCAAAAAGTTTGCGGAAAGTAATTTGATTAAACCATTATTGGATGTAATTAATGATCAAGCATTTCACCAGGCGGTCTTGGGAATGCCTGGATATGATGTCAGCCAAATGGGCAATCTAATAATGGAAGTATAGGATTATATTCTTAGTCTTTAGATTGAACGCGAAAATTGTATAATAGAAAAAACCAATTGCAAAAAGCGTTAATATTCATTTGTCTTGGCGTTAGAGTTTTATAATAATTAAAGTGGCATACTATTCAAGGGCTGGATTTATCATTATAATAGGACAATTAGTGTCCAAATGGTTCAGGAGTTCTAAATGCCAATTACATCAGGAATTCAAGCTCCGGATTTTGCGTTGCTAGATGAGAATAATGTAACCCGTCGTCTATCTGATTTTCGAGGTCGACCGGTGGTTTTATATTTTTACCCTAAAGATGACACTCCCGGATGTACAACCGAAGCGTGCGGATTTCGTGACGATTACAGTGCCTATGTTAATGCAGATGTAGTTATTTTAGGTGTAAGCCCTGACGATACAAAATCACATGCAAAATTTAAGGAGAAATTCACCCTGCAGTTTCCCTTGCTAGCTGACAATGAACATAAGGTCTGCGATTTATATGGTGTTTGGGGTCCAAAGAAATTCATGGGGCGAGAATATGAGGGTGTGCAACGCACAACCTTCTTAGTGGATACCAATGGCAGAATCGCGAAAGTTTTTGAAAATGTGAAACCTGCTGAGCATAGTGCTGAAGTTTTGTCAGCAATAAAATCCCTTTAATGGATTGTCTAAGATTAAATAAATATTAGCGGCTTATTGGAGGCCGCCAATTTTGATATAAAACCACTCAATTATTGCTTGGATCGATTTTATTTAAAGGGGTAATGGCTGGTTAATAAAAAGATCAAGTAAAAGCTTCCTTTGGAGCAGGTTCAAGAGGTAGAATTTTATTCGCTCTGAACTGATTAAACCGAATAATGCCAGTTTTGTGGAGCCAATATTTTGTCAAAACCCCAAGAATGCCAAATCCATAAATTACACTTCTCCCAAAATTAATAGAAGAAGCCTCAGGAAAATAGCGGGTCACAATAGGAACTTCCTGAAAAGTAAGATTATTTGCCATCCCTTGGGCAATGATCTCTGCGTCAAAAATAAAATCATCGCTATTATCATCCAGTCGGACTGTTTCCAGGTATTTACGCGTGTATGCCCGAAAACCTGAATGAATTTCAGTGAGATAGCGCCGGAAAACGATATTTGCCATAGCTGTAAGGATAACATTGGCAAAATATTTCCAATAAGGCATTCCCCCCTCAAGTGGCCTGCCTCCCAGCATGCGTGAACCAAAAACCGCATCAGCTTCATGGTTCAGCAGGGGGCGGGTCAAAAGTGGGATCATGGTAGCATCATACTGGTGATCAGGATGAACCATTACCACGATGTCCGCCTGTAGTTTTAACGATTCGTGATAACAGGTCTTTTGATTTCCACCATAGCCGCGATTGGTCGGATGCTCAAAAACAATTAACCCGTATTTTTTCGCCATTTCAACAGTATTGTCTGTGGAGGCGTCGTCCACCAGAATAATATACTTTTGATATTCTGGTGGAATTTCAGCAAGCGTGCGGTCCAGGGTTTTTGCAGCATTATATGCAGGAAGAACAATAATAATTTTTGGATCCATCTTTTTTCATTTCCCTCGCACCAAGATTACTGCTGTGGTATCGTTATAAACTTTAGTCCAACCCGCTTTTTCAAGGGCAGTAGCTAAATCCCACCCCTTTGGAATAAGCGCCCAATTAACGTTATATTTTGACAGAATGTCCTGCCATCCAGCCTCAAGGTTAACAACTTGTTCATATTCACGAATAAATGCCTCTCCATATACATCCCCTTGACTATCAATAAATACCAGTTGCTTAGGAAACAATTCAAAGCTTATATACCCCCCCCAGTCAAATGTATTGAACATATTTCCTTTCTGAGGATTCGATTTCAACCATTCTGTTGCCTGGATAGGGAAATATGTTGGAGAAAAGTGCTCGATGCTCCCTAGAGGGGTCAAGGCTAACAAAATTATTCCAACCAAAACGGTGAGAGCCGGCCAAAAGATTCCCCTTATTTGACCTTCGATTTTCTCGAGCAGTTCTTCAAAGCGTTTTAGCGGAGAAACAACTTGCTGTTTCGAAAAAACGCTCACCAAAACAAATGGAGCAACAACCCCATAAAAATGGACATTCCGCGCCGATAGAAGCACCATTGCTGAGAACCCTGCCAAGATAATCCCCATTCGAGCGGGCAGTTTTTCGCGTTTGATCACTAGCAAAAATATTGAAAAGACCAAAAATGAAAGCAGGATTAAGAAATTTGGGTCTGCAAAATTAGGCGGAATAGTTTCGTTGGTATGGGACATAAGATAATCATTCCCAAGCCAACTCGTCACGGTGGATAAAGCGCGGAAACTTACCGGGTTGACAAGGGTCACGAATGTTATCGATGCGAGAACGATTCCCAAACGTTTTCCGACTTTAATATCGGCGTTGGGGCGATCTAAGATATATTCCCAAATCCACGCCGCTAGTGTTGCACCGGTAACCAGGAACCCGGCAATGAATTCTCCGTGAATATTGTTCCACAAGAACATTAACACTACAAAATACCATATTGATACCTTTCTACCGCTGGCAAGTCTTTCGTTCAAAATCAACCAAATTGCGAATAACAACATCGTAAACAAATGAGGCCGTGAAATCCAATGTAGAGAGGATACTGCTGCTCCCCAAACAACCAGGATGAAAACCGGGATATGGGTTCCGGTACGCTTAACTCCATCTGAATAAATTAAAGCGAAAGTTGTTGCAAGTAAAAGAGCCGATAATATTACTATCCCCCGCTCATCAAAAACAAGGAAAGCGATATAAAAAAATACCCCAGACAGCCATTTGTGGGGTGCTATTGAAACGCCATTGCGCGTATAGGAAAAGATATCAATGATTGCCGGAAAGTGACCTTGTAAAACATATTTACCAACAGCCAGGTAGTGCGGTAAATCCCCATCTGTATTAAGCATTCGAGGGCCAAGCAAAATCGCCGCAATAAAAATGGAAAGAAAAATAATATCGCGCGAACGTGGCAGAACTAAAGCTTTCATTCCGGTGATTTTACCACCTAGTCACCCAATCAAGATATTTATTGTTTGTTCCTATGCAATGGGGTACTAGATAATTAAATAAAAGACATTTAATACAACCTCTAATTTGTAATTATTTAATACTCCTGATAGTTGCAGATTATTAAATCTATGGGTATAAACACAAACGTCATTCACCTTTAACGAAATAAGTCGGACAAAGGTCTAAATTGGTACTATTTAATAAAGTATGGCAACTTTTTTGCTAGATGGATACTTATGAATGAGTTGCGTATTCGCAATCGTCATGATGTTTCTTAGAAGAGTCATTTCTTACTAGTAACTGACGAATAGTACGTTGGCATCGGTGGATAAAATTACTAACCGACCTATTTTTTACCAAAGACTATGCTTATCTGATCTTTATATAGAACATCCCAATTAGAGGAATGAAGTAACGCGCTGGCAATTCCCGATCCCGGTTCCACAAGTACCAAGCGCACTCCTTGCGCTTCCAGTGTCTGTTCCCAACCAAGCTGCGCTCGATAAACATTCATGAATGAAAAAAGGAGGTCGTCCCCATAAACATCAAATGCACGTCCATCAATATATACTTTATATTGAGGATATAAGCGCCAAATGATGTATCCTCCCCATTCATAAGAGTTAAAAATATTACCTTCAGGCTTGTTAATTGCTATCCAGTCCACGGCAGCTACTGGAAATGCAGCTGCTTCCGATTTTGGTTGGCGTTTGACAGTGCTACTGAAAAAAACACCTGCAAATAATAGAGAACCACCCAGCAAAATTGGGGATATCCATTTCAATATCCAGCTAGGAGACTTTTTTTCAAATTTAATCTTTGTTAATGATCCAATCTGCTCCGCCAAGATCGGAATGGTAGCAATAATAAAGAGAGGAACATAGCGCATGGAACGCAAAGTTGCATAACCAAAGACAAGTGTCAATAGAATTTTTGTAGGCGAAACAGTCTTTTTTTCGAACATTCCTGCAGCTATTAGTGCGAGGATAAACCAAGCGAGTGGTTGCCAAATGAGTTGGTGAAAATCTGGAGAGAGCCATTCCTGAATAAATTGTTGCGTAGCCTGGCTGGATAGCGACTGGAATGGGTAAACTAATATGTGATAACCATTCGGATTGGCAAGTGTTGCCAGGATACATGCTAAAAAAGCACCGATTAATATTAAAATGGTTTTAAGGGCTGGTTTGCCTGGACTATCGATCCTCTGTTGGCGAGCTATGAGAAGTTCTATCAGGCTCCCTCCAATAAAAATACTTATTATGACCAAACCTAGAAGGTATCCAGCATGGAGGTTGACCCATATCAACATAATCAGTGGCAAAGGGATGACAAATTTTAAATGAGCACTTGCTTGATAATGGTCAAGTAAAAATAAAAATAGGCTGGTGATAAGGAGAGAGATCATTTGTGGGCGTACCCCCCAGGTGGGCCATGTCGCAATGGCTCCAAGCAAAAGAGTAAACCCGGCTATATAAGGCCTCGAATTTTGAGGGCAGCGTAAGTAAGATATTAAAAATGCTCCAATAATAATTAGGGAAAAGACAAATATTAGCAGACCGTAACCGCCCAAAATAAACAGACCGTACAAAATTACCTCGGACAGCCATTCTTGAGCAATCCAAGGTTTACCGCTGTTGTTAAATGAAAATGGATCCATGTGTGGAATGGAATGTGTCTGTACGATCAGTTGTCCCGTGCGCAAATGCCACCAGAAGTCAGGGTCGACGACTGGGTACAAGGTCAAAATAAACAGACCTAGGACAAGTAAAATAAAAAACACCTGTCGAATCGTGAAACGCATAGTTAACATTTTACTGCTTCTTGATTGAATCCATTATGTGTTTTTAAAACGAACAGGGGCAGAAACTTATCTGCCCCTGTTGGGAGTAATTTGGAATTCATTCGCCGAGATAGTCACGGAGTTTCCGGCGAATCGAAGGATGCCGCAGTCGACTCAATGCTTGTGCCTCAATTTGACGGACACGCTCGCGGGTTACCCCCATCTTACGACCGACTTCTTCCAACGTATATGCCTGGCCATCCAGGAGCCCATAACGTAATTGAAGGATTCTAACTTCACGGGGGGGAAGCCCATTTAATACCTCGGTCAGGTGTTCGCGTAGTAGATTATAGGTGGCGGTATCGTCAGGCGGGGCGGCTTCATCATCTTCGATAAAGTCACCCAGGACAGAATCCTCTTCATCATCTGTTGGAGTTTCTAGGGATAGTGGTCTCCGAGCTACCTGGATCATATTCTCAACTTTCTTCGGTGGAACTTCTAATGCAGTGGCTAATTCTTCAACCGAGGGTTCTCGTCCGAGACGTTGTGTTAATTGGTGCTGGACACGCAGCAATTTATTGATCTGATCTCCCATATGAACGGGGACGCGAATTGTTCTGCCCTGGTCTGCGATAGCGCGCGTGACTGCCTGTCGGATCCACCAGGTGGCATAGGTGCTGAACTTGTGGCCTCGACGGTAATCGAATTTTTTTGTGGCACGGATCAATCCAATGTTGCCTTCCTGGATCAAATCAAGGAATGGAACCCCGCGTCCCATGTATTTCTTTGCAACACTAATTACGAGTCGTGAGTTTGCAGTTATCAAATGCTCGCGAGCTGCCCAACCATCTTCAATTAGTTTGCGAAGCTCGACCCTGCGACGTGTGCTAACGTTACCGCGCGCCAATTCTTCTCGGGCCATTCGGCCCCGTTCGATTCGCTGTGCGAGATCGACTTCCTCCGTCGCAGTAAGCAAAGGAACGCGGCTGACTTCTTTAAGATACAACCCGATCGTATCGTCCGTGTCAATGTTGGCTAGATAATCATCTAGCGATAGTTCAGGTTCTGCCTCTGCCTCGGGTTTTTCAGCCGCTATAAGTTCGTCCTCTGGCGGTTCGCCGGTTGGAACATCTTCAACGAAAGCAACTCCCGCACTAAGCAGGGCTGCAAAGGCTTCTTCCAACTGCTCTACATCCTGTTCAGCTTCCGGGAAAAAATGCAGGATGTCGTCAATTGTAACGTAAGATTTCTGCCGGCCCAGTTCTATCAGACGGGCAATGGCAGAATATTCTTCATCTTCTTCAAGCAATAAAGGGTTTTCCATTACTTTTCCTTACTGAGCAATCCTTGAATCAGAATACTCTTTTTCTGAACAAAATACAATACCCTTAGCGATCAAGTGATGATCAGGGAAGTCTAATTGTTTAGATGCATTTTTGCACAAAATGTACCAGATTCTGCCACGATCTAATTTCGATCAGGGGGTAGATGTTACTGTCTCCAAGGAGGGTGAGGGTGTGGCAATAACCAAGGTTGGCGTAGCCGTTTCCGCGACCGTAGAAGTTGGTGTTTCAGTTGCTGGGAAAGGCGGAGCAGTTAACAAGTTCAGTAACGCATCAACTCCTGCTTGGCTGACGACGTATAAATTCCCTGTATCAAAACGAACGTAGTATCCACTTCCCGTAGGGGTAAGAATCCCTACTTGGATAGTGTGTTTCACGTTATTCACAAAAGTGAGTTCAATAGTGTCTGCTGGAGTATTTAAACCAGCATCACTCAAATTGAGAGAATTATCTAATGTTGTAACAATACGCAGGGCACCGACCTGGGTTTCGGCGGCTCCTGCTAAAGATTGGTCCGCAGTTCCAGTGGTTGGCAGAGTGACAACCCAAGTTCCACTAGTATCACGCTGCATCTGGAAAATATGTTCTTTCGCGTCAGTAATCCGAAGGACCTGCAGAGTGCCATCGGACGGCGTGATGAGGAAATTAGTTGCTGTGGCAGTTGGGGTGGACGATGAGAAGGTGCCTATGCCTTGGCCTTTCATGACAAAGTAGGCAACAACCACCAATGCAAGAATGACCAACAGAATCCAGGTTGGACGCTTGATCATTGGATCATCCTCTCGAACGTCGTACCAGCCAGGAGACGACTCCGCCGGCAATTACCAGTCCGGGCAGGATGAATAGGAAAGAAATCGCCATCACCAGCAACCAAAAACTGCTTGGGAGGACCAGAGTGCGGCTGATTGCTGTGGGCGTATTTAAGTTAATCAACTGTTCCTGACCGGCTGCCCAATCAATCGCGTTGATAAACATGTCGCCATTGGCATACTGGTTAAAGTAGGCATCCGAAGCAAAGTCAGCATCTCCAAAAATAACCACATGATTGTTTGCGGTAGCATCTGAAACTGCAAACGCCAGAGTAAGAGGACCTGGGAAATCCGTCGCTGAGTTGAAAGCCACTTGTCCATTCGTTTGCAATGCAGCAAAGTCGGTCTCTCCCCAGGCGGTAGTGGCAGTTGTAACCAACGCTGTGGGCTGGTTGGTTAAATTGGTTGCTACGGAAAGACTGCGAGCAGACGGGAAAAACGATACCAGACCTTGGAGTTTTTCAGTTATAGGATGTGTGCCATATGAAGCTGCTACAGCATATAATGGCTGGCTCGTATTGGTATCAATGACGATATCGTTGTCAAAGGAAATTCCCCATGAGGTGGCAAGATAAACAGCAAGTGGGTCCGGAGAATTACCGAATTGCGTAAGTGGGGTGGGTTCTTCCATGACAATCAGTGCGCCGCCCTTGGATACATAATCCTGTAACAATGTTGCTTCAGCAGCAGAGATTGGTTGTGTCGGTCCGGCAACTACTATGACCGTTGCATCCGTGGGAATTTTATTTGTGGCGATAAGATTTAAAGATTGAACCGTATAGTTTTTAGCCTCAAGCGCGGTTTTGGCTGCGGTATAAGCAGTGTTCCCCGCGGTCTGGATATCCCTTTCACCATGACCTGTCAGGAAATAAATAATTTTTTGCCCAGGATTCATTAATCGCACTAACCCTGATGTTAAATCCTGCTCTGATGCCAATGCAACTATTTCGTGACGGTTTCCCATCTGCAAATAGATTTTACCGTCCCCGGTAATACCAGCTTGTGTAGCTGCAAGAGGATTTTGGTCAGGGTCGATAAATGCATATGTAAATTTACCATTTGAATTATTCTTATAATTTTCGAGTAATTTTCGTGCAGTATCGCTGGGAGTCTGTGAGGTAAAGAAAGCGGTTGCCTGAACTGAGGAGGGTAAAGTTTTTAATGTATCGAGGGTTACATTGGCTAGGCTATTCTGTTTGTCTTCAGTAAAGTCAAATGGTGTTCCAGGGTTTTGTAATACAAAGATATTAATTACGAGGAGAATCCCGACAAATGCAAGCAGCATGATAGCGGCATTGCTTCCATAACGTGCCTGTCTTCCGGTGAGGAGTACACGCACGCGCTGCGGGTCTAGCAAAGCAAAAAAAGCCAATCCCAGAACGATCAGAGCTGCAGATATCGCCAATGCCCAACTAAATGCTGGGACATTTGGAAGGGTATAGATTTTTGCTAGAGCAAGCAGCTTAACAAGTAATAAAACGAGAACAGCCAAAAATGCTACACCAGAAACCCATAACCCGATTACAGCAAATTTTTTCGGACTGAGATTCTTTTGTGAAGTTTTTTGGGTTTTACTAGTCTTAGCCATTATCTCCACCTTCTTATTTCCACTGCGAACGAGCTTAAAAATAGGCCTAACGCAGTTAGACTGATTGGATAGATGACATCAGATATTGACATAGAGCCAGCAACCATGGAATTGAATCGGCCATTTAGGTCCAGATAATTAAAAATATTATTGATGGAATCATTCTGGATGATGTAGGTGGGTAAACGGATGAGCCACCAGAAGAGGATAAGGACGGCTAGAGTCGCAAAAAACGCGGCAAATTGGTTGCTAAAAAAAGATGACATTGCTGTTCCAATTGCCAAAAATACCGCGCTCAGTAGAATGATGGCTATATATGCCGAAATCATAACGCCTTGGTCAATTCCCGGGGACGTAAGCTTATTCAGGACGAGCGGATATACCAGGGTTATTGCAATGATGGTCAGCATGAATAAAAACGCGCCAAGCCATTTACCCACCACCAATTCACCATCTCTAATGGGCGTGGTGAGGAGTAGCTCGAGAGTTCCCATGCGTTGTTCATCAGCTAATAGCCTCATAGTTAATGCGGGAGTCGCAAACAAAAATACTGTTGCCATTGGCCCAATAACAATATCTATTCCGGGAGCCGTGTTGCTGTAGTACGCCTGGTTTGTCAAGTAGTAGATAATAACCACGAAGTAAATCCCGACCGTCAGAAGTGCAAGCAGGGCTGCAATATATGCGATCGGGCTTGTAAAATAATGTCGATATTCTCGACGGGCAATTGTCCAGATGTTGCGCATAGATTACCTTTCTTTCTTGGCATTATCCTGGGTAAGCTGCAGGAATATTTCTTCCAGGCTCATTCCAACTGGTTGGAATTCAAGCAGGTCGTACCCGGCTTCAATCGTCGCTCTGGCAACCGCCGGGCGAACATCAGCTGTGGGGGCAAATTGGAACTCCAAAGAGCCATCCGGTTGGAGTTTAGCATTTTGAACACCATCAATTTTAGTAATGATGGGGAGCAGATCGTCAGCCTCGCCTTTGACACGCAGGATCACGGATTCCGCACCCACCAGGCGGGATTGAAGGTTTTCTGGCGTATCTTCAGCAACGATTCGCCCTTTATTGATAATCAAAACACGATCACAAAGTTGCTGCGCCTCTGAAAGGATATGAGTTGAAAGAAGAACAGTCCGCTCTTTCCCCACTTCGCGTACGGTATTTCGAAACTCCACTACTTGAGCTGGATCAAGCCCAATGGTCGGTTCGTCGAGGATCAGGACTTCGGGCCTGTGTAGCAAAGCCTGAGCCAACCCGACTCGTTGTCGCATACCCTTTGAAAGGTTTGAAATGTATCCATCCGCGCGGTTTTCCATTTGGACTAAATCCAGGGCAGCATCCACCATGTCATCTCCATTTGGCAGGTGACGCAAATCAGCCATGAATTTTAAATACTCGTAAACCGTCATTTCAGGGTAGAGTGGCACTGTTTCTGGAAGATAGCCAACGCGACGGCGCACTTCTAGGGATTCGCTGATGACGTCGAATCCGGCTACCTGTGCTGAGCCGTATGTGGGAGGCATATACCCTGTCAGGATTCGCATGGTCGTGGTTTTCCCGGCACCGTTGGGACCGAGGAAGCCCACGACCTCGCCCTGCTTGGCTTCGAAGGTTAAATTTTCAATTGCCCTTCGGGAGCCATAATCTTTTGTGAGGCCTGTGGCACGGATCATGGGTTCTCCTTAAAAAAATCTGATTGATTGCTGGCGAAATAAACGGCACTGCAGCCATTTGGCAGCGGTGCCGGAATGTGGCATCGATCAATCGAATAGTACTATACAATTAAAGAAGAGGCAAAGTCAAGTGGTTTTATTTTTTCTAATCAAACCCTAATCTCGGATAATTACATCTTACGCCGTCTTATTTTATGGAAAGAGATTTAAAAGAAATAGAGGTTCCGGATGAATTGACTAAACAAAATATGTTGGATAGAATTGGGCGACTCGGAGGCAATTACAATGTCTTTATTATTCCAAAAAGGATAGGAGAGGATATATGAATATTCTTTGGCTAGGTAGCCGTCATGGACTAAATAATTTTGAGCAAATCGCCATTGTAGGTGTTTTAATTACCGCCTTTATCAGCCTGCTTTACGCCTGGCTTTTACGCGGGAATGTTCTAAAAAAGGATAAAGGCACTGCAAAAATGCAGGAAGTGTGGGACGCTATTCGTATTGGGGCAAATAGTTACCTCAGCCGACAGTTAAAGACCATCCTGCCTCTGATTGGGGTTTTGACAGTGGTGCTATTTTTAAGTGTTTATGTGGTGCCACCATCTTCAGAAGCGACAGGTGAATTTGGCGCGAATGCTCAAATCATCGTTGCGATTGGGCGGACTATAGCGTTCATCATGGGGGCATCTTTCTCTCTCCTTGTCGGCCAGTTAGGTATGCGTATGGCGATCCAGGCTAATGTCCGGGCTGCTGCAGCTGCGCGACGGGGTTTGAACGAGGCCTTGACCATCGCTTATTATTCGGGAACAATCACTGGTATGTTGACAGATGGTCTGGGCTTATTTGGCGGTACCCTCATTTTTATTGTTTTTGGTAGAGCTGCACCGGATGCCTTACTTGGTTTTGGTTTCGGGGGGACATTGCTCGCATTGTTTATGCGAGTGGGTGGAGGCATATTTACAAAAGCTGCGGATGTTGGCGCTGACCTAGTTGGAAAGGTTGAAAAAGACATTCCCGAAGACGACCCGCGCAATGCAGCTGTTATTGCGGACCTGGTGGGCGACAACGTGGGCGATTGTGCAGGGATGGCTGCCGACATTTTTGAATCATACGAGGTAACCATCGTATCCGGCTTGATTCTAGGTCTGGCTTTAATGTCAATTGATCCGACACACAGCTTAAAGTGGATTGTTTATCCGCTTATTATTAGGGCTATTGGGGTCCTATCGTCCATTCTCGGAACATTCACGGTACCCATCTGGGAGAACGTTTCAGAAAAGGGTTTATTCGGTTTTCTGCATGCCCAAGACGCTGAAAGTGCAATGTTTCGATCTTATGAGGTTTCGAGTGTAAATACCATTCTCTGGTCGTTTTTGTTGGCAATTTTATATTGTCACGATTGGCGTATGGCAATGTTGACATCAATAGGGGTTGGCCTGGCGGTTGTTTTCAACCCGCTCACTTCCTATTTCACCTCCACCAGGAAGGCTCCGGTCAAAGAAATTGTCGAATCGACCAGGACCGGTGCTGCGACGACAATCCTTTCAGGGTTATCAGTTGGGATGGAATCAAGCGTTTGGGCGCTTGTAGTGATAGTCATTAGTTTTATTTTTGCCCTCCTGCTCTATAACAGCCAGGGTGCTCAATACGTTCTCTACGCTGTGGCAATGATTGGGATTGGCATGTTGAGCCACACCGGAAATAATGTGGCAATGGATTCTTATGGTCCAATCTCCGATAATGCAAACGGTATCGGGGAAATGGCCTGGCACGACCTGGAAGACGACGAGACGAAGAAAGCTCGTCAGATCATGGCAGACCTGGATGCGGTTGGAAACACAACCAAGGCAATTACCAAAGGTGTCGCCATTGCGTCTGCGGTCATCGCTGCGGTCAGCTTGTTCGCTTCATTCTTCATTGATGTTGGACGTGTTCAACAAGCAGCCAATGTCGCTGCCCAGGCAGCCGGAAAAGTCATTCCATTCGCTAAATTGTTGAGCGATACGGGCATTCGCGTGTCGGAGATCCCGGTCTTTATTGGTCTTTTGTTGGGTGGGGCGCTTCCCTGGTTATTTGGATCTCTTTCGATCAGAGCAGTTAGTCGGGCTGCTGGCTTAATTGTTCATGAGGTTCGACGGCAGTTCAAGATCCCTGGGTTGATGGAAGGCAAAGTCAAACCGGATTATGCACAGGTGGTTGGAATTTCAACTGCTGCTGCTCAAAAGGAACTTATTCCGCTGGCGACAATTTCTGTGCTGACACCATTGGCTCTTGGATTGATGTTGGGGGTGGAAGCGCTGGCTGGATTTTGTGCGGGCATCATCCTTAGTGGGCAGCTATTGGCTGTATACATGGCGAATGCGGGTGGTGCTTGGGATAATGCAAAAAAATTAATTGAAGATGAACCACGCGACCTGGCAGCAAACACCGGCAAGGGTTCAGAAAGGCATAAAGCCAGTGTAGTCGGCGATACGGTTGGTGACCCGCTCAAAGATACCGCAGGGCCAGCCTTAAATCCAATGATCAAAGTGGTAAACCTGGTTTCGTTACTTGCGGCGCCAGTCATTGTTAAATATGCTGGCGGGACCGGGGTAACCATGGTGGTCGTATGGGTGATTGCCCTTCTTTTTGTTGCCGCAGTCGGGTGGGCAATAGCCCGGTCAAAGGCTTCTGCGCCTGCTTTGAAATAATTAGAAAAGCAATAGGTTTATAATAATTGATCACGGCATCCCCTCATTGGGGATGCCGTGATTGTTACATAACATGTTAGCTATGAGGAGCGATTGAAATTTGTATTTTCAAGGACTTTTTATTTTTCTTTATTACCAAAATAGCGTCTCTGCCATTCAAACAGTTTATTTAGGGCTTCAATGGGCGAAAGAGAATTTACATCTAAACTATTTAGTTCGTCCAAAAGGGGATTAGTTTCTGGGAAAAGCGCTGCTTGTTGCGCCGCTTGGGGGTTAATCCGGATTGCTTGTCCGGACGATTTTTCCAGTTCCTTCAAGATCTCTGTGGCGCGTTGGATCACCGGACGGGGGAGACCAGCAAGTTGTGCCACATGGATCCCGTATGAACGATCGGCACCACCTGGGATTATCTGATGAAGGAAAACTACCGTTCCGTCAGCCTCGGTAACGGCAACATTGTAATTGCGAATGCCGGGTAGCAAGTCTGCAAGTTGAGCTAATTCATGATAATGGGTGGCAAATAGTGTTTTGGAACGGAGCGATGGGTGATTGTGGATGTACTCGACAACTGCCCAGGCAATAGAAACTCCGTCATATGTGCTGGTTCCGCGCCCAATTTCATCTAATATTAGCAGTGACCTTTGCGTAGCATGATGCAGAATATTGGCAGCTTCAATCATTTCCACCATAAAAGTGGATTGGCCGGCGTGGATTTCATCCTGGGCACCGATCCGGGTGAATATTCGGTCAACTAGTCCAATCCTAGCCGATGAGGCGGGAACGAAAGATCCCATTTGTGCCATAAGCACGATTAATGCTGTTTGACGGAGATACGTAGATTTTCCAGACATGTTAGGTCCGGTAATGATCCTAACGATCTCACCTTTTTCGAAAATCACATCGTTTGGTACATATCGTTCACCGTGAAGGCTCGTTTCTACTACCGGGTGACGGCCTCCAACGATTTCAAGCACATCATCCTCCTGGATTTCGGGGCGAACATAACCACCCAAGGCAGCCGACTCAGCCAGAGCTGAATAAACGTCCATTTCAGCTAGTGATCGCGCTACGTCCAGCAACCTGCCTGCAGATTTGGCCAATATCGAACAGATTTCTCGGAATAAGCGCACCTCGATCTCTCTGATGCTTTCTTCCGCATTGAGAACGAGTGTTTCATATTCTTTCATTTCTGGAGTAATGAAACGTTCTGCATTAACAAGCGTTTGTTTACGAATATATTCGGGTGGTGCGTTGGCAGCTTGTCCTTGGGAAATTTCGATAAAATATCCGAAGACTTTGTTATATCCAACCTTAAGGGTCTTGATCCCGGTTCGCTTTTTTTCGATTGCCTCCAGGTTATTGATCCACTCACGGGCGTGGCGGGATGCCTCTACAACGCTGTCCAATTCAGCAGAGTAGCCCGGACGAATAACGCCAACATTTTGAAGGGTTGCAGGTGGGTCATCAGCGATAGAGGAATGAAGCAGTGAATATTCGTCGTTGCAAGGGTTCAGCGAGTTTATTGGTAATGTTGAAGATGCGGTTTCTGAAGAAAGGATCCCCTGGATGGCAGGCAGGCTTAGCAGTGTATCCTGCAATGTCACCAGGTCACGTGGTAGTGCGTGACCAGAGAGGACGCGATTGACTAGGCGTTCTAGGTCGGACAATGGCTTGAGGGCGGAACGTAATTCAGCGCGTAACAGCGAACGTGAAAAAAAGAACTCTACTCCTTCCTGGCGAGCCCGGATACGACTTATGTCAAGAAGAGGTTGGCTGACCCATTGGCCCATTAACCTTTTACCCATGGGTGTTACAGTTTGGTCGAGTACTCCCAACAGTGAACCTTTTGTTTCTCCACGCAAGGTTTCAACCAATTCCAAGTTACGACGGGTAGCTGCATCCAGTGTCATGAACTCGCCAAGGCTGTATACTCTTAAACCTGTCAGAAGCGGTAGAGCTGCACCTTCAGTCTCTTTCAAATACTGGATGATGCCGCCAGCAGCACGTGTAGCCACTGGAAGATTTTTTAACCCAAAACCTTCCAGTGTGGAAGCCGCAAAATGCTCCAATAATGCCTCTTTGCTTTTTCCAGGTTCAAATCGCCAGGAGGGCCAGGCTGTCATGTTACTGGACATTCCGGTCGGAATGATGAGATTGTCAGGGTGAATGATTTCAGCAGGATTGAGACGTGTTAATTCTGAGCGGATGGGTCCCCATGACTGCTCGGGTGTGCTAGAAAGTAAGTCATTGGTCATGTCAAGTTCAGTGACGGCGAATTCTCCGGTAGTAATGTCCACGTAGGCAATCCCTGCGCAACCGTCTTCTACCACGATGCAGGCAAGGTAATTGTTGGCGTCTCCATGTAGAAGACCGGGTTCGACAATTGTGCCTGGAGTGACCACACGTACAACCCGACGCGGAAATATTCCTTTGGCAGGCTGGTTCCCAACCTGTTCGCATATTGCCACGTGGTAACCCTTTTCGATCAACTTGGCGAGATAATTCTCTACAGCGTGGTAAGGGATGCCAGCTAGGGGAGCGCGTAATCCTTTTCCGATTGGGCGGGAAGTAAGAACAATGTCAAGTTCGCGCGCAGCCGTTTGAGCATCCTGGTCAAAAGTTTCGTAGAAATCCCCGAGACGGAAGAATAGGATGGCGTTGGGATACTGACGTTTAATTTCAAGATATTGTTGACGAATTGGAGTTACATCTTCAGGCATGTCTACATTTTACTGCTTCTCACTCATATATGTATCCAAATAAAGTTCTGCGCTATAATTGAATTACGATACTCTACCGAAAAGGAGACCAATATGGCTAGTGTTACCTACGATCACATAACAAAAGAATTTGGGAATGTCATTGCAGTGAATGATTTAAACTTGGAAATTGAAGACAAAGAATTCCTGGTTTTCGTCGGGCCTTCAGGATGCGGGAAGACAACCGCGTTGCGGATGCTTGCTGGCCTGGAAGAAATCACAAAAGGCCAGATCAAGATTGCTGACCGTGTAGTAAATGACGTTCCTCCCAAAGACCGCGATATCGCAATGGTTTTCCAGTCTTATGCGCTATATCCGCACATGACGGTTTATGATAATCTGGCATTTGGCTTGAAACTTCGCAAGACGCCAAAAGATGAAATAAAGCGTAGGGTGCAGGAAGCGGCCGACATCCTCGGAATAGGTGAATTGCTCGCCCGTAAACCTCGCCAACTTTCCGGTGGTCAACGGCAGCGTGTAGCAGTTGGACGAGCGATTGTGAGAGAGCCTAAAGTCTTCCTATTCGATGAACCCTTATCCAACTTGGATGCTAAATTGCGCATTGCCATGCGTTCCGAAATTACTAAATTGCATCAAAGACTTGGGACAACTTTTATCTACGTGACCCATGATCAGATGGAAGCCATGACTATGGCCTCCCGTATTGCGGTAATAAACAAGGGCATCCTCCAGCAGCTGGATACACCGCAAACACTCTATGATCATCCGGACAATATGTTCGTGGCCGGTTTCATTGGTGCGCCGGCGATGAATTTTTTCAATGCGAAATTGCGGAAAGATGACGGTAATCTTATTGTAGAAACAAATTCATTTAAAGTCCCCATTCCGCCAGAGCGTATGAAGGCTTTTCAAGGTTACATAGATAAACCAATTGTATTCGGCATTCGCCCGGAGGATATTTTCAACCCAGTATTTGTTCCACCGGGAATTCATGTGGCTGAAGTTGAGACAAAAGTGGATGTAACCGAATTGATGGGGAATGAGATTTTCCTTTACCTATTGGCCGGATCTGACAATATAGTTGCACGAGTTGATCCGCGCACTAATTTCCATATTGGCGACAAGGTTCCTGTTTCATTTAATTTGGACAAGTGCCACTTGTTTGATCCCGAAACGGAGAAAGCCATCCAGTAAACTGATTTGATTCCAATATCCGCCAGGTGTGTGGTATTGCCTGGCGGTTATTTATTTGAGGCGATTAAATGACAACGAAATTTACATTAGTTCTAATTCGTCACGGACAAAGCACCTGGAACCTTGAAAACCGGTTCACTGGCTGGACGGATGTTGGTCTTACCGAACTGGGCTGTCAGGAAGCCCACACGGGTGGTCATCTTCTAAGGGACAAAGGGTTTACATTCGATATAGCGTACACATCCGTGCTAAAACGCGCGATCCGAACACTGAATATTGTTCAAGAGGAAATGGATCTTGAATGGATCCCGGTCATCCGTGCATGGCAGTTAAATGAACGCCATTATGGTGCCCTTCAGGGGTTGAATAAAGCCGAGATGGCTGTCAAATTTGGCGAAGATCAGGTGAAAATTTGGCGTCGAAGTTATGATGTCCCCCCACCTGCGCTTGAATTGACTGATGAACGCCACCCCCGCTTCGACCGTCGTTACGCGGATCTGACACTTGAGCAACTCCCTGCGACGGAATCACTTAAAATCACATTAGAACGCGTGCTTCCATATTGGCACAGCACTCTGGTTCCTATGATTAACTCTGGTAAAAGGGTGTTGATATCGGCTCATGGCAATAGTATCCGGGCGATGGTCAAATACCTCGATGACATTTCAGACAAGGAAATTCCCGGACTCAATATTCCAACCGGCATCCCGTTGGTATATGAACTCGATTCGGTCATGAAACCCATTAAGCATTATTACCTTGCAGACGAGGAGACTGTACGAAAGGCGGAAGCAGCGGTAGCCGCACAAGGAAAAGCAATATAAGACTAAAAAATGGCGTTCTGCACCGCCAGTTTTTTTATGAGTAGAAACATTATTTTCGCTTTAATCCAACCAGGACCACCAGGGCAGAAATTAATAAAGCTGCCGCGGCTATGATGATTACCGTTTGACGTGCAGCTGAAACAGGCAGCGCCGGTGAGGGGGTTGGGCTTGGAGGTATAGGGGTACCGGTTGCAATGGGTGTGGAGGTGGGCCAGGGGGTTATAGTGGGCAATCCAGTAGGAGTTGGTGTTGGCATGGTGGGGGTGGGGGTGTATGCTGCCCGAATGATAATCTTTTGACCGGTGTATATAACGGATTTAGTGGTTAGATCGTTTATAGATAAAAGGTTGTTCAGGGAAATATTGTACGCTATCGCAATGCCCAACAATGTATCGCCGCCCATTACAGTATAAGTAATGGATCCATCCGCATTTGGAGTGCTTGGAACCATGGTCGGTTGGGGAGGGTTGTACGATGGCGGCAGTGTGATCGCAGCGGGAGTCCCACCTGTGGAAAGACCACAATCGATTACGTAATAATAAGTATTTCCTGAAACAGCCACACCTGCACCGATATCCTGCAGGTTGGTTGATATCATTGTAGTAAGGTGTGGATCATCTTCTGTCCATTGTTTCACTGCCTCATCAGCGGTCATTCCAACACCGGCAGTAATGTTTTCAGAAAAGAAACCACCCTGGCTGATATCTCCTGCTACAGCGTAGCCAGCTTGAAGCGCACGTTGGAAGGGGCGCAATCCATCAGAGCTGACATGGGTAATTGTCCTTATGGACAAATTGTACTCAGCCTGTGCTTGAGCAATACTCATTAGGATGGAATTTGAATTATAGGGAGGCAACCCGCGGGAGCTTCTGAGGTCATTAACTGCATCAATTACATCAGAAGCAGTTGAAAGATTTTGGGTTGTGGGCGATTCAGCTCGAATCCCCATTGGCGAAAACATAATAATTGGCAATACGAAAAGTGATAAAAGGACCATGAATAATTTTCGCATCGAGCCATTATACCGTTTGGCAGACAAGCAAGCAAACTGCATAAGTTAAAGTGATAAGAGGCTTCTAGTAGGTGTCCGATAATTAGAGGGGGATATTCGTCCCGCCTCAAGGTGACATTGTTCATGATTTGACAGTTGCCTCCGGCAGTACAATAAAACGTCAGGAGA
>Ga0187878_1000887_pt1 | contig 31461 bp, 32 predicted proteins | sample June2016WEW_17_1_FD_132979 | JGI IMG/M metagenome (GOLD analysis project Ga0187878, IMG submission 132979) | Peatland microbial communities from SPRUCE experiment site at the Marcell Experimental Forest, Minnesota, USA - June2016WEW_17_150 | ecosystem: Environmental > Terrestrial > Soil >...
TATCACAATTTCGTAATCCCGTAGTGATTTTTGAAGACCTAAATATGGAAAAGAAAAAGAGACGACATAAGTACGGAAAGAAGAATAATAAAGGTAGCCGCAGAATGTTATCTAAATGGGATTATGGATCAATTCGACGTAAAATAGAGTATAAGCTTGAATTTCATGGGATTTGGACAATGGGTGTAAACCCAATGTTTACTTCACAGATTTGTAGTCATTGTGGTGCAATTGGAATACGAGAAGGCATTGGATTCAAATGTGAACGATGTGGTCTCGGTATCGGTTCGAGTCCGGTAGGCACAATTGGGCAATATAATGCAGACGTAAATGCCAGTATTAATATTGCCCTTAAGGGACTTTTTGCTCTATATGGGCAAAAAGTGAGGGTCGTTGCAGACCTTGATGAGCAGCTTGATGAAAATATCTCGAATCCTATACCCACGGAAATGAGAGGTATCGAAAGCATAAAGACTCGTAGAAGCGAGACCGTTGCAGTTTGCCCTGAGAACTCAGGCGCAGTGGAAACGAAAACCGAAGCGGAAGCTAAGAATAATAGGAGTATCCTGTGCGGAAGTGCTCAACCTATGGTAAAAATCCACCAAGCGGGCAGTGCCCCAGAAAACGGATTTTCTTCCTTATATAAAGGGAAAAATAATTTCAAAGGAAGAACAGAATTCGACTATGAAACCGATATCAGAGAGGTGAGGTCAAAGAGCGAGTTCTAATGCATGTAGGACTGTAACTGGATTAAGTGTTGTTGTCTGCCCCGCTGTTATTGGTCAAAGAGCGAGTTCTAATGCATGTAGGACTGTAACCTAAAGACGTGGCAATGCTGGTCCCGACAAGGAACCGTCAAAGAGCGAGTTCTAATGCATGTAGGACTGTAACGATACATCTACTACTGTGAACCTATCTGAAATTCCAGGTCAAAGAGCGAGTTCTAATACACGTAGGACTGTAACCGTTAGCGTAATAATTAATACACGATGACTAAATTTTTGTCAAAGAGCGAGTTCCAATGCATGTAGGACTGCAACTAGCCATATATAAATTTGGTATGAATGTGTCAAAAAGTGATTTCTGATACATGTAGGACTGCAACGTAGAAGCACGGGAAACAATAAAACATAGGGTAGCCGAGCGTCAAAAAGCTAGTTCTGATGCATGTAGGACTGCAACGACATAAAACAAATATAGTAATAGAACCATATATAAATTTGTATGAACCCAGACTATCTACGCTTCATAAATGCATTTTTATCAGGAGCGCAGGATGCTTATGCACGGATTAAAGATTCAAACAACACAATGGAAGAGGAACGGCGCAGGCAAGAGTTAAGAAAAGGCTCTATTGATGCCGAATTCAAAGTAATTGGAGAGCAATAGATGTATTACGATGGCGACGAGGAGTTTTTAGTAGCAGAACGGGCGAAGAAAAGCTGGGACGTTCTGGGATATCCGCCACCACCACTTATGCGTCGTCATCTTGAAAATCTTTATAAAAGCATCACAGGTTCGTTGGATGTCGGCGATATAGAAACTTTTTTTCGTGAAGTAGCCGACATCTCGTATCAGGAAGCTCGCGACAGATTGATTGCAACATATGGCACGCCTCAAGAATTATCCGCCGCAAAATACAAGGCAAAAAGCCGGGAAGAAGAGGAGAAATTAGCATCGGCTGAACAGCAGGCAAGAGATGAGCAGCGATCACTTGAAAAAGAATTTGAAGAACTTGATGAAATCGCACGCAAGCGACTTGGTGAAAATTTAGAACTCCAAAGAAGAAACGAACAACTTCAAAAAGAATTAGAGCAGTTAAAAGCCGAACTCGAAAAAGCAAAGGCTATACCTACACCCCTACCACCAGTGCCTCCCTCAACCAAAACATTTGAGATCATACCCATTCCTCAACCTGCCAGAGTACCCTCGGCACGCATACCCCCAACCATAACCCCAAAGCCACCGCCTAAGCACGGGAGCGAGTACAACACGCTGAAGTCCCAAATAAACTTTGCCCTGTATGCTTCCGAATTTAATCGGATCGAAAGAGTAATTTTCAATATTCTTGAAAAAGATGAAACAGACAAACTCACCGATGCAGACATCACAGAACTCCGTGAAGAACTCGTAAAAGCACGCGAATCAGCATCACGCCGGGCAGCCGAGCGAGCCGCACGTCCCGCACAGAAGATCACCAGACCCGGCGCATCAGCACCACCAGCAGGCTCACCAGCACGATCACAACCGACAGCACCCATCCAGGAGGAACTTGGCCAATTCTTGTTTGATTTTGCTCAAGTGCCAGGGAGAGACACCGACAGGTTCATCGACTTGATGAAAAGCAAGTATAAACTCACATGGATACGCAGGGAAGACATAAAGAAACTGAATCCCTCAGAAATCAGCGTAGCTTCGGCAGATAAAACTCATTTCGTAACACTTGAGTATTACAGAGATAGGTTTACCGTAATACTAAGGTATGACACAAGAGCGATAGAGTTCTGGGCAATACAAGAAGATAGTCACGTAAACATCTACACGAAAAGAAGGGCAGCGGCGGTAATATCGAGACTAAGACTACCAACACCAGTAGCAGGCATAGAAGCACCACCTACATCACCAGTACAACCGCCAGCAGCCAGAGGAGTAGCTTATAGATACAGGGAGCCGGAAATAAATACTCTTGAATACAAGGGCGAGGAATATATTGTTGATTATGAGCTTGTCAGAGTAATATTGAATAACAGGCTGTTGCCAGATCCACCCTTCAATTTAAAATGGATGGAACTACCGCCAGAACTTAAAAGAGTTCTTACTGGCCATGATATTGGAACTGCTTTTAAGATACAGGTGAATTATCTACATAAGCATTCTTGGTATGAATTGATCCACGATTACGGTATTCCGCAGACGTATGTTTTAGCGTGGGGTGGAACTTTAGATTAATGGCGTAGGCGCAAACATAACATGACGATATGTATTTAATATATTAATAACAAGTCTAACAAAGGTGATATAAAATGAATAATTATGGTAGTAGGTACAATGTTAGAGAACCCCAAGGGACACCCAAATATCCACCACAATATCCAATAGATACTTCTATTTTTGGGCCATCGTCCGATCTTAAAAGAACGTTGAATCAAATAGAAATACGTGAAATAGACAATCGTATAAGAACCGCACAGCGGATGTTAATAGAGATGCAGCAGGCTTACCCAGGCACAGAAGTATCAAATGAATCCTTTGATATACAAACGATTCTTGCAGAGGCAAGAGGTATAATCTTACAACAAGAAGCGGGTGGAGCAACAATGCATATGTCACGCCTCTCACAGAGATTCGGGCAGTCTAGATATTAATATAATATAGTATATGATATATAGAATTAACATATAATGGTACAGGCACTTATTATACAGGCAGCACAGACGCAACAGCATCACCCACCACTACAACCACAGTACACAAAGAAAAGATTCTGGGTCGAGGCCGTCTCAACCGAACACCTGTTAAATTTTGATGGTTTTATGGCAAAAAAGCGAAATATCACGCCGTTGCATTAACAATAATTAATGTATCCGTGTTATCTATATAACTTAATCTTGCAGATCCATCTGCTCTTGTTTGTATTGTCTTAGAATACGTAATATAAACATATGTTGCTGATGTGAAATCCACAGATGCTATCAAATCTAATGTGGTGTTATAGTTAAAGCCGTTACCGATTGTGTTATTGAAGAAGTCGTTGCCTATGGTGTTGGAGTTGAAGCCGTTACCTATTGTGCTCCCACTGAAAGTATTACCGACTGTGTTTCCATTGAAGTTGTTGCCGATGGTGTTAAAGACAAAGGCGTTACCTATTGTGTTTCCACTGAAGTTGTTACCGATAGTGTTGTAGTAGAAGTTACTGCCGATGGTGTTGGTGTGGAATCTGTTGACGATGGTGTTAGATAAGGAGTTGTTACCGATAGTGTTGTAGTAGAAGCTGTTACCGATAGTGTTGTAGTAGAACTCTGCACCTATTTGATTAGAATAGACAGTATAATAATTATTATCTTGAAGGAAAAACACACTGTTACTTAATAATGATCCTGTTGAATCAAAATCTGTATTATCATCTTTAAATGGTTCAATATGAGTGCTTCTTACAGATAAATCATATGTCGCTGAACCGCTTCCTTCTGCAAATGTCTTTATATCTACAAATAATGCTCCAGATGGTATATTGTTTGTACCGGTAGGATTATTATTCCAATATACTGTTAATGATAAATCAAGCAATTGTATCCAGAAATTTGCTGTGCCCGATGGTGTTTCTGGAGTTATATTAACCTGAGTATTTACAACATTTCCATTTAAATTGCCTGATGTATTAGTTATTGCAGGACTTGTAAATGGAGTTCCAGAAACATTTGCAGTGAATATAATATCTGCACTATTACTTGTTATTACAATACCCTGCGCTAAATAAGCCGCACTGTTCGCTGTAACAAAATCAGATGCTGTTGTTGGAAGGTCTATATTAAAAGTAGCTGTCTTTGTTAATCCACCAGCTAATGAAATATGCGCCGTTCCACTGGTCCCCGTTAAAGTTATAGTGTCTATCTGTATCTGCGATATGTTATTAGCATTTGCCATATATACAAAACCAGAATATTCAACAAAATTCCCTTTGCTTGTTGAGACAGATGAATCCCATACAGGACAATTAGTATTCCATCTCCTAAATTTAACATTTCTAAAATCATATCCTACATAATTATCTAATAAAGTATCGTGTCTGAAATATATAACTCCTTTAAATCCGGGAACTATTGTAGAAGTATTAAAATTAAAGAATGATAAATCATCTGACCAATTTGCTGGATATGGATCATAGTAAATAACATCCTGTGGGTATAGTGCTGAATACGCCAGCGTAGTTATAGTACTCGTGCTTGTGGCAGTAACAGTTAAAGGCTCATTGATTCCTGTTATAATAGTACTGTATTGTAATCCATTTGCATCAACAATATAATGCACAGTATTAAAGTCCGTAATTGTATATATTGTTCCTTTTTTAAGAGCAGAACTTGATATAAGATTCATTAATTCTGAATATGTGACATTTTTAGTAAAATTAATTGCATTTAAATCTATGAGTGTGGTTCCGGGAGGTAAATTTGATAGATCAAACTGTGCCTGTATGGCGGTGTTTGCTGAGTTTTGTAGTGTAAGGTTCTGGTCTTTTATAGTGTAGGTGTTTGAATTGTCGAATTTTTTATTTTTTATTAATGCTGGCGTAACCTCTCCAACCAATCCATCTGATTCGGAGGGGTATCTATTACATACCATTTTACCAAACCTTAGCCACTTTAAACATAGTTTATATACCATTTTAAAGCATATTAGATTTTTGCTATTAATGGCACAGGCACAAGAAATACAGATCAAGAAATTAGCACAACAGCAGGTACCGCAGGTACAACCCTCGACAACAAAGAAAAGATACTGGGTCGAGGCCGTCTCAACCGAATACCTGTTCAACCGTCTATCCAACTTTAAGGATGACAGGCTTACCACAGCAGCAATGATGATTGAGCTGGCAGAGCGGGCAGAGCGTAACGTGATGTTGCAGGAACTTCTAAGAAAATTAAGGATGCCAGAACCGTTTGACATATTCGAATACAAAAGAGGAAATAAGCATAGAAAAGGACACTGGGCACGTCGGGCATACACGAGGGAGTTCCCGACACCAGCGCAGGCAGAGGCGCGGTTGCAGATGGCAGAATTAACACATGCACTTTTCGGGACAAAAGGCAATATGGAAAGGGACAACGACACTACAATTGCGAGAATAAATTACATTGTCGGTGAAGAACTGCGAGGAAAGAAAATAGTCAGCGATGAGGTAAAGGAAGAGCGGAAGAAACTGAGCAGGATGGTAGAAATTGCAGGAGAAGTAGTGGAGATAGTACCTTAATATAACCAAGATAGGTAAAATATAAACATTCATATACCCTATTAAAATATGGATATATGGCGGAGCAAACAAACTCAGGAACATGGACAGTTATAGGAATAGGGGTAGGTGTTACTATCGGTCTTTTAATTGGCTATGTTGTATTAAAATCCCAAGAAAACAAATCAGTAGCTGTAACTTCATCCACCACAAGCAATGATTACTCAGCAAGGGACAGTAGCATAAATAGAGAGATGTTTGCAGAGATACAGAGATTAAATGGACTTATCCAGACTCTTTCGATGGAAAATGCTGAATTGAAACTTGGACTCAACATTTCCCAAAATTCAGTTGCGGCAAATCAAGAAACGAAAGTATTAAACAAACTAATTCGGACGCTTGCGATGGAAAATGCTGAGTTGAAACGTAGACCAGGCATTTACCAAAACGCTACTGCTACGGCAAATCAAGAAACGAAAGAACCAAAAGTAAAGGAACAAGTACAGGCAACAATAGAGCCACGGACGATAACCACGTATAAAAACAACGAGAAACTGGTATACGAACGGGGTAAAGACGGACGTGTAAAATCAATAAATATAATAAGGGATGCGAAGGTAAATGCCGGATAATTCCGCTGAAAACAGGGAAATCACGGCTTTGCCACTTGCTCCAGCACTACTAATAGCTCTCGATGATATAAATATATCTCTTATAAAAATATTTAATAAACTTTCGGAACACGACGACGATGGGGATTACCTTTTCCAGCAGGGAACCGCAACTACAGATTTATCACAGAATATCATAGACCTGCTGGGATTGCTTGGTTATCCGATAAAAGGATATGTTCTTAAAAACGACGGAACAAATACAATAGAGATTGGACACAACATAACGCCAAGTATTATAGATTCTAACATTCAAACAGTTGCTGGTAAATTTTATCCTCTGTTTGCACACGAAGAACACAAAGAGATGTTCAACAGGAAGGTAATAAGGAATATTTATATGAGAACCGATACCGGAAGTTCTGCATACAGGTTGTGGTTGCTTTGGTAGATGCTATTACTTTAGGCCCGGAAGTTATCAACATCAGTGGTAATATAGTAGAGATATCCGGTCAAGCAGTTAATGTAAGTGGAAGTACAGTAGAGATACAATCAGGTACAGGTGTTATTACAACAATAGGCTCAGGGACAGGTGTTGTAGTTCAATCGGGGATATACGTAATATCGACTGCAACTATATCTTCTGGAATAGGAGTAGTTATACAATCTGGTGCAGGAGTTATAATTCAAAGTGGAGTAGCTGTTAATATTTCTGGCGAATACGTTTCCGTATTAAGTGGCACGGGTGTAGTGATTCAATCAGGTGTTAGTATTAATATTTCCGGTGAATCGGTTGCTGTACTTTCTGGAACAGGCGTAATAACCAATTCAGGAATAGGAGTTCTTGTTCAATCAGGAACAGGTGTTATTACAACTATCGGCTCAGGCACGGGTGTTGTAATTCAATCCGGTGCTGGTGTTATCATATCCGGTCAGGGAGTACTTGTTCAATCGGGCACTGGTGTAATAATTCAGAGTGGAGCTGTTGTTAGTGTATTATCTGGAACAGGAGTAATTATCAATTCGGGAATAGGAGTTATAGTTCAATCAGGAACAGGTGTTGTAATTCAAAGTGGAGTATCTGTTAATATCTCTGGTGAATCTGTTGCTGTACTTTCTGGAACTGGAGTAATTACCAATTCAGGAATAGGAGTAATTGTTCAATCAGGACTTGCGATAAATATTTCTGGTGAATCCATTGTGGTACTTTCTGGAACCGGAGTAATTACTAATTCAGGAATAGGAGTTATAGTTCAATCAGGAACAGGTGTTATTACAACTATCGGCTCAGGAACAGGTGTTGTAATTCAAAGTGGAGTAGCTGTTAATATTTCGGGTGAATCCGTAGCTGTACTTTCTGGAACGGGTGTAATCACCAATTCAGGAATAGGAGTTATAGTTCAATCAGGAACAGGCGTTGTAATTCAAAGCGGAGTAGCCGTCAATATATCTGGTGAATCCGTTTCCGTATTAAGTGGAACAGGCGTTGTAATTCAAAGTGGTGTAGCTGTTAATATTTCGGGTGAATCCGTAGCTGTACTTTCTGGAACGGGTGTAATTATCAATTCAGGAATAGGGGTCATAGTTCAATCAGGAACAGGTGTTATTACAACAATAGGTTCAGGCACTGGTGTAGTTATCCAAAGTGGTGTGGCAGTTAATATTTCAGGTGAATCCGTCGCCGTTATTAGCGGAACTGGAGTAGTTATCCAAAGCGGAATAGCTGTCAATATATCTGGTGAATCGGTTGCCATACTTTCTGGAACCGGGGTAATTATCAATTCAGGAATAGGAGTTATAGTTCAATCAGGAACAGGTGTTATTACAACTATCGGCTCAGGCACTGGTGTTGTAATTCAGAGTGGAGCTGGTGTCATCATATCAGGCCAGGGAGTACTTGTTCAATCAGGCACTGGTGTTGTTATCCAAAGTGGTGTAGCCGTTAATATTTCGGGTGAATCCGTAGCTGTACTTTCTGGAACAGGAGTAATAATACAATCGGGGATAGGAGTTATAGTTCAATCAGGACTTGCGATAAATATTTCAGGCGAATCCGTAGCCGTACTTTCGGGCACAGGTGTAGTTATACAAAGTGGTATAGGCGTATTGGTATCTGGTCAGAAAGAGTTCGTATTGACGATATCGGGAGATCAGGTATCAATTATAAACGGCTTAGTTGTAGATTCTGGAAATAGCACAACAGTTACTCTAAATTCAGGTCAAACATTCACAGGTATTGGAAAAGAGATTACAGGATATGGCCAGGTTAGCATCGAAGTATTTGCAGATCAGAACAGCCAAAGTAGCGGAATGCAAGTACAGTGGTCTCCTGATAATTCTCATTGGGATCATATTCACTATAATGATATTTCAGCAAATGATAGTGAATCTTTGCATTATGCTGTAGATGCGAAATTTTATAGAGTAGTTTATATAAATGGGGGAGCAAATCAGGGAACATTTAGATTACAGTCATTATTAGTTCCGACTCCGTCTCAAGCAACAATAAAAAATTTAGATTTACTACCAAACTTTGCTGATGATGCATTATTAATTCATGGCGTAATCACAGGAGTCACAACTGCTGGTGGGGGAGGATATGTAGATGTAAAAGTAGCTCCAAGTGGAGCAATTCAAGTAGGGGGAAGTATAACCGTTTTGTCTGGAAGTGTTGTTACTGTATTAAGTGGGACTGGAGTAATTATTCAATCTGGAGCTCCCATAAATATTTCGGGAGAGTCGGTTTCTGTAATAAGCGGCACAGGAGTTATTATACAATCAGGCGCAGGTGTAATAGTTCAATCTGGATTATCGGTTAATATATCTGGTGAATCAATAGCTGTACTCTCAGGTACTGGCGTAGTTATACAATCAGGTGTAGGAGTAATAGTTCAATCTGGACTTGCTGTTAATATTTCAGGTGAATCCGTTGCAGTCATTAGTGGAACAGGAGTAATTATTCAAAGTGGAGCTGTTGTTAGTGTACTATCAGGTACTGGCGTGGTATTAGCATCGGGTATAGGAGAAATAGCATCAGGCGATGCTATCAGATTATCGGGAATCAATGTAATAAGTACTGTAACTATCTCATCTGGTATTGGTGTAGTAATTCAGAGTGGCGCAGGAGTTACAATTCAAAGCGGAGTAGCTGTTAATATTTCTGGTGAATCCGTAGCCGTACTTTCTGGAACCGGTGTTGTAGTACAATCTGGTTATGGTGTTTTAATCTCAGGACAGGCATTATATAGTCCTAATATTGTAAAAACTGCTTCAGTACAAACGATTACCGGAACATCTGGGGGAGTAATATTATTTTCGGGTACAGTTGTTAGTGTAGCAGTAAAAGCATATAGTACAAATTCAGGAGACATTTATGTAGGGGGAAGCGGAGGAAATTCACAACCATACAGTGGTTTTGGATATGTACTTTCTCCGGGGGAACCTCTTTATCTTGATATTAGTGATTTTAATAAAATTTATGTATGTGCCTCAATAAGCGGCGACAAAGTTTCTTTATTAGGAGTATCATAATGGCAATAAATTTAGTTCAGCATAAGGCTAACTTCCAGACAAACTCTAGTAGTGATACTCTTAGTATAACTATAAATGCAACTGGTTTAGGCAATCTTATTATAGTAATGTCTGGGACTAACGCAAGTAAAACTACTGGCAGTGTTTCAGATAATGCTACAGGCGGTTCAAATACATATTTTCAAGTTCAGGGAGCACAGTCTACTTTTTCCACTGGTTCTCTTACTCAAGATATGTGGTATGCAAAAAATTCAAAAAGAGGTGCTACAACAGTCACAATTACTAGAAGTCCCACAGGCGGCACTAGTAATATATATGGATTTGTTTATGAAGTAAGTGGAATGGATATAATATCTCCTGTTGTACATGTAGCCAATGTTCTCAATAATGGTACAGCAACATTAACACTAACTGGAGCTTCTGTAACTACCAAAATAGCAAATACTTTTATTGCTACAGTAGCATATATTCAGCAATATGCGACTGGCATACATTCTGGAAATGAATTTACAATAGGTGATATCCAGAATGGAAATCCTGATGCATATTTAATTGCCAAAAATGCTGCCCCTCATACAGCGATATTTGATGTAACTCCAACAGGCAGCCCTTATTGTTGTTCTACAGTAGCATTTAGGGGTATCGCAAAAATTACTGATATGAGAAAACATTATAGAAGACATATACAAATAGGAACGTAGTATGTTATAGAAGTGTTTAAAATATGCCTACCCCATGGAATAATACAAATATATCTAATAAAAACAATGGAATACCAACAATAGCAATAGCAAGTCCATATAAAGGTAGTTGGAACCCAGAATGGGTAATAAAAACAAGAGATCCATTACATTTTACTCAACTTGAATGGTGTAATAAAATACCAATTATGTCAAGGATAGAATCTCTTCCTGTAGCAAGAACAAGCCTAGTATACGAAGCCTTAAAATACAATGCAGATTACATCTTCTTCATAGATATAGATACTATTTTTGAATCACCAACTAATCCAAACGTTGCACTAAATATGCTATATCAACTAATTAACAAAAATAAAGAAGAAAAAAAAGATAAAATAATATCAGGATTATATAGGGCAAAACAAAAAGTAGGTTTTAATTATGCCGCATGGAAAAGAGCACCCAATGGTCAAAAAGGTTATTCTCCTTTACAAAGTTGGACTGGAAATTGGATAGAAGTAGATGTAACGGGACTTGGTTGCACATTAATTGATATGAACATATTTAAAGAACTTCCTGAACCATGGTTCTATTGGGAATCACCAAATGATATAAGTGAGGATTTCTACTTCTTTGAACTTGCAAAAAAATATGGTTATAATTTACATTGTTTCACAGACGTAAAATTGGTACATTTAGGAAATATGAAAGTTAAATGTGACGGAACATTTTCAGTACAGGAAATGTGAAAATCAAATTAACTCGTGGGGTTGAGGGGTAGAGAAGTCCCCTTCCGCAAGGTAGGGGATGAATCGTACCCTCACTTATAGCGATAAGAGATACATGACAATCATAATCAAGCCTGTCCCAGAAAAACAGTTTGCGTAGACTGAATGTGGGACAGGCATAAGCTATATATGGTATCAAAACAATATAGATATTGCGTAGATTTGAATGAATAAAGCATATACATTTAGAATATATCCGAAAAGGAATGAGGAAATCAAACTAAATAGAACACTTTCCATATGCAGGAACCTTTACAACGAGTCTCTTGAGGAAAGGAGAGAACAGGCTGAACTGAACAGGATAAGGAGAGGGTTTCAAGTATTTCCCTGGGGATTACCTGAATGGATAAGCTACGAAGATCAGCAAAACGCTCTTCCAGACTCAAAAACCCCTCTTCAGAAAGAAGTACATTCTCAGGTTCTCCAGAACGTTTTGAAAAGATTAGATATAAGTTTCCAGAACTTTTTCAGAGGTTTTGGTTATCCGAGGTTCAAATCAAAAAGCAGATACAACACATTCACGTTTCCACAAAAAGGGTTTGAACTCGACGGTATGAGTTTATGGCTGTCGAAAATAGGAAAGGTCAGGATATTCCAGCACAGGAAGATGGAAGGGAAAGTCAAGACGTGTACGATCAAGAAAGATGTTGATCAATGGTATGCGATATTTGTAGTTGAGATTAATACCAAGATAGAGAAAGTCCCGATAGAAACTAAGACTGGTATAGATGTAGGTCTGGAAGCTCTTATAACCCTGAGTAATGGAAAACAGGTTGAACCGCCCGAATTCTATCGAAAATCAGAAGATACGCTTGCCTGGGAACAGAGAAAACTAGATAGAAAGAGGAAAGGTTCAAAGAACAGGAAAAAACAAGCAATCAGGGTAGCTAAGGTTCACAGGAGAATCAGGAACCAGAGAAAGAATTTCAATCATAAAACTAGTCATGAAATTATTGAGAATTACGATCATATAGTATTTGAAGATTTACAGATACAGAACATGGTAAAGAACCACTGTCTGGCAAAAAGTATAATGGATGCTGGATGGGGTCAATTGATCAGGTTCACAGCTTACAAAGCAGCGTACGCTGGTAAGACGATAGAACTGGTTGACCCACATTATACATCACAGCGATGCCTGTGCGGTGCGAAAGTATTCAAAGACCTATCCATAAGGATACACGTCTGTCCTGAATGCGGTCTGATACTGAAGCGAGATCATGTATCTGCAATTCTTATAGGCAACAGAGGAACAACAACAGTACCTACGGACTGTGGGGAATTTACGCCTGTGGAGACGGAGCCTCTACTATGCAAAACATAGCAAACATCGTCATGGAGCCAGGAAGCCCCTCCCGAAAGGGAGGGGAGGATGTCACCAACAGGCGTACAGCAATCAATATTGTATCTTCACAATATTGCACAAGTTTTAGACGATGGAAATGTTATCTTTTTTATTGATATAAACAATATGATCTTGGCAACAGCACCCATACCTAGTAGAATAGCATATGTATCAATGGGTGGTAATAACCCCGCATTAACTGATTACAATACCGGGTTCAAAGGGGCAAGAAAGCTCCCGGCTTCAGCCGTGGAGAGTGTCAAAGAGTAGATACTGTTCCTATAGTTTCACAACAATACGAAGTTTATCTACATAATATCAATAGTATTTTAGCAAATGCAGATGTTATTTTCTTCAACAACTCTTTAGGAAGTATAGTAGCAACTGTTCCAGTTGCAAGTAGAGTAGCATATGCAAATCTTTAATATTATAACAATATATATGGGGTATCGATTATTGTCTAAAATATATTGTTCTACAGACCTTGGTATCAATTCAAGTGGCGGCACAGTTGTAAAACACGAGTTGGATGCTCTCAAATATATAGATAAAATTATTGAGATTGGCCCTCAAGATACACATCCGTTGTTTTTAGGATTGCCAGATATCCCGTTTCTAATAGATTACTTTACGCTTAAAAAATTATCTTCAATGGATTTATCGAGTGTTAATATGGCACATTTCTATGGCGGATGCTACACAGAATCAATTAAATATTTAAAAATAAAGGACATAAAAACCACGTACACTATCATGTGGCACGATAGAAAAATATCTATAGAAGAGCACGATAAAATAAATGGAAATGGCACATATCCATTTATTTATGTGAAAGACGATAAGTTATTCAATCTATACTGCGGAGGAATACGAGAAGCGGACTGTGTGATTGCTGCTGGCACTGTTCCGAGAAACCTTATGCTGAAGGAGGGGGCAAAAAAAGTTGAAATTATTCCCCTTGGATGCGATATACCAGAACACACCGAACCACTGCCAGAAAAGTTTGATGTGGGCTATTTGGGTGCATGCGGTCCAGACAAAGGACTTATATATCTTATCCAGGCGTGGGATACGCTGAACTATAACGACTCCACTCTAATATTTGCAGGTGCACAATCTAAAATGTTGCCAGAACTGATTAATAGATACGCACACGGTGGCAAGTATCACATAATTGGCTATGTGAACCAACCAGGCGATTTATACAATAAGTGTTCGCTATACGTACAATTTTCAGTAACTGAAGGCTTCGGAATGGAGGTACCAGAAGCCATGGCGTATGGGCGACCAGTGATCGTGAGTGATGGCGCAGGAGCGTCAGACTGCGTGACAGATGGAGTAGATGGATTTATAGTACCTAAAAAAGACGTTAAGGCATTGGCTGAAAAGATCGATTGGTGTAAGAATCATCCAAAAGAATTGATAGAAATGGGCAAGAATGCAAGAGAAAAATCTAAGCGATATACTTGGGAGATAACAGAACAGAAATATATTGATCTATGGCGGTCATTGTTTTGACGAAAATTGAGGGTATAAATAGAGATTATTTCGAAGATTTTTTCAAATATAGTAAATCTGGAGATATTTATATCGATGTCGGCGCATATAACGGAGACAGTATAGACATCGCTTTAAAATATAATCCAAATATTAAAATTATTGCCATTGAGCCGATAAAAAGTATGTGCGAAGTAATGAAGGCAAAATTTGCACAAAACACAAACATAACTATTATAAATAAGGCAGCATGGGGAAGTAAAACAACACTAGAATTCTACGAATATGATGGATGGGCTAAAGGGCTTTCTACGTTACAGCCTGGGATGACAAAATTAAGGCCAGATCCAGCATTTACTCAACACATATCAAAATATTCGGTTGAATGCGACACACTTGATAACATTTTAACAGAATTAAATATCAATAAAGTAGATTATATAAAAATTGATACGGAAGGATCGGAAGAGGTAGTTCTTGAGGGATTATCGGCGATTAGATCATCAAAAATTCACGAGGGAACCAGATTTCATATCGAATCACACATCAATAACTTGGAGAACATATTACAAAGACTATTAGAGTTGAGTTCCAAAATCGATATTATTGCATTGAGCCGGGATTGTAATATAAAAGAGCACGTAGTAGGTACAGTGGTAGGAACATTCACGCCACCAGAGAAGAAAAAAGAGCAACAGCCAATAAAAATTATAACGGGAATAACTCGTAGACAGTGGATACACCAGCAAATTAAACCTGGTGAGAAGATATTGGATATTGGCTCAGCGGACGGGTGGATATTCAAAGATACGGCGTTTGTTACCAATGTCACAAGCATCGACATAGACCTATACAACATCCCCAATTTCATAAGAATGGATGCACATGACCTAAAATTCACTGATAATAGTTTTGATATAGCGATAATAGCAGAAATATTAGAACACGTTGACGATCCTGTCAGGGTTCTTAAAGAGGCTAAAAGGGTATCGAAGAATATTATAATAACGGTTCCAGACGAAGCAAATTGGGCTAAAGAATTATTTCCTTACGAAACTAAAGAGGAAAGCGCAAAAAGAAGAGGGCTAACTGTAGAACAGATTGTCAAAGTCAGTAATCCAAACGCAAAAGAATTTCATCCAGACGGTTTTAAACATCTTTTTCATTCCAGTCATTATAATGAGGAATCATTACGATCAGATCTTGATGATGCGGGGATAACAAACTATGAGATGAATAGACTATCGTATGATGGCTGGAGTTTTTTTGTTGTTAATGCAGTTATAAATAAAGAAAAATTGGATGAACAAACCAATATTGTTAAACAGAATGATAATTCCACAAGACAGGGCCCTATAATTACACACCCGGAAAAGAAACTACGAATAGCACTTATAAGCACTCCTTTTTTCACTGTGCCTCCAGTTGGATACTCAGGTCTCGAACAAATTGTGTGGGATCTGGCCGAAGGGTTGGATGAATTAGGGCATGAAGTTACTATATTTGCGCCTGACGGCAGCAGGGCTACTAAACATGGGTATATAATTCATACAGGGTCGTCAGTAAATACAGTCAACGTTAACTGGTTTGAAGAAGAAAAAAGGATGTACGAGATATATAAAAACATAATAACACCTGAAAAATACGATATCGTAAATGGACACACATGGTTCGGTCATGAATTTATGTTAAAAATCGGTAATCCTAAACTTAATGTGGTCCATACACACCATGGAGGATATACGTGGGAAACTGCACCTCCTTTAGACAAAGTAGAGATGGTAGCCATATCAAAATTCATGAAGGCATACACAGACAATTATTTTAAGAATAAGGGGTTCAATAACGTTTCCTGTACGGCAATATATAATGGAATTGATATGCGTAAATATCATGTTAGCGACGTGCCTAAAAATGGAAGACTGCTATTTGTGGGCCGACTCAGCATATTTAAGAAACCCGATCTGGCAATAGAAGTAGCAAAGAAGCTCAATATAGGTTTGGATATTGTCGGAGGAACATTTGTTGATAGCTTAGATTATCTAAATAAAATAAGGAGCATGTGCGACGGAACTCAAATAAAGCTGTATGAGGATGCATCTCACGACACTAAAATAAAACTTATGCAAACCGCAAAATGTCTGTTATTTACTTCGCAGATGGGAGAACCATTTGGGCTTACAATGGTAGAGGCTATGGCATGCGGAAGTCCAGTAGTAGCAGTTAATGATGGTGCAGCCGAAGAAATAATGCATGAAGGTGGTATAGTTTGTGAAGTATTTGACAAAAAAGCCACTGTAAATGGATGGCAGTACAATTTAAAGAAAAATCCACTAGATGCACTAATAGAAGCAATCGGCACGATAGATAAAATATCCCCACAACAGGCAAGAAACAACGCCGAAAAGTTCTCAAGGGAAGCAATGGCGAAAAGCTACGAAAAATTGTACCATAGCATTATTAATGCAGGAAAATAATATCTCCTACCAAAGCAACCACAACCTGTATGCAGAACTTCCTGTATCGGTTCTCATATAAATATTCCTTATTACCTTCCTATTGAACATCTCTTTATGTTCTTCGTGTGCAAAAAGAGGATAAAATTTACCAGTTACTGTTTGAAGGTTAGAATCTATAACACTTGGCGTTATATTATGCCCAATCTCTATTGTGTTTGCCCCATCATTTTTAATAACATATCCTTTTATCGGATAACCAAGCAGTCCCAGCAGGTCTATGATATTCTGTGATAAATCTGTAGTTGCTGTACCTTGCTGGATAAGATAATCTCCACCATCATTATAGTCAGCCAACTCTTTCAGGATAGCGGATAGTGTATTCTGCTGGGATGACATCACAACAGTCTGCTGTTTGAGTGCATCTGTTTGTTGCTTGAGCATTTGAATTTGTTCAGATTGACTATTTAATAATTTTCCCAACTGCACAGATATATTGTTAAGAAACACATCAGAATCGTTATAATCCAATGGCATTGCCTTAGACACTTTAATTTTGTCTTTTCCGGGCATCAAACATCATCTTGCTTCCGCATTACGGGTTATTATTTTTTTTGTTATTTTTCCCGTATCATCATATTCATATGCTATTTCTTCTCTATTCTTGTAAGTTGATGTTGGATTTTCTATAAGCGGTGGCTGCATCTGCTGTCTGTGCTCTTCAGCAACTACTTCAGGCTTTGGGAAAGTAATTTCGGGTATTTTTGGTGGGGGAAATTGTTGATTTGGCCACGAATCAGTAAATGGATAAGTATAAATGTTGATAATCGGCTGGCCAGATTCGCTTTGACTGCGGGACATATAAGCAATACCATTGCCCATATTTGGCGTAAGAGTCTTTGGAGGAGGCATTTGTTCGCGTACGGTATGCATCTGAGACAATTGTGATGCGGTACGGGACTGCATAATAATATAGGTGAAGATGGTGCCAACGATAACTCCACCAAGAAGGCCAGCAAGTAACCACATACCACTATCAGAACTTTCGGGCATAAACAAATAGGAATTATGAGGTAAAAAGGTTTATATGTATCGTTTATTTTTTCTTAGTGTTATCACATTCTAAATAATGATATACAGCCTTAGAAATTGCATCTTTTATATTTAGTCCCCCTGTCTTTTCCTTCAGCACAATGACATCCTCTTCTGGAAGAACCGATTGAACATGAACGATCTTCATATTAGCATTCGTCATTTAACTCCATTATTTTTTCTGATTTGACTGCTTATTTGACCTTAGAGCCGTTAGTGCAGCATCTACCCACTTAGATAAACAGAACTCTCCCTTTAGTGTCTCTTTATCAACCCAATTTTTATTCTCAATATCTATACTAATATTCCTTGTAACCTTCAATATTGAATGCACCTGAATATCATTGTTGTTTTTTAACATATATATTGATTTTTGTATGAGCATGCCTGCATTTGCATTAGCATAGCCACGCATCAACAATTATGTGCAATTAATTATATATTTTAAACAATCATAATTTTGTTATAAGTTCCCATTTGGGGCACAACTATTATGAATTAAAATATATAGGAGATGAAAATAAAATGAAACTCGGAGCAGTACTTGGAAAACAAGTCTCTATAGTTCCAGGCGGAAACCCGCAGAATGGCGGAAAGATGTTTTTCCGAAAAGTACCTTACACTGCTGAACACCCGACTCCGGCACAGGCAGCAGCAAGAGCAGGACTGGCATCGTTCGCGTTCAATAACCTGTACGGTATGACAGGATCAACGACCTTGCCAGATGGCAGAAGAATCTCAAATGGTGCCTATTACGTCATGACCAGATACCCGAACACCGGACCGGGATCTTTTGGCGGAGTGCCACCGCAGCAGAGAGCAGCCGCACGGCATGAGGCAGCAGCAAGAAGTATCGAAAGACTCAACGCACGAGCAGCAGAACTTTCAGGATCAAGGGCAATGGTGCCAGTAAGAACACCGGCGATGTTCTGAGGTGGAATATATGGTTGATCGAAACGCCATAATAGCCCAGTTCGGAGGGACATCAATAGGTGCGATACAGACCCCCGTGATCCGTCAGTTCGTGGATGCTCCAGCAACCCCATGGATAGCTGGAATAGGTGGTTTCGGACAACCTTCCGCACTGATAAGCATAATCTCTGGAGCCATAACCATGGGTGCCGCAATATACGGTAGCACGAAAAAGAACGGAGGCCAGCAGAGATTGAGCGATACAGCGGTCCTTGGACTTTTGGGACACGGCACGGCAGCTCTTGAGACGGGAGTATTGAGCGGCCTGTTCCCGGTACCGGTAGCAGTTGCAGCCACCAGCGGAACGATGGCAGGAGATTTCGTACCTCCACAAGCACAGCAAATGGGAGGGGCGGATATGAATATGCTCCAAAGCATGTCGGCAGAGCTTCAGAGACTTCAGACTGAAAACATGAGCCTCCGTAACATGCAGCCACAGAATATGCAGACCGGTACGTATCCAGCGTTAATTCCCCAGCACACGGTAACTGAGAAACAGCTCAAGTTCGGGTTCATGGAGCCTACTCCCCAGGAATACATAGCACCTGGCCAGCCGACACAAGCAGCCCGCGAACTGGGATTCATGCCGGGCGGACGTACAAGGCGGCCCATGGCAAAGGTACAGGCGATGAGGGGAAAATACGGGTTCTTAGGGGAATAAGGTGATATAATGGCAGGAAATATTGAAACCGCGATTGGCGAAGAATTGGATTATATGAGTTATGCCAAATTCGTCAAGGAAATGATTACGGATAACTGGCATCGTGAACAGATAACCGTCGATCAGACGAACACCAACGTCTCAGCAACTATTGCTGTGGCAGTGGCGGGAGCAACATCTGGTGCGAACACAGTTATAACAATAACGTGTCCATCTGGCAGAGTCATGTCCATGATGGGTACCCAGCAGGTAGCAAGAGGAGCTGACAGGTCAACAGCACACAGTATCTGGCTCAGGCTATCAAGTCTTGGGATAGAACTGAACGAGTTGACGCACATCAACATACAGAAGACGACACCGACCACGGCAGTCGTGCCACTGATCAAAGACATATATCAGTCTCTGTCTCTGTGTAATCAGCACAACATCAACACGCTCAATCCACCGCCAGGTACATCAACACAAGGAAACTTCTACAAGGGCGATGACCAGATCCACCGGTTTAGGAAAGGCATCATCCTGTACGGGCAGGAAGCGTTACAGATCCAGGCAGTCGGAACAACCGCAATGCCGTTACAGATCGTGTCAGCAGCAAACACGCAGTTTGCAATTGACATGGACTTCTGGACGCAGACAGTATAAAAATAAACAAAAATAAACCGCTGTGTTAGGGTACTGTGGCATATGCTTCCCACAGTACCCACACCTCCACAAAACAGAATTTGGCAAAATGATTTACAATACTTCAAGTTAGGAGGTGTACGGAGGTAGGTTTAGATGAATATACATATACTGTCTGATACCCCAAATTCACTGAGTGCATATTCTAAAATAGTGCGTGGCTTATCAGACGGATTATGCCGGTCAGGACATAATGTAACGATCACCGGCTTTATTTCTACTTTTGATAATTATCATGGGATAAAGGTCATGCCTCTGGCAACACCATTCACAAGTGCAGAGGATCAATTTGCAAGTAACATAAATGCATCAAAAACAGATGCACTTATATGCATCCATGAAGCGCATAAATACCGGAACAGATATTCCCAGATGTTTTCCCCAACGTATTTCTGGGTACCGGTAGAGGGCGAAGGCTCACCAAGACACATGATACGAGACCTGCAATCCCAGACAATAAAGGGGGTTTTTTCATACAGTAACATTGGGAAAAAAGAACTTGAGTCAAAAGGCATATCGTGCAGTGTAATATATCCAGGTTTTGATCCTGAAATATTCACTGATACTCCAGTACAGCATTGCAAATACAGCATCGATATGTATCAGAGAACTTCGGATATACGGACACTGGCACGCATGGGGTGCCTTGAATGTACAGGAAACAGAGAAGGATGCAAATATTTTGAATCTGAAAGAATGGTAGTAAACATTGGGGATGAGGAACAGGAAGTACCAGTAAATAGACTCGACGAGGTTCGGGATTATGTGGGCGCGGATTTCGTAGTCGGGTATGTTGGCCAGAACATAGGCACCAGGAAAAAGATTGAGCGACTCATAGAGGCATTTAGTAAAATGGAGAATAAAAAAGACTCGATGCTTCACCTGCACACATTGCCATCATCGTTGATGTCAGCAATAGATTTACATAAAGTAGCTAAATTGTGGAACGTTACAGACAGGGTAGTGTTTAGCCACGGAATTAATCCAGTAGACGGGATCAGCGATCACGCAATGAACCTGCTGTATAATTATTTCGATATCCACGCAACAGCAACAAGTTATGAAGGATTCGGTATGCCCATCCTGGAAAGTATGGCTGTGGGAAAAGCTCAGGTAGCCCCTGCATGCGGGACAGGTCCAGAACTCATAGGAGAGAACGAGCGAGGATTGCTTGTACCGATAGACTGCATGGAAGTTGAGGAAGAACTCAGGCGCGGTATTGTAAATATAGAAAGCCTTGCTGATAGCATGGACACGCTGTTCATATCAAAATATTTACGGGATAATCTTGGGGGCGCAGGTAAGGAATGGGCGAAACAATTCACATGGGATAAAGTAGTAGCCAGATGGAATGAGGTACTGGTAGGTAAGGAAGTAGATAAAGAAAAAGTGAGTAACAGGATGATAATAGCTACATAAAAGGAGGAATTTAAATGCAAGGACAAAATCAGGCTCAAAACGGACAGGTAAATACCATGCAAGGAGATCTTGGTGGAGGAATAGTAACCGGAATTGGAATAGTGATTGGTATCGGTTTAGTCATACTAACTATTTATGGAGTCGAATACGCACTGGAGAGAAGATAAATTAATGGATGCTCCGATATCTTGCTTCAGGTGTAATGCTCCATGCGTAGATAGCTTAGTTCATTTAGGCCCTAAAGCAATGGATTCAAAAAATCTTGATGACGAAATGAGTAAAGATTCAGTTTTTGGAAAAAAACTGCGCCATATAGCTGCAAAAGTGGAGGCACTTTAAGTGATGGTAGCTGTTGCTCGCCCGGTAGCGAACGATCCAACAGATCCTTCCCACACTACTTTCAAATGGGGTAAAGAGATCATAGATTATGCTCTAACCCATGGAGTCAAAGCTCTTGATATTAAAGATCCATGGGTACAGTACGACAAAATAACGTATTTGTTAAAAAAATATAGGCCGGATATGTTAGTATACACTGGCCACGGATGTAAGAATTATCTGGCAGTCCAGGACGGGTGTGCAATTACAAATGGGTGGAAAGAGGACGTATGCCAGAGCCAGTGCAACGTGCCGTCAAACTTGAGCATATTAAAAGGCATGATAATTATCACATTTAGCTGTCATTCTACAGGGCAACTGGGTAAATGCGCCATAAAATACGGCGCAAAAGCGTATGTGGGATTCGGGGATTACATGATGTTTACGTCAGACAGGCTGGGTTCTGAAAAACTGTTCAAAGAAGCATTGATGCCGATGGCAATCGAAGTCCTTAACGGAAGAACAGTAGGCGAAGCCGTGGCAATAACAAAGAAAGCACTTCTAGACAAAGCTAAAAAATGGAAATCTGTAAAGTATCTGTCTATCCCTATGATGTGGAATCATGAATATATGCGGGTGCTGGGAGACATGAACGCAAAACTATGCTGATACCGGTATGAGGAGATGAAATAAATTATGCTACAACTAAAAAATGATTATCTACGGGGTCCAACAGAAAATGCGGTAGTAACACCAGACGGAACCAGGCTCATAGCAAACAGCGATAATACTATGCAGGTCTATAATATTGCCAATGCAGGCAAACCTGTACTGATACAAGAATTTAAATACGCAGGCATCATACATTCGCACGGGCCTACAGAATCAACCTTCCTTGCCTGTAATAATAACTGCTTTGCATCAGCACAACTTTTACAGGGAGTAATTATAGTAAATATACTATCAGGAACTTCATATCGTTTTATACCAACAGATAGTAGTGGACATGCTACATCAGTTAATGGGGCAGCAATAACAGGCAATATACTTATTTTAGCATGTAGCGACGCTATAAGGATATATGATATTACAATACCAACAAATCCTTCATTAAAGACGACCATAAACACAATGAGTGTAGGAGTTTATACAAATGGGACGCGCATTGTCAGCGTTAATAATATGGCTGCACAGGTATTTTCTTTTACTGGGGCACCTCTTTATAGTACAACTCATCTTTATACAATAGATACATCACAGCAGGCATATCAGTATTTAGCATATAGCTCAACATCAAAAGGATATATATACACAACATATCTAAACGAAATAACCAGTGTTGTATTTATTGGAAATCAGGTTATAATCGGGTGCAACAGTGGATGTATATTCTCTCACGATGTTAATGGTAACTTTATAAAATTTTATCCAGCAGATAAATATGCGTCCCAGACACAGGTAAAATTAGCAGTATCAAATGGTAAAATATTAGCTGGTCTACACGACGTATATTTTATAAATCTTATAGATCCCGCATCAAATATAGTCATATCTAATTTTAATGAGGGTTCTTTGATAGGGGGATATATAACAGGAATTTTTGCTTTTAATAAGGGTTCAGTTAGTTATTTTGTCGTTGCATGCGAATACCGTGGATTTGGAATAATAAACGTTAGTGAAATGACAGCAAGCGGCAATGAAGGGTTACAATATAAATCAACAGATAATGGCAGTGCAAACGATAGCCACGGAAGTATATCCGCAGCCGTATTAAATCCAGATGGCAACTTAGTTTACGCAAGTGACGATTTTGCGTTAAGAACAGTCGATATGAGCACTGGAAATGATTTTGGAGTTATAGATTATAATGCAAGGGGATCGGGAAATCTTGAATACGATGCCTCAAGACAGTTAATATTCAGACCCGGAACGTGGAATGGATTAGAGATAATAGATGTATCAAATAAAAATTCTCCAAAATCACTTTTTACAAAGAAATATTATAGTAACGATTGTGATGCTGTAAAGATAATCGGCACAAATCGATTATTGATGTCGGCTTTCGGTATATTAGTATTACTTGATACAACAACTTCATCAAATCCAACAGAGTTATCACATATTGATTCAGGTTTTACTGATATAACATTTTTGGAGATAGACCCAAGCGGAACTTATGCATATGGAGCTTCCAGTATAGTAGTAAATGATCAAACACAGGGTGTAATAGTCGTATTTAAAATAACCAGGGACACCGTATCAAAAGTAAAGACTATAAATACACCATATACAATTAACAAAGTTGTTGCTGTCGGTAATAGACTATACGTTAGTGTATATACAGTAGGATTACAAATTTATGATATAACCGATACTTCAAATCCAAAGTATTTATCAACATATGATCCATATGAAACCTGCGATGGTCTTTTCGCACTAAATACAAATATCATTTATGCTGGCATGGCAGAAGCACCTAACATAGTAGGGCATCTGATGAAACTCGACATGACAACACCATCAAATCCGATAGTTATTGATAATGTAGCCATACCAAATGCAGAAATAACGACTATCGACGTAAAGGGTATCACTGTTCTGGCAAATCTATATGATCAGGGCATGTTAACTTTTACAGATACAGATATGGTGACTGTAAAATACGGTATACTTGTTATTAACTCAACTCCTGCCGGAGCCGATATAATTATAAATGGGCTGGATCTTAGTCTTACAACACCACAGACATTTGATACGGTATATTCACTGGGCACATTTCCATTAACCCTGCGTCTGTCAGGATACTATGATTATAATACATCTTTTACTGTAATTGCTGGTCAGACGACCACCCTTAACCTAACACTTACTAAAGTACAACAAACAACTGGAACACTGAATATATCATCAACTCCATCTGGAGCTGCACTATTCGTCGATGGTACAAATATAGGAACTACCCCAGGAGCAATTCCATTACAGGTAGGCTTACACTCATATCGTCTTTCATTAGCGGGTTATCATGACTATATTGCCAGTGTCAACATAACCGGAGGACATACCATAACTATTAATGCTACACTTTCTCCAGTCCCAGTACCATGTCCCAAACTTACAATCCCAGTAGTGTATGGATTACCGGGAAGTGTTATTAAGGGACAGAGTTTCGATCCGATAATTTCATGGTCGGGAGGTACCCCAGGTTACTGGGTAAGATTGATTGCAGATGGTAATCCAAGCTCTGTTCTATATGATAGTGGGGGATACAACACTATATCGGGAACAACTATTTCCCCATCAATATCTACTTCGAGTCTTTCAGTACGCTTACATACTTTCCAGGTATATGTTTTTGATAATTGTTCATCAAGACAAGAAAAAGTATCGGGATTATATTATATAGTTGTAACGGGGGCGTAATTATGGTAGGAAATCTCAATATTTCATCAACACCACTGGGTGCGGAAATATACATAGATATTATAGACACTGGTTTTCAGACAATATCTCCACATACCACAATTATTAATATTGCTAATGGAGTTCACCAACTTACATTAACACTTTCTGGATATGAGGATTATAATAAAGAATTCACCATAAATGAGGGGCAGATAACAACTATTGATGTTACACTGACACCAATACCACCAACTCCACCATGCCAAATCCAGGCTGGCTACTTTACAAAAAACGGGAATATGCTTCAGGCACCAGTATGTTCAGCTACATCGTCGGATAAAGTAAATGTAGAAGCGGTTGTTAATTTTTCCAGTAATTCGATAGGAAAGAAGTATAAATGTGAACTCAAGATAAGTGGCCCTGGACTACCATCGTTTAGCTTCTTTACCCCTCTTGTTATAGTTACGGCAACAGAAACTTTTACATCACAAAATTTAACCATTCCTATCCCGGTGGGCACATATACTGTTTTAGATATAGTTGTCTATGATAGTTCAGGAAACACTGTTTGTTCATTTGTTCCTACAACTGGGGTAGCAGGATCTCCATGCAACATAGTAACTATCACGTCTTCTGTAGGTTCTATTAAATTTATATCAACTCCTCCAGGGGCTGAAATTTTCATTGATAATACCGATCAGAAGCAAGTAACACCATATCAAACAAATAATGTTCCAGCAGGAACACATAGCTATAAACTGACTCTTGCTAAATATCCCAATATTACTGGAACTGTAGTGGTGCCAGCAAACGGAGTCGCACAGGTATCAGTAAATTTTATAACAGCGCAGGCGACAAATACTGGATTAATAATAGTAGGCACTAGTATTGTAGCAGTTGTAATTGGGGGCATTGTTTACTTATCAACCAGAGGGAAAATCTGATGTCAAATATACTTGTCGGCCAGGAGATATTAATAACAGCAGCAGTATGGGATTTTTGTAGTACTACTCAGCAAGCATTATTCGTTAATGAAGTAGGAATTGATCATTATGCTACACAGGATCCAAGTATTGCATGCTTAAACGTATCTGGAATCGGCGTAACTTTTATGCTTGTCGGTACTTCTGGATCTATTCAGTGCACTAGCTGTACACCTGCCAAAATATATTCAACACTTGGTACAGTAACTACAAATTCGGTAGGGATAGCCTCGATAAGCCACAAGGTAACAACAAATGATTTAAATGCTTATACAGATTCAGTTACGAAAGGAACAAATCTAAGGATAATAGCATGCATCACAGCTCCAAAAGGCCAATCAGTACTATCAAGTCAGTGCTCAGATAATGTGGTAGTATATCAGGCACTTCAGCCGACACATTACATAAATCTTTCACTGGGGTTTGTTCCACCACAACTGGCATCTTACTTCCAGACTTATATTGTCGATATTAGTGAGCAATTATTCACACAAATCGCATATCCTCCGGCACCGTGGATATACGTTAAAACTACTTATGATCCTGTTCAAAACGCATTCAATATTTGGTTCTATCTTCCACCAACAATGTCACCAGATCCTCTTTCAGACTTATTTACATGGCATCTTGCTTGGGTAGGAGCATTAATTGGAGTACTTCTTTTAATACTTGTCATAGTAACTGGAGGTGCCGCTATATTTGGTATCGGTGGACTATATATTCTAATAGCTAGTGCTGTAATTTTATCATCATCATTGTATGTAATATATACTGGAACAATAGCATTACAGAACGCTGCAACAAACGCATTACAACAGCTTTCCAATGTTAATAAAGAGAATCAAGGAAAGACAATTATAGATAAGACATGGTCAGCATCGGCTAAAGTACAGGCAGATTGTCTTAATAGACTTACTTCATACATGAACTTACATAATTCTGCAATAGACGGAAACGTAAATACGTTCGGTAAACATGCAAATTTAGTAACATCTTTAAACGCTGAAAAAGCTTCATTTACAACATCTGCAAATTCAATAATAACACTATTTAAAGCAGCAACTTATACAGTTGATGTCTGCAATACTTTTTATTCAAATTTGGATTCACTTGTAACAGCTTCAAATGTTAGAATTGCGACTCTAATATCTCAAAATGCACCACCAGGAGAGGGTTATTCACCAACATGTGCAGGATGGAGTAACCAGGCAAATTGTGAGCAAAATGAATGCTACTGGTATAACGGCACATGTCATGTAGGACCAAACTGCTGGATATCAAACCCACTTGGAGGATGCATATTGTCAGCAGGCACAGGAACTTTAATAGTCGGCATAATTGCAGTAGCTGCTATCGGGGGTGCGGCCCTATGGCTCTTGACAAGGTATCCTAAAGAGACAAGAACAATAGTAACAGGTGCCCAGGGAGCAGTTACTGGAGCTTACCGAAGATTTTTACCTTCACTACCACCTCCGCCACAAATATCACCCGCGTCTAATCAGGCACAAAGGCAATTTCTGTCACCACCCGCACCAACATAGGAATAATAAAAAATGGCAGGACAAGCAGTAAACCCACAAAAAGAACCAACCCTGGAGGAAATACTAAGGAAAGTAATAGCAGAAAACACTGAGTTAGTAAATCAACATAAGGATTTCCAAAATGTACTTACTCAGCTTAGTAATATAGCATTGCACTCAGCTACATCACCCAGATCAGCGGTTGGTTATTATAATAAGGACCAGCAAACAATTCAAGCGGCTGGTGCAAATCCCCCTGTAGGGACAAACTACAGTCCAGACGACCCTGCATATTCAAATCATGAGCTTATATATGATTCACTTCATCCTCATAGAAATGCTCCAAAAGTCCAGATCATCAATGATGGTACGAGTACCACCACAGATAATACGCTATACGTAATAGCATCATCTAACGGTGGTGATTGGACACCAGAAGCAACTATAAAAACAGGAGAAGCACGGGCTTTCTATAACGCATGGGAACTACGATTACGCAGCCCTACTATTGGTGTCCCATACCGTGTGACAGAGTGGGATATATGGCTTCCTTATAGTAAGACTATAATAAGTCCAACATCACCAGTAGCAAACAGGGCATTATTCACAGCGCAGAACGTAGCTGTCCCATTTCCTGTGGGTGCTTTGCTTCCGAGTATTACCGTACCAGATGGTTTTAGTCTTGTAGTTACGGCAAACGTAAATAACACAAACCAAGTATACATCGCCGGGCCAATTCCAGGAGGGTCTGCTATAGCCAATGTTGCAGTAGCAGCAACAAGGAACACACTTAAACCCGGAGATGTGATAAAATTATATATTACTAATGCTGATATTGTAGCTATTCTTGATAGCGCAGGATTAGGAGATACGGTGGATATCTTAGTGGAGCAGTAGATATGGCTGATGAAAGTAGAAGTTCACTTATTACGATAGTTCCAGATTCTTATATTATTTATAAAACGGGGGGACTTATAAAAGCAGTAAATGGAAATACTGACCTGATTGATTACAGCGGCACCGATCCTGCAACTGTAATTAACAATACGTTAAATGGGATGACAAGCGGAGGACTAATGTTTATAAAAAAAGGTTTTTATGATACATCCTCTGCTACCATAAATTTAAATAACGATAATACAGAGCTATATATGGAGTCTGGCGCGTGGTTACAACCATTATCTGGAACTAACGATGTTGTTGCAGTAACAGCAAATAATTGTAGATTAATAGGGGTTAATATAGATGGTTCAAGCGGTGGAGCTTGGGGAATAAACGTCGGAGGGGTAAGTTCATTAAAATCTAACTTCTGGATAGATCACTGTAATCTAAATAATTGTGGAAAATTGGGAACTACGGGCGGAATACTACTAGGTATAAACTCCGGTTCTGCAATAGTTAGTAATAACCTTGTCCACAATAGCACTGTATCCGGGTCTTATGGTTTGTTAATTAATTTTTCAGGAGATCATCAAATATTTGGTAATGTTTTTGGAGGATTTGTATTAGATGGCCTTCTCGTAAACGGAAGTGGTGCGGGAGACATTACTATTACGGCAAATGAATTGGATAGTAATGCACATAACGGCATAAATCTTTTTGAGCCTACGATGGTAAGTGTAGTGGGAAATCAGCTTATTGAAAATTATCGTAATGGTATAGCGGTAGGTTCTTTTACAACTGGAAATCTGGGAAACGTATCAATAACAGGAAATGTCCTGAGAGATAATAGCTGGACAAATACCGGAACTTATGATGGAATATTTTTAGATGCGGCGGCTGCTGCACCAATAAGTAACATTGCATGTATTGGAAATATATCTTCTAATAGATCAGGTGTTACGCAGAGGTATGGTATAACACTTAATTCAGTACATATACTTGATTCTTCAATATTGGGAAATTCTGTTTTCAATAACGCAAGTGGTGGAATCAACATAGTTGCAAGGGATTCTACTGTTGGCATCAGGAATAATCCGGGATTTGTGACAGAAAACACCGTGTTATCTCCAACATTTGGTATAGATACAATAGGACTAAAAGGAGTAACAATTCCACATGGTTTATCAATAACACCAAATAATAACGACTGTAGTTTGACAGTACTTCAAAATACTGTAGTGACTGATTGGTTATACAATTTATTAGCTGTAACATCAACAGATGCTACTAATGTGTATGCTGAAATCATTGTCACAACTGCAACAGGACATCCTAATGCGGTCGCAAATCTTGGATTAAGAGTGGGAAGCCCATAGTTATTATTGCTTAGTCTTTCATAGTACAAACACCAAGTAACTTGCCAAACTCCCCGGTAAAAACGACTATTATTTCGGGCAAAAACTTGATATTTTACAAAGACTAAGTTACTCGTGATAAACGATACAAACAACTAAGTTCAAAACTTCATGAGTTCAATGATATTAATATGTTTTAATATGGTATTATAAAACTTTCAGATAATAGAAAGTTATATGTTCAATAACATCGATATGTCTAATTGTGATACTATGAAACTTTCAGATAGTCAAGAAAGAGCAGTTGAACATATCAATAAGATAACAGAACATTTTGGAAAAGATCGCTGGTTTACCCAGACAGAAGTAATTGGGGCAGGTTATCATACAATGGAAGCTCTTGTAACCAAAAAAATATTAAGATCACAGTATTTTGAAAAGGTAAGTTATTACCAATTAATTATGGTGAATGATGGAAAAGAGAACATTGTATGATTACCTTGAAATTGGAAAAGATGCTAATCATGAATCTATAAAGAAGGCATTTAGGAAAAAAGCAAAACAAACCCATCATGATAAGGGAGGAAACCAAGAAGAATTTAGAGCTATGATTATGGCATATAACATACTATCAGATGAAGAAAAACGAAAACGATATGATCAAGGCGAGAACCCTGATGTAATATGTAGTAATAATGGCCATGAACAGCAAGTTAGAGGATTCGTGCTTAGTATATTTAATCTTCTAATCGATCAGAACAATTTTGATTTATTACATAACGATTTATTTGAAATTATCCGTCAGAATATACGTCTGAATAAGCAGACCGATTTTACTGAACAGGGAAAGCACCGAGACAATATAAAAAGATATGAAAATATCTTAAAGAGAATTAAGAAAACGGATAAAGATAAATCAGAACTTTTCACCAATATTCTTACAGATAAAATCAGTTATTCTAATGGCATGGTTGTACAGATAGGACAGCACATAAAACTCTGTGATGATGCCTTGGAATATCTTAATGGATGCGAGTACGAAACAGATTCAGTTCAGAGAATGATGTTTTTTCAATCTACCTCTACAACAACTGGTTGGTGATGAAAATGAGGATAGCTTGAATGACTGAAAGTATCGATGAAAAAACCATGGAAAAGATGTGGATTGACATACAATTGTTTGGGAAAAAGCAAGGATATATTACAAAAGATGATATTCTTGCTATTATTTCACCATACATAAGCGAGTGGTTCAGGGATATCGTAGCGAATGAATTATTGGATGCTCTTCAAGCTTCCAGCCTTATAGAAGTGGGGTCAA
>Ga0187878_1000888_pt1 | contig 31426 bp, 59 predicted proteins | sample June2016WEW_17_1_FD_132979 | JGI IMG/M metagenome (GOLD analysis project Ga0187878, IMG submission 132979) | Peatland microbial communities from SPRUCE experiment site at the Marcell Experimental Forest, Minnesota, USA - June2016WEW_17_150 | ecosystem: Environmental > Terrestrial > Soil >...
CCACCCGGACCAGCGCAAGGCGGCGTTGTACCTGACGACGGTTCCCGAAGAATTACCGAAAGTGCTCTACCACACACGACGGTCATGCAACGAAACACCCGCAAACTAACCGACGAACAGCAGCGCATCGTCGTAGCCGAGCTACTGGCGTGGGAGAGCCGGGACTTCGAGGGCATCTGGCAAACTCTCGGGCCGTTGCTCGAACACAGAACCCTGGGAGCAGGACCGTTTCAGGCGTGGATCGTCGAGGGGGATCTCATGGTTTCGTTCGGCACGGATAGCTGGCCATCACGATTGAGCTGGACCGTTGCGGCACGTCTCGTCGGGATGAGTACCAGACCTGCGAGGCTGCCGTTCAGGAAAAGTCTGACCCCGAGAAAACCACCCCATCGCGAGACATGGGAAGAGCGGCGTCAGTGGTATCTGCAACAGAAGGAACGAGCAATGGGCAACGGGAGGCGAGCATGAGCATATTTCACCCGAAATCTTCAGGCTTTACACAGACATGGGATTCGTGTATGATTTCCTTGACCCACATGAGACGCTTTCCTCTGGTGGTTCTGTTGACGATGCTGGCCGCTGTAGCCGGCACAACCACACGCTCGACGATTCAACCGGGCTGCATCGTCCCGTTTTACTTCACCGGCGACGGCGTGAAAACCCTGCCGGATAATTCCGGGAGCCAGTGCCTGAACTGGACCATCGCCTACGCAAACAGCGGACTCAGCGGGTTCCGGTTGTCGGTGCAGGCGGCGCCCGATGCCGGCAATATTCCCGGCACATTCTCCGACTGGCCGGGCACGGTCGTCTCCGGCGCGCAGCCGAACACGGCGACCGATCAGGCGTCGACGCAACTGGCCGGGTATTTTCGCTGGGTCAGAGTGTCGCTTTCAAACTCCAGCGGAAGCGGTGAGATTGCCGGCATGCTGTACGGCACCTCCAACGCATTCGCCGGCGGCGGGGGAGGAGGGGGCGGAAGCGGACCAACGGGACCGACCGGTCCGACCGGAGCCACTGGAGCGACCGGATCGACGGGGCCGACCGGAGCGACTGGCGCAACTGGTTCGACGGGAACGCCCGGCACTACCGGAGCCACGGGAGCGACCGGTCTCACGGGACCCACCGGGCCCACTGGTTCCACCGGGCCAGGGCCGAGTTTCCTTGCGTACTCCTCGGCGGCCGGAATCACGTTTTCCGGTACGCAGTATTTCGCGATCGGCGGCGGTGGCGCGCCGTCCGCCACGGAAGCCGATGTCGAAGCCGCGGCACCCACCGCCTCGACGGTTTCCAACCTTTCCGCCCAGGTCAGTACGGCTCCCGGCGGCGGTAATTCCGTGACGTTCACGTGGCGGAAGAACGGGGCTGACCAGACTGTCACCTGCGCGATCTCCGGGACGGCAACCACATGCACGGACTTCGCGCACAGCTTCGCAGTCGCGCAGGGAGACCTGCTGTCGATCAAAGCCGTGAGCACAGGGACTCCGGCCGGCACTCCGACTCTCGTGATCGTGACCCAGCAGGGTTCCAATGGCGGCGGCGGCGGCGGGATTACAAACGGCTCCGGGACGCTGGCGGCGCGGCCATCGGGTGTTACCGCCGGTGACCGCTACATCGCCTCGGATTCGCTCGAGGACGAATACCGCTGGAACGGGGCGACATGGGATGCGTTCTCGGCCGGCGCGCCGGTCGCACCTCCGGCGATTGCGACGTTTTCGATCAACGCAACCGGTACGAATGCCACTCGCACGGTCTGGAAAAATCAGGGCGGCGTTGGCGGGGGCATGGTTCTGGCGGGTACCCAGAGCGATCCGGGCTCGGACAGTTGCGTTTTGCAGGCCAGTACGTTGCCGGCGGCGCCGTGGAGCGTGATCGTGCGGTTTCGTCTGACCGCGGTCCCCGCGACTCACTACGAGTGGGGCGGCCTCGCTTTGTTCGATTCGGTGTCCGGGAAGTTCATGCTGGCCGGGCCGAACTACGACGGCAGCGGCAATAACTTCAGTTTTCGCGCCGGCTACTGGAACAGCGTGAACGGATACTCGGGTACGGAGTTTTACAACCGCAGCTATTTCAGCGATCTGTTCGGCCGCGGCGGGGAAGTGATTCTGAAGCTGCTCGACGACGGAGCGAATCGCAAGCTGTTTGTGATGCCGGATGGCCTGAATCCGGTGCTGGTGGATTCGCGTTCCGATGCGGATTTCCTGACGCCGAACGCGTATGGGGTAGCCATCTGCCCTTACGACAATCCGCTGCAGATTTCTGTGATGGACTGGACTACCGGGACGAACTAGGATGCATGTGTTAACGCTTTTCCCGGCTTCCTCGAACGGTCTGAAGTGTGGAGCGTGCGCGCTATGAGAATTCACAAGACATCCGGGTCAGATTCAGAGCGCGAACGCCGAACCGCCCACAGCGTTTCCAACCGCCGAGAGGAGCGCCAACACATGAAGCTCATTGCAGCACTCCTGCTATTCTCCCTGCCGATCTTCGCGCAACCGACGCAGAACGTCGTACTCCAGGCGGACTGCATCCTCCCGTTCTACTTCACCGCTCCGGGCACGCAAATGTTACCGGACAACACCGGCTCGCAGTGCGTCAACTGGACCATCGGGTACGCCTCGTTCGGCTTCACGGGCCTGACGCTTTCGGTGCAGGAGGCCCCGGACGCGGGTAATACGCCGGGTACGTTCGTGGACTGGCCCGGCACGGTCATTTCCGGCGCGCAGCCGAACACCGCAATAACCCAGGCATCGACGGTGCTCTCCGGCTACTACCGCTGGGTGAGGGTCAGGCTTTTTGGGCTCACCGGCTCGGGACTCGTCACGGGAGTCCTGTACGGAACGGCCAATGTTGGAGGAGGAGGCGGGAGTGGCGCTCCGGGTCCCACAGGACCAACAGGCCACACAGGTGCAACCGGTCCAACGGGGCCGACAGGAGCCACAGGTTCAACAGGGCCGACAGGTCCGACGGGTCCAACAGGTCCGACGGGACCAACAGGCAGCACAGGCCCAACCGGCCCAACGGGATTGACCGGAGCCACGGGTCCAACAGGGCCGACTGGCTTGACCGGTCCGACGGGTCCAACCGGTCCCACGGGTCCCACGGGAGACACCGGGCCGACTGGTTCGGCACTTGCGGGCGGTCTAAAAGGGCAGATAGGCATTCAGACTGCTCCTGGCATGACCGGGCTTTACAATCTGATACCTGAGTTGGCATCTAACCAAAGCTTTCTTTTGGACGACAGTGACGAGACTATCACACTTCAAAGTTGGATCAACGCCCATTGCCCATCGGGTACGGGGTCGGGCGGCTGGTTGATGATAGACGCGTACACGACGCTTGGCGTATTTGGTCAGATTACATTCCCTGTCAATGGCTCTGGAAACTCCTGTCCGTTTCGTTTTAGTGGTCCACTAATCGGTTTCAAAAGTCTTGCTACTATTGACTTACGCTACGCAGGCAGTCGAATTGTAGAACATCTTTCGCCCACCGGCGGCTGGACCAATACGAACGTCTTGATGATGGATGGTCTGAATATTGTCAATAACGGCACTGCTTGCGGCGTCATGATTGATACGACCTACGTGTTACCGTATGTACTACATAACAATTTCACGGCGGCCGATCAGGGCTCCCCGACCGCTAACTGTGAGGACTTGGTCAACGCTACCGGATGGGCTGGCGATATCTCTAACAACGTCATGAACCGTGGCCGTCACTTGGTCGTGCTCGGCTCAGCGGGTTCGAGTACGGAATATGAGGTGCAATCAAACTACGTTAACGCTAGGTCAGGTTCGAGTGTGTCTGGTGATGCGCCTATAGTTCTTCTTGCTGGCAATTCTCACACGCTTTACGGCAACGAGATTGAGATGACCAACTATTCATGTGGCATTTCTCTCTCCGCAGCGATGTCGAATCAGCTACTCGCGAATGCGTTCCATGATGGCACTTCGGTACCGGGGAGTTTTGATTATTGTGCTGACTCGGCGTCAATCCAGAACATTGTCTTATTATCGAACGTTGGTTCCGCTCTTACTGCCTTTAACGCAACATGGCCTCTTAACAACACTATTCTTGGCCCGGCCGGCAGCGTTTTGCCGGGTGGCACTACTCTGTGGAATGGTCTTCAGGCACTAAATCGCAGCAATCTTTCAATCGTTGTTGAGCCTGTGCCGGCTGCTTCTACGGCAAGTCAGCTCAGCACTTCTACTGGTAATTGTACCGCTGGCCCCCACACTGTGGCAGTGACATTTATCACAACACAGGGTGAAACGACGACTAGTCCGGGCTCGGCGAGTGTAGTCTGCGATTCCTTACACACTATGATTTCGGTTACGGGCATACCTGTCGGTAGTTCTGCCGTTTCCGGCAGGAACGTTTATATGACTACTGCTGGCGGTACTGTCTATTATCTGGCTGGAATCTCGCCGATGATCGCAAATAATACGACTACCAGTTTCACACTGAATGTTGCAGACTCCTCACTTCTTGTTCTGAGTCCGCTGTTCAATACAACAGGCGGGCAGATGACTGGAAGTTTTAACGTCGCAGTAAACGGGAGCCTGCCAATTGTCCTGAGCGTTATGACTTTCGGCTCTGGTAGTCTGTATAACCAGATTCGTATCGGCCGTTCTGGCGGAACGATTAGTGCGCCTACTGCTGTGCCAGCCAACACGCGTTTGGGAAAATACTCTCTCTTTGGTTTTGATGGAGCGACGCTTTCGGGATCGGCCGGTTACTTCTCATGTATTACAGTTAACATGTGGCAAACGACGGATCACAGCGCGGACTGCTTTGTGGGCACTACTGACGTGGGAAGTGTCGCCGTAAGAGATACGTTTCTGTTCGGGCACGACGGGAATTTTGGCTTTATTAGATCAACGGGACAGCACATAGTGATGCAGGCCTCTCAGTCAGACACTTCTGGCACTTGTGTGTTTTCTGCCACAACATGTACGGTGTTTTTCACCAAGGCTTATAATGTTGCCCCCGCTTGCACGGCTACCGATGAAACAGCGCCTGCACCAATTAAAGCCGTCCCTTCCGGGGGCTCTGTGATTCTTACCGGGGGCATTGGCGCGGGTCTTACGGACACGGTGGCATATCACTGCATTGGGAATCCGAACTGAAGGAGCACAATGTTACCCGGCAACACATGGCTGGACATCTGGTGTCTGTTTCTGGCGGTAGCCTTCGGTGGATGGGCCTGGGCGGAGTGGCGCTTGCGAGCCGGGCGACGATTACGCAAGTTACTCCGAGCGCTGGGACGACAGATCTGCATAGGCATACCCGACCCGGAAGACGCAGCCAGGTTGTATAACGGGCTCAACGATTCCGACCCATCGGCGGCCGTGAAAGAGGTTTCCGACTGGCTGCAAAAGGAATGGTACAAGCTGAATGCTCGGGCCGCCAGCCATGTTCAGCTCGAACTGCAGGCTGCCACACTGGCGGACGCCGGGCCGATTCTGGATCGGTACCGGGCCTTTGCGAAGTTCATGAACGAGAACTTCAAGTACGATTGCGCCAGGGCACAGAAGCAGCATCCTCCTCTGACGATCTTCGAGGTTGCCGAGAATCTGCTTTTGGAGAGCTTCACTCCCAAACCTGTGCGTAGCGCGAACGCCGAACCGCCCAAACCGTTATCGCCCGCCGAGGAGAGCGCCAACACAAAATGAACCCAGGACAGTTCCCGATGCCAGACCCGGAGCTCATCAGGGAGGAGATGTCCCGGCAGGTGGCCAACATCGAGCAGCGACTGCTCTATCTGGAGGCGATGCGCACCGGTGTAAGCCAGCAGGGAGTAGCAAAACAGAAGCTGCTCCAGATACAGGCAGATCAGTGTGACGCGCGAAAGATCGAAACGGAGAAGTATCAGGCTCTTCGGCTTGAGCGCGACGGAACAGGACGTGAGTGCAAGGCTCGCTGCGACCTGCTGACTCTGGACATCGAGGAGTTACGCCTGCAGTTGCAGAGGATCAAAGAGCAACTCGGCGAGATGGACAAGAGGGTGCTCATCCCCAATTCCGGTTCGATGATGTGATTCTGGCGTTGGCGCTTTTCTTGGCCGTGCCGACAGGTTGAACTGATGAGCGTGCGCGCTACGAAGCTGAGACTTCGGGATCGTCCGGTATGTCCGTCAGATCCCTCTGCTTCTTCCGCTGCTCAAGCAGAATGAGCACTTCCTCGGCAACCCAGTCATTCAGGCCGCGTGAGGATGCGCTTCAGTTCGCTCATTCGTTGGCGCTCTTCTCAGGGTCGGTGGAAGGGTTCGGGCTGGCGGCGTTCGCGCTACGAGGTTTCAAACTTTTCAGTAAATAGGCTTCAAGCTCTTTCTCAAAACCGGGCTTAGTTCTACAGAGATTACAGCTCGCAACGATTGCGGCTCTGCCCTTGCCCGGTGTACCGCCAAATTCCTGATGCCGTTCAATGGGCGGCCTGAACACGAGGGCTCCGTCCGCCGTCTTTCCACATAACTCACAGATATCCAGATGAAATTCTTCAGGATGTTCCATGGCGCGGCTCAGCCAGCGTTCCAGATCATCCTCAGTTTCGAAGCGCAAACGTCGGTGTCGGGTACTCATAGCGCGCACGCTCCATTCTTCAGACCGTTATCAACTGCCGAGAAAAGCGCCAACATCAGATCGTCACCTTCGAACTGCCGGGTAACTCCACCTCAATACCCAGCACATCACAAGGAGCATTAGATAAGTCCTGCTCCGTCCCTAAGTACCGCTCCGTCGTCTGAATCGACGCATGGCCGAGGGTCAACTGGATCTGGTGCAGATCGGCCTTGCCGCGGAGCGCCAGCTTGCTGAACGTCCTCCGCAAATCGTGGGGCGCCACCTTGAAGCCGGCCTTCTGGGACCAGAAGGTGACCAGCTCGAAGATGGCGTTCCGGCTGATACGTTCTGAAGGAAGAATCGGGATCGACAGACTCGTTTCGTTGTTGCCCTTCCCAATGCTCCTGAATGCATACTGTGGCGCGGGATCCGGGAATGGACCATAATGAGCATAGAAAGCCGGTCGTGTGTCCTGTGATGCGTATTTTACGACTGACTCCAGTGCCGTCCACCACTCGTCGATAAACGCCTTCGTCCATGACGGCATGGGAACTGTCCTGACCCTCTGCCCCTTCCCGGCGATATCGACGATCACCCAGCGGCCGTCCCTTTGCTGGATTTGTTCCCGCTTCAGGCTGCACAGCTCCGCCCGGCGAATTCCGCAGCCGATCAGCGTGGCCAGTATCGCTCGATCGCGCTTTCCGCGGAGGGTGTCCGCCGGTGGGGTCTCAATGAGTTCGGCGGCCTGAGTGGCGGTCAGCCAGTTGCCTGTGCGCCGGCCTTCCCGATGGGGACCCGGTATGGCGGCGATGCCCTCCCAGGTCTCCTGGTCGATGGCCTTCGAGAGCCTGGCTTCCTTGCAGAGCTGGCGGATGACGCTCAGGCGCAGGCTGATCGTCGACGTGCTCAGACCGGCGTGTTCTAGATGCTCCCTGTAGCGGAGCACCGCTTCCCGATCGATTCGCTGGTGCTCGTTTTCCTCGGGATCTGTCAGCCAGGCGAAGAAGTGGTTCAGGGCGTTACGGTAGGCTTTCTTCGAGTTGTCCGATCTCACGGTGCGGCACACCAAAGCGATCAGCTTCTCGTGTAAGGGCGATACCACGGGGATGAGCGAGGCGTTCATGTGTTGGCGCTCTTCTCGGGTGTGGTGGACGGGGCGGGCTGTTCGGCGTTCGCGCTCTGAGGCATTACAACGCCGTCCGCGCTCCGGGCACTCCGTCATTCGCGACACGGCGCAGGTTGATTTCCCAAAGCGTTCCCTCACGATCCTGTATCATCGGGTGGCCTTCCGGCTGTTCGATGAACGCCGGCTGTTCGGCCCCGTCCAGTTTCGCGTCCACCAGAAGCCATGCGCAGACTTCACTGTCGTTCATGATGTTGCCGTGGCCCCCCGGATCGCCGCCACAAGACGCACGGCGCGGGGTCCCACCTGGTGATACCATGTGGAGCTTTCCATGGCTCGGGCCGCCAGCTCGTACCGGTGGTCTCCGAGATAACGGATCATGTCGTGGAACTCGAGAAGGCCGGCGATTCCCAGGTTGAATGCCATGTTAAGGACGGCATTCTGCCGCAAGTCGTCAAGAGCAGCGAACCAATGCTGTTGCGACAGCACCGGCACAAGAAAGTCGATGTCTGTATTGAGCATCGCAGTTGCCTCAGCGAGGTGGATTCCATTCACGTCCAGCGCTCTCCCGATGCCGATCGTCGGGTGGCCCTTGATGGTCACGCCGGGCTTCAGCGGCTGTCCCGTGGCGTCGTCATAGACCTTCAGACGGCATCCTTCGTCTCTGGTCAGGTCGGCGATCAGCGCTTCTCGGTTCATGTGTTTAACGCTCCTCTCGGCTCGGTTCGTTCTGTGGGGCTGGCTCCGTTCGCGCTACGGGAGCTTCAGGAGGCCATGCCTCGGGCGGTGACTGAAAACTCATTCCAGGCTGATCGGTGCCCGGCCATCTGGCAACGCCCATCGAGAAGGTGTGGGCGACGCCCGCTCCGCACCGCGGGCAGTACTCGCACACCTGCCCCATGTGGTCCATTCTTCTTCCACATCTTCCGCAGTAGAAGAGGTACCTGTAAACGCTGGTTCCGATCATGTGCTCAACACACGTTGGCGTGAAGAATTTCAATCCGTCGTGTTCGGGGCGTTGATCGTCGGGGCCGGTGTTAATTCTGACGCGCCCATCGGCTGACGAATGAACGGTGTAGTACACACCGTCAATGAGTTCGCGATGCGAAACCAGCGTTTTTTCGCGCGTCGCTGTCCGCCCGGTATTTTTTCCGCTCATGGCCTCCACCTTCGCATTCGTAGCGCGCACGCTCTCAGCGTCCACCGTTAAATTCAGCCGAGAAAAGCGTCAACCTCAAAGCCAACTCCTCCTGGGACTTCAGCAGTTGTCGTGCACGCTCGCGGCGTTCCATCAGCCGGGCCATGGCGAGAAACAGCATGGCGACATGCGGGTTTTCGGGAAGCTCTCGGCGGCCGGTCATAAAATCTCCAGCGCGGAAACCGCTGGCTTCAGCCATGCGGAGGAAGCGCTTTTGTGTTGACAGCTATCGAATGTTGACGTAGGATAGGAATTGTGAGTTTCGAACGTTACCGGCATCTTCGTGGCAGTGTTTCGACCCTGACCTACCACTTCGTTTGGTGTCCGAAGTATCGGCGCAAGGTTCTGACGGGTCCAGTGGAAACCACTCTGCGATCCCTGATCTGCGAAAGGGCCACAGAACTGTTTTGCGATATCGTCGCTCTTGAAGTAATGCCAGACCATGTGCATCTGTTCCTGAAAGCGCCACCGACGCACGCACCGCAGCACATCGCCAATCAGATCAAGGGATACACTTCGCATGAATTGCGTAAACGATTTCCAGCGCTGAAATCGAGGTTGCCTTCGCTCTGGAGCAGAAGCTATTACGTGGGCAGCGCCGGGGCGGTATCGGCCGCGACTATTCAGAAGTACATCGAGCAACAGCAGGAATCCTGAGTGAAACTCACGGCCCAGCTCAAATTGCGGCCCACGCCGGCGCAGGCTGATGCGTTGCGGCGCACGCTGGAACGGACCAACGAAGCCTGTAACCGGATCAGCGGGATCGCCTGGGAAACGACGGTGTTTCGCCAGTTCGATCTGCACAGGCTCTGTTACCGGGATGTGCGCGAGCACTTCGGGCTGGCCGCCCAGGTCACGGTACGGGCGATATCGAAAGTTGCCGACGCCTATAAACCGAACCGCCACATTCAGCGGACATTCCGGACTCTGGGGTCCATCGCCTACGATGGCCGCATTCTCGCTTACGGCGTGGACTCGGTTTCCATCTGGTCGCTGGACGGCCGCCTGCCTATCCCCTTCGCCTGCGGCAAACCCCAGCGCGCCCTGCTGGCCTTTCAGAATGGCGAGAGCGATCTCGTGTTCAGGCGTGGGCAATGGTATCTGCTGGCGACGTGCGTCGTTCCCGATGCGAAACCCGCAACCGGGCCGGCCATGGGCGTCGATCTCGGTATCCGCAATACCGCCGCCACGTCGCATGGGACTCTGTATTCGGGCGCCGCGCGCCAGCAGTTCAAGGAAAAGCGCCACCGGGTGCGCGCCTCTCTGCAATCCAGAAACAACCGCCGCGCCCGCAAGGCGCTGCGCCGGCAGACCGGCCGCGAGCGCCGTCGCATCACATGGGAAAACCACAATCTCAGTAAGGCCATCGTGGCTGAAGCCGAAGGCACACAATCCGGAGCGATCCGGATGGAACGGCTCGCAGGCATTCGCCAACGATGCAGGATCTTCAACAAGCACACCAGCCGGATGATGTCCGGCTGGTCGTTTGGCCAGCTTCAGGCGTTTGTCGCCTACAAAGCCGAACGGTGCGGAATCAAGATCGAATACATTGACCCCGCCTACACAAGCCAGATTTGCGCGCAATGTGGCGCACTCGGCCTCCGACGTGGCGACGTATTCTCGTGTACAACCTGTGGCAAGTCCCACGCCGACATTCAGGCGGCGCTGAACATTGCCGCAGGCGGGGTCGCCCGGCCCGGCCGGGGTAAGCCGTCCCGAATCGCAGCGAAATGTATGAGCGTTTCGCATTGTGAAAACTAAAAGCCGCCGCCTTCAGGCGCGCGGTTGCTTACGTGCGTCCCCTTGCTTTGGCCGCCGTCACTTTGGCCGCCGTCACTATGCGGCGAACATCTCGGGCATCATCATCCCCAACACAATGTTCAAAGAGATAGGCTTCCGCTTCTTTGAGAGCCGCCGTGCATTTTTTCAAGGCTGCCAGCAGCGCGATGTTCTCGTCCAGCAGCTCCAGAGTACGGCCGCACGGGTTATCCGGCTCTGTGGCGCTTCGGAGCCCGAGGGGGTGCTGGGCATCGTCGAAGTGCTCCGCAGCCTCCTGTGGTCTGGCTGTGGGGGTCAGGACGGGCGATTTGGGCTCAAGGGCTGCCCGAGTCTCCCCCGGTTCCGGGGGTCCAGCCGGTTTGGTGTCCATAACGGGTATTATAGCCTGTCAAAATGTGGATTATCAAGAGGCGAAAGTACCTGGGACTACTACTATTCGTTGGCGCTCCTCTCGGCTGCGGTGGATGGGTTCGGCTGTTCGGCGTTCGCGCTACGGTCTCTCTGGCAGTGGCTGGCGTCCACAAGGACGTCGTCGACCACGCCGGCCCGGTACGGCTGCATCTGCACACGCACCTTTCCCGGTGGTGGCAGTGTTTTGCTCACGAACCCGCGGCGCCAGCCTTTGAGCTTCAGGTCGTACCAGCGCACCGCATCGCCGGGGCGAAAGCGTGCGCCCAACTGTGCCAGCATCAGAGCCTCTCCTCGAACTCAATAATCTTCCTTGCGATCCACTCCACACAATCGGGAACCACAGCGTTACCCAAAGCCTTCAGCCTCTTCGTGCGTTGGCTCATAGCTCGGTCCATCCCTTCGGGAAGCCCATCAGCCATTCGACAAATCTGGGATTCAAGCGCTGGTGCGAGGTCGGGACGCTCTCGGAGGATGGCGGGCCATCGGGGATCCGCAGGGCCGGGGGCGAAGTCGGGAAGGCCATCGCTGTTCCCTCGAGCGACAACCGCGGCTTCGTCTTGTCGTGCTGATCGTACTGATAGGTCCGGCCCTTGCTGTCTCCCTGCGTTGGGGTCTGCCAGCGTGTTGCGTCCGCATACTTCGGGCGGTTCGGATCGTTGTGGGCGTAGCGGGCCTGTTCCATGTCCTTGATCGTCGCCGTGCTCTCGGTCGGCGTCGGCCAGCGTGTCACCTCCCTGCCCAGCAGAGAGTTCGTCGGCACGTCCGCATCCTGACAGGCTCCGTCCTTGTGGTCCCGTGTCGTCGGCGTGCCCCACAAGTTCGCAGGTGAGGATTCGGCTATCGGGGGACTCGTCGGCTCCACATCCTGGACAGGGAACAGCGGCAATGATTCCGGTGCCGCTTTTGACGGCTTCCCACGATTGCCGGCATCGGGTGCAGATCCAGTGCCAGATGAACTCCAGTGGTTCGCCTGCTTCCCAAACTCCCCGCGCCCCGCTCCTCCCAGCTTCCCCGAGGCGTCCCGGTTGCCCATTCCGTGGGGAGTCAGCCAGTGTTCCGCCTGTTCCGCTATCGTCCGCTGGTGACATGATGTGCTGCCCCGCATGCCGTGCCCCGAGATTGAATGTCCCGTGTCCGGTGTTGGCCATTGCTGACGTGCTGTCGGCCACTGCGTTGCCGCGATTGTCAACGGAACTCCCATGCCGTTCCCATTGATGCGCTTCTCCAGGTTCCGAACTCGCCGACGCTCCCATGATTCCTGCGTCTCGCCGTCGTTCGACACGCTCGCCGACGCGGTAGGCCACAATGAAGACTCGTTTTCGCAGATGACTGGCGCCGAAGTCTGAAGCTCGTAGACAACACCATTCCGCATCATACCCGAGTCCGGCCAGATCTCTGAGTACGTCTCCAAATCCGAGAGAAAGGTGGCCTGGCACGTTTTCCAACAGCAGGTATCGAGGTCTAAGTACGCCAGCGATCCGAGCGAATTCAGGCCAAAGATGGCGCTCGTCTGCGGTACCGGCGCGCTTTCCGGCCTGGCTGAACGGCTGGCAGGGGTATCCTCCGCAAATGAGGTCGACGGGTTCAAGCTCGTCTCCCGTGAGGGTTCGGATGTCTCCATGGCGTTTCACCCCCGGCCAATGCTTCTCGAGCACCTTAGCGCAGAATGGGTCGATTTCCACCTGCCAGCGGCAGAAAAAACCGGCCCTGTCCATGCCGATGTCGATGCCACCTATTCCTGAGAATAAGCTGCCGTACGTCATTTTCCTTCGTTGGCGCTCTTCTCGGCCGTGCCAGGCAGCTTCGGCTGTTCGGCGTTCGCGCTATCGGCCTGATCTCGAATGTACCCGATAAGATCACCGTGGCATTTGTCAAGCAAATCAATCCAGCAGTCGATTACGGCATCGCTGAGTGCCTCAATTACTTCGGTGCAGAGACAGGACCCGAAATGTATTTCTGCGGCTCTCGACTGTTCGTTCAGCGACAGCCGCACAATGCGCCTGGTGCCTTGAAGTGAATCAAGAACCGTGATGCTTGACACACACGTGGCATCGTGTGGAACATCGTATCGGCCGTAGACCTTGTAACAATCGAAGCCGGCCTCAAAACCATACTTCTCATTGAAGTGAGCATTGAACTCGGCAACGGACATCCCATGGTATGGCCGAACCGCAACCCTCCTGGGAAACATCTTCATAGCGCGCACGCTCCCATGCTCAGACCGTCCTCAACACCCTGAAAAGCGTCAACATCATCACCGGATCACCACAATACTCCCACCTGTGAGCCCGTGCGCCGCGACGGAACCGACCACCAGCTCGAGCACGTAGCTCGACTGCACGCCCGGCTGCCCCATTGCCCGCCCATCGTTCGCACCTTCGGGCCATGGCTGAGCGGCTTCGTACAACTCGACGATTCTACCGTGACTGTCAAGCCAGACGATATCGATCGGGAAGCGCATTCGGTACATCCACATCGGGTGCCAGCCGGGGCCTTCGAATACGAACAGCATACCGTTGCCGCACTCCGAGCGGTAGGAGAGGCCGCGGACACGCTCCTCCGGCGATAAGGCTACCTCGATCTCAAATGAGAAGTTGTCCGGCAAGGTCACGTGTGCGAACTTCATGTGTTGGCGCTCCTCTCGGCGCTAATGGACGCGGCGGGCTGTTCTGCGTTCGCGCTACGATCCTCCATCTGCCGGCTGCAGTTCAAACAGAAGTGGTAATTCTCGTCCAGTTCGCGGACATGCCGGAAGCACACCGGCGCCGAACACCAGAACGACCGCTCAATCCTGAATCTGGCCGACGCTCGCGCCTTCACGGTTCCGCGCCCCCCGTTACCGATCAGGCTCAAATACCCAAAGGCGTAGCCGCGCCAGCGATACTGGCTGTCGTAGCTTCCGATCAGTTCAACCCGGACAATCCGGTAGCGCGGCGCCCGATTGATGCCGTCGCGCCCGCGCACCAGTGAGTCGGTCGCGCGAATCAGTTTCAGGCTCAGGCGAACGACTCGCGGGATTCTCTGGTCGCATACGAAAGATGCCGGTTCTCCGCAGACGACGCAGGGGGCCGGATCGTTCGTAGCGCGCACACTCATCTAGGCAGCCTCAGGCAACCGCGGGGGCGGGTCCGGGTATCGTTCTTCGACGTGTCCGCATTTCTGGCAGCGTCGTGCGGTTGCGTGGCTTTCCGGGTTCCACGGGGGCATGGTGTTGTGGTGACACACCGGGCATTTGTCGTTCATCACTCAGTATTATCCATCTTTCAGAAAGAAAGGCAATGGTCTGGTGGTACTGGAACTTAGGCGTTGGCGCTCTTCTCGGCTGGGGTGGAAGGGCCGGGCGGTGCTGCGTTCGCGCTACGAAAAGTGAATGTCTGGTCCGGGCGGCTGGATTTGAACCAACGATCTCCGCGTCCCAGGCGCGGCGGATTACCAGGCTTTCCTACACCCGGACAAAAGGTCACGGGCGTGGGTGTGGAGGAATGGAGCCGGGGATGGGCATCGAACCCACAACCTGAGCTTTACGGGAGCCCTGCTCTGCCAGTTGAGCTACCCCGGCCCGAGTCGTTCCCGTTGTTGTGGAATCTCCGCTCACGTCAACCATCATACACCAACAATTCATAGCGCGCACGCTCCAAAGCTCAGACCGTCCTCAAAACCCGAGAAAAGCGCCACGCCCGTCGTCTGGGCTGCCACCGGCCTGCACGGTGCCGCGGGCAGTGTGCCCTGGTTCTGATCGTTCGCTGATCGATCAGTTTGCGCGTCATGCGTTAGCGCTCTTCCCGGTAGAGCCGGACAGCTTCGGCTGTTCTGCGTTCGCGCTATGGGCATCCCGGCATTCCTCACACGGAAACTGTTCCCGGTGAATATGGTGCAGCCGTAGACCATGACCACATTCGAGTTCTATAATCTCCCCACCTTCCGCATCGTCTGCTGGGTACCTCCTGAGCACTCGGCGGTAGGGAGGCATCCGGTCTATTAGTCTTGCGGTGGACCATATGAGCCATACACCAACGGCTGCAAAACAACTCAGAATGATTCCGAATATCACGACGTTCATAAGCGCGCACGCTCCTTCGTCCAGATCTTTCGCAACAGCCTGTGAAAAGCGTCAACATCATCACCGGATCACCACAATACTCCCAACTGTTAACCCGTGCGCCACGATCGAGCCTGCCGGCAACTCCAGCACCCTGACAGCCGGGATCATCGAATTGACGACGGGCAGGCATGGTCCATCGTTCGGGCCCGGCGGCACGTTCATGGCAGCGTCCACGATCATGCCGCGGGCATCCAGCCAGACGATATCCAGCGGGAAGCGCATGCGCCACATCCACATCGGCCGGTAGACGATGCCGTCGTCCGGGAACACGAACAGCATGCCATTGCCGCACTCCGAGCGGTAGGAAAGGCCGCGCGATCGCTCTTCCTGAGTTGTGGCCACTTCCACCTGAAAGGAGTACCCGTCCGGGAATGTCACCTGTGCTCTGGTCATTTTGTGTTAACGCTCTCCTCGGCGCCGATGGATGAGTTGGACGGTTCAGCGTTCGCGCTCCGGAGATCGCTGCAGAAGGGGGGGACGTTGTTCTATCAGTTCCCATCTTCTAAGGCTCCTCCCGGCTCGCCATCATCCTGCGTTTCCCGTCCTCGAAATTGCGAACGCGCAACTCCCCGCGCACAATCGCGACAGCGCGATCCTGCACCTCGTTCACGTAGTCGGCGACAGAGTGAGCGTCCACCGTAAGTCGCAACGGAAGCCGGTGATTGTCGCAGACATTCGCGATCTCCTTGCGCTCCGAGAAGAATGTGTGAGCCTTGTTCCGCAGTATGAAGAATCCCGCCTCATTTGGATGCTTCTTTAATTCGGCAATCATGTTCAGCATCTTGCAAAGTGGACAGCTCATAGGCTTACTTCCTGTACTCGCATCCGATCACGGTTCCCAACGCGGGAGAACTCGCCGGACCGAGAAGCGTGATTGTGTTTCCGGTCGAGGAAATCGTGACATTGGGCACCAATCGGTACTCATTCCACCAGCACTTCAGGCTACTCGGCGGGTTCGGCGCCGCTGCCAGCGTGAGGGTCGAATTGGTGCCGTCCACCAAACCGGCCGGAACTTCCCAGTCCACAAACAGGATCGGTGCGAAGTAGCCCGTCACGTCGATCACCACATCAGTTTTGTCGGTGGCGTATATCGAGATGCCCCCCCCGGCGCCCGCGGCTACCGTTGGGTAGGCGTTTCGAATCTGTCCCTCGTTGTCGTTCAGCGAGCTGGCCAGCGGCATCGTTTGTCCGGTTGGCCAGATGGTCAGGTAGCCCAGCGGTCCGGGGGGAACCGCAGTAACCACCAGCACAAAAGCTGTTGCGCCGGCAGGGACGCCACACAAACCGGCAATCTGGAAATCGCGGGATGCGCGCGCCGCGATCGGGGAGGACTGGCGGGTGTCCGCTATCCGGCAGGGGGTCAGCGGGTAGTACGACTGGGCTGAGAGGAGTGCTGTACCTAAGTAGAGTGTAACTAGGTACGGGCTCATGTGTTGGCGCTCTTCTTGGCTGAATCGGACAGCTTCGAGCTAGCGGCGTTCGCGCTACGGATCAGGCCATCGTAGCGCTGTTTCCATGGACTCCTCAAACTCGTCATCGTCCTCCAGTGTGAAATCCGGCTCACCGTCGCTGTCGTTGTACGGCTCGAAGTCGGGATCGTCCGTAGCGCGCACGCTCACAGACACCAGCCTTTCGAAATAGTTGAGAAAAGCATCAACATCAACAGATCCTCCGCAGAACCGCCGTCAAGCACCTCCCCGGGTTCAAAGAACGGCGGCCCCACGGATTCGCCGGTCTCTGCCGGCTGTCACGCCTCACCTTAGCCAGAACACGTTGAATATGGCAGCGTGCCCCAGGATCGGATATCTGCCTGTTGCTTGCCTCACCGGCGTTCTCATGACACTCATCCCGTACAGGCTTGGGGGGCTTCGCTATCGAGTTCGCTTGCCCATTGACGCGAGCTGCATGAGATACATGCAGTCCCGGCTCGACCAAAAGCTCAAAACCTTTCGAAGATTCGCCGGGGCTGGCGGCCCTTGGCTAAGCGTTCACGAATACCGTCCGCCAGCGTGTTTGGTTGACATGCCACATCGGACCCGGCGAAATTCAGCGCCCCGCTCTGGTTTGGTGCCAGCACAGACGTTCCGCCGCATACTGGTAACGGCGGATTTCCCCAGAAGCGGAGCGCTGATGCCCCTCTACTCAAAGGGCATCCATTTATGCAATTCCCTTCCAGAATCTACGATGTCGCAGCCTTGAGAGCCGCCACGGCAGCCGAAGGGGTCTGCGGCGCCACAACCGTGTTGGCCGAAATCGCCGCTGCAAGTGCCTGGTTGTTCGCTTCGATAGCCGAGTTGGCGTCGGTAACGGCCTGCAACTCCGCGGGAGTCGCGCCGGCCGCCAGCGCCGCGGTAACCGCAGTCGCAATCAGCGCCGGGATCCCGTTGAGGGCGGCGACTGCCGAATTGAATACTGTCGTCTGAGCCGCCACGTCGGCGGTCAGTTGTGCGAGTTTGTCGTCGAGAACTGCCATTTTCTTCAGAAGCTCCTGTTGGTTGGTGATGATGAGGGTTTGCCCGTGCAGGATTGCAGCGAGCATTGAGTGAGTGTTTTCCCGGTACTCGTGGCCGAAGTGGAACATGCTACCAGGCTTTCTTCGGTGCGGACGCTGGTGACTGGCCTGCCCCCATGCCGCCGGTGGGACCTGCCGGACCAGCAGCACCCATGGGACCGACCGGACCGATGGGACCTGGGATACCTGCCGGCACTTGGGCAGCAGGAGCCGTGACAGTTTTGGCTGGATCTACCAGTCCCAAAGCGGCCGCCTGTGTGGCCATGACAGCCGCGGCCTGATCCACCTGCGCCTGGTGCAGCGGCGACATCGTGGCGTTCCCCACCATCTGGAGGAAAGTCTGGACGGCTGCGGTAATTCCGCCGAGAATGAGCGCCACCATGAGATTCTTGCTCACAGTGGCGTAGCCTGCGTTGACCACCTGCAGCATGGCCAGCAGGGACTGAAGCGCGGCAATCTGGATCTGGGTCACGTCAACCTCCCACTTTGGCCGGTGCGTCGGGAATTTGCGCCAGCAGCGCCTGAATTACCGCACTGCGCTGCGCCTGCGACTGGACCATTGCGGTCGTCCACGCCGTGATCTGCTCCGGCGTCAGGTTCGGGTTCTGGTTGTGGAAGTTCTGGATCGCGGCCCACAGCGCTTCGGCGCCGGGGATCGCGGCCTCGACGAGTTGGACGATCAACAGAGCGGTCGGTACGACGACGGCTGCCATTATTGCACCCCCAGAATTGAAATGAGCTGGTTTTTCAGGTTGTTGAGCGTGGATTGCAGCGTCGGATCGGTCACGGTCATCGTGATGACGTTGCTCGCCACGATGTTCGCGATCTTGCCCTTCGCCACCGCCCAGGGCTCGGTTGCGGGGTCCAAGCCAGCCTCCGCAGTCACCTGATCGTTGGCGGCGTTAACCGCCAGTAGATAGTGCTTGACGATGCTGCATGTGCTGGCGTCGATCTTGTTCGCCTGACAGAGCGGTACCAGTTCTGAACTTGCCAGCAGAAGCGAGGATGAGATCGTGTTAGTGATCGTCAGAACCTTCGCTTCCGGCGTGGTAGGAACGGCCGGCGTGCTCGCGCCCGGCTTGACGCAGCCGGTGAGGGCCACAGCGAGAACGATGAGAATTGCGACTCTGGTTCTCACGTTACGCTCCCAGATGAGTTGTCAGGTACACCATGATGTCCTGCACCTGCCCCGCAGTTGCCGGGCTGTTCGGATCGACGGCCGCAAGGTTGGACACGACTTTCCAGATCCCTGGCAGTCCGCCCGTAACGATGCTTTCGTCCGGGTTCAGGTTCCGCAGGGGCAGCGGAATGTCGGCTGGCGTGTCCGGCCCGATGACCGGGACCGTCTCGACGTTGCACACGATGGCTCCACCGACGAGATGCCATGTGTACGGCACGCCGATCCCGTTCGCGTTCTTCGCCTGCATCAGTACGCCGGCATTCTGGCCGGTATTCAGGCCGACACCCTGCAGCACCCACTGGCGACGGGTTTCACCGTTGGCGACGAAGGTACTTCCGATGGGCGCGCCGTCCTCCGCGCTGACTGTCACGCCGATCGCTGCACTGATCTCGACGGCGAGTGCCTGGGCGTCCCCCAGCATGCTGAGCGTGACGGCCGGCACATTCATGAGCAGGTCAGGGTTGGGGGCAAGACCGGGTGCGCTGGGCCGCGGGATGCGAAGCTGTGCGTCGGTCGGCGCAATGACGTACGGCTTGTAGTAGGGCGGGATGTTGGCGCGTTCGGGATGCGCGCAGCCGAACGTCACCAGCTTTCCGGTGACCGTGTCCAGCCTCAGGTAGTTGTGCGGCCCTTTGTCAGTGGTGCTGTGCCAGCGCTGCACCCCCTGTGTCGGGTCGAAATCGGGCGAGCTCACGTCGAGTACGATGTTCGGGGCGATCAGCCCCGAGATGGGCATGGGGTAAACGTTCATATTGTTCCTTTGGTCAGACTGACTTTGGTGCGCTTTGGCGGGTTCTGCAGCACTTCCAGTTCTACCAGACATTCGATGAACCGGCTCAGGGACACTCTCAATTGCCGGGCGGCTCGCTTGGCTGCGGTGTGCGTCTTCTGGTCGAGAACTACGGAAGTGCGGACAGACTGGGCCATCGTTTGGAAGTATAGCTGTTACGCAACTTTTACGCAAGTCCTGGTAGTGCGCTAAAAGCTGGTTGAGAAGATTTTTCGTTGGCTCCCACGATCCAGGGTGCCCACAGATCTTGAGCGCCCCCATGATGAGTTGCGCGGTACGCTGATTGTTGCTGGACGGCAAATTCGCAAGCTGACCTTCGGACGGAAGGGATCTCCATAGAGACCTCCAGTGGACACACTAATAGCGGTTGACTACGGCAGGTCTTTGGGTTACGCTGAGGGTGTCCAGTCCTCTATAGCGCAACCTATAGACCATCGCCCCCGGCCTGCACTACATGGTGTAGGTCGGTTGCCGAGAACGGGCTACTACGGGACGCTAAGGCTCAATATACCGGCACCAACCACGACTCAGGGGTCTTGATCAGCACGGGATCATCGACACCTTGCCGTGTAGCCAGCTCTACGACTTCAGCGTAAGTGGCTGCGGTTCCGACGACGCGGCTTTCGTCTTCGGAAAGTGCAAGCCAAGCATTGGGAGGGGCGTTCCGCAGCATCTCCAGTCTATCGTCTACGTTCATAAATCACTCTTCTTGAGGGTGGTGGACGGGCTGGCCTCTTCGGCGTTCGCGCTCCGGGCTGTACTGCCCATCTCGAGTTGGAAGTGCGGTGGCTCAGTCATTCCGGCGACCTCCCAATGTTGTGAGGATAGCATTCTTTGGGCCACCAGCGGGAGGGGGTATACCAGTCTCCGATCACGTAGCAATGGCCAGCGGGCACCTTGAACACCTTGCCGATGTCCTCCGGGTTACCGCTTGTTTTGTCCACCTGTACCCGTACCTCAATCAGTGACTGAGGCCATCCCGGCGGCATAGTCTCGTAGCCTTCAATCAGTCCCACCCTTTCGATCATGTCAACAGCGATGCTGGTCTTCCAATCGCCGTCTTTCCAGATAACCGTATGGAAAACCACCCGGTCACCGCGCTGGAAGCGTGGCCTGGTCATCGCGCTCCGTAGTCCCAGTCTTCTTCATCGAGATGTTGTTCCGCGGCATCCTCCGTGGCCCGACGCATCTGATCGCGCCTCTCCTCCTTGCGGCGCTGTGCTTTCAGGTACAGGACCCAGACCAGCACGGCGAGGGCGGCAAGCACAAGAAGGCCGATGTCCATAACTGTTGGTGTCATCATGGAGACCATCTTAAGCCCGGCGGGAACTTCGTACAATCCCCCGGACGTACTACGACTCTTTTACGGTTTCTCTTAGAACTTCCGGGCCATTGACCGGTACGGCGCCGGGTTGCATTATCAGATTGGGAGATTTGAGATGCAACGCTTGTTCATGATCGTGGTTGCGCTGGTGGTCTGGTGGAACTGGGGGAGCATCCGGGAGAGCCTGCTGACTCAGGGCCGGGCACAGTGGCAGATGGCCGTGCACCAGCTTGAGGACAGTCTCCTCAGGGAAGCTGACAAGACGGCGAGTCCTTCTCTGCCGACTTCGGCTGAAGCAGACCACCACGCCCGGCGTCCTTCTCCGTTTCCCTCGGTTGAACAGCCCGGCTACTCCGATCAGGAGCAGGAGCCCGGTACGGCTTCCGATGATCGCATGGAAGATCCCGCCGGAGACACCGTCCTGTCGAGCCCCGATGATTCTCCGGAGTTGTGATGTTGACGCTTTTCTCTGGTGTTCTGGACGGTCTGAAGTGTGGAGCGTGCGCGCTATGAAGACTTACAGCTACGATCTTTATAACATTGACACTGAAGAAGTGGAAGCTACAGAGTACCTGACGCCGGATGAAGTGGACGACCGCAATGACATTCTGCGAACCAATGGCGAACCCCAGCGCTGGGTTGCAACACCGTGGGTAAATCACTGATGAAACCCGGACGTTTGGTCATGATCGCCGTTGCCCTGCTCATCTGGTGGAACTGGTGGGACATCACCGAAAGCCGGGAAGTGCAGCACCTGCGCACGCAATGCCGGGCACAGTGGGAGCTGGCGGTTTCCACGGTCCACCAGTTTGAAGAGAAGCTTGAAGCCGCTGGAAGAACAGGGGGTCACCGATGACGAACGCGATGGTGGTTGTTGACTCCTGGCGGTACACGCCACTGGATCTCGCCATGCGGTCCTGGGCAACGCCACCGCCCGGCATGGTCCCCTTCTTTCACGTTGCCGCCGGCAAACACTGGTGCGAACGCCACGCCGCCGGGGCCTGTTCGTTTCTGGCGTATCATCAGACCTTCGGACCGCCTCTGGCGTGCGGCTGGACACCTGGCACCGGTCAGGTGGAATTACTCGAATTACAAGGAGAATTGCTGTGAACTGGATTGGAACGCTGGAACTCGCCGGGCTGCTTATTGCCGCCATTGGCATCGTTGATCTGCTGAAACGTATCGCCCGGGAGCGCCGCGCCAGAGTGGGCCGATTGATCGCCACGCGGGTACTGCGCGCCTCAATACGCGAAGTCGAGGATGACTGGGACTTCGGTTCCCGGTGGGATTGAGATGTTGGCGCTTTTCTGGGCAGTTGAGAAAGGTCTGGACGAAGGAGCGTGCGCGCTATGAAGGAACCGAGGGTACTCAAACTGCTGGTGGCAGACCGCAGGCCGTGGGGATACGAGATTGGGGTGCGATGGACCGCCCTGTGCGTGATCGTTGGGATCCTTATCGCATGGGGCTTTGCAGTTCATGTTGCCGACCGACTTATCTTTGGATGAATACACCATGTTCACAATGGAAGAGATCGGAGAGCGAATCCGCACTCAGGACAACCGGATCACGGCCGAGCCGATGTTTCTGGTTCAGGAGCTGAGGCGCGTCTACGGCATCGATACCGACTACGATCCCAAGATCGCATGGCTGTACGCAGACGAATCGGTTGAGGTGGATGCTGACGAGGCCGCACGCCTTGAGGCCACATTTCAACAAGACGGGAATGATTCGCCGGAAGGATTCCAGCGCGCCGGGTATCACGAGACATGGGAGTTTGTCACCTGCATGTTCACCGAAGGTGCAGCCGACCTGTACATCGCCCAGATGAAGCATCGGCATTCCGGGCCACTACGAACCTTCGTCGATTGTGCCTATCGCAACCATGAGTGGAACGCGGTCCGGGACTTTCTGGCCGCGTTGCCCCGTAGCGCGAACGCAGAACAGGACGATGCGTCCACCGACGCCGAGAAGAGCGCCAACAACAAAGAGCGGGGGCCATCCGCTGAGTAACACAGGTTTTTCACAAGGAGAGGGAAATGGCGAGCACCGAAACGAGCAGATCCACAGAGGCGAATCGCAGGACGGACGGCCCGGCCCCCACATGCTGGGGACGGACGCTGCACTCCGTCCCCGCACACGCAACACACGAACGAGTATGCGGCGAGTGTATCATCAGTCCCGAGTCGGGTCAAGGGGTACTCCACACCCGCTACTCGGCCACCATGGCGGGATGCCTGATCGCAGCCATCGACGCCGTGCGCACGGCCGCGGACTACGCAAAGACGAAGCGGGTCGGCATCGCGTTCGACGCCGGCAATGTGCAGGCGCTGGCCAGCACGATCTACATTCAGCATGAGCGGAAAGGAGGCGGACGATGAGCTACCAGCGGATGGATCACGCCGAATGGATGCGCAGCAATAACCACGCCATCAACCGAAGGCGCGCGCGGCAGAGCAAACCGCCGTTGCCGGAAGAATTCACCGAGTTTCAAACCAAAGTGATAGACATTGTGGGTATGGTTGGCGGGGGCATCTACAACGCTCCAATCTGCGGCCCGGAGTCCATCGACTGGGAGTACGGCGGCACCGGGGTGTCTCTTACCTGGAGCCGTGAAATGGCCACTTTCGACTTCGTTCAACTGACGATGCTTGTATTTCTGTGTCATGAAGCGAGGATCAGGGTACAGATAGAGGGTGTGGCGCCTCATCGGCTGAGGCTCTCGTTCTGGCAGCGGGTATCCAAGGAAGAAAACGACAACACCGCATGCTGGCACCCGAACCTTGACGAAGCTGTGGCCATGTTTCGGAAGTACTTGCCGGCGGACCACCGCATCGTCTACAGGCCGTCGCCAGCCCAGAGCGCGAACGCTCCCGAGCCCGGCTCGTCCGATTCAGCCGAGAGGAGCGCCAACGAATGAGTTACGTTTCGCGTCCCTATGTGAATCCTCCTCCACAGGTTCGAAAGTCCCGGAAGAAGTCCTGCGGACGATGGCTGTGCGAGAACTGTCTGAAGAAGCACGGAGTGATCCGCTACTTCCGGGGCACGGCAATCCCGCGGCATCAGGAGATTTGCAAGTGAAGATCGTTTTGCGGATTCGGCCGACATCATGGTTCATAGCTATCGCCTCGCTGCTTTTCGGCATCGCATGGGGCTTGCTGATCGGAGCTTCCCAATGAGCGAGAACAAGTTGAAACGCCTGCGCAGGGCTACCGATGATGCGATCGGCGCAGTCGAGATGAGCGGTCTGCAGATTCATGGCGCCGTGAACTGGGCCGATCTGCACTGCCTTCAGGCGGCATGGGTTTCTACCGACGATGGCTATTCGTATGCCGAGGTGACCATCGAAGAAGCATCCCCTGACGCCGTTGAGTTTCAGCACGCTGTCGAAATGGAATTGGCTCGGCGTGGATGGCCGGACATTCATGTGGTGACGGAATGGTAGGCACTTTGCGCAATTCCACCCTTCGTCGCTTCACCCCGCTGAAGCGCAGCACGAAGCCCATCCCTCGCTTCCGATCCCGGCCCCGCCGCGGCGTCTTTCGCGATCCCGATTATCGGCGCTGGGTTCGGACTCAGGCATGCTGCTGTTGCGGCCGGCGCCCGTGCGATCCGGCTCACACCGGTTTGGAAGTGGGGACGTCCCAGAAGGCCGACGACCGGACCATCGTGCCGCTGTGCGTTTGGAATTGTCATCCGCGATATCATTCGAAGGACGGGGAGCGGGGCAGGGCACTGGAGAGGGAGTACGGGGTTTCCTTCGGTGAAGTGGCCCGTCAGATGTGGAACACGTACTGTGGTTTGAAGAAGGCGGCTTGATGTTGGCGCTTTTCTCGGGGTTGGTGAAAAGGTTGAACGAAGGAGTGTGCGCGCTATGAAATGTCCCATATGTGAAACTGAGGGCCGTTTGAGTAAGCTCAGAATTTACCATTGTCCAGTGACGGACGCGTGCACCCATGAGTTCTACGATCCGAATGGCGACTACCATTGGCATAATCCGAACAGCCGTGCACGGGTGCTGACTTGTTCGAATGGTCACAAAACCATTCATGTATCCAGCACCAAATGCGATGTGGAGGGCTGCACTTTTGGAGAAGCTGAATCAATCGGACCGTACCCGCCGGATTCGTAGCGCGAACGCCGCCAGCCCCAACCCGTCCGCAACCGGCGAGAAGAGCGCCAACGACTACTTCCGGGTAGAAAAGTACCACACCGCCGCCACCCCGCCGGCAAGCAGAATCCATGTTGGAATCCCGAACATCGTCCCGCTGAACAAAGACGTGATACTGGACGGGATCAGGCTGCTGAAGTCGGACGTACCGCTCGAGGTTGCGACGGCTGTCTGTGTGGTGGCGCCTGAAGTCTGCGGAACCAGAGCCAGAGCGGTCGTGGTGCTCGGCGATGCTGCAGCCTGCTGGGCCGATGCCGTTGCCGAGGTAGCAGCGGTGGACGTATCCGCAACCGGCGAGATCTGGAACCCGGACGGTATGGGCGCACCGCCGACGCTGAACTGCTGGCGGAACTGGATCTGTCCGTTAACGGCCACAATCAGCGTGTAGACGCCGGCCGCGGCAGGTGCGAAGACGCCACGTTGCCAGCATCCGGTACCGTAGATGTTGCGGACGGCCGCGTTGGCATTGAACTGCGCTGCGGTCCAGCCTTTGCCGGCCGATGCGGCGATTTGCGAGAGATCAGGACGACTTGAAAACTGCGGAGTCCAGTTCTCCGGGTAGGCCGAGTCGGACACGCCGACCGAGTCCATGTTGACCCAGTTGGTTTCGACCCAGTCCGTCTTCTGGTTCAGCCCGCACACGTTCACGAAGAACTGCGCGTTCGGCCGGAAGGACGAGTATGGGCCCTGGGTTCCATTGGGATCCGTTCCGATGCCCAGCTTCAGAGAGTAGTTGCCATTCAGGGAGCCCAGCCCTCCACTGGATGCGGCCATGCTCCGCTGCCATGCGTACAGGGCGGCCAGCGCGCCGCCGGCTACCACCAGAGCGACGGTATCCTTGTCCCATTCGGATGCGTTCAGCCAGTCGGTCATAACGGATATACCTTTCCCGGCGATGCGTACGTCGGAACTCCCAGAATCGACACCGGCAGACTATCCGGATTGCTCCCCTGGTAGAGGGCGACGGTGGTCAGGGCGCCGTACTTCTGCCGCAATGTCACGTAATCGCAGGCGGTCATCAGGGCGGCCATCTCGGCGGCTGTAGCCAGTCCCGAGATGCCGGTCTGAAGAAGGGTGCTCCCCATGAGAGCGTCCCACTGAGTGCCGGTGAGGAGCGTGGCGCCGGTCCCGCCAGCAGCCTGCAGCAGAGCGTATGCCATCGACGGATAAGCCGGGCTGCACGCAATTGCCGGCGTGGCGATGCCGACCGGATAGGGAGCCTGCTGGGTTGAAGTCAGGCTTCCCGGCGTGATCACACTCGATGTCGGTGTAGTCCCGGTGACTGGCGTGGTTCCGCTGGTCGACGTCGTGGATGCGCTCTGGTTTTTGTACCAGAGGTAGAGCCCCAGCCCGGCCGCAATCAAAAGGATGATCGTGTTTTCGTCCATCGTCAGGTTCTCGCTTTGGCATTCTCAACGTTGAGCCGCTCGCACAGGTATCGCGCTTCCAATTCTGCGGTTAGCAGGTGAATCGAAAACTCGGCTATTTCCTGTTCCCATGCTTCATGCGGGCCTTGACTAACCTTCTGTATCACCCGCCATCCAGACACACCAGGTTTTGGTCGCACGACTTCATACTCCATAGTGCCAGCGTCCATCTTTCACCCTAACCGGGGAGCCGGGTAAATTCCGCCGTTCCCGCGTTTCCAGCGCAGTGGCACATTCACAGCACCGATGCCCGAGAGTCCGGTGTTGGCGTTGTACTGCGCCCGAAATGCCATGTAACTGCACACGTCCATCTGCTGGGACGCAACGTCCGAGCTCCAGCCGTTCACGGCCGCGCCGCCCATGTCGTTGACGACGTGCCAGTCCCACTGCCAGCCGTTCATCTTGCCGCCGACCATCGCGGAATCGCTTTGCGCATGCGCGAACAAGGCGGCTGCCATCGCATTCCAGGCTGCGGTGTTGCAGGAGATCGAGGTACTCGCCTGAGCCGTGATCTGGAAGGTTGCCGAAACGGTCCCTGCCGAAGTCGTGATGGTCAGCGTGTTCGAGCCGACCTGGCCGAGTCCCTGCAGGTTGATGTTCATCTGGGTCGGCCCGGGCGCGCCCGTTGCCGTGGCGGCGCTGAGCGTAATCGCCGAGGAGGGGACCGTCTGGCCGTTGATCTGCACTGCGGGAGCCGGGCTTACCGGGAAGGTGCCCCAGACGACCAGATACGTGTTCTGCAGAGCCAGGCCCTGGGAATAGTTGTTGTTCGCCGGGTTGAACCCGTCCAGCATGTTGATCGCGGGGCCGACGGGCTGGGTAGTCTGGGCCGGCGGGGAAATGATGGTCGCCGGTGGGGGCTGACTGGTCACTGCCGTCGTATAGGGAGGCGCAGCGGTCCCGATCGGCACAGTGCTGGTGCTCGTACCTGCCGGTGGTGTGGTGCTTCCCGCCGCTGGTGTTGTCGAGGCTGCGGCGGTCTGACTGGTCCACCAGTTATACAAAAGGTATCCGCCAATCCCGAGAATTGCGATCATCCCGATGCCGGGTCCGCCACTCTGTGCCATGCTTCAACCTCCCTGATTTGATACGTTGGCGCTCTTCTTGGCTGTTACGTTGGCGCTCTTCTCAACTAAATTGGACGCGTCGGACTGTTGAGCGTTCGCGCTATCATTGTTGAGATAGGGCAGTCCGAATACGACGTGATCATCGACTATGACGACGGATGGATGCTTGCAGTTTTCGCACAGCATCTCAAACACATTCGCATCGATATGCCTGACAACCTCCGTGGCCTCTCCGCACATCGGACAAAAGGATGGTGGCGTATACTTCATAGCGCGCACGCTCCTTGCTTCAGACCGTAATCACGAGTTGAGAAAAGCGTCAACACAATCAGCTCCCCTGTGAAATCGGCCCTGTGAACGCCGGCAGACTTGCCGCCATGCCGACATCCGAGTACTGCGGAAACGCTGCCATGTACGCCGCCTGTGCAGCCGGATCGTAGACGGGCACGCCACCCGGCCCGAGTGCAACGGTTGAAGGAGACGCGGAAGCCACGGTCCCGGTTGCCCCCACGGTTGTCTGCTGGCTCTGATACCACTGCCACAGCAGGTAAGCTCCTACTGCCACGGCGATCCAGATGATCGTGTTGTCGTCTTTGCCCATTGCCTTTAATCCCGTGCCGCCATCCAGACCAGACCGACTCCCACCAGAGCAGCACCGACACCTAACAATGTGGGGTCCACTCCCCACGAATCCGCCAGAGACTGCCACCAGTTTCCCAGACCGCTCAAATCAAGGCCGGCCGTCGATACCGTGCTCAAGTCCGGAGTCATGTCCGTTGCGACCGTCGGGACATTCCCGGCCACGATATCCGCCACGCTCTGATTCGGATCGGCCCCGGTCCAGTTCGATACGTTCGCGATGTAGGCCGCCGTGTTGTTCTCAGAGCTGGGCGCGTACTTCGCGATGAACTGGCTCAAACTCAGGTCGGCGTTGGCCGAGATGTCCTTGTCCAGAGCCGTCCAGCCCGCGTCCGCACTCGAGAAGACAGCGAAGCCTTTGGAGTCCACGCCAACCTGTCCCGCCCATGTTCCGCCTGGAGGCGACATCAGGTTGCCGGGGTTGTTGTTCCGCTGCGCTACGCTTCCCGATACTCCGTAGCCTTCCTGGCGGGCCATCGCCGTTGCTAGGATGGAGGGCATGGCGTTTAGCCTTTGGCACTCCTCTCAATCGTCGTGGACGGTTTGGGCTGTTCGGCGTTCGCGCTCCGAGTCATGACCGGTTGGTCCCCTTCGGCGTGGGTGCGATCCAACCCTGAATCGTGCAAATGATGTAGCCGCCGGGCGCCACGGCGGGATTGTCCAGAGTAGCGAACCACTGGATGTACTGGTTCGAAATGAGGGGAAGCCCACCCTCGATCGACCACAGCCCCGCCGTGCGCGAACCCAGCGTTACGGCGATGTTGCCGTATCCGTAGTAGAAGTAGTTCTGGATTCCCAGCGAGAAGACCAGATTTCCCGAGCCTTCCGCGAAGCCCCCGCCCGAGTACTCGCAGGCGACGTAGTTGATCCAGCCGTAGTAGCCCGCCGGCACTCGCCAGGGCCCGTTGATGCCAGTGAAGGGGACCGGAAAGGTTGTCGGGAGAGCCACCAGCATGGCCGGGGTGACCAGCAAAGTCGCCACCCGGTTGAGGCGCGTGCCTTCGCTGGGCATCCGCGATGGCTCCGGGGCGGCATTCTTGCGCATCTGGCGAATGACCTTCTGCGCGTCCACGAAGTCCTTGTACAACGCCATGGTCTCCGGGGACCATACATTTTCATGGTCCTTCACCATAGAATCCAATGTTGGCGTCAGACGTGCATTGGTCAGGGCCGCCGGCGGCTGGATGAGTGGGTTCAGATCGGGGATGGTTATGCACTGGGACATGGGTTTCAGCTTCCTTCGATGATGGTGACAGTGTTGGTCATTGCGCGAAACACCAGTATTCTCCAGGCGCGGGGTCAGGCAAGCCCAGTTCCTTCCAGCCGCAAAGCCAACTTGTTCCGACCTTCATGGAACGTTCACAAACAGGCGGCACTCCATCGCGAGTTAAGACCTTCAGTGCCGGACGCAATGCGTCAAACGCAGAATGTGCAACTGATCGCGCAGCACGGTCGCCGGGATATTCGTACAGCGGGACATCGCAGAGTACACACTCATCAGGCTTGACAAGCAAGGTCCAACCCCCGGTCCCGAGTAACGAGCTGAGTTCCAGCACATCGGTGATCAGCATGTTGCTCATAGCGCGCACGCTCCACACTTCAGTGCGTCCGGGATATCAGAGAAAAGCGTCAACGCAGCAATCAGGGCTTCGGACATTGCTCGCTCCTGTCGGTAGGCTCTGCGCACATCAGCACAAGTTGAAGGGGAAGCACGGCACTGGAACGGGCGCCGTTCCCCTTGTAGATCTCGATATTCAATTCTCCGGTGGAGGCCACCACGAAGGGCTCAAGCAGCATGGTGAGCCGCGGTCCCATAACGGCCGTTCCCACGGTCCGCAGCGGATTGCAGGGCTCCGAGAAGAGTTTCCTGCCTCTGGTCTCCGAAATCTGGAATACCTCGTCGTAGCTCGCTTCCGCGTCCCAGAACAGCAGGCCCCAGAGAATCGTACCCAGGGGCATCCGCACCTGAAAGTAGGCCGCGTCCGCGTTCGGGATGGGCGTCTGGTTCCTCTGCGGTGTGACGTACTGCCGCGGCACGAATGCCTGAGCCTGACGCAGAGTGTCCAAACGGTAGATCGCGAAGGGTCTCACATCCGGCGACTGGTAGAGGATCGAACCGTCTACCGTGAAGGCGTCGATCACGCTGACGGTGTTCATGTCGCCCACCTTCTCCTTCCGATGAAAAGCATCAGGATCGCGTGGCTCGCCACGTTGTTCCGGTTCAGCATGCTGTACACGTCCACGGCGATGTTACTCCGGTTCGGATAAATGATCGACGGGCACAGTGCACCCGAGCCGGCGAACACGCCCGGCGCGTACAGACCACCCGTCGGTGACATGTTCAAAACGGAATTGATGGCGTTCAGGTTCACCGGCGCATTCATCAAAGCCGTGAGCGACCAGTCGTACAGAACCACTCTGGCGCACTCGGGTGCCGCGAAGCCGCTGCAGATCACCGGCGAAAAGTTGAAGTAGCTGCGAATTTCCAGAAGCTCGAAATCCCAGTTCTGGACGTTCACATAGAACCGTTTCGGCTCACTCTGGCCGTTCGCCGCAAGCCCGCCCTGCCAGTAAGGCCAGTCGATCGTGATGGGAAGTGGATAGACGTAGTACCGCTCTTCCCATCCCTTCTGAAGCGGACGGTTATCCGGTGCCGGATTCAGGAACCGCCGAACGCCCTGAAACAGCAGTTGCGACAGAGGAACCGTGTTCGGATCGGTAGCGGGCACCTGCTGATTGAAACGCAGCTTGATGCCGTACAAATCGAACAGAATCTGGCTGTTCAGCGGCCAGGCCATCTCGGGAGCCATGGGCAGGTCGCAGTTCATCGGATAGCCGGTGATGTCGAAGGACGTTGCGGTGAGCGGCCGGGGGTCCGAAAACCGCTCCCGGTTCAGCGCATCCCGCAGTTTCAGTCCGCCCGGCGGATCAGAGACCAGTTGCGGACCGATGGACAGGAACGACGGATTGATCCGGCGCAGGATGAACTGTTCGCCGTAGAGCAGTCTGACGCTCTGATTCGAGATCGGCTGGGTGCAGACGAGTTGATCGTTGCCGTCGGCGACGAACGGGAACAGGTTCCTGAGCGTGTTGGGATCGTACACATAGATGAATGGCGTGTCGCGATACCCGGCTGGCGTCTGGTACTC